>Ga0315900_10009559_pt1 | contig 12282 bp, 7 predicted proteins | sample LakEriMetagenome_FD_203521 | JGI IMG/M metagenome (GOLD analysis project Ga0315900, IMG submission 203521) | Freshwater fungal communities from buoy surface, Lake Erie, Ohio, United States - Buoy 12 MA114 | ecosystem: Environmental > Aquatic > Freshwater > Lake > Lake biofilm | place: USA: Lake...
GTCCGAGAGACCACGAGATTCGCGAGATGCTATCCCTCCTAGGATACGAATCTCTGGATCACTTAACGGACGCGGTTGTTCCGAACGCAATCGCATTGCGCGACCGGCTCGATCTCAGTCCGGGCGTTAGCGAAGAACAAGCACTCACCGAACTCAAAGCGATCGTATCGAAGAACAAAGTCCTAAAGAGTTTCATCGGCCAAGGTTACTATGGGACACATACGCCCAAGGTTCTATTGCGTAACGTTCTCGAGAACCCTGCTTGGTATACCGCTTACACGCCCTATCAGCCCGAGATCTCTCAAGGACGGTTGGAAGTGTTGTTCTACTTTCAAACGATGGTAACCGAACTCACCGGAATGGAAATCGCTGGCGCATCTCTCTTGGACGAAGGAACAGCGGCAGCGGAAGCAATGACCCTGTGCCTCCGCTCGACCAAGAAGAAGAGCCAGACATTTTCCGTTGCCAAGCAGTGCCATCCACAAACGATCGAGTTGCTAAAGACTCGCGCGACTCCTCTAGGAATCACGATCAAACTATTCGATCAACGGGATGTCAATGTATCGTTCGCTGACTCCTTCGGCGCCTTGATACAATATCCAGCGACCGACGGATCGGTGGATCAATTGGAACCGCTGTGCACATCTGCCAAAGCGGATCAGTGTATGGTCGTGGTCGCATCTGATTTGCTCGCGTTAACGCTCCTGAAACCACCTGGACAGTTTGGTGCCGATGTGGTTGTCGGCAACGCGCAACGATTTGGCGTTCCTTTCGGATTTGGTGGCCCTCATGCCGCTTTCTTGGCAACCAAAGATGCCTACAAACGAACCTTGCCAGGTCGACTGGTTGGGCAGTCGATCGACTCGAATGGAAAGCCTGCGTACCGCCTCGCTTTGCAAACGCGAGAACAGCATATCCGACGCGAGAAAGCGACATCGAACATCTGCACCGCCCAAGCGTTGTTGGCCATCATGTCCACGTTGTACACGTGTTATCATGGTCCTCAGGGGTTGCAGAGTATCGCACGACGCGTTCATGGGCAGACAATGCGATTGCTCAGATCGTTGCAAAGCGGCAACTGGAAAATCGTAAGCGAAGCGGTCTTCGATACGATCGTCGTGACCACAGGGGATCGAACCGAAACGATCCATCGCGAATCGGTCCAAGCAGGCTACAACATTCGCAGAATCAATGCAGAACAGTTAGGCGTCTCGTTGGACGAAACGACCACCAACGAAGACCTCTTGGCCCTGTCCCAAATCTTTGGTGTCGAGCTAGCCTCGCAGAGTGTGACAGGCGACCAATCTACTTTGGCGAACGATGCGTTCCGTACCGACGCGTACATGACTCAGAACGTTTTTCATCGGTATCGAAGCGAAACAGAGATGATGCGTTATCTGCGTCGATTGTCGGAGATGGATATCGCGTTGGATCGAGCCATGATTCCGTTGGGATCGTGCACGATGAAGCTCAATGCTGCTTCGGAAATGACACCTGTCACATGGCCTGAAGTCAACAATATTCATCCATTCGCACCAGCAGACCAATGTCTCGGCTACCGGGAGATGATCGCCTCGTTAGAATCAATGCTTTGCGAAGTTACCGGATACGATGCCATCTCATTGCAGCCAAACGCGGGCTCGCAGGGAGAGTACGCGGGATTGCTTGCTATCAAACAGTATCATGAATCTCGAGGTGACCATGCTCGTGACGTATGCTTGATCCCCAGCAGTGCTCACGGCACGAACCCTGCCAGCGCTCAGATGGTGAACATGCAAGTGGTCGTGACGAAATGCGACGAGTATGGCAACGTGGATGTCGCTGACCTAGACTCTAAAATCGCGGCCTATCCGAATCGTATCGCCGCCATCATGATCACTTATCCGTCCACACACGGTGTGTTCGAAGAGGTGGTTACCGAAGTGTGTGCCAAGGTGCATGATGCGGGGGGACAAGTTTACATCGATGGAGCCAATCTCAACGCGCTCGTCGGCGTTGCGAAACCGGGTATGTTTGGTGGCGACGTCTCCCACTTGAATCTGCACAAAACATTCTGTATCCCTCACGGAGGTGGTGGCCCTGGCGTAGGACCCGTCGGCGTTCGAAGCCACCTTGCACCGTTCTTGCCAAAGGACGGTGTGAACGAAGATCGAATCGGACCTGTTGTCAGTTCCGCTCCGTTTGGAAGCGGAAGTATCTTGCCGATCTCTTGGATGTACATCCGGATGATGGGCGCTGAGGGGTTACGACGAGCCACGCAAGTCGCAATCTTGAATGCGAACTACATCGCACATCGGCTGAAGAAAAACTATCCCATTCTTTATACCGGGCATCGCGATTTGGTAGCACACGAGTGCATTCTCGATACACGTCCTATGGCTGAGAATCATGTAAGTGTAGAAGATATTGCGAAACGGTTGATCGATTTCGGATTTCATGCACCAACGATGTCCTTCCCGGTTGGTGGCACGTTGATGATTGAGCCGACGGAAAGCGAATCGCTGCACGAGTTAGATCGATTCTGTCGGGCGATGAGTTTGATTTTTGCGGAATATGAGAAAGTGCGCGATGGCGTTTGGCCAGCGGAGAACAACCCGCTTCATAATGCTCCCCACACACTCGATACGATCTTGGAAGGGGAATTGCCTTACACACGAAAAGAAGCGGTATGTCCTGATCCGGAAGTCGACTACGCCGTCAAGTATTGGCCCCCCGTTGGCCGAGTTGACAATGTTTACGGCGATAGGAATCTCGTTTGCGCGTGCCCGCCGCTGGAAAGCTACCAGCGATAGCGGATAGGGTCGTCGTTGTGGGAGTGGTGACTTAAGGGAACGACAAGCTGCTTCTCGCGTATCGAGTTCAGTCGTCGGCCGCGTCTCCATCTTTGATAACAAACGTCGCTGTAAGTTTTGCGACTTCGGTTGCTAGCCCGGCAAGCCTGACGCTTTGAAGAACTTCTTCAAAGTCTTTGTAGGCCGCTGGAGCTTCGTCCTTTGGATAGTTGCGACAGTTTGTCAAAATGTCCATTGAATCAAAAGACTCATTGATCGTGCTTTGATCGAGCTCGCGAATCGCGCGTTTTCGTCCCAAGATCCGTCCTGCTCCATGATTCACACTATAGCAACTTAAACGAGCTCCTTCGTCGGCAACCATCACACTCGATCCGGCTTGCGGATTTCCCGGTAACAAAATCGGATGTCCCGTTCCGGCATATTGCGTTCCCTTCAATCCTGGATGTCCAGCAGGAAACGCACGAGTTGCTCCTTTGCGATGCACCCATTCGATTTTGTTCTCCAGTATCTCTTTTCTCGCGATATTGTGACTGATGAAGTAGACCAAATTCCCAGTCGTCCCTGGCAGGACTTCTTGAAACGCTTCCAGCACGAGTGAATTAATCAACATATGGTTGACGGTCGCGAAGTTTGCGCCGATCGACATATCATCGATGTAAGCGTTCGCTTCGTCGGAACCTAATGGAGCATAAACCAACTCTTTGTCGTTTCCAGGCAACGGAATGTTCCACTTCTGAAACTTGGATTGTAAAGCACGGAACTGACCCATCGCTAAATTATGGCCGATACCACGCGATCCGCAGTGTGACAAAAATGCGACCTGCCCATCTTTGAGCCCGAAGACTTCGGCGCAGTGCTTTGCTCGGTTGCTTTCACCTACGCGCACAATCTCGCACTCGCCAAAGTGATTTCCACCGCCATATGATCCGAGTTGCGATACTTTGGTAGGTACATCGCGAAATGTCCCAGAGCGCACGTGCCATTCCACCCGTTCCGCAATTGCGTCTTGAGTATCGTCGTGACCAAGATGGAATGCGTCTTCACATCGATGCGTCCATTCCGCGGGAATACCCATTGCAGTTAACAAAGCCTCGGATGCACCCTCGACCAGCGACCTCGCTCCGATTTCTGTTGGGATGCGACGACTCTTTTTTGCACTGCGTTGTCCGCGCCCTGCACCAGTCGGAATGCGCTCGCAAATCGCATCGATGATCGCGCGTCGAACACGGCGATCGATGATGGCATCCGCAGGGATATTAGTTTGCAGCAAACTCATCGAGCACTTGATATCCACGCCGACAGGACCTGGATAGATATGTGTCGGTGACGTCATCACGCAGCCAATCGGAGCACCGTAGCCTAAGTGACCATCTGGGTTCAAAACGACGTTAGACACACCAGGCGAACATCGTGAATTGATTGCTTGTTGCAAGCAGACGTCGTCAAATGTCTCTCGAATCGCTTGGGTTCCGATGACAGTGATCGGAGGAACTCCTTCGCATGGCAAGATCGCGGTAGCATCGCCCGTGGGAATAAGATTGTGAGCCATGTTCGGTCCTTCTTTGATCTAGGGATGTTTACAGCCTGCGAGTTCGCAGATTGAACAGCTTGCAACTTGCCTGTTTCCAGAGTCTGTTCACTGTCATTACAGTTTTTTATTTCACTTCATTCTTACAGTAACACGAGCATCCAACGCTCGTGCTGGTTCGGCCAATCGTATCGTGTGGGATTGGTTTTGAGCAAAAAAGTTTCGAGTCGACTGACGGCAGATTCGCCGCTGATTTTGCGACCCAAGCGTTCGACTTTATCTACGTGGTCGCCACATCTTGCCTAACAGGATTTGTGGGCTTGATCGCAACATTAGGACTTTTGGGCATGAAAGTACCCTGGGATACGTAAAGGCGCCGAAACGAGACCGTACCACTATTTGAGAGGATCTATCATGGTAACTTCAGCCGTCAATACCGCAGTTTCGGACGGATCCACGGTCGTTTCGATACCTTTGCCTGGTACAGCGGAATCAGGGTTAGAGTCCGGGGTTACGGAAATCAGGTCGGGCTCTTTCGACCTCGAAACCCAAGAACTACCAAACATCGCTTTGGCCCCCGAAGACGTGGCTACCCTCCGTTCCCTCGTGGATCGCTACGATCAAGTGATCCGGGATCTCGATCAATTGAACGAACAGATCGAAAGTTTGCTGCAGGCCGAGGGTATCAAGGCTTGCGAGTCTTAGGTGGTTCTGGGACGATTATCGAGGAAGTTGCGGCGAAATGCCGCGCGATTTTGTCGACTCCTTGCCCTTTTCCTTAGTCACCGTGTCTTCTTCTCATTCCTCCTCGGTTCTTTCCGTTCCTGACATCGCTCCTATACGACGAGCTCTTATTAGCGTTAGTGATAAAACTGAGCTTGTTGAGTTTGCAAAGGAATTGGTGTCGTTGGGCGTAGAAATCTACAGTACAGGCGGTACTCGTAAGTTTCTAACAGACAACGGTTTAGAGGCTATGGAGGTAGCGAACTACACCGGTTTTCCCGAGGTGATGGACGGGCGGGTGAAAACGCTCCATCCCAAGATCTTTGGCGGAATTTTGGCTCGACGATCGCATGATCAAGATATGCGATCCTTGGCCGAACACGGGATTCTGGAATTCGACTTGGTAGTGGTCAATCTGTATCCGTTTGAAAGCACGATTCAAAAGGAAAACGTTACTCTCCCGGAAGCCATCGAACAGATTGACATCGGGGGCCCGAGCCTGATTCGAGCGGCCGCGAAGAATCATGCATTCGCCACCGTGGCCACTTCGACCTCGCACTACGCACCGATCCTCGATGAAATGCGGAGGCTCGGCGGCACGTCTTTGAAGTTGCGGCGTACGTTGGCCGCGGATTGTTTCGCCGTGACGGCACGGTATGACGCGTGCATCTCGAACTACATGGCGGTTCAAACCCAATCCGAAACGGACGCCTCGTCGCCGCTAGCCATGCCCGCAACGATCACGGTTTCGATGGAACTCAAATCCCCGTTGCGATACGGTGAGAATCCACATCAGTCCGCGGCGCTCTATCGATTGCCAGGCAAATATGAAGTTTCCTTGGTCAATGCACGACAACTGAACGGAAAGGAGCTTTCGTACAACAATTTGCTCGATTTGGATGCCGCGCTGGAAATCGTACGTTGTTTTGCTAAACCATCCGCAGTCGTTATCAAGCACAACAATCCTTGCGGGGGCGCATCAGCTCACAAAGCATCTTTTGCATGTCGTAAAGCTCTCGATGGCGACCCACAGAGTGCGTTTGGCGGCATTCTGGGGTTCAATTGCACTGTCGATGAAGAAACCGCTGAGGTGTTGAGTTCACCGGGATTGTTCATCGAAGCGATTGTTGCTCCCGACTTCACTCCCGAAGCGGTCGCCATTTTGAAGTCGAAGCCTAAATGGAAAGACAATGTTCGGTTGATGGCAACGGGTCCATTGGGCACACAGCCTCGAGAACTTAATTATCGATTGATCAGCGGCGGCGTCCTCGTTCAAGAAGCTGACAATCAACCTCCAACGAATCTTCAATGGAAGACCGTTACTAGCGTTTCGGTAGCCGACGAGTTATGGGACGACATCGCTTTCGGTTGGGAAATGGTGCGTCATGTGAAGAGTAACGCGATCATTCTCGCGAGAGATGCTGCCCTCGTGGGTGTTGGTGCCGGCCAGATGAGTCGCGTTGACAGTGTGGAGATCGCTATTGAGAAAGCGGCCGAACGATCCGAAGGAAGCATCCTCGCATCCGATGCATTCTTTCCTTTCCCAGATTCGATTCATCGCGCTGCCAAAGCAGGTATCATTGCAATTATCCAGCCTGGTGGTTCCAAGAAAGATGACGATGTCATCGCCGCATGCAACGAGCATCGTATCCCGATGATCTTTACTGGGCAGCGACATTTCAAGCACTGATGAAGTGATCGATGAAACCTAGTACCGCAACGAGCTGACATGTCCGAATCTGAAAACTTGCCCTCTGAATCTGCATCGCGAACCCCGTCCTTCGAGGGACTGAGAGTTGCCGCATTGGAAAGCAGACGCCGAGACGATCTTGCCCGGCTGATCGAGCGATTTGGCGGTGAGTCTTTTGTTAGCCCTTCGATGCGAGAAGTCGCCATTGAACGGAACAAAGACGCGGTCGACTTTGCATATCGAGTGATGACTGGCGAGATCGGTATCGTCATTTTCTTGACAGGTGTCGGGTTTCGACAACTGCTGGCCGCCATCGATCCGCATTTGGACAAGCAACGTTTCCTAGATTCGCTTTCCGACATTGTGACGATCGCGCGCGGTCCCAAGCCCGTGGTCGCTATGCGCGAAGTCGGTTTGCAACCCTCGTATCGTGCACCGGAACCGAACACCTGGCGCGAAGTGTTGCAAATCGTCGATCAACATGTCCCTGTTGCCAGTCAAGTGGTTGGGCTACAGGAGTACGGTATCACCAACCACTCGCTTGTTGCCGGTCTGGAAGCCCGCGGTGCGAGCGTTGCTCACGTGCGAGTCTACCAATGGGACTTTCCGGAGGATGTCGTCCCGTTGCAAGAAAACATCAATGCATTATGTCGACGTCAACGGGATTGTCTTCTCTTTACCAGCGCCCACCAAGCGGTCAATCTTATCCGGATGGCTGAAAACATGGGGAAGCAGACGGAGCTTCGCCTTGCTTTGCGAGAAACAGTCATCGCTTCGATCGGCCCGACAACCACAGAGATGTTGCAGCAGTTAGAGATTCCGGTTGATATCGAGCCGGAACACTCCAAAATGGGGCATTTGGTACAAGCGGCTGCGGAAAAATCGAATCGCGTTCTCAAAGCAAAGCGGTTCGTTGGAAGCTTTCATGCCCAACCATTATCAAATCCACAAAGCACTACAGACTCGGCTGCCGACCTCATGACAACCTCGAGCACTTTTATCAAGGCTTGCTATCGCCAGCCTACCGACGTAACTCCCGTTTGGCTGATGCGACAAGCAGGCCGATACATGGCTGAATACCGAGCGGTTCGAGAGAAAAATACGTTTCTGGAGCTATGCAAGAACCCGGCTTTGTGCGCAGAAGTGATGGTCACTGCGGTGGAGAAGATCGGTGTCGACGCAGCGATTATCTTTTCGGATCTATTGCCCATTCTCGAGCCGATGGGATTCGATTTGGAGTTTGCCGCCGGCGATGGACCTGTCATTCACAATCCTATTCGCTCGCCAAAAGATATCGATCGTGTTCACGCTTTATCGGATATGGCTCCACTTCAGTTTGTTGCGGATACCGTACGGCTAACACGAGCAGCATTACCTCCATCCATTCCTGTCATCGGATTTGCAGGTTCACCATTCACCCTCGCGAGCTACATGATCGAAGGGGGCGGATCGCGTAACTATGTGCATACCAAAACGTTGATGTATGGCGACCCCGAAGCTTGGCGCGTATTGATGAGCAAACTGGTCGACTCCATCTCGTTGTATTTGAACTCACAGATCGCATCAGGAGCGCAATGCGTCCAACTCTTTGACTCGTGGGCTGGTTGCTTGTCCCCGTTGGATTACAGAACCCATGTGCTGCCGTTCATGGTGCAACTACTAGAATCGATCTCGCCAACCGTTCCCTTGATCAATTTTGCAACGGGCAATCCGATGTTAACGTCGCTGTTGAGAGGAGACTCTCGAACAGTGGTTGGGTTGGATTGGCGAGTTCCACTCGATGTAGGATGGGACATGGCAGGAAGCGATCGTGCAGTGCAAGGGAACATGGACCCGACCGTGCTCTTTGCGGGTGTCGATGCCATTCGCGAGGCGGTGAAAAGTGTTCTTAGTCTTGCGGACAATAGACCAGGGCACATCTTCAATCTAGGGCATGGGATATTGCCTGGTACGCCAGTCGACAACGTCATTGCGCTAGTGGATATGGTGCATGAGATGACGGATCGACGCAAAGCGCAGTAAAAACGTAGGATGCGAAGCGCGATGTGCATTACGACCCAGTATGTGCATTACGACCCAGTGCAGTGAATTGAGAACACTCAGTTTTTCGGAGTAATCCACGTTGAAATTTCAAAACGTTTCCCTTCTGTCCGTCGGCTATGTATTGCCTCCAGAAGTGATTACTTCTATAGAGATCGAGTCACGTCTGGCCCCGATTTATGAGCGGCTCAAACTGCCTGAAGGGCGACTGGAAGGGATGAGCGGGATCAAGGCTCGTCGATTATGGAGTCGAGGTACGCGCATCAGTGATGTCAGTGCCAGAAGTGCACGTCTGTCGATGGAAGCAGCGGGAGTCGACCCGAAGCGAGTCGGCTGCTTGATCCATGCCAGCGTTTGCCGTGAATATCTGGAGCCAGCGACTGCTTGTCGAGTGCATCATTTGGCAGGCTTGCCCGCGAACGCATGGGTTTACGATGTTTCCAACGCTTGTCTCGGCGTCATGAACGGTGCCGTCCAGATCGCGCAACTGATCGAGTCGGGCGCGATCGATGCTGGCATCGTTGTGGGAACGGAGGATAGCCGTGGGTTGCTCGAGGCGACGCTATCGGATTTGCTTTCGAATGGCACACTAACTCGACAAACCATCAAGCCCGCGTTTGCATCGTTGACTATTGGTTCTGGCAGTTGTGCTTGGTTGCTCGGTCGAACTTCGATGTTCGGAAATGGAAGCACGGGAGCTTCGCTTCACGGAGCGGTCGCTGTCGCGAGAACCGAACATCATGGACTTTGTCAGAGCGACACCGATCAAGCGGGTGGCTCAATGCAACCGACGATGCATACAGACTCCGAGTTGCTGCTAGAGGCAGGTGTCAACACGGGCTTTGAAGCCTTCGAGTCGCTTTTGAAGGAGCTGGATTGGAGTCGAGACGAGATCTCCTCGACGGTCTGCCATCAAGTAGGTACGGTGCATCGTCGACGGATGTTAGAGCGGCTAAGGATGCCGGAGAAAAGTGACTTCAGCACCTTTGCGGAGCTTGGGAATACCGGGTCAGTAGCGTTGCCAACCGCCTTTGGGATGGCAATCGAGCATGGCTTTTTTTCAAGTCCATCGAAGATCGCTCTGCTCGGTATCGGTTCAGGGCTCAACTCCGTCATGCTCGGGTTAGCCATGAAGGACGTTCCGTGTAAATCGGAATGAGCCAGGCCGTTCTTAGAATCGGCGAAGCAGATTCTTGGAGTTGCGTTTATACTATCGTAGACTTCTGATCCGATTGAATGGAGAACGCACGATGTCGACAGTTCCAAAGCAATTCATTACGCCCGAACAATATCTTTACCGCGAAAGAAATGCCGAGTTTCGATCGGAGTACTTTCGTGGCGAGATGTTTGCGATGGCAGGCGCTTCCGCGAACCATAACTTGATTCTGTTGAACGCGGGAGCTAGTCTAAGAGAACAACTCAAAAAAAAGCCTTGCCGAGTTTATCCGAGCGATTTGAAGCTTCGAATCCAGGCAACAGGATTGTATACCTATCCCGATCTTTCGGTGGTTTGTGGCGAGCCTCAGCTAGAATCCGATCATGGTGATGTGCTGCTAAACCCCGTAGTTCTCATCGAAGTCCTTTCGGACTCTACCGAAGCGTACGACCGTGGGAAGAAGTTTGAACACTACCGCACGATCCCCAGCCTGAAGCACTACGTCCTGGTCGCGCAAGACAGACACTCCATTGATTGTTTTTCGTTGAACCCGGATGGTAGTTGGAGTTTGACGGCCTGCCAAACGCCGACGGGTATGGTTGAGATTGCGGCGATCGATAGCCAACTTTCTGCCGTAGAAGTCTATGACAAAGTCGTTTTCCAAACGATAACCGGAGCGACTGCCGCTCCATAGTGGGCAATGAAGTGCTTTATCGATCGGAGCTCATCCCAATATCGACAACACATGAAATCATATCGACTACACTGCATGTCGCCCTCCAGACGCTTATCTTCCGGTTGTTTCGCAGAAAAGAATACTCGCTAGCGATAGCGGATTCTTGAGCCAAAGTAAAAAAATTGCACAACAAATGCCGTATGCAGATCCAGAGATCCGTCTTGGCACGAAGTTTGCGACATTAAATCATCGCACGCGGAATGAAGAGAATCGATGTGACATTTCTCGCGTCGCTGTCGCATCAAGAACGAATTGAATCGGAGGGTAAAGTGATGTTTGGAATCCATGCAAGTCGGATTGGTTTGGCTGCTCTCATGGGAGCATCGGCCGTTGGTTTTGGAGCGAGCAACGCAAACGCTCAGTTCGGCTACACGAGCGGATATGGTGCGGGTCACCATCATCACGGTCGAAACTGCCCAACGCCTGTTTACTCGTATCGGCCCGTGGTCGTCGTGCCGAACTATGGATACGGTGGATACAACAGTTTCCAAAGTGTTTACGGATACGGTGGAATTGGCTATCCGTCCTACAGTTCCTACCGAGGGGTGACCACTGTTCCATCCTTGCCGCTAGGTGGCTACGGAGTCGGCGGCTTTCCACGCGGTGCATCCTGGGGTGGTGGCGGAATGCCTCCAGGAGCATCCTGGGGCGGTGGTGGTCGAGGAATATCGCTTTACATCGGTCGATAGTCTCAATAGATCCATCATAAAGCGCATTCACTCTTCAGCCCTAACTTGCACAGCATCAACAAAGCCGAGGTCTATCACGACCTCGGCTTTGGTATTTCAGGCGGCCAAGAGCCTGTTTTATTGATCCGCAGCTAATATGGTCGAAACCGATGTTTGGCTAGCGATAAATGAAGCCAACCCTTTTTCCAGCGTTGGCGAAATGCATCAAAACCGTTAAATTCTAGCCTCCTCAACCCCCACTGGACTTGGAAACGGCTATGAAAACGGACGAACTACGAGAGAAATATCTTTCCTTCTTTCAATCCAAAGGACATCATCGTCAAGCGAGTGATGTGCTGGTCCCTACCTGGGATCCGTCCGTTCTGTTCACTCCGGCCGGCATGAACCAGTTCAAAGATCACTTTCTTGGCAAAGTCAAGCTTGACTTCACCCGCGCGACAACTTGCCAAAAGTGTCTTCGTACCGGCGATATCGACAACGTGGGTCGAACCGCTTACCACCATACATTCTTCGAGATGTTGGGGAATTTTAGCTTTGGGGATTACTTCAAGAATGAAGCGATCGCTTGGGCTTGGGAGTTCCTAACCGACAAAAAATGGCTAGCGATCGACCCCAATCGTCTGACGGTAACGGTCTACAAAGACGACGACGAAGCAGCCAAAATTTGGAACGAGAAAATCGGCCTTCCCACCAGTCGTATCAGCAGACTAGAAGAAGATGAGAATTTTTGGCCGGCATCGGCTCCGAGCCAAGGCCCAGACGGCGTCTGCGGTCCATGTAGCGAAATCTACTACACTCTCGACTCGGGCAAGACGGTAGAGATTTGGAACCTGGTCTTTACGCAATTCAATCGCGTCGGCAACCCGCCCGACAACCTCCGTCCGCTGCCGAGCAAAAACATTGATACCGGGATGGGAATGGAGCGAAC
>Ga0315900_10009560_pt1 | contig 12282 bp, 6 predicted proteins | sample LakEriMetagenome_FD_203521 | JGI IMG/M metagenome (GOLD analysis project Ga0315900, IMG submission 203521) | Freshwater fungal communities from buoy surface, Lake Erie, Ohio, United States - Buoy 12 MA114 | ecosystem: Environmental > Aquatic > Freshwater > Lake > Lake biofilm | place: USA: Lake...
GATCTCCTGAATTTGACGATTCGCAGCGGCCGCAGTCAGACCAACGGCGCCTCAGTCGAGGATGTCGCCGAGGGACCGGCCGACCTGCTGGGCTGGGTCGATTTTCTCCATCGCCGGCAATGCGAACGCGTTTTGCTGGTGGGGCACAGCTTGGGTGCGATCAAGTCGCTGCTCACCGTCGCGGGTTCGCTCCCCGAGCATGTCGTTGGCGTCGCGGCGCTTTCGCCCACGCGTTTGAATCACGATCAATTCGCCCAGTCTCGATCGGGTCCCCTGTTTTTGCAGACGCTGGCCGATGCTCGGCTACTGTGTGAACAGGGGAAGTCACAGGAGTTGCTGCGGATTCAGTTTCCCTTTCCAACCTTGATGGCGGCCCAAGCCTATCTCGATAAATATGGGCCAGGAAATCGATTCGACTGGCTGGGTTGGATCGACCAGATTCGCCTCCCGACGCTGGTCCTTTTTGGAGAGCTGGAGCTCGAGGAGAATCCTGCCTTTGAGGGATTGAGAGCTGAATTGGTGCAGAAGCTGGCCGGTCATCCATCGATCGAATGGCAGGAAGTTCCGCGGGCGGACCATTTCTATTCCGCGACCGTGCTCGTCGCCGCCGAGCGCCTGCTCGACTGGGTGCACCGGACGTTTTAAAAGCCGGCAAGCGGAAGAAGCATCGCGGGGAATCCGGCGAGCTGGGCCATCCAGACCCGCGATCGCCAGCCGGCTGATTCCCAACCGATACGCGAGAGTCTAAGTTCGCCGCGAGAGTCTAAGTTCGCCGCGAGAGTCTAAGTTCGCCGCGAGAGTCTAAGTTCGCGGGTCGGGAGCCGCCGGCGTTTTGGCTGAGGGCGAAAAACGAAAAAAGTCACGTCATGCCGCTCCATCGCCATGACGTGACTTCTATCCTGTCACGAGACTTTCCGTGTCCCGTCCTCCCGGTTAGGGTAGTCCTTAAGGGTATCGGCGAGAGAAATCAAAAACCGGCATCGAAACCCGATTCATTCGGGTGAAATTCCGGCGAAAGTCAAATCGAAACGGCGGAATAATCGGACGAATGGTCAATTGCTCCCGCTCCAGCCGTTCTCTTCCTCAGAGTTTCGCTGGTCGCCGCGTTTGCTAGCGACCCCGGGGGAAAGCCAGACCGATTGCCGGGTCTATCCGGCCGTGCAAGAATCAGCGGCCGTGCAAGAATCAGCGGCCGTGCAAGAATCAGCGACGAAGACGGACAAACGGAACAAGCGTCGAAGTAGCAGGAGTTGGAGGCAGGAATGCTGGAGGGAGGTGATTTCAGTTCATTCGGTCCCTCGTTTCTGGCTGACCAAACGCGCGGCGAGTTGCAATGGCGGGACTTGCCGCGGGACCGGGATGAGGCCCGCCGCTGCGTGAGGCAAAGTTGCCCGGAATCACCCGGCGTTTACGGCTGGTTGAATGCCGAGCGACAACTCATCTATGTGGGCAAAGCCAAGGCGTTGCGGCATCGCATTCTGGGTTACCTCGCGCGGACGACGGCCGATCCCAAAATGGCTCGAATCCGCGCCGCCTCGACTGCACTCGTCTGGGAACCGATTGCCGACGAGCTGCTGGCTCTGCTGCGGGAGCAGGAGCTGATTCATCGCTGGCGACCGGAATTCAATTCTCAGGGCCAGCCTACGCGGCGGCAGCCCGCCTTTCTCTGCATCAGCGACTCGGCCGCGCCCCATGTTTTTCTGGCCAAGCGGCTGGCCAGCAGCGGTTATCAACAGGCTTTTGGTCCGATCGCGGGAACCCAGCGATTGGCGGACTCCGTTCAAGCCCTCAATTACGTGTTTGGCTTGCGGGATTGTGCCGACAAGACCAAGTTTGAATTTGGCGACCAATTGCGGCTCTTTGACGAGGAGAGTCGAGCAGGTTGCCTGCGCTTTGAACTTGGCAGTTGTCCCGGCCCCTGTGCCGCGCTCTGCACCCGTCCGATTTACCTCGAGCGCGTCGCCCGGGCAGGCCAGTTTTTAATGGAGGGGAATCAGGCGTTTCTGCAACAGCTCGAAGCGAGAATGGTCCGGGCTGCGGAGCATCGGCATTACGAACGGGCCGCGATGCTGCGCGACCAGCTGGAGAGCCTGAAGCGACTGGAGCGACAGCTGCAGAGATTGCGGGTGGCAGAACGAACGATCAATGGAATTTTGCCCGTCACGGTCAATCGCGGGCGGCAAGTCTGGTTGGCTTTTCGCGGGGCGAGGCTGATCAGCAGCGTGGTCCAGCCGCGCAGTCGCCAGCAGGCGGTCCGGGCGCTGGCCGAGCTAAGCCGGGTCGAGCGGGAGTCGGTTCCCCCGGCGCGGGAGATTCTGGAAATCAACCTGCAGTTGATCATCGCGGCCTGGTTTCGCAAGCATCCCGGCCGTTTGGCTGACCTCCGCGATTTCCCCACGATTCAGGCCGAGTGCGCGGAACTCCAGCAGCGGTATGCCTCGCGCGCGGCGGTCGAGCCGAATTCCAAGCCGGCTTTTTCCTGAGCTGTCTTCGGTTTGGCAAAGCGGGTCGGATCGAGTTGGTGCCTACCGTTCCGCTTGGAAGCCCACCGCCTTTCGGACAAACTTAAGCCAGCGGATTGCTGGCCGCGGAACCCTCCCGCCGCGATTACTGCTCGGCGATCCTCCACCGGCGCGGCGGGAAGGTTGACGACCGCTGCCGGGCCGCTCGACGGCGGGGGAAGCGAATCCACGAGACCCGTCAGCTTGAATTAGTAAATTAATAAATTAGCGAATCAGTGAGTCTGTTTCATGCCGTCAACCAATCCGCTCGACTACCTGCCCCTGTGGGCCCTGCTTGGTTTGTTCACGTTGGCGGTGCTGCTTTTCCTTGAGGCCGGGTTTCGACTCGGCAAACGCCGCTGGAAAGCGACCGAAGGTGAGTCAGCCGGCCCGCTGGGGACGATCGTTGGCTCGACTCTTGGCTTGCTCGCTTTCATGCTGGCTTTCAGCTTCAGCTTAACGGCCTCCCGATTCGAAGCGCGGCGGCAGATGGTCGTCGAAGAAGCCAATTCGATTGGCACTACCTACCTGAGGGCTGGACTGCTGCCCGCGGCAACCGCGAGCGAGGTGCGCGAGCTGTTAAAAGAGTATGTCGATTCGCGGCTGGAAGTAACCCAGACCGGCGACGTCGATTTAGCTTTGAAACGCGCCAACGAGTTGCATTTGAAACTGTGGCGGGCGGCTGAGTCCGTCGGGAAGTCACAGAGCGACTCGATCGTGGTCGGCCTCTTTATTGAATCGCTGAATGAAACAATTGATATCCATGCGAAGCGAGTGCTGGTGGGCCTGCAAAGCCGCATGCCCCTGGTACTCTGGCTGGCCCTGTTTTGCCTCACGGCATTCTCCATGCTGGGTGTTGGCTATCACGAGGCGATTGCCAAGTCGACTCGGTCCCCCGCCACCTTGCTGTTCGTGCTCGGTTTTCTGACGGTTCTGGCCCTGGTCCTCGACCTTGATCGGCCGATCGGGGGTTATCTCCGAGTAAATCAGGAGGCGATGGTCAACCTGAAATCCATGATTGAGGAACTGCCCGGCACGGGGCAACTCGGGGAACGTGGCGAGGATTCCTGACATTGCGTCCCGGGCGATCCGATTTGATCCCGTGGCCGCGGAGGCTTGAATTACAATTTAAGTCATTCCTGAACGGCTTGCCGATCAGGAGCTCGGTACCTGCCGAGCCCAACGCAATTCGGGGAATGACAACGTGAAAAGGCGAATGAAAACCGGGGTCGGGGGAACGCTCAACCCAAGACTTCCTGGCCAGTCAAACCTCACTCGCAAAGAGCTGGCTGCTTGCGGAAAATCACTCCGGGACAAATGCTCTCGGCAAAGTCATTCCCAGTGGCGTCGCCCCAAACATCGCCGAGACCCGCTGGCCTTCATTCTGGAGTCCAATCGCGGCCGACTGCCCCAGCTGATTCCGCTCAGGCATGGCCGAATGTTGCAGTCGCCATTTGCCTTCTACCGCGCCACTGCCCTGAACATGGCGGCCGACCTGGCCAGCACGCCGACGAGCGGACTGAGAGTGCAGGCCTGCGGCGACTGTCATCTGATGAATTTCGGCGCTTTTGCCACTCCCGAGCGGCGCATCATTTTCGACATTAACGACCTCGATGAGACGCTTCCAGCTCCCTGGGAATGGGATGTCAAGCGCCTGGCTGCGAGTTTTGTCTTAGCCTGTCGCGACAATGGTTTCAGCCGTGCGACGGCACGCGATTCCGTCCTCAGTTGCGTCCGGTCGTACCGCAAGCGAATGGCGGAGTACAGCCAATTGAACGTCCTGGAGGTTTGGTATCAAAGCGTCGATGCGGAGGAATTGCTGCCACCGATTCGGGACAAAGCAGCGCGCGAGCGGTCGCAAAAGCGACTTGCCAAAGCGCGGAAACAGAATGTCCAGGAAAATGAGTTCCCCGAATTGACGACCAGCCAGGGGCAGCAAGCGTCGCTTCGTGAGAATCTGCCCTTCGTCTTCCATCCCCGTGAGAACCCGTTTAAGGAGCAGCTGCGCATCTTCAACCGCGCCTTTGTCCAGTATCGCGAGACCCTCGCGGAAGACCGGCGCCTGCTCTTGGACCGATTCAGGTTCGTGGACTTTGCGCTGAACGTGGTTGGAGCGGGAAGCGGCGGCACTCTCTGCGGCATTATTCTGCTGATGGCTGGTGACGAGGATCCCTTGTTTCTGCAGGTGAAACAGGCACGTCCATCGGTGCTGGAGGCGTTCGCCGGAAAGTCAGCGCACCGCAACAACGGTCAACGAATTGTCCATGGCTGCCGCATGCTGCAATCGGCGAGCGACCCGTTTCTGGGTTGGACCGAAGGGCAGAGAGGGCGACAGTTCTACGTCCGTCAGCTCAAGGACATGAAGATCAAGCCGCAGGTCGAAATCTGTACGCCCCACGCCATGCTGCAGTATGCCGAGCGATGTGGTTGGACTCTGGCCCACGCCCATGCCCGCTCGGGGGAACCGGCCAAAATCTCGGGCTATCTGGGAAAGAGCGACAAATTCGACGAGGCGATCGCCGATTTTTCCAGCCAATATGCCGACCAGTGCGAGCGCGACTACGAGTTGGTTTCGAAGGCTGCAAAGCGGGGGAAGCTGGAAGTCCTCCTGGAAGACAAATAGGCGGCACGCGGCCCGGAGAACGCACCTTTGCCAAACGAACCTTTCCCGGGTGAGGCTGCAAAAATGAACCATTTCGGTCCTTTCGAGATTTAATTTCTCCGGGCTGGGCCGTAGACTTAACGAAGGAATCCCCTGCTGTCTCGCGTTGGGGTTCCAGATGAAAGGGGTCGCCTATGAGCAATTTGCGAATCAACTGCCCTCGTTGCCACGCCAGCCTGCACGTCAACCGGCACCAGGAACAGTCTGGACATTTGGGATGCACACACTGCGGCCAGTTAATTCGGCTCGCCCCGCGGATGCCAACCGTTCCGAGTATGGCGACGCCGATGGTCGCACCCGCCATGCAAACGGGCGCTTACTGGAATCAGTCTCCTCAATCGCGAAAACAATCAAACACAGCGCTTTGGGCAGTTGCGGTCGCCTCGCTAGGAATGTTCCTGACCGTCTTGACGCTTTGCATTACCTTTTTACTTTGGCAAAAACAGTCCAGCCCTCAAGACAATCAGATTGCCAATGATGATCGGGCTGGGTTTATTCCGCCGGGCAAGGAAGAACCACCTCCCGCAGCGCCAATTCAACCGGCCGTGAATGAGCAACCGCCTCCGGTCGTCGCTGAGCAGCAGCAACCGGCACCGGTCCAGCCTGCCGCGCCTCCGGCCGAGGACCCGCTGGGGCGGAATCGCAACAATGCCGGCTTCCTGCCACCCGCGGCTGAGCAGACTCCGCCGGAGCCGGCCCCCCCAGCGCCGCAACGCCCCGGGCCCTTTGCGGCCAACAAGCCGACCAAGGCCCCGCCTCCGGAACCGCTTCCGATTCCCGAGCCTGAGCGGCCCAAGCCGGCCGCCGGCAACAAGATTATCAACTGATGATTGCTTCGGTCGGGCTCGAACGGATCCTCGGGTTAACCAGCCGGATCATGCTCCCCGACACTCGGGCCAAAATTTTTGCTGGCACCCGAGCAACGCCGTCCTTGTCTGCCCGGCGCAGAGAGCTTGTCTTCCCGACGGACAGCGGGCAGCAACAAAAACGCGGACCAGCACCTGTTCCCAGGTAACTGGTCCGCATGGGTTCCGTTTTTCACAGCTCGGGCCCAGTTGCGGGCCACTCCAACCGTCGCTCAAACCGTCGGGATTTAACCCTTTCGCCGCCGCTCCTCACGCTGTTGTTGCTGCTGCTGTTGCTGCTGCTGACGCTGCATGTCCCGCTGTTGGCGTTCCATTTCGCGTTGTTGTCGGGCGGCCGCATCGCGTGCCTGCTGCTGTTGTTGTTGCTGCTGCATCTGCTGCTGCATCTGCTGTTGGCGCATCTGGTCCTGCATCCGCCGGGCCTCGCGTTGCTGCTGCTCCTGCTGCTGACGCATGGCCTGTTCCTGAGCTGCCTGTTGCCGGCGCATCGCCTGTTCGGCGCTGCGCTGCTGATCGGCGGCCTGGCGGGCGGATTGCTCGCTGGCCCGACGCTGCTGCAATTCCTGGTCGCGCTGTTGGCGTTGTTGTTGCTCCGCAGCCAAGCGGTTGTTGCGTTCCAGTTCCCGCGCTGCGGAATTTTCCCGCGCCGCGGAATTGGACGGTCTCGATTCGGGGAGCAGGCTGCGGTTGGTGGGAGGCAGCGGATTGGTGCGACTGGCGGAGCGTTGCTGCCGTTCGCTCTCACGAGCCGCGGCTTCCTGCTGCCGAGCGGCGTCGCGGGCTGCATCACGAGCCTGCTGAGCGGCCTTCTGTTCGGCTTGGCGAGCCGAGTTCGCGTCGCGACGCTGTTCGGGAGTCAGTCGGTCGGCTTGCCCGTTGCGAGCGACGTCGGCGGGGCCGCCGCCGGCGTTACCGTTGGTTTCCGCGGGCCGGCCGCCGCGATTGGCTCGCGGCTTGTTTCCCTCGGATGGGCTGGGCAATGGCTCAGCGCCGGCAACCTGGCCGCGGGCATCGTCGCGGTTGAGGACCGGGGAGGCAGCAGCGCCGGGCTTGCCCGCATTCCGAGCCTCCCTCCGTGCTGCCTCAGCAGCCTCCGTCGCGGCGCGGCGTTCTTCCGTTCGCGCGGTCCGCTCGTCCTTTTCCTGTTGGCGCTTCAATTCGGCTGCAGCCTTATCCGCTGCGATTTGCTGTCGGCGATCAACCTTGGGCAGGGCCAACTTCTCCGGGCGAGCTTTCTCCTTGCCCGATTGATCTGCGGCCTTCAGTACAGGATCGACCTCGCCTGCCGCAGGCTTGCCATCGGGGGACTGGCCGTTAGCAGACTGGCCGTTAGCGGCCTTGGCAAGCTCGCGCTCTGCCCGCCGCTCGGCAGCACGCTGCTCGGCGGCCAATCGTTCGGCTGCTCGCCGCTCCCGGGCAATTTCCTGAATCGGTTCGCTCCGCTTTTGATAGTCGCGGCGTTCTTCCTCCGCCAGTTGCTTGAAGGCATCACGGCCGTCTGCTCGACGTGCGGTGGTCTTTACTCTCCGCTCCAGCGTGTCGGCAATAGCCACGGGTTGCGGGGTGGGTTGCCCGTTGATAATCGTCTTTTGATTGATGATGTTGAGATTGAAGTTGAACAGTGCCGGGGGACGGTAACCAATATTCTGGTAGCAGAAATCGTACTGGTTGCGAGCCCAGCTGATCACAGCCAAGTTGTTGTAGCGAATGCTGGAGTGGCTGTAGTAGACAAAGAACGGGTCGTAGCAACGGCCGAAACCGACGTTGATATTCAACTGCGACCAGGCGCAGAATCCGCGATCGAAATAGCGATTGTCGTACCAGTCGCCAAAGTAATAACTGCGGCAATTCCGCCGCACAAACAGATGCGGAAACAAATCGAAATTGGTGTTGATCACGCAGCTGGGGGTGAAGAAGTAATCCACTCCAGCGTAAATCGGCCGGTGGTAGCAAACCGGTGCAAAGACGACACCACGGGAATCAAACAGGCGATCCCAGTAACCGGCCCGGAACACGCATCCGCGCGGTGTCCAGACATAGCACGGCTGGACCCAAATCCAGTTGTCGACGCGAGGCATCCAGCAACCGGCCTGCCAGACGTAATCGTTATCCTGGTAGACCCAGTTGCCGGGGGCATAGAAATGGGAATCCGACGGCGCTGGCGTCGAAGGACCTTGGTCCAGACTTTCCGGCGGGGCAGGGAGGTACTCGATTTCCTCGACCTCGTCGTCCATCCAGAAGCCGTTGACCCAGCGCACTCCGCCCTCCTCTTCATTCCAGTAGCCGGGAACCCAGCGTTGGCCTGGAGGAATGTCGCGCCAGATGCCACTGATCCATAAAAAGTCAGCCCGGTCTTCATCCCACGCCCAATAGCCCGGAATCCACTCCACGTTTTCGCCCTCGGGCTGGTACTTCGGCGGAAGCTCCTTGACGGGCTCCGGCGGTTGGCGAGTCACCAGCGGGTTGGGAGCCGGATTATCTTGCGGAAGTTCGGCGAAAGCCTCATGCAACGGCCCCTTGGTCACGAGGTCCAAGTCGCGGTCCGGGTCTTGCTCGCCCTGAACGCTCAGCGGCGTCGTTGGCTTGAGCGCTTCGACCTGCAGCGGGTTGTTCGCTGGTGCGTTGAGTTGAATCTCCGGTCCGGCGGGCTGTTGGAGGACAGGCTGTTGGAGGACAGACCGCTCCTGTAAGGCCCAGCCGGGGCTGGTGAGCCAAGACAACGCGACACAAAGTGTCATCGAACCGATACGGGATGTCGTCAGTTTGAGCATGGTTTCTATCCTTCCGAGGGGCAGCTGCGGCGAGAAAGTCCGGCAAATCACCGTTTTGATTTGCAGCTTGACCTTGCTGCCCTCCAATCAGATGCAAGCCCCATGCCAAATCAGATCGGCTCGATCGGGGGAGGGATCCGATCGAAGTTTACCGGCTCGACTTCCTTGGCTTGTTCGCCAAAATCGTCGTTTCCGCAACCGTTTGACTTCGAGCCCCAAAAGGCGGCTTGGTTCCGGATAAAGCGAGCTATTTCCGCCGCTTCGCCTTGCGGCTTCCGCCCCGCTCATCCCGCTGCGGCCGACGGCTGCCCGATTCACGGCTGCCCGATTCACGGCTGCCCGATTCACGGCTGCCCGACGACGCCCTGGGAGCTCGAGCCCGTCCCTCGAGGCCCCTGCGACCGCTGGTTCGACCTGCCGGGCTCTGGGCCCTGGAACGTCCCCCGGTCCCGCCTCCGTCCAGCGAACGGTTCGGACTGTCGGTAACGGCCCGTCCCTGGGAGTCGACGTAGTCAAACTCCAGCTCCCGGCGTTCCAGATCGACCGAGCGGACCCGGACGCTAATCATATCGCCGAGTCGGAACTGGTTCTCGCTCCGTCTTCCGCTGAGTGTTCGCGTGGCCGAGTCAAAGACGTAGCTGTCGCGGGGGAGGTTCTCCAGGTGCAGCAAGCCCTCGGCCGGAATCTCGCGTCCCTGCACGAACAGCCCGAACGACTCGACGCCGGTGACGGTGCCGGTGAATACCGTGCCGATTCGATCGGACATGTAACTGAGCAACTTCAGCTTGATCAGCTCCCGCTCAGCCTGTTCGGCTCGGACCTCAGTCTCGCTGCAGTGCTGGCCGATTTGGGCGAGCCACTTGAAGTCAGCCTGGGGTTGCTGGCCATCGAGCAAGTCGCCGATCATTCGATGGATGACCAGGTCCGGGTAGCGGCGAATCGGTGAGGTGAAGTGGCAATAGTGGTCACTGGCGAGGGCATAGTGCCCGGAGTCCTTGGGGCTGTAGACCGCCTTTTGCATGCTCCGCAGAACGGCAAAGTGCACCGCGTGTTGCTCGGGCCGAGCGCGGGCCAGGTCGACGATCCGCTTCAGTTCAAACCGGTCCTGCAGATTATCGGTCTTGAAACCGAGATTGCGAATGAACTCGGTCAGATCGCGGAGCTTCATTTCCGAGGGAGGCTCATGGACGCGGCGCAGCAGGTTGAAATCGAGGTCGGCCAGCTTTTGTGCGACGGCCTCGTTCGCTGCGAGCATGAATTCCTCAATCACCTGATGGCTCTCGGTGTATTCTTCCACATGAGCCCCGCTGACTTTGCCATCGGCGTCGAGGTCAATGGCCACTTCCGGCAGAATCAGGTCGATCGAACCGCGGGCCATCCGGCGTTTCCGCATGGTCATCGCGAGCCGATGCATGTTCCCAACGAGCTCAAATACCTGGGGCGAAAGTTTTTCCCGCCACGGAGTCGGGTTGCCGAGGTAGTCATCAATTTCCTCGTAGCAGAAGCGGTGCGCGCTTTTGATGATCCCGCGGCACCAATCGGCTCCGATGACGACCCCTTTGTCGGTCAGCTCGATCAACACGCTCATCGTGAACCTCCGCCGGTGAGGCTGGAGGCTGGCGAGGTTGTTCGAGATGATCTCCGGGAGCATCGGAATCACGCGGTCGGGCAGATAAACGCTGTTTCCCCGGGCAAACGCCTCGCGGTCCAGTTCCGATCCGCGGCTGACGAAATGCGAGACGTCGGCGATGTGAACCCCGAGCAGCCAATGGCCATTCTCCAGTCGCTCCAGGGAGATGGCATCATCGAAGTCGCGGGCCTTGGTGGGATCGATGGTGACGACCGTGTGCCGGGTAAAGTCCGTTCGATCGCCACCGTCTTTGCCAGAGTTGAAAGCCTCGGCTTGCCGCCGGGAGTCTTCGAGCACGGCCTCGGGAAATTCCCCGGGCAAGCCGAACTCGTGAATGATCATTTGGGTATCCACCCCCGGCTTTCCGCGGGGACCGAGGATTTCAACGATCACTCCTTCGCCTTCATCCGTGTTGCTGGGAAAGCGGACCATTTCCACGACGACCTTGTCACCCGGGCGGCAATCCTTGGCTCCTGCATCGCCGACCAGAATGGCCGAATCGAATGTGCCGCCGTCGACCAGCACCAACCCCAGTCCGGATCGTTCCCGGTAGGTGCCGACAAAGCGGTTGGTCCGGCGGCGGACAACTTCAACGATCTCGCCGGTCCGCCGCTGCTGGTCTCCACCGCGGCCTTTTCCGGCGCGGGCGATCACGCGGTCGCCACTGGCGGCATCGAGAATTTTCCGCGGGGGGATGAAGAGGTCCTGGCTGCGGTCGCCGGGCACGGCGCCGTCGGGGATTAAAAAGCCATAGCCGGCCGCAGCGCGGCGGAAGGTCCCATAGACTTCTCCGGCGCGAAGTCGGCGGACTTGCGGCCGCACGTCAGTTGGCAGTTCGACTTCCGCCTGCGCCGCCGGATTGCGAGCCGCCTGGGATCGCGTTTTCGAAGCGCGCGAGTTTTTTGGCTCGCCGAGAGCGGGCTCGACACCTGGTTCGGCCCGCTTGCTGCGCCGCGGCGCGGATTGAGATCCCTCCCACGCATCGCCGCGAAACACGAGATGCTTGGGCCCCCACTTCAGAAGCCGCGCGGAGATCAATCTTTTGATCACCCGCTTCAAATCGCGGAGTTGATCCTCGTCGAGTTTCAGGCGTTTGGCGAGCAGGGCCGGCTTGGCCGGTTGGTACTGTGGTTGCCGGATGATTTCCAGCAAACGTTGTTCGAGGTTTTCAGAATTGGGCAGGTTGGATGGGGACATGATGTGAGTCCATTCAGGAAAGAAAAAGCAGTCAGAAAAAATCGCGCGAACAATCGAGTCGCGCGGGAAAGTCCAACTGGCAAAAGCGAGCCAATTGGGCGACGGGAGCCTCAACCGAGGCAAACTGGGAAAGATGTTCCGTCAAGCTTTGAGGGTCAGGCAAGGTCTGGCAACCGTGAGATTGTCGATTTTAGCCAGGTTGTCGAGGCTCCCGATTATACCAAACAGAACTGTTCTGCCGGGTAGGCGGAGCGTCCGCCCGGAGCACGCCAAGGAAAGGTATCGCTCCCCGTATTCGAAACAGGAGATTCCAGTCTATGCGAACATTTATCATGATCGCCCTCGTGCTGGTCGGGGCGGGCACCGTTTCTGCTCAGCAACCGGCCGTTTACAACTTTTCCAGCCCCGTGCAGAGCTATCCCGCGGGCTACGCGCCGCAGCCGACAGCAATGCAGCCGGGGATGGTGGCGACAGGGATTCCAATGAATCCCGCCGCGACGACACCTGCTCCGCAACCAGCTTACTTCAACAATGCGGCTGGCTGTGATGCCAGTGGCTGTGATGCCAGTGGCTGTGCCAATGGTGGCTGTGACGCCAACGGCAATGTCTGGAATGGCGGTCGCCGGTTTGGCTTCGGTAATGGCTTCGGTAATGG
>Ga0315900_10009561_pt1 | contig 12281 bp, 12 predicted proteins | sample LakEriMetagenome_FD_203521 | JGI IMG/M metagenome (GOLD analysis project Ga0315900, IMG submission 203521) | Freshwater fungal communities from buoy surface, Lake Erie, Ohio, United States - Buoy 12 MA114 | ecosystem: Environmental > Aquatic > Freshwater > Lake > Lake biofilm | place: USA: Lake...
CTGCGCTCGACGCTCGGTCTCGCCGAGGCGGGGCTCTCGACCGCCTGCATCACCAAGGTCTTCCCGACCCGCAGCCACACCGTGGCGGCGCAGGGCGGCATCTCGGCCGCGCTCGGCAACATGGGCGAGGACGACTGGCGCTACCACTTCTACGACACCATCAAGGGGTCGGACTGGCTCGGCGACCAGGACGCCATCGAGTTCATGTGCAAGGAGGCGCCCGCCGCCGTCATCGAGCTCGAGCACTACGGCGTGCCGTTCTCGCGCACGCCCGACGGCCGCATCTACCAGCGTCCCTTCGGCGGCATGACCACGCAGTACGGCAAGGGCATCGCGCAGCGCACCTGCGCCGCGGCCGACCGCACCGGCCACGCGATGCTGCACACGCTCTACCAGCAGTCGATCAAGAACGAGGCGGAGTTCTTCGTCGAGTACTTCGCCATCGACCTCATCATGGAGAACGGCGAGTGCCGCGGCGTCGTCGCGCTGAACCTCGCCGAGGGCACGCTGCACCGCTTCCGCGCCCACCTCGTGATCCTCGCCACGGGCGGCTACGGCCGCGCGTACTTCTCCTGCACCTCGGCGCACACCTGCACCGGCGACGGCGGCGGCATGGCGCTGCGCGCGGGGCTGCCGCTGCAGGACATGGAGTTCGTGCAGTTCCACCCGACCGGCATCTACGGCGCGGGCTGCCTCATCACCGAAGGCTCGCGCGGCGAGGGCGGATACCTCACCAACTCGCGCGGCGAGCGCTTCATGGAGCGCTACGCGCCGAACGCCAAGGACCTCGCCTCGCGCGATGTGGTGTCGCGCTCGATGACCATCGAGATCCGCGAAGGCCGCGGCGTGGGCAAGGACGCCGACCACATCCACCTGCACCTCGAGCACCTGGGGCCCGAGGTCATCAAGCAGCGCCTGCCCGGCATCGCCGAAACGGCGCGCATCTTCGCCGGCGTCGATGTCAACAAGGAACCGATCCCGGTGCTGCCCACGGTGCACTACAACATGGGCGGGATCCCCTGCAATTACCACGGCGAAGTGGTGACCATGAAGGACGGCGACGCCGACACCGTGGTGCCGGGGCTCATGGCCGTGGGCGAGGCGGCCTGCGTGTCGGTGCACGGCGCGAACCGGCTCGGCTCGAACTCCCTGCTCGACCTCGTGGTGTTCGGCCGCGAAGCCGCGCGCCACGCGGCGACGATCGTGCGTCCGGGCACCTCGCACAAGCCGCTGCCGAAGGACGCCGGCGACCTCGCGGTGTCGCGCCTCGACCGCTTCCGCAACGCCAAGGGCGAGCGGCCGACCGCGCAGGTCCGTCTCGAGATGCAGAAGATCATGCAGTCGGACGCCGCCGTGTTCCGCACCGGCGAGTCGCTGCGCGAGGGCTGCGAGAAGTTGCAGCGCACCGTCGGTTCCTTCGCCGATGTGCGCACCAGCGACCGCGGCCTCGTCTGGAACACCGATCTCGTCGAGACGATGGAGCTCGACAACCTGCTCGGGCAGGCCGTCGCCACCATCCGCTCCGCCGAGAACCGCAAGGAGAGCCGCGGCGCGCATGCGCGCGAGGACTTCAAGGAGCGCGACGACGCGCAGTGGATGAAGCACACCCTGTGCTGGGTGGACGACAAGGGCCACGCCCGCATCGACTACCGCCCGGTGCATCTGACGACGCTCACCGCGGACGTCGACGCCATCCCGCCCAAGGCCCGGACCTACTGAGGACAGCCGCCATGGCCGAGTTCAGACTCCCAGAGAATTCCCGCATCAAGAAGGACGGCAAGGTCCACAAGGCGCCCGAGGGCGCCAAGAACACCCGCACCTTCAAGGTCTACCGCTACGACCCGGACGGCGGCGAGAACCCGCGCGTCGACAGCTTCGAGCTCGACATGGACGATTGCGGGCCGATGGTCCTCGACGCCCTGCTCAAGATCAAGAACGAGGTCGACCCCTCGCTCACCTTCCGCCGCTCCTGCCGCGAGGGCATCTGCGGCAGCTGCGCGATGAACATCGACGGCACCAACACGCTCGCCTGCACCAAGAGCTGCGAAGAGGTGAAGGGCGACGTCAAGATCTACCCGCTGCCGCACATGCCGGTGGTGAAGGACCTCGTCCCCGACCTCACGCAGTTCTACGCGCAGTACGCCTCGGTGAAGCCCTGGCTGCAGTCGCGCACCCCGGCGCCGCCCGACCGTGAGCGTCTGCAGTCGCCCGAGGACCAGGAGAAGATCGACCGGCCCTCGGCCTGCATCCTCTGCGCCTGCTGCTCGACCTCCTGCCCGAGCTACTGGTGGAACGGCGACCGCTATCTCGGTCCCGCCGCGCTGCTCGCGGCGTACCGCTGGATCATCGACAGCCGCGATGACGCGACCGGCGAGCGGCTCGATGCGCTCGAGGATCCGTTCCGGCTCTACCGCTGCCACACCATCATGAACTGCACCGAGGCCTGCCCGAAGGACCTCAACCCGGCGAAGGCCATCGCCGAGATCAAGAAGATGATGGCCGAGCGCGAGCATCTTTGAGCGCGGGTCCGGCCGTCGACCGCGGTCGGCTGCGCTGGCGCTGCCGGCGCGGCATGAAGGAGCTCGATGTGATGCTGGTCCGCTGGCTCGACGGACCGGGGCAGGGCGCGTCAAGCGCTGAAACGGCCCATTTCGACCGCTTGCTCGACTTGCCCGACCCCGAGCTCGCGGCGTATCTCCTCCGCGGTGAGCCTGCCACCGATCCCGAACTCGCCGCGCTGGTGGCGGCGATCCGTCGACTCCCTGCCGACGGCTGAGCCGTCGGCGGGACCGCCCGCCGCGGCGCCCGACACGCCGCCGCCGTCCCCCGACGACTGGGACCGCGTCGTCGAACTCCCGGGGCTTGGATGGTGGGTCTACCGCCGCCGCGTTCCTCGGGGCGCCGAGGCGCGGCTGCTGCGGCGTCGCAGGCTGGGCATCGAGCAGGCCGCGGCCTTCGGACGGGCCGACCGTGCGCGGGGCCGCAGTTGGCCGGGGCGGTCTGGCCGCTGAGCGGTTACACTCTGCGTCAGGGGTCCAGCGCAGCATGTCATCCGTCGTCAATCCGCGCCGTCACGAGAACTTTTCGCGCTCGACCCGGTCAGAACGGGCGCAAGGCGGTTCACGCGGTCCATCGTCCCTCTTGCGGGGTCGGATCCCGTGAACGCCGAAGCAAGCGATCTCAGTCTGGTACAGCGCGCCCAGAAGGGCGAGGCCGGGGCCTTCGATGCCTTGGTGCGCCGCTATCAGCACAAGGTCGTCAAGCTCGTGATGCGATACGTGCGCAACCAGACCGAGGCGGAAGACATTGCCCAGGAAGCGTTCATCAAGGCCTACCGCGCCCTGCCTCGGTTCCGCGGTGACAGCGCCTTCTACACCTGGCTCTACCGCATCGCGATCAACACCGCCAAGAACGCGCTCGCGGCCCGCGCGCGCAACCCCGTCCAGTTCGACCTCGACCGCAACGGCGGCGACGACGGCGACGCACCCGGCGATCTGCAGGACCGCATGACCGACACGGCCACCCCCGAGGCGCTCGCGCTCACCGAGGAGATACGCGCCACGGTGACGGCGGCCATCGAGCAGCTTCCCGAGGACCTGCGCACCGCGATCATGCTGCGCGAACTCGAAGGGCTCAGTTACGAAGAGATAGCCACTGCCATGGACTGCCCGGTGGGCACCGTCCGCTCGCGCATCTTCCGCGCGCGCGAGGCGGTCGATGCCCGACTGCGCGAGATCTTCGATGGTGGCCTTGGACGAGGCGAGGTCGCGGGATGACTGAAGACGAAAGAGCGAGCCAGTTGTCGGCCATGTTCGACGGCGAACTGCCACCGGCGGAGTGCGAACTGCTCGCACGGCGCCTGTCGCGCGACGAAGCGCTGCGGCGTCAGTGGGGCAGCTACGCGCTGATCGGCGCCGCGGTGCGCGGCGAGCCGATCTTCGGCCGCGGTGCCGCAGGGTCGCCTGCCGATGTCGCCGCGCGCGTCCGCCAGGCGCTGGCGCAGCCGGCCGCCGCAGTGACCGACGCCACCGATGCGGACATCGGTGGCGACGGCGTCGCGCCGGATGCCGCGGGCGGTCGCCGTCCGCGCATGCCGCGTTGGGCCGTGCCCGTGAGCAGCTTCGGGCTGGCCGCCAGCGTCGCCGTGCTCGGCGTCGCGGCCGCGGCGCTGTTCTGGTTGCGCGGCGATGCGCCCACCGGCGCCACGGTCGCCACCGTGGTCCCCTCGGTGCGACCGGCCTCGGCGGCCGAGGTCGTGGTGCCGATGCCGTTGCCCGCCGCGCCCGCCGCGTCCCCTGCGCCCGTCGCGCAGGGCGCCTCGCCGGGGACGACCGGCCGGGCCGACGACAGCTATACCGTGCCGCCTCCGGCACAGGGCGGCGTCGTATTGGCGGGCGGCGCCACGCTCGCCAATTTCCTCGTCGCGCACAGCGAAGTGTCCATGCCCATGCTGCGCCGCAACGCGCTCTCGACGCTCGTGGCGGTGCCCGCCGATGCCGATGCCTCGGCGGTCGCGCCGCCGGTGCCCCGTCCGGCCGAGCCGGCCGCGGTCACCGCCGCTCCTGAAGCGGGCCGAACGGTGGAGCGTCCTTGATGTCGGGGCTGCTGCGTGGCGCCGCTCTCGTCTGCGCGCTGGCGCTCATGCCCACGGCCCTGCAGGCCGCGCCTGATGACGCCGGTCTGCGCGAAGCGCGTGCCTTGCTGCAGCGCATGAACACGGCGCTCGCGCAGCGCAACTACATCGGCACCCTGCGCCATCAGCGTGACGGACGCTCCGAGTCGCTGCGCATCCTGCACCGTGTGAAGGGCAACGAGGTCGCCGAGCGTCTCGTACCGCTCGACGGCTCGCGGCGCGAGTTCATCCGGCGCGGTCCGGAGCTCATCACCTTGCTGCCGGATCAGGGCGTGGCTCTGGTCGAGCGTCGGCCGCGCGCCGGCGGGCTGTTCCCGACTCTGCCGCAGCTCGACGACCGTTCGGCGCAGTTGTACACCGTCGCGGCCGTGCGCAGCGTGCGACAACAGGGCCGCGAGGCGCGGCTCGTCGTGCTCGAGCCGCGCGACGGATATCGCTACGGTTATCGCATCTGGGTCGACGCCCGTACCGCGATGCCGCTGAAGACCGAGCTGCGCGACGAGCGCGGTGCGGTGCTCGAGGAGGTCGCGTTCACGGAGCTGCGCCTGCTCGCCGACATCCCTGACAGCGACTTCCAGCCGGCGGTGCCCACCGCTGGGCTGCGTTGGTACCGCAGTGCGCCGGTGCCGGTGGCCGCTGCGTCGCGCACAGCCGCGCCGGCGTGGACTGCTGGCCGCCTGCCGCCGGGATTCCGCCTCACGCAGAACACCCGTCAGAACCTGCCGGGCGTCGACGGCCCGGTCGAGCACCTGGTCTTCTCGGACGGCATCGCCTCGGTGTCGGTCTTCATCGGCGCACGCGACGGCGCGGTGCCGAAAGCCGCGCCCGTCGCCGCGCAGGCGGGAGGCGCCGCCACGACATTCTTCGTGACGCGCGTCGAGGGTCGCCCGGTGACGGTGGTGGGCGAGGTGCCGATGCGAACCGCTCGGTTCATCGCTCTGCAGGTGCGCCCTGCGGCGCCTTCATCGCCGGCCTCTCCGGCGGCACCCGCGACGCCTTCCGCACCGGCCGCAGCGGCAGCGCCGGCCGCGCCGGGTGTGCCCGCGCCTGCTGCAGCGTCGGCTCCGCCCCGGTGAGCGGCACCGCCCCCTCACGCCTCACGCTGCTGACCCGCGAGGGTTGCGGTCTCTGCGAGGAGATGGCGGACGAACTCGCCCATCTCGGCACGCGGCTCGATCTGCCGCCCATCGACGCGCTCGATGTCGACTCGGACCCCGAGATGCTGCGTCGCCACGGGCATCGCATCCCGGTGCTGTTGTGGGACGGCGCTCCGATCGCGGTGACCCGGCTCGATCCCGGTGAGATCGAGCGGCTGTTCCGGGTGCGTTGAGCCCCGCCGAGGCCGCCCGGATGGCCCGCCAACCGCTATAATCGGCCGTTTTTGACGTCCCGCGGCCTGTGCCGCGGGGGACCACCTGGACACGATGCAGAACATCCGCAACTTCTCGATCATCGCCCATGTCGACCACGGCAAGTCGACGCTGGCCGACCGGCTCATCCAGCTCTGCGGCGGCCTCGAGGCGCGCGAGATGCAGAGCCAGGTGCTCGATTCGATGGCGCTCGAGCGCGAGCGCGGTATCACCATCAAGGCGCAGAGCGTCACGCTCTACTACACGGCGAAGGACGGCCAGCGCTACCAGCTGAACCTCATCGACACCCCGGGGCATGTCGATTTCTCCTACGAGGTGTCGCGCTCGCTCGCCGCCTGCGACGGCGCGCTGCTGGTGGTCGACGCATCGCAGGGCGTCGAGGCGCAGAGCGTCGCCAACTGCTACACCGCCATCGAGCAGGGGCTCGAGGTGCTGCCGGTCATCAACAAGATCGACCTGCCCTCGGCCGACCCGCCGAAGGTCATCCGCGAGATCGAGGAGATCATCGGCATCGACGCGCAGGATGCGGTGCGCGTCTCGGCGAAGACCGGCGAGAACGTGCCGGAGCTGCTCGAGGCCATCGTCGCGCACATCCCGCCACCCAAGGGCGACCCGGCCGCGCCGTTGCAGGCGCTCATCATCGACTCCTGGTTCGACAACTATGTCGGCGTGGTGTCCCTGGTGCGGGTGGTCAACGGCACCATCAAGACCGGCGACAAGATCCGCGTCATGTCCACCGGCCGCGCCTGGCAGGTCGACAAGCTCGGCCGCTTCACGCCGAAGTCGCTCGCCTCGCCGACGCTCGGCGCGGGCGAGGTGGGGTTCGTCATCGCCGGCATCAAGGAGATCGACGGTGCGCCGGTGGGCGACACCATCACGCTCGACGGCAAGCCCTGCGACACGCCGCTGCCCGGCTTCAAGCAGGTGCAGCCGCGCGTCTTCGCCGGGCTGTTCCCGGTCAACGCCGACGACTACGAGGCGTTCCGCGACGCGCTCGCCAAGCTCCGCCTCAACGACTCGGCGCTGCACTACGAGCCCGAGGTGTCGGGCGCGCTAGGCTTCGGCTTCCGCGTCGGGTTCCTCGGCCTGCTGCACATGGACATCGTGCAGGAGCGGCTCGAGCGCGAGTACGACCTCGACCTCATCACGAGCGCGCCGACCGTGGTCTACCAGGTCGGCCTCACGGACGGCACCGACAAGTTCGTCGACAACCCGGCCAAGCTGCCGTCGCCCAACCTGATCGCCGAGGTCCGCGAGCCCATCATCACCGCCAACATCCTCGTGCCGCCCGACTATGTCGGCGCGGTGCTGCAGCTGTGCACCGAGAAGCGCGGCGTGCAGAAGAAGATGCAGTACCTCGCCAACCAGGTGTCGCTGCAGTACCAGCTGCCGCTCGCCGAGGTGGTGCTCGACTTCTTCGACCGCCTGAAATCGGTGAGCCGCGGTTACGCCTCGTTCGACTACGAGTTCAGCCACTTCCAGGCCGCGCCGCTCTCGAAGCTCGACATCCTCATCAACGGCGACAAGGTCGACGCGCTGTCGATCATCGTGCACCGCGACAGCGCCTATCAGCGCGGCCGCGAGCTGGTCGACAAGATGCAGGAGCTGATCCCGCGGCAGATGTTCGAGGTCGCCGTGCAGGCCGCCATCGGCACCCATGTCATCGCGCGCGCCACGGTCAAGGCGCTGCGCAAGAACGTGCTCGCCAAGTGCTACGGCGGTGACATCAGCCGCAAGCGCAAGCTGCTCGAGAAGCAGAAAGAGGGCAAGAAGCGGATGAAGCAGGTCGGTTCCGTCGAGATCCCCCAGGAGGCCTTCCTCGCGGTGCTCAAGGTGGGCCGCAAGTGAGCGCCCTGCTGGCGGTGCTCGCGTTCTGGGGCTCGCTGATCGCGCTGCCGGTCACCGTCGCCTGCGTCGTCGACGACTGGTTCCTGCGGCCCAAGCGTCAGCTGGCGGCGCCCGCGGGCGCGACGCTGCCCGACCCGCCGCTGATGCGCGTGCTGTACGCCGCGCTGCCGTGGCTGCTGATCCTCTCGTTCTACCGGTTGGTCACGGTCGAGAACGCGGATTTCAGCCTGGTGTTCGTGATTCTGTCGGCGCTTTCCGGGTCGGTGCTGCTCATCGAGCGGCTGTGGCTCAGGCGGCGGCGCGATGCGGCCGCGCGCGCCGCGGGACGCGACCCCGAGAAGGTCGAGCTGCCGGGCACCGTCGACTACGCCCGCAGCTTCTTCCCGGTGCTCACGGTGCTGCTCGTGGTGCGCTCGTTCCTGTACGAGCCGTACCGCATCCCGTCCGACTCCATGATGCCGACGCTGCTCGACGGCGACTTCATCCTCGTCAACAAATACGCCTATGGCCTGCGCTGGCCGGTCATCAACCGCAAGTTCGCCGACATCGGCGGCCCGCGTCGCGGCGATGTCGCCGTGTTCCGCTATCCGCCCGATCCGAAGGTCAACTATGTCAAGCGGCTGGTCGGCATGCCGGGCGACCTGGTCGAGGTGCGCGACGACCGGCTGATCATCAACGGCGAGCCGGTGCCGCTCGAGTCCAAGGGCCGATACGCCGACGGCTGCTACCTCAACATGCGCATCTCCGAGGAGACCCTCGACGGCCGCAAGCACCAGGTGCTGCATTGCCAGACCTCGGACTACCTCACCGTGCCGCCGCTCGGCGCCTGTGACCGCGAGATCCCCTACGGTTATCTCTGCAACGAGGCGACTGCGGGCGTGAGCCCCGATCTCGGTGACGCGGTGATGCGGGTGCCCGAGGGCAAGTACCTCATGGTCGGCGACAACCGCGACAACAGCGCCGACGGCCGCGTCTGGGGCTTCGTCGACGAGTCGCAGCTGGTGGGCCGGGCGAGCGCTGTCTGGTTCAACTGGGACCTGCAGCGCTCCGGCGGACCGAAGTGGTCCCGCATCGGGACGCGCATCGAGTGATACGCGTGGCCGCCGAATGGCCTGTCCGTTGGGTGCGCGAGAGCCTCGCCGTCGAACCCGGCGATCCCGCGCTCTACGAGGCGGCGCTCACCCACCGCAGCGCTTCCGGCCGCAACAACGAGCGGCTCGAGTTCCTGGGTGACGCGGTGTTGAACCTGGTCGCCGCCGAGATGCTCTACCGCCGCTTCCCGGACTCGTCCGAGGGGGATCTCAGCCGTCTGCGGGCCAGCCTCGTGAGCGAAGGTCCGCTCGCCCAAGCGGCGCAGTCGCTCGCGCTCGGTGATGAGCTGCGGCTCGGTTCGGGCGAACTCAAGAGCGGCGGGTTCCGACGCGAGTCCATCCTCGCCGATGCGCTCGAGGCGTTGATCGGCGCGGTGTATCTCGACCGCGGTCTGGACGCGGCGCGTGCGCTCGTCGAGCGCCTGGCGGAGCCGCTGGTCGCGGCGCTGCCGGCCGCCGAGGAGCTCAAGGATCCTAAGACCCGGTTGCAGGAGCGCCTGCAGGGCCGTGGGCTCGCCTTGCCGTCCTACACGGTCGAGCGGGTGAGCGGCGAGGCCCATGCGCAGCATTTCGCGGTGCGCTGCGAGGTCGCGGCGCTCGGCATCGCCACCGACGGCGAGGGCTCGAGCCGTCGACGCGCCGAGCAGGATGCGGCGCAGCGGCTGCTCGACCTTCTGGAGGGCGCATGAGCGCACCCGGCGACGCCACCGTGTTCCGCGCCGGCTTCGCGGCGCTGGTCGGGCGCCCGAATGTGGGCAAATCGACGCTGCTCAACGCGTTGGTCGGCGAGAAGGTCTCGATCGTCACGCCGCGTCCGCAGACCACGCGGCACCGTATCGTCGGTCTCGTCAACCGACCCGAGGCCCAGATCGCCTTCGTCGACACGCCCGGCCTGCATTTCGGCGGACAGCGCGCGCTCAACCGTGCGATGAACCGCGCCGCCGCCGCCGCGCTGGTCGACGCCGATGTGGTGGTGTTCGTGGTCGAGGCGCTGCGTTGGACGCCGGAGGACGAGGCGGTCATGCAGCGCATCCGCGACGCCGGTCGGCCCGCGATCGCCGTGGTCAGCAAGGTCGACAAGGCGCGGCCGCGCGAGCGGCTGCTGCCGTTCATCGCGGAGCTCGCGGCACGCCACGCCTTCCGCGCGGTGGTGCCGGTATCGGCGCCGCGCGGCGACAACCTCGAGCCGCTGGTCGCGGCCATCGCGGCCGAGCTTCCGGAGTCGCCGCAGCTCTTCGACGAGCAGGACCGCACGGACCGCGACCTGCGGTTCCGCATCGCGGAGATCGTGCGCGAGAAGCTCACGCTCGAGCTCAACCAGGAGGTGCCGTACGGCATCGCCGTCGAGGTCGAGAAGATGGAGGAGGAGGAGGGTCGGCAGCTGGTGCACGCGGTCATCTGGGTCGACCGCGAAGGCCAGAAGCCGATCGTCATCGGCGCCGGCGGCGCGCGCCTCAAGCGCGTCGGCAGCTCGGCGCGCCGCGAACTCGTGCAGCTGCTCGGCCAGCGCGTGCACCTCGAGCTGTGGGTCAAGGTGCGCGAGAACTGGGCCGACAACACCACCGCGCTGCGCTCGCTCGGGCTGGAGTGATGGCACGCGGGCGCCGCGTCGAGCTCGCCCCCGTGTTCGTGCTGCACCATCGACCGTGGCGCGACACGAGCCGCATGCTGGACATCCTGTCGCGCGACCATGGTCGGCTGACGCTGTTCGCGCGCGGGGTGCGCGGACCGCGCTCGCGCACCGCCTCGCTGCTGCAACCCTTCACGCCGTTGCTCGCCTCCTGGACCGGGTCGGGCGACGCCGCGCAGCTGACCCATGTCGAGGCGGCTGCCGGCGCGGCCGTCGGGCTGCCCGCCGCGGCGCTGCTCTCCGGCTGGTATCTCAACGAATTGCTGCTCAAGCTCACCTTGCGCGTCGACCCGCAGCCTGCCGTGTTCGACAGCTATGCGCAGGCGCTCGAACGGCTGCGCACCGGGCCGACGCCTGCGCCCGCGCTGCGCGCCTTCGAGCGCGACCTTCTGGAGCTGTTGGGCTACGGGCTCGAGCTGCGCCGCGAGGCGCGCGGCGGCGCGCCGCTGCGCGCCGATGCGTATTATCATTTCCATGCCGATCTCGGCTTCGTGGAGACGCCGGCGGGCGCCGACAACGCCTATGCCGGCCGTTCGCTGCTCGCGCTGGCCGATGACGACCTGCAGGAGGCACCGGTGCTCGAAGATGCCCGTCGATTGATGCGCGCCGCGCTCGACCATGCGCTCGAGGGGCGGGAGCTCCGCACGCGTGCGGTGGCGCGCGCGGTGACGCGGCGTGCCGCCGGCCCGCGCGACGGCGGGTCCGGACGGTGATCCGCATGGCTGCATCCACCCACATCGCGCTCGGCGTGAACATCGACCATGTGGCGACGCTGCGGCAGGCGCGCCGCATCGCCTACCCTGACCCGCTCGAGGCGGCGCGCATCGCGGAGCAGGCGGGCGCCGACAACATCACCCTGCATCTGCGGGAGGACCGCCGCCACATCCAGGACGCCGATGTCGAGGCGTTGCGGCCGCTGCTCCGCACCCGCATGAACCTCGAGCTGGCGGTCACCGACGAGATGATCGGCATCGCGCGCCGCATCCGGCCGCAGGACTGCTGCTTCGTCCCCGAACGCCGTGCCGAGGTCACCACCGAAGGCGGCCTGGATGTCGTCGGGCAGGAGGCGCGCTTGCGCGAGAGCTGCTCGTCGCTCGCGGCGGACGGCATCCGCGTCGCGCTCTTCATCGACGCCGATCCGCGGCAGGTCGAGGCCACGGCGCGGGTCGGCGCCCCGGTCATCGAGCTGCACACCGGCCGCTACTGCGAGGCATCGGGCGCGGATGCCGCGGCGGAGCTCGAGCGCCTGCGTGAGGCCTCGCGGGTCGCCGTCGAGCTGGGCCTCGAGGTGCACGCCGGTCACGGTCTCAACCTGCAGAACGTCGCGCCGGTCGCGGCGATCCCCGAGGTGGTCGAGCTCAACATCGGACATTCGATCGTCGCGCGCGCGCTGTTCGTCGGTTTCGCGGCGGCGGTCGCCGAGATGCGCGCGGCCATGACCGCGGCGCGCGCCGGGGGCGCCGCATGACCGTGCTGGTGTTCGACATCGAGACCGTGCCCGATGTCGAGCTCGGGCGTCGCGCGCTCGGCCTCGAGGGCCTCTCCGACGCGCAGGTCGCCGAGGCGATGTTCGCGCAGGCTCGGCGGTACTCGGGCAGCGATTTCCTGCCGCACGAGCAGCATCGTGTGGTGGCGATCTCCTGCGTGCTGCGGCAGGGCGACACCATCAAGGTGTGGAGCCTCGGCGACCTCGACTCGGGCGAGGGTGA
>Ga0315900_10009562_pt1 | contig 12280 bp, 13 predicted proteins | sample LakEriMetagenome_FD_203521 | JGI IMG/M metagenome (GOLD analysis project Ga0315900, IMG submission 203521) | Freshwater fungal communities from buoy surface, Lake Erie, Ohio, United States - Buoy 12 MA114 | ecosystem: Environmental > Aquatic > Freshwater > Lake > Lake biofilm | place: USA: Lake...
GAAGACGAGTCCGCTCGCATGGTGCCGGCGGTCCCGAAGGTCTGCGGTGGCGGTACGCAGCAACTGCCGGAATCGGTCAACGCCCCGCCAAGGGACTAGCCGCCGATGCAGGCTGGCGCGTCGGACGTGGGCCGCATCGGCCCGAACGCGATCACCCGCGTGGCCGAGGCCCTCGGCCCCGACAGGGCTGCCACTCTGTTCCGGGCTGCGGGTCTAGAGGCGCGTCTTCGCGCGCCGCCCAGCCGCATGGTGCCGGAGCAGGATGTGACCGCTCTGCACCGGGCGCTTCGCAGTTCGTTGGGCGAAGCGCAGGCCGACGACGTTGCGCGTCAGGCAGGCCGCCTGACCGCCGCGTATCTCCTGGCGCACCGGATCCCCCGGCCGTTGCAGTGGCTGCTGCGGCGACTGCCGGCCCGGCTTGCAGCGCGCATCCTTGTCGCCGCCATTGGTCGCCACGCCTGGACCTTTGCCGGCAGCGGGCGGTTCCGCGTCATCGGGGGGTGGCCCCTGCGGCTTGAGATCGCAGGGGGACCGATCGCGCGAGCCATGCCGTCTTCGACGCCGGTCTGCGGCTACTACGCCGCCACCTTCGAGACGCTGTTCCAGGCGTTGGTGAGTGCGGACACCTCCGTCGAGGAGGTGTCGTGCGAAGCGATGGGCAGCCCTTCCTGTCTCTTTGAACTCCGTTGGCGAACGCCGGAGGGCGCGATGCTGGCGAGGAGCCGCTGATCGTGGCGACCGGTCCGCTCGCGATCGGCAGACCGTGGTGTCGAAACCCGTTGACTTGAGTGTCAAGAAGAGATGACAGTCGTGTCTGACACGTTGGGCTGACGATCCGCGGCCGCCATCCTGTGGCGGTGCGCGGCGGCCGCCCGCTTGGGAGACAAGGCATGGACGTCGCCGCGCGCATCGAAGCCAGCCTGGCAGACGCCGTGCTGATGGCCGAAGCCGCTGGCGCTCCACCACGCCTTGCTGCTGCGATGCGCCACTCGGTCTTTCCCAAGGGTGCCCGCATCAGGCCCAGGCTGACGCTGGCGGTCGCCGCCGCGTGCGGCGATGACAGGCCGGCGATGACCTCCGCCGCGGCTGCGGCCATCGAGCTGCTGCACTGCGCCAGCCTGGTCCATGACGACATGCCGTGCTTCGACGACGCCGAGACCCGCCGCGGCAAGCCGAGCGTGCATCGTGCCTTCGGCGTGCCTCTGGCGGTGCTGGCTGGCGATGCGCTCATCATCCTCGCGTTCCAGACGCTGGCGCGCGTGGCGCCCGCCGCGCCGGAGCGCCTGGGCGCCGTGCTGGCTGCGGTCGGTGATGGCGTCGGGGTGCCGTTCGGCATCGTGGCGGGGCAGGCCTGGGAATGCGAAACCCAGGTGGACCTCTCAGAATACCAGCGCCAGAAGACGGGAGCGCTGTTCGCCGCTGCCTGCGTGGCCGGCGCCGCGGCCGCCGGCCATCCCGAGCCGGAAGCCTGGCGGTTGCTTGGTGACCGGCTTGGCGAGGCCTACCAGGTCGCCGACGATCTGCGCGACGCGGTCGAGGATGAGGCGAGCCTCGGAAAGCCCGTGGGGCGTGACGCGGCGCTTGGCCGACCGAGCGCGGTCGCCGCCTTCGGCCTGGGCGGCGCCGTCGCCCGGCTCCGTGCGCTGAGCGAAGGGGCGGTGGCGGCGATCCCGGCTTGCGCCGGCCAGGCGATGCTCAGGGCGTTGATGTTGCAGGAAGCCGAGCGGCTGGTGCCGCGCAAGCTGGCGACCGCCGCATGACAGCGTCGGCCCGTCTCGACGTGCCGCTGAACGCCGCATGGCGCGACCGCCTGCGCGCGTGGCGGGAAGGCCTGACGGCGTCGCCTTCGTTCCGACGGTGGGCGGCCAGCTTCCCGCTGACGCGCCCCTTTGCGCGTCGAAGGGCGCGCGCGCTGTTCGATCTCTGTGCCGGCTTCGTGTACTCGCAGATCCTGCTGGCGTCCGTCCGCCTTCGCTTGTTCGAGCGCCTCCGGAACGGGCCGATGGATTTGCGTGCCCTTGCGGCACAGATGGATCTGTCGGCCGAGGCTGCCGAGCGTTTGCTGCGTGCTGCGGCCGCGCTCGATCTCGTCTCGCGGCGCGCTGACGGCACTTGGGCGCTCGGACCTTTGGGCGCCGCCATGATCGACAACCCGGGCATACCGGCGATGGTCGAGCATCATGCCATGCTCTACGCCGACCTCGCCGATCCTGTGGAGTTGCTCCGAAGGCCACGCGGCGGCAACGCCTTGTCGGACTACTGGGCCTATACCGGCGCTGCCGCGCCAGGGCAGCTCGGGCGTGATCGCACGGCCGACTACTCCGCGCTGATGGCTGCATCGCAGCCCATGGTCGCGGACGAGGTCATTGCCGCCTACGACTTCAAGGCGCACCGCTGCCTGCTGGATGTGGGCGGGGGAAGTGGAGCGTTCCTGGCCGCGGTCGGCGCTGCCGCGCCTGAGTTGCAGCTGATCTTGTTCGATCTGCCGCCGGTGGCGGCGTTGGGCGCGGAACGGTTCGGGCGACTCGGCCTGGCTGGTCGTGCCGGCACAAGCGGCGGAGACTTCACCGCCGATGATCTGCCGCGTGGGGCGGATCTGATCAGTCTCGTGCGGGTTCTCCACGATCACGACGACGACGTGGTGATGGCCCTGCTGCGCCGCGTGCGCGCGGCCTTGCCCGCAGGCGGACGCCTGCTGATCGCCGAGCCGATGTCCGGTACGCCCGGCGCCGAGCCGGCCGGCGATGCCTATTTCGGCTTCTATCTGCTCGCCATGGGCCGAGGCCGTCCGCGGCATCCGTCCGAGCTTGCTGCGATGCTCAGCGCTGCCGGGTTCGCGCGGAGCCAACTCCTCCCAACCCACACTCCGCTCCTTGTGCGTCTGCTTGTGGCGGATGTCTCCACGACCTGACGATCGAGTGTCAGTTTGTCTTGACATTCTATCTTGTCAGGCTAGGGTGACGATCTGGAAAAGAAGCTTGGAAACCGTGGACACCCTCGCCGTCGTCCTGGAAGCACCTGAAAGGCTTGCGCTCAGCCGTCTCGAGCTCGCCGCGCCGGCGGATGACGACGTGGTCGTCGACGTCGAGTGGAGCGGGATCAGCACGGGCACCGAGCGCCTGCTCTATACCGGCCGGATGCCGCCCTTTCCGGGGATGGGATATCCGCTGGTCCCTGGCTACGAGTCCGTCGGGCGGATCGCGCAGGTCGGTCCGCAATCCCGTCGTCGTGTCGGCGAACAGGTGTTTGTGGCCGGCGCGCGCTGCTTCGGTTCCGTCCGTGGCCTGTTCGGTGGGGCCGCTCGGCGCCTGGTCGTCTCTGCGGCGAAGGCTGTTCCGATCGAAGATGGTCTTGGCCCGGATGGCGTGCTGCTGGCGCTGGCGGCGACCGCCCAGCATGCCGTCGCCCCCGGGGGCGTGCCGCCCGACCTGATTGTCGGGCACGGCGTGTTGGGCCGCTTGATCGCCCGCATCGTCGTCGCGATGGGCGCGCCGCCGCCCACTGTCTGGGAGGTCAACCCGCGACGTGCCGGCGGTGCGCGCGGCTACGATGTTCTTGCGCCCGACGCCGACCCGCGCCGCGACTATCGCTGCATCTGTGACGTCAGCGGCGATCCCGGCCTGCTCGACACGCTGATCCAACGCCTGGCGCCTGGCGGCGAGATCGTCCTCGCGGGCTTCTACAGCGCCCCGCTGTCCTTCGCTTTCCCGCCAGCCTTCATGCGGGAAGCGCGCATCCGGATCGCCGCTGAATGGCGCGAGCCCGACTTGGTCGCGGTGCGAGGACTGATCGCGGATGGGCGCCTGCCGCTCGACGGTCTCGTCACGCATCGTCGGGATTTCGCCTCCGCGCCGGATGCCTACCGGACTGCTTTCGAAGATCCGGACTGCCTGAAGATGGTTCTCGACTGGAGGGACTGCCAATGAACGCCCCCGCCGGCTTCCAAGCGAACCGCGACCCGCAGGCGACGCTGTCGGACCAGCTGCGTGCGGAGGCAGCGCAGGGCCCCGATCCGGTCCACACGGAGCCGCCGAAGAAGAAGACCCAGATCATCGCGATCTATGGAAAGGGCGGCATCGGCAAGTCGTTCACCCTCGCCAACCTCAGCTACATGATGGCCCAGCAGGGCAAACGTGTTCTGCTGATCGGCTGCGATCCGAAGAGCGACACCACCTCTCTGCTCTTCGGCGGGAAGGCCTGCCCGACCATTATCGAGACGAGCTCCCGCAAGAAGGCCGCGGGCGAGCAGGTCACGATCGGCGATGTCTGTTTCAAACGCGACGGTGTCTTCGCCATGGAACTCGGCGGACCCGAGGTCGGTCGAGGCTGCGGCGGGCGTGGCATCATCCATGGCTTCGAACTGCTCGAGAAGCTCGGCTTCCACGAGTGGGACTTCGACTTCGTTCTTCTCGATTTCCTGGGTGACGTGGTGTGCGGTGGCTTCGGCCTGCCGATCGCGCGTGACATGTGCCAGAAGGTGATCATCGTCGGCTCGAACGACCTGCAGAGCCTGTACGTCGCGAACAACGTCTGCTCCGCCGTCGAGTACTTCCGCAAGCTCGGGGGGAATGTGGGTGTTGCCGGCCTCGTCGTGAATAAGGACGATGGCACCGGAGAGGCGCAGGCCTTTGCGCAATCCGTCGGCATTCCGGTGCTCGCCGCGATCCCGGCGAACGAGGATATTCGTCGGAAGAGCGCGAACTACGAGATCGTCGGCCGGCCCGACGGCGAGTGGGGCCCGTTGTTCGAAGCGCTCGGCATCCAGGTGTCCGATGCGCCGCCGCTTCGTCCCGCACCACTCACGCAGGAAGGGCTGCTCGGCCTCTTCAAGGGCGACGTGGTGGGGCGTGGCGTCGTGCTCCAGCCCGCGTCGCAAGCCGATATGCGCGGCGCTGGCGCGGTGGCGAAGCCGTCTCTCGAAGTGGTCTACGAGGGCGCCTGAACGATGGACACGCTCCCTCCCTCTGGCGCGCCAGCTGTCGCTGGTTCCGGCTGCCATGGCGGCCGGGAGACGATGGAAGCTGCCGCGCGCGCGGCGGGCAAGAGCGAGGCCATGGATCGGCTCGCACGCGACTATCCCCGTGGCCCGCATGACCAGCCGCAGAGCATGTGTCCTGCTTTCGGATCGCTGCGTGTGGGGCTTCGGATGCGGCGCGTTGCGACCATCCTCTCGGGCAGTGCCTGCTGTGTCTATGGCTTGACCTTCACCAGCCACTTCTATGGCGCGCGCCGCACAGTCGGCTATGTCCCGTTCAATTCCGAGACCCTCGTCACGGGCAAGCTGTTCGAGGACATTCGCGACGCGGTGCACGAGACGGCGAAGCCGGAGGACTACGACGCGGTCATCGTGACGAACCTCTGTGTGCCGACAGCGTCGGGCGTTCCACTCGAGCTTCTGCCCAAGGCAATCAATGGCGTCCGCATCATCGGCATCGACGTGCCGGGCTTCGGTGTGCCGACGCACGCCGAGGCGAAGGATGTGCTCTCCGGTGCGATGCTGCGCTACGCCCGCCTGGAGGCCGAAGCGGGACCGGTGGCACGCCCGCGAAGCCTGGTCGAGGGCGAGCGCACGATCGCCCTCATCGGTGAACTCTTTCCTGCCGATCCGATGGGTATCGGCTCCTTGCTGGCGCCGATGGGGCTTGCCCTTGCGCCGCAGACGCCGGCGCGCGAGTGGCGTGATCTCTATGCCGCACTCGATGCGGTCGCGGTTGCCGCGATCCATCCCTTCTACACCGCCTCCATCCGCGAGTTTCGCGCAGCGGGGCGTCCCGTGGTCGGGTCCGGCCCCGTCGGCGTCGAAGGCACAGCGGCGTGGATGGACGCCATCGCAAAGGCGGCCGACGTACCGGCTGCGCTGCTGGATTCAGCCAAGGCGCGCATCCTGCCGGCCATACGGGGTGCGATGGCAGGTGCGCCCATCAAGGCACGCATCACCGTCTCGGGCTACGAAGGGTCCGAATTGCTGGTGGCCCGCCTGCTGAGCGAGGCCGGTGCGGAAGTACCGTACGTCGGGACTGCCTGCCCGCGAACGGAATGGTCCGACGCCGATCGCGAATGGCTCGAGGCGCGCGGGACGCATGTGCAGTATCGCGCCAGCCTGGAGCAGGACGTCCATGCGATGCTGGACGTGAAGCCTGATCTGGCACTGGGCACGACACCTCTGGTCCAAAAGGCGAAGGAGCTCGGTATCCCCGCGCTCTATTTCACGAACATGGTGTCCGCGCGGCCGCTTTTCGGCCCGGCCGGGGCAGGCTCGATGGCGGCCATCGTTGCGGCACAGACCGGCGGACGCGAGCGCTTTGCCCGGATGGTTTCGTTCTTCGAGGGCGTCGGGACGCCGGAGCGTGCCGGTTACGGCTTCGACTCGAAGCCCGAAGATCCGCCTGGCTTCCGTGACCGGCAGCGCAAGCTCCGGGCGGCGCGGGCCAAGGCCGAAGAAGCGGTGGGGACGTAGCACGATGCTTGTTCTCGACCATGATCGGGCTGGTGGCTACTGGGGGGCGATCTATGCCTTCTCTGCTGTCCGTGGCCTGCGCGTGGTGATCGACGGACCGGTCGGCTGCGAGAACCTGCCAGTCACTGCGGTGCTGCACTACACCGACGCGCTTCCCCCCCATGAACTTCCGATCGTCGTGACGGGGCTCGACGAGGACTCCCTGTCCCAGAACGGCACCGAGCCCAACCTGAAGCGCGCCGCCGCGACGCAGGATCCGGATCTCCCGGCCGTCGTGGTGACGGGCAGCATCGCGGAGATGATCGGCGGCGGCGTGACGCCACAGGGCAGCAATCTGCAGCGCTTCATTTGCCGTACCATCGACGAAGACCAGTGGCAGGCAGCAGACCGCGCCATCATGTGGCTGTGGAGTGAGTTCGGTGCACGCGGACGCAAGGTCCGTCAGCGCAACCCGAAGCTCGGCGCAACGCCACGCGTCAACATCATCGGACCGATCTACGGCACCTTCAACATGCCGTCCGACCTCGCCGAGATCCGGCGCCTGGTGGAGGGCATCGGATGCGAGGTGAATCTGGTCTTCCCCCTCGGCAGCCATGTCGAGGACATCTCCAAGCTGCCGGATGCGGACGTGAATATCTGCATGTACCGCGAGTTCGGCCGCAAGCTTTGCGAGGAACTGGAGCGGCCCTGGCTACGCGCGCCCATGGGTGTCTTCGCCACCACGAACTTCCTCCGAAAGCTGGGCGAGCTCACGGGGCTCGATCCGGAGCCCTTCATCGAGCGTGAGAAGCACACCACCATCAAGCCGCTCTGGGATCTATGGCGCAGCGTGACGCAGGATTTCTTCGCGAGCGCTTCGTTCGCGGTCGTTGCGACGGAGACCTATTCTCGCGGTCTGCAGCGCTTCCTCGGAGAAGAACTCGGTATCCCCTGCGCGTTCGCCTTCGCGAGGAAGCCCGGTGAGAAGCCCGACAACGGCGCGGTGCGCGAGGCGATGAAGAAGTCGCCACCGCTCGTTCTGTTCGGAAGCTACAACGAGCGGATGTATGCGGCCGAACTCAAGAGCCGGGCGACGTACATTCCCTCGAGTTTTCCTGGCGCGATCATCCGCCGAAGCACTGGCACGCCGTTCATGGGCTACGCCGGTGCGACCTATGTGGTGCAGGAATACTGCAACGCGTTGTTCGACGCGCTGTTCCACATCCTTCCCTTGGGCACCGACCTCGACCGGGTCGAGGCAACGCCGGCGCGCGCACCCGAACCTTGGGATGCGGAAGCCGTCGCGATTCTGGATGAGCGTGTGGAGGCGGAGCCGTTCCTGCTCCGTATCTCTGCCGCGAAGCGCCTGCGTGAGCAGGTGGAGAAGGCAGCACGCACTGCTGGGGAGCAGCGCGTTACAGCGGACCGTGTCGCACGAACGCTCGCGGAGAGCGTCGCATGACGACCACGGTTCCCCAGCGATCCCGCGTTTCGGTCGCGTCCGGCGATGTTCGCCGCACGCGGTCCGTAGCGCGGGTCCGCCATGGCGGCTCGCCGCCTGGCAACCCCGGCCGCGCGGGATCTGCGCGGTAACGGCCGCAAGGCCAATAGGAGGCTCGATGTATGGCCGAAGGTTCGAGGACCGGCCTCACTGAGGGCGAAGCGCGGGAGATCCACCGCCTGTTGATCCAGGGGTGGGCCTTCTCCGTGTTCGCATCGATGGGTGCACACATCCTGGTCTGGCTGTGGCGTCCGCTGGTCTACGGGAATTCCGTGGTCCCGCCGGACTGGCGCTTCTTCTGAGAAGCCGAGAAGGAGAGCAAGTCCATGCACAAGATCTGGATGGTTGTTGACCCCCGCCGCTCGCTGTTCCTGGCGATGGTGGGCGTGATCGCCGTCGCGGCGCTGATCCACTTCGTGGTGCTCAGCAGCCCGCGCTACTGCGACCACCTCGGGTTCTGCGCGACGTCGCCGACCTTCACGCCGGGGCAGCCCGTCGGAAGGTAGCGGCTAGTCGCTGATGTCGCTCCGCGGCAGTGGGCGAGGCAAGCACAGCGGGCCTCGCCCGCTGCTGGGGACGACAAGTGGGTTAGGCAGGTCGTTGCCTGGCCAGGATGGGAGTCTCAATCCATGGCAATGCTGACCTTTGAGCAGAAATACCGGGTCCGAGGCGGGACGCTGGTCGGCGGCGACCTGTTCGACTTCTGGATCGGACCCTTCTGGATCGGGTTCTTCGGTGTCACGACGGCGTTCTTCACGTTCCTCGGTACCGGCCTGATCCTCTACGGCGCGGCGATCCAGGGCACCTGGAATCCGTGGCTGATCAACATCGCGCCGCCCGATCTGGCCTATGGCCTGCGCCTTGCTCCCATGCGGGAGGGCGGGTTGTGGCAGTGGATCACCTTCTGCGCGATCGGTGCCTTCGGGTCCTGGATCTTCCGTCAGGCGGAGATCTCACGGAAGCTCGGCATGGGGTACCATATCCCCGTCGCGTACAGCGTGGCCGTCTTCGCGTACATCACGCTCGTGGTCATCCGACCGCTGCTGATGGGCGCCTGGGGGCACGGCTTCCCCTACGGCATCTGGAGCCACCTCGACTGGGTGTCGAACGTTGGCTACCAGCATCTGCACTTCCACTACAATCCAGCGCACATGATCGCGGTGACGTTCTTCTTCACCACGGTGCTCGCGCTTGGCCTGCACGGCGCGCTGGTGCTTTCGGCCGCAAACCCGCCCAAGGGCGAGGTGATGAAGACCGCTGAGCACGAGAACACCTACTTCCGCGACCTCATCGGCTACTCGATCGGCACGCTGGGCATTCACCGGCTCGGCCTGTTCCTCGCGTTGTCCGCCGGTTTCTGGAGCGCCGTCTGCATCGTGATCAGCGGACCCTTCTGGACCCGCGGCTGGCCCGAGTGGTGGGGCTGGTGGCTCAACCTGCCGATTTGGCGCAACTAGGTCGAGGGGCGAGACAGATGACTGCGTTCGTCCAATATCAGAATATCTTCACTCGCATTCAGGTTCGACCGCCCGTCGCCTATCCCGGCGTCGTGCAGGAACCTGGCGATGGGGCGCGTGAAGGCACGCCGACGTTCGTCCACCTGTTCGGTCGCTTCGGCGACGCCCAGGTTGGGCCGATCTACCTCGGCATCATGGGCATCGTCTCGATCATCTTCGGGACGCTGGCCTTTCTCATCATCGGCCTGAATATGCTGGCGTCGGTGAACTGGGACATCATCCAGTTCGTCCGTCAGCTTTTCTGGCTGGCGCTTGAGCCGCCTCCGGCGAAGTACGGCCTTCAGTTCCCGCCGATGCGCGAAGGCGGCTGGTGGCTCGTCGCCGGCTTCTTCCTGACCGTGTCCGTGCTGCTGTGGTGGGCGCGAACCTACCGGCGCGCGCGCATGCTCGGCATGGGCACGCATGTCGCCTGGTGCTTTGCGGCTGCGATCTGGTTGTACCTCGTTCTCGGCTTCATCCGGCCGCTTGCGATGGGCAGCTGGAGCGAGGCGGTGCCGTTCGGCATCTTCCCCCACCTTGACTGGACTGCGGCCTTTTCGATCCGGTACGGGAACCTCTTCTACAACCCGTTCCACGCGCTCTCGATCGTCTTCCTCTACGGCTCGACGCTGCTGTTTGCGATGCATGGCGCGACCATCCTCGCACTCGGGCGATATGGCGGCGAGCGCGAGCTGGAGCTGATCGCGGATCGTGGCACCGCGGCGGAGCGCGGCGCGCTGTTCTGGCGCTGGTGCATGGGCTTCAACGCCAGCTTCGAGAGCATCCACCGCTGGGCATGGTGGTTCGCGGTGCTGTGCCCCCTCACCGGCGGCATCGGCATCCTGCTGACCGGCACCGTGGTGGACAATTGGTACCTCTGGGCCGTCGAGCGCAACTTCGCTCCTACCTACCCGTCCCTCTGGGCTCCGATCTCTGATCCTGCCCTGGTGCAAGGAGCGCCCCGATGAAGGCTCTCAAGCTGAGTTGGACCGCGCAGGCCCTCATTGTCCTGGCGGGCCTGCTGGTGCTGCTCATCGTCATCCTGACGTTTGAGCGGCCTCCGGTCCGAACGAGCCAGAACGGCTTCCGCGGGACCGCGATGGAGCATGTGGTCAATCCGCGAACCGCTGCGCGGCTCGTGGCGGCCAACCAGGTGCCGGAGGCGCAGCCGCCTGCCGACGCCGCAACGGACGACGCGGACAAGGCGTCGGCCGTCTACGAGAACGTCCAGGTGCTGGGCGATCTGAGCAACGCGCAGTTCCTGCGGCTGATGGTGAGCATCACCGAGTGGGTGGTTCCGCAGCACGTCCGCGACGCCGGCAACGGCTGCAACTACTGCCACAACCCGGAGAACATGGCGTCCGACGAGGTCTACACGAAGGGCGTCACGCGCCGGATGCTGCAGATGACGCGGACGATCAATGCGGATTGGTCGAACCATGTCGGCCAGACTGGGGTGACCTGCTATACGTGCCACCGCGGGCAGCCTGTCCCGGCGGCAGTGTGGGCCACCAATGCGCCGAACCGCGCCGGTCTCGTCGGGCCTCATGCGCTCGGCCAGAACCTCGCGACGCCGCAGATCAACTACTCGTCGCTGCCGTTCGATCCGTTCACCCCTTTCCTGCTGGGTGATCAGGACATCCGCAACATCAGCACCACCTGGCATCCTGGCCAGAATGCTGACGACGTGCGCATCAGCGAGTGGACCTACGCGCTGATGGTGCACATGTCGCAGGGCCTCGGCGTCAACTGCACCTTCTGCCACAACAGCCGCGCCTTCGCGAGCTGGGAGCAGAGCCCGCCGCAGCGCCTGACTGCGTGGCACGGCATCCGCATGGCGCGCGCCGTGAACCGCGACTACGTCGAACCGCTTTCGCCTGTCTTCCGGGCGAACCGCACCGGACATCCGGATGCGCCGCACCCGCTGCGGGTCGGGGCGGAGGGCGATGCGCTCAAGGTGAACTGCGCAACCTGCCACCAAGGTGTGAACCGCCCGTTGCTCGGTGCGCCGATGCTTCGGGACTTCCCGGAACTCAACCTGGTCAGCCGTAATCCGCTCCGGACTTCCGAGGCGGTGCCGGCCGGCGGCGCCGCGCGCAACTAGGCGCCGTTCGCCTGACGATGAGACCGCGGCCGGCACGCCCTTGCAGGGGCAGGCCGGCCGCGGCACATCATCACAGCGCCCATGGAAACGTTGTTCGCCTACGCCAGCCTGTTCGCCGTTGCCCTCGGCGCCGCCTCGATCCTACCGATGCAGTCCGAGCCGGTTCTGGTGGCGCTTCTGCTGCTTGGCGATCACTCGGTCTGGGCGCTTGTGGCAGTAGCGAGCCTGGGGAATACGCTCGGATCCTGCGTCAACTGGCTGCTCGGTCGAGGCGTCGAGCGCTTCCGGGATCGTCGCTGGTTTCCGGTGCCGAGGGCGAAACTCGAGAAGGCCGAGGCCTGGTATCGGCGATGGGGAAAGTGGTCCCTGCTGCTCAGCTGGGCGCCGATCATCGGCGATCCGCTGACCGTCATCGCCGGCGTGCTTCGCGAGCCGTTCTGGGTGTTCCTGGCCTTGGTCGCGATCGCAAAGACCGGTCGCTACGTCGTCCTGACCCTCGTGACCCTCGGTCTTGCCTGATGATCCGGCCACGGCCGGACGGGAGAGTGCCATGCTTGATGCGATGAGCGACCCGCGTCCCCATGCTGTCGTGATCGGCGCCGGCTTTGGCGGCCTGGCGGCGGCGGTCCGGCTTGGCGCGCGCGGCTGGCGCGTGACGGTCGTCGAGAAGCTCGATGCGCCTGGCGGGCGGGCCTATGTGTTTCGGCAGGACGGCTTCACCTTCGACGCCGGCCCGACGATCA
>Ga0315900_10009563_pt1 | contig 12279 bp, 2 predicted proteins | sample LakEriMetagenome_FD_203521 | JGI IMG/M metagenome (GOLD analysis project Ga0315900, IMG submission 203521) | Freshwater fungal communities from buoy surface, Lake Erie, Ohio, United States - Buoy 12 MA114 | ecosystem: Environmental > Aquatic > Freshwater > Lake > Lake biofilm | place: USA: Lake...
TACCAGCCCTCGACGGCCGTGATCAGACCGGCGTCGTGCAGCAGGCCGGCGATCCGCGCGTTCAGGCCGCTGACGCCCCAGGGGCCGTGACGAAGCACGCAGAGCACCTGCAGCCGCGCGTGCGTCGCGAGCACCGCACGCGCCCACGCATCGCGCTCGGCCTGCTCGGCATCGGCCGCCGGTCGTTGCGTGCGCAAGCAGCTTAGCCAGGCGCGGAGGCCGGGATCGGTCGCGCTGCCGTCGATCAGCCACTGCCACGCGGCTTGGGCGTCGTGCCGATCGAGGCGTCGACGCGCGAGATCAGGGCCGCCGGCGTCGAGCAGCGCCTGAGCCCCCGCGGTGTCGCCGCGGTTCACCGCCGCGGCAAGCCGACCGATGCCGCTGTCGGCCGCGAAGCGGTGGCTGTGCCGCAGCATCACCACCGCCTGATCGAGCGCAGTGCCCTGGGGCTCCACCAGGGCATCGGGCAGCATCGGGCTGCCGAGGTCGGCGAGCCACCGTGCGGTGGCTGGCGTGTAGCCGCCGCGGGCGGCGCCCTCGCAGAGTTCCCCGAGGACCGCGCCCGCCTCGACCGAAGCGAGCTGGTCGCGGTCGCCGAGCAGCACCAGGCGAGCCTGCGGCGGCAGCGCGGCCATCACGGCGGCCATCATCTCGAGATCGATCATCGAGGCCTCGTCGATCACCAGCACGTCGAGCGGCAGCGGCTCGCCCGCGTGGTACCGCATCGCGCGGGTGTCGGGCCGGCTGCCCAGCAGCCGGTGCAGCGTGCTCACCCGGTGGGGGATCGCAAGGCGAAGCGCATCGGCGTCGCCGAGCGTCGCCAGCGGCAACTGCGCCACCGCGCCGGCGATCGAGGCATTGAGGCGCGCAGCCGCCTTGCCGGTGGGGGCCGCCAGGCGGATGCGCAAGGGGCGTGGCGGCTCACCGCCTTCGGGTGCGTGCTGCAGGGCCAGCGCCTGCAGCAGCGCGAGCAGCCGCACCACGGTGGTGGTCTTGCCCGTCCCAGGCCCGCCGGTGATGATCGCCAGACGGCTGCGAGCGGCCAGCGCGCAGGCCGTGCGTTGCCAGTCGATCGCGGCGCCCGGCGTCGCCGGAAAGAGCGTGTCGAGCGCCCGCCGCAGGGCATCGGTGGGCAGCGGCACCGGGTCGGCCCGCAGCCGGATGGCGATGGCTGCGCGCAGATCCCGCTCGTGCTGCCAGTAGCGGCGCAGGTACAGCCGTGAGCCATGCAGCACCAGGGGCGAGCCTGGGCTGTCGGGGTGGCTGAGCGCCGGATGGGCGACGGCTGCAAGCCAGTCAGCGAGCGCGAGGCCCGTCAGCGGATGGCTGGCGGCTGGGTCTTCGTCGCCGGGGGACTGGCGCGGATCGGGCTCGGCGGGCGTGGGGTCGAGCGGGCTAGGACCGGTGTCGTCGCGATCGGGCGGCGGGATCGCCAGCGTGCCGACCGGATCGTCGAGGGCCGCGGCAAGGTCGAGGCAGACATGGCCACGCCCGAGCTGGTGGCTGACCAGTGCGGCGGCCAGCAGCAGCAGGCCATGCGCATCCGGCGCCTCGCGGCGCAGGAATCCGGCGAATGCGATGTCGATCGGGCGCAGCCAGCCGCGTGCCGCCCAGCGCGTGAGCAGCCCGTCGGCATGGTGGCCAGACAGCGAGGGCACCGGCTTCACGACGCTGCCTCGTCGGGCTGGACCGCCGAGAAGAGCCGGTCGAGCCGCTCGATGAGTTCTCGCGGCGGCTTCTCCCGATGCACGCCGGCGCCGGGCGCGTCGATGCCGCGCAGGTACAGGTAGAGCGCGCCGCCGATGTGGCGGTCGTAGTCGTAGCCGGGCAGACGGGCGGCCAGCAGCCGGTGCAGCGCGACCAGGTACAGGCTGTACTGCAGGTCGTAGCGCGCCGCGAGCACGCTTGCGCGCAGCGCCGCCGGGCCGTAGGCCTGCGCCTCGGGCCCCAGCCAGTTCGACTTGTAATCGGCGACCCAGTAGCGACCGTCATGCTCGAAGACCAGGTCGATGAAGCCCTTGAGCATGCCGTTCACGGACTGAGCGGCGATCGCCGGTCGGGGCTCGCCGCCGAGCGTCAGTCCGCTCACCAGCCGGTCGATCGCGCGGGTGTCGTTCTCGCGGACGGACAACCAGAACTCCAGTTCGGGGGCAGCCGTGGCAAGACCGGCCAGCCGCAGTGGCGGGTTGCCGGGCCCGAGGTCGAGTTCGGTGACCATCAGTCGGCCCAGCCACTGCACCAGCGGATCGATCCAGCGCTGCCAGCCGCGCACCTGACAGCGGCGCGCAACCTGATCGCGCAGCAGGTCCGGGCGGGCGCACACCGCGGCGAAGCCTTCGCGGGCGGCCCATTCCAGCAGATCGTGGAGAAAGGTGCCCGCCTGGGCGCCGCGGGGGAAGCTGTGTGGGCCGTCCGGGACGCGCGCGACCGGTCCCCCGACTGGCGCGTCGTGGTGCGCCTCGACGAGATTGGCCTCGCCGGGGCTGTCGGGTGCGTGCATCGCGGGCGCGTCGGCACGGGCGATCGCACTGTAGCTGGCGATCCACCAGGCGGGCGCCGGGTGGCGCCGTGGCTGTCGGGCGGCCCCTGGCCGGCCGGCATCGGCCTCCCGGACCGGTGCGCCCGCGTCCATCGCGGACGATCCGTCGCGCTCGAGTGCCGCTTCGGCGTCGGCATCGAAGGCGGTGTCGTCGTCATCCGAGGCGCTGCCGTCGTCGGCCCCCACGACCGGCTGCAGCGCCTCGATGACGATGTCCCCGCAGGCCGCGGCGCAGCGCTGAAGGCGCTCGCGCAGGGTCCCGGGCACGAGCGGCCCGCCGCCGAGAAGATGGCCGAATGCGCTGCGTTCGAGCGCGCGCGTGGCCGCCACGCCGACCCAGCTGCCGAAGCGCGCGCGAGTGAGCGCGACATAGAGCTTGCGCAGGTCTTCGGCGAGACGTTCCTCGTCGGCGAGCGCGGTCTGTTCCGGCTCGGCGCTCAGCGTTGCCCTGCGCACCCCGGCCTCGTGCCAGCTCACCGGGCGATCGCCACGGTCGATCGGGCGGCATTCGCCGGCGAAGGGCAGGAACACCAGGGGATACTCGAGTCCCTTGGACTTGTGCACGGTGACCACGGTGACCAGGTCGGCATCGCTCTCGAGCCGTACCTGTCGATCATCCTGCGAGGGCCCGGCCTGCGCGGCGGCGGCCGAGCGTTCACCGGCGCGCTCGGCCGCCAGATGGCGGATCAGCGCCTGCTCGCCGTCGAGCCAGGCGCTGGCCTGCTGCATCAACTCCGCCAGGTGGAGGAGATCGGTGAGCCGGCGCTCGCCGGAGACCGTGCCGAGCCCGCCCAGGCCGTCGTCGGCGGCAAGCGGGGAAAGCAGGCGCGCCGGCACCCCGAAGTCGGCCAGCAGCCGCCGCAGCATCGGCAGCACGCCCTGGGTGCGCCAGACCTCGCGCAGGCCGCGGAACTGCAGCACCCGCGCCTCCCAGACCTGCTCGTCGGTGCCGAGTTCGGCCAGCTCGGCCAGGCTCAGTCCGAGGCTGGGCGTGGCCAGCGCGGCGCGCAGGCGGCGTTCGTCAGCGGGCTCGGCACAGGCCTCGAGCCAGCACTGCAGTTCCCAGGCCTGCTCGCCATCGTAGACCGAGTCCCGATCCGAGAGATAAACCGTGCGCACGCCGAGCCGGGCGAGGGCGGCACGGACGAGGGCGGCTTCGCCGCGGTGGCCGACCAGCACCGCGATGTCGGCGGGCAGCAACCGTCGCTCGCCGTCGGGGCTGCGCAGCACGGCGCGCCCGGTGCGCCCGGCCTCCAGCAGGCGGGCGATGCGCTGCGCGCAGGCGGCGGCTATCGGCCCCCGGGCCTGCCCCGCGGTCAGGAGCCTGGGCTTGTCGCTCTGCGCAAGGGCATCGAGTGCGCACAGCGTGAGGCCGGCCGGCGGGCTGCCGTCGATCAGGAGCTGGTCGTCGCGGCCCCGGGCGCGCGCCGGCCGGAAAGGCAGCGGCGTGTCGCCGCCGCTTCCGAAACGGAAGGCGCCCAGCGGACCGGCTTCGGCACCTTCGAACAGGTGGTTGACTGCGGCCACCGCCTCGGGGGTGCTGCGGAAGTTCCGGTCGAGGGTGTGCAGCCGGCCCGCGCAGTGCGCGCGTGCCCGCAGGTAGGTGTGGATGTCGGCGCCGCGAAAGCCGTAGATGGCCTGCTTGGGGTCGCCGATCAGGATCACGCTGGTCGCGGGATCGGCGCGGGCGACCGCGTAGATGGCATCGAGGATGCCGTACTGCACCGGATCGGTGTCCTGGAATTCGTCGATCATCGCCACCGGGAACTGCTCGCGGATGCGCGCCGCGAGGGCATCGCCGCGCGGACCGCGCAGGGCGGCTTCGAAACGCGTGAGGAGGTCGTCGAAGCCGAACCGCGCCAGCAGGGCGTTCTCGCCGGCCATGCGGGCCCGTACCCAGCGGGCCGCGTGCGCCAGCAGCGCCGGCTCGTCGGCGGGCAGGGCCGCGACGGTGGCCTGCAGCCGGGCGGGGCCGCCGTCGGTGATCGCCGGATGCGCGCAGAGTCGCTGGAAGTGCACATGGCCCTCGGCGGGCGCCTTGCGCGATCGCGCCGCGTCGAGGCCTTCCGGTGTGAGGCGGTCGTAGAAGGCCTCGCTGAGCTCCGGATCGATCATCGCGGGGGCGTTTACCCAGGCGTCCAGCTTCTCGAGCCAGGATCGGTAGTAGCCGGTGCGCAGCTTTCGACCGTCGAGCTGGCCCGCCTCGCTCGCCGCGTCGAGCAGTGCCCCCAGCTCCACGATCCACGCGCGCCACTGCGCCTTCAGCGGGACCAGCACCCGTTCGCGTTCGGCCGCGTGCGCCGCCAGCAGCTGTGCGGGGGCTTCGGGGTCGGGCAGCAGATCGGCCACCGCGAGCGTCCGGGCGAGCGTGTCCTCGAGCGCCGACGGCGACTTCAGAGCGGCGAGCGCCGGCCTCGCCAGCGCGGCTGGGAGCGGCGTGATGTGGCAACGCCACCAGTCTCGCAGCGCCCGCGCGCGCAGGGCCGCCTGGTCGGGCTGCAGGGTCTGGCTGAAGAGGCTGCCGCTGTCGAAGGCATGCTCGCGCAGCATGCGGTGGCACCAGGCATGGATGGTGGCGATCGCCGCCTCGTCCATCCAGTCGGCGGCCCGCTGAAGACGCTGCGCGAGCGCGGGCCGATGAGCCTGATCGAAGGCATCGCGCAGCCTGAGCAGCGTGGGATCGCTGCGGGTCTGCGGGTCGCCGCGAAACAGCGCGGCCGCCTCGCTCAGGCGGCTTCGAATGCGTCCGCGCAGCTCGTCCGTGGCCGCCTCGGTGAAGGTGACCACGAGGATGTCGGGGGGCATCCGTTCGCGGCCGGGCACCCTGTCGTCGCCGTGGCCGAGCACCAGCCGCAGGTAGAGCAGGGCGATCGTGTAGGTCTTGCCCGTGCCGGCGCTCGCCTCGATCAGCTGGCTGCCGTGCAGCGGAAAGCGCAGGGGGTCCAGCGCATCGGTTCCGCTCATGCGCGACCTCGCGTGTCGTCCGCCTCACGCCGGCCTCCCGCCTTCGGCCCCGTCTTGTCGGCCGCAGCAGCCACCGCCTTCCCGGCATCCAGCGCCTCCCTGACCGCCTGCACCAGCGGGCCGAGCAGCTCGCGCGCGTGGCGCTCGAACTCGCCGCTGGCCACCAGTTGCCGGTAGGAGGGGTAACTGCGTCGCAGGCCCGGGTTGCGCGCCAGGTCCGGTGGGGACCCACGAAGGGTGTCGGCCCGCTGACCGGGCTTGCCCTCGTAGGCTTCGCGTGCCTTGTCGTGTTCCGCAGGTGCCCGCTGAGGGACCTGCAGCCAGACGCAAGCGCTTCGTAGCGCCAGCGGCAGGGGGCGCTGCATGCCGATGCGCCAGGCGGCCAGCAGGCGCTGCAGGTGTTCCTGAGCGCATTCCCGGTCGACTGGCGGCAGTCGCAGCGATCCCTCGGGCCACAGCACCTCGGTGGTCGTGGGGCCGACGGCAAGTTGCGCGGCCAGATGGCCGAGCCAGGGCGCGATCAGCGTGTCGTAGCGGAAGCTGCCCTTCTCGGGTTTCAGTCGGCTGATCGCGAGGACGATCCGGCCCGCGCGGCCGTCGGTCGACAGGCGGATGTCATCCAGGGTGTCTTCGAGCGTGATCCGGGGCAGGGCCTCGCCGTTCTCCACCCGCACGGTCGCCTGCGGGTGCGCGAGCGGCCAGCAGGCCAGCGCCTCGCGCTCGCGCGCCAGCAGCGATGCGAGGGTGCTGTCGAGGTCCTCGAGGGCGATCTCGCCGACCCCGCCTGCGGGCAGATCACCGCGGCGCGCGCAGGCCTGCAGCGCAGCTGCGCGAGCGGCGTCCGGATCACGGCCAGCGCGCAGGGCCTGGCTTTGCAGGCGCATGAGCTCGTCGCGCAGTACCCAGCCGGGCAACCCCGCGACGACGAAGGGCTCGTCATCGTCGTCGGTCCTGTCGGGGTCGGAAAGCTCCACGGCGAGCCGCTGGCGGTAGAAGTTGCGAACCGGATCGCGAAGGAACTCGGTGAGCTCGACCAGGCGCAGCGGCTCGTCGCGCTCGGGCAGCGCTGGCAGCGCGGGCTCCGCGCCATGGGACGCCGACACCGCGGCGGCGTGCGGGGCCGCAGCGCCGGACGCCGGCCCCGTGTCATCCGGACGCCATTCGCGCGCGTAGCTGAACCAGACCGGGTCATCGCCGTTGGCGGGAAAGTAGCGCGGGTTGAAGGGCTGCAGCGGGTGTTCCTGCGTGAGCGCCGCCAGCAGCTGCTCGCCGGCATGGGGACGGCCCGAGGTATGCGGGAGCGCACCGGCGAGCCGCCAGCCGCAGGCGATATGCTCGCGCAGCTGTCCGACGAGCACCGAGGGTGGCCGCTCCCGGTTGTCGCGCGCGCTGCGGCCGACCCACGAGACATGCAGGCGGTCGCGCGCCGCCAGCAGCGCTTCCAGGAACAGATAGCGGTCATCCTCCCGGCGGGAGCGGTCGCCGGGTCGGTAACGACCGGCGATGAGATCGAAGTCGGCCGGCGCGCGCGGGCGGGGGTAGGCATCGTCATTCATGCCGAGCAGGCACACCACGCGAAAGGGGATCGCGCGCATGGGCATGAGCGTGGCGAAGGTCACGGTGCCCGCGAGGAAGCGCTGACCGAGGCCGCGGGTGTCGAGCTGGGCCAGCCAGTGCTCGGCAGCCACCGACAGCGGCAGTTCGTCGGTCAGACCTGCCTCTTCGCTGTCGTTCAGCCAGGTCTGGAGTCCGGTACGCAGCCGCTCGAGCGTCAGCGCGTCGTCGGTGTCGGCGGGCACGAACCAGCGGCTGAGCAGACTCTCGAAGCGTGCGCACCAGGCGGCCACATCGGCCGGCAGGCGCAGCGCGTCCCAGCTGAGTTCGAGCGCCTCGACCAGCCGCGCCAGCGGCCCCAGCGCCGCGGCCTCCAGGCCACCGGCTTCGGCGCAGGGTTCGATGCCCTGCCATGCGGGCGCCTCGCCGCTGGCGTAGCCCAGCAGCAGCCGGCGCAGCCCGAATCGCCAGCTGTGGAGCGGAGCCTGCTCATCGGTTTCACCCAGCCCGAGCGCCGCGCGCTGCCCCCCGTGCAGCCCCCATCGGATGTTGGCCTGGCGGATCCAGCGGGCCAGCGTGGGCACGTCGTCGGCGGTGATCCCGAATCGCTCACGCACCGCCGGCACCTCGAGGAGGTCGAGCACCTCGCTCACCGGGCTGCGCGCATGCGGCAGGGCGAGCAGGTGCTCGAGTGCCCTCGCCAGCGGGTCGATGCCGCGGCTGGCGCGGTCGGCCAGGCTGAAGGGGATGCGCCGCGGGTCGCCCCGGGGATGCAGACCGAACACCGCGTCCACCAGCGGGGCGTAGGCATCGATCTCGGGGACCATCACGATCACGTCGCGCGGCTGCAGGTCGGGCCAGCGGTCGAACAGGTCGAGCAGCTGGTCGTGCAGGATCTCGACCTCGCGCAGCGGGCTGTGGGCGACGTGAAAGCGCAGGGACCCGTCGCTGCCGGGATCGATGTCGGGCCACCGCGAGGCCGACTCGGCCAGGGGGCGCAGATCGAGCATGTCGTCCTGGATCTGGCGCAGCAGGGTCCCATCGCCCGGGGATTCGAAGAGGTCCAGGCGCATCCCCTGCCAACTCGGCGCCCGGGCTTCGGCCGCCTCGCCGGCCTGAGCATCGAAGCGATCGAGCAGCTCGATGAAGTCGCGTCCCTGTCGCCCCCAGGCGGCGAGGAGCGGGTGGGCGTGCAGATGCAGCATGTCGTCGGCGAGCGTGACGGGAAATCCCGGGCGGCGACTCTGGCGGTGCCGTTGCGCCCGCAGCAGTTCGCGGCCCTCGACGATGTCGGCCCAGTGGTGCCGGCAGGGATTGTGGACGGTGAGGATCACCTCGCTCCAGCGGGCGATGGCCGCGAGCGCCTGCATGGTCTGCTCGGGCAGGCTGGAGATGCCGAACACCAGCACCCGCGGCGGCAGACCAACGGGCCGAGCCTCGTTGCCGGGACCCTGAGTGCGTCGCAGGAAGGCCTCGTGGACCGCGGCGCGGTGGCTGCCGGCCGCCTGCGGACCCACGTCGGCAAGCAATGCCCGCCACAGCGCCGGCTGCCAGCCCTGCTCGGCCGGCAGGGCGGCAGACCGGCCGCCACCATCGCGCAGGATGTCGCGGCCGTCGCGCCAGTCGGCCAGCCAGTCGGCCCGGTAGACCTGGTACTGGTCGAAGAGGTCGGCCAGACGCTGGGCGAGCTGATAACGCCGGCGCAGATCGCGGTCGCCCTGCAGGAAATGCCGCAGGGGGAGGAAGTCGGGCTGAGCCAGCAGCTCGGGCAGCAGCCGCATCAGGCGCCAGACCAGCGCCTCGCGGTCGAAGGGCGAGCGCTCCGGCACCGCCTGCGGTCCGAGGACGGCCCGGTAGGCCCGCCACAGGAAGCGGGCCGGCAGCACGAACTCGAGCCCGGCGGCGATGCCCAGGCCCGGCGCGCCCCCGTCGCTCGGCCGACGGGGGGCTGCCAGCGCCAGTCGCAGCCACTGGCCGATGCCGTTGCTCTGCACCAGCACGACCTCGGGCTGGAGCGGGGGCAGCGGGTGATCGGCCATGAAGCCGACCAGCAGGTCGCGCAGGGCCTCGGGCCGGTTGCCGTGAACGACGATCAGGCGTGAGCCCGGGGCGCAGGACGAGGCGGCTGACACGGGTGATACGCGGTGACGGTCTGCGACAGCGGTGGAGCCCCGAGGATGCCGGGCGCCGGGCTCAGGCGGTGAGCCCGGCTTCGCCCGGCGTACCGCGTGTCAGGAAGTTCCCGAGGGCTGCCGCAGTGGCGCCGCGGGCGCGCGCGACCACCTGCGAGGGCGGCCCGGCGTCGACCACGCGGCCACCGCCGGTGCCTCCACCCGGCCCGAGATCGATCAGCCAGTCGGCTTCCGCCCAGATGTCGAGATGGTGTTCGACCACCACCAGGGTGTTGCCGGCCTCCACCAGCCGGTGCAGCACGCGGATGAGCTTCTCGACGTCGGCCATGTGCAGCCCGACGGTCGGCTCGTCGAGCACGTACAGCGTGTGCGGCGGCGGCGGCAGGATGCGGCCTTGCGCAAGCGCCTTCTCCCGCGCGCGCAGCACCCGGGGGTCGTCCTCGCCGCCCTCGCCGCGCAACCGCACCTTCGCGAGTTCGGTGACGAGCTTCAGGCGCTGAGCCTCGCCGCCCGACAGCGTCGGGCTGGGTTGGCCGAGCGTCAGATAGCCGAGCCCGACATCCTGCAGCAGCCGCAGCGGATGATGGATCGCCGGCTGCGAGGCGAAGAAATCCACGGCCTCGTCGACGCTCATCGCGAGCACGTCACCGATGCTGCGCTCGCGCAGCCGGATCTCGTCGGTCTCGCGGTTGAAGCGGCGGCCGCCGCAGACCTCGCACAGCACCTTCACGTCGGGCAGGAAGCTCATCTCGATGGTCTGCACGCCCTGGCCGTCGCAGCTGCCGCAGCGCCCGCCCGCGGTGTTGAAGCTGAAGCGCCCGGGACCGTAGCCGCGCAGCCGCGCCTCGGCGGTGTCGGCGAAGCTGCGCCGGATGGCGTCCCAGAAACCGACATAGGTCGCCGGGCAGGAGCGCGGGGTCTTGCCGATCGGTGTCTGGTCGACCTCGAGCACCCGGCTGATCGGCTCCCAGCCGCGCAGCGCGCGTAGCCCTGCCGTCGTCGGCGCAGGGCGGCGCAGCTGCCTGGCCCGCACCCGCGCGGCCACGCCGGCGAGCAGCAGATCGCGGGCGAGCGTGGATTTGCCCGACCCCGAGACCCCGGTGATCACGCTCAGCCTGCCCAGCGGCAGCGCGACATCGATGTCGCACAGGTTGTGCAGCGTCGCACCCTCCAGGCGCAACCAGTCGCCACCCGCCTCGACCGGTGGCCGCGCGGCCACCAGCGGATGGGCGAGCGGGTTGGCCAGGAATCGGCCGGTCAGGCTCTCGGGATGGGCCGCGAGGCTGTCATGGCGTCCGGCTGCGATCACGCGCCCGCCCAGTCGACCTGCGCCGGGACCGATGTCGATCACATGATCGGCGCGCCGGATCGTGTCCTCGTCATGCTCGACCACCAGCAGGGTGTTGCCCTTGTCGCGCAGCGCCTCCAGCGTGTCGAGCAGCACCTGGTTGTCCTGCGGGTGCAGGCCGATCGTCGGCTCGTCGAGCACGTAGCACACACCCTGCAGGTTCGAGCCGAGCTGGGCGGCGAGCCGGATGCGCTGCGCCTCGCCGCCCGACAGCGTGGGCGCTGCCCGATCCAGCGACAGATAGCCGAGGCCGACCTCGCCGAGGAAGCGCAGCCGGGCGTCGATCTCGGCGAGGAGATCCCGGGCGATCTCGGCCTGACGGCCATGGAAGTTCGCCTGTCGCAGCCAGGCGGCGCACTCGCCCACCGCCATCGCGGTCAGGCTGGCGATTGACAGCCCGTGCAGCCGCACCGCGAGTGCGGTCGGATTCAGCCGCTGGCCGCCGCAGGGCGCGCAGGGGCTCAGGGCAGTTTCGTCGTCGCCATCGCCGCCCTCGGCGCCGGCCGCTTCACGGGCCTGCGCATCGGCCAGTCGCTCGGCGAGATGGCCGATCGATTCGCTGGTGGCGTCCTCGTTGGCGCGGTTTTTCTCATCGACTTTCGGCACATAGGGCAGCGTCACGCCGGTGCCGATGCAGTGTGCGCACCACCCCAGGCGCGAGTTGAAGGAGAACAGCCGCGGATCCAGCTCGGCGAAGCTGGTGCCACAGGAGGCGCAGGCCCGCTTCGTCGAGAACAGCCGGGTCCGGAGCGCCGCGCTCGCCGCCTCCCAGGCCTCGACGTCGCCGCGCTCGCTTGCCGCGTGGAGCTCGTCGAGGGGCTCGGCGACCATCACCAGACCCTTGCCGGCCTCCAGCGCCGCCGCGAGCGCCGCGCGCAGGCCGGCTTCGTCGTTGGCGCGCACGTGCAACGCGGCGACCGGCAGCTCGATGTCGTGTTCGATGAAGCGGTCGATACGCGGGAATCGCTCGGTCGGCAGGAAGCGCCCGTCGACGCGCAGGTGGCTGTGGCCGCGCGCCTTGGCCCACTTGGCGAGATCGGTGTAGACGCCCTTGCGGCTGACGACCAGCGGCGCGAGCAGGCCGATGTGGCGGTCGCGGTAGTCGGTCATCAGCCGTGCGGCGATGGCGTCGAAGGACTGCGGCTCGATCGGCACGTCGCAGCGCGGGCAGTGCTGGGTGCCGAGCTTGACGTAGAGCAGCCGCAGGAAGTGATAGATCTCGGTCAGCGTGGCCACGGTGCTCTTGCGACCGCCGCGGCTGGTGCGCTGCTCGATCGCCACCGTGGGCGGGATGCCGAACACGCCATCGACGTCGGGGCGGCTGGCCGGCTGCACGAACTGGCGGGCGTAGGCATTCAGCGATTCGAGGTAGCGGCGCTGACCCTCGCCGAACACCACGTCGAAGGCGAGGGTGGACTTGCCGGAGCCCGAGACCCCGGTGATCACGGTCAGCTGATCACGCGGGATCTCGACGTCGATGCCTTTCAGGTTGTGCTCGCGCGCCTTGTGCACGAAGATCGACTGGCGGCCACGTTCGCGCAGCGCCGAGGCGAGTGGCATGCCCTCGGCCTCGACTGGCGCCGCGGCCCGCGTGGCGCGTGCCGGACCGGGCTCCGCGGCCCCGGGGGTCGAACGCATCGCCATCTCGCGCGCATAGGCCGCCAGTGCCTGCCCGGTGTGCGAGTCGGGATTCATGGCGAGATCGGCGGGCGTGGCCGTGGCCACGACGCGCCCGCCTCGGT
>Ga0315900_10009564_pt1 | contig 12278 bp, 9 predicted proteins | sample LakEriMetagenome_FD_203521 | JGI IMG/M metagenome (GOLD analysis project Ga0315900, IMG submission 203521) | Freshwater fungal communities from buoy surface, Lake Erie, Ohio, United States - Buoy 12 MA114 | ecosystem: Environmental > Aquatic > Freshwater > Lake > Lake biofilm | place: USA: Lake...
GCGCAGCGTCAGATTCCCGATGCGAGCATCTCCGCCAGTCAGGCTCATCGCCAGGGAGTCGTTGATCGATTCCAGCGGGGGCCCGTCGAGAACAAAGTTCTGTCGTGCGCCCTCCTTCGCGCTGCGGCGCAGGTTTGCGCGGCCTCGATTGCCATCCGCATCTCGGTAATTCATCGCGCAGGTATCGTAGGGCGGGGCCAGAAGATTTTCCGCCCAGATCTTCAGTTGGCACGAACTTCCTTTTGGTACGCGCACGGTTCCGTCGTGGAAGGGAACCATGTAGCGTTCGCGCACAGTTTGGTTGCTGAAGGGGGGAATATCCATCTCGACGCCGACCAATCCCAATTGCGTTGTTCTCGGCCAAGGTGCATCCGACAAGCCGAACAACCGCTGGCCCCACTGCCATGTCCACTTCGGTGCCAGGAGCGCAACGACACAGCTGATTCCGGCAATCGCTGCAAAGGCGATCAGTTCCCGCTGCAAGGATTGGAACCGGACCATGGAGCGGATGTCGATCTGGGAAATTCGCGAGATTGCAGCGTCGCGAGCGATCGCCAGGACACCGGGACGGAGGGGATGCTCAAAGCGATCGGCGGTGTCACTGGTCTTGGCCGATCCCGCTTGAACCGTCGTCACCAACGAGCTCTTGAATTCCGGATGTTGCTTCTCGATCGCCAGGGCCAGCGCATCATCGCTCCAATGAACCAACCAACGATTCCAGAAAAAGTGGTAGAGGAGAGCCGCTGCCCCGACCGCGAGAATCCCGAGCATGATGATCCGGACCAACCTGGGCGACTCGTCGGCACCGAATCGAGTCGGCAGGTAGTCGATCAATCCGAAGCACCAGAAGGCCGCCATGACCCAAATCCCCAGCGCCACCCAACCTTGGCATGCTATCAAACGACTGATCAGGCTGCGCAGTTCTGCGAGTTTTTCGCGGATCGTTTCAGGGATCGGATAGAGGGATTCTCGTTTCATTTCGTTAGTTGTAGCACACTTCGATTCGTCGCGCATACGCGAAAACCCAAAGATGAAAATCGATCCCCCCGTGCTTTGGTAACGGGATTGGTGGATAATCGTTGCATGCCAATCCACAACTCCACCAAGTCCGATTCCAAGCCAGATTCATTGTCCTCTCCGGTCGTTTGGGTAACCGGGAGCGGCGCTCCCCGTGTCGGACGCGCCGTCGCTGAGCATTTCGCGAGGGAACATTATCGCATTGCCTTGCATGCGCACCGATCCACGGAGCAAGCGGAACGTGTGGCGCATGCATGGCGAGAGGAAGGGATTCCATGCATGGTCACGCAAGGCGATGTCAGCGACATGGATGCTATGGAACGGGAGGTTCGTGCGATCGTCGCGAGCTTTGGGCGCCTCGATGCGGCGGTGCACTGCGCGGCGATCTGGGAATGGAAGGAACTCGAGCAAACCACCAGCGACGACGTGCGGCGCAATTTCGAGATCAACACGCTGGGTTCCTATGCGGTCGCGAAAAGCGCGGGGCTGCAGATGGTGACTCAAGCTGCGGGTGGTGCGATTGTACTCGTCGGAGATTGGGCGATCGCTCGGCCGTATCGGGACTTCAGCGCCTACTTCACGGGGAAAGGTGCCATCGAAACCATCGTGCGATCCATGGCGGTGGAATTGGCGACCCGCAATCCCTCGGTCCGCGTCAATGGCATCCTGCCTGGACCAGTCATGCTCGACCCTTCCATAAAGGTTGAGGATGCAGAACGCATCCGTCGAGCTTGCCTCCTCCAACGGCATGGACAGCCCGAGCATGTTGCGCAGGCGGCCTACTTCCTGGCACGTCACGAATTCATCACCGGCGTATCCCTTCCCGTTGATGGCGGACGCACGATCTGGTCGGGTTACGAAACCGACCGCATCGCGCATCCAAACTATCCAGCAAACCGCGATGAAGGACACGGCTAACCAGGACACGGACAACCATCCCACGGATCAGCAGCGTGGTGCAACAGCACCTGCCACACGCCCCATCGGTGAGCGCCTCGCGCGTCGCTGGCTTCGGGGTCTGGTTTACTATCCGCTCGTTCTCTTGCTAGCCTTGGTGCTCATCACCATCTACGTCGTCGAGTCGTTCGGTATACGCGTCTGGATTGCCGGTGCGAGTTCGCTGGCGGTTGGGCTGTGGATAGCGAACGCGATCCGGGGCTCGGGCCCTCGCATGCCGGCCGATCGAGCGCCATGGATGACGTTCATCTACATGGTTGTCATCGCGGGTGCATATGGCCTCGTGCACCAACATCAGCGCGACGAGCACCATCGGCAGTCCGAAGCATGGCAAGCCGAAGCGTTAAGCCTGTATCCCGATGGAATGCGGTCCAACGCATGGCAGCCGATCGCTGTGCGAGCTGTCATCGATGAGCCGCTGCGTTACCGGCGATCTACGACGCCGCGTTCACTCCGTTCCGACGTTGGCAACCGCGAAGGAATTTCGGACGATGACACGGCCTCCCAGGATGACCTTCACTGGCAAACCCTCACGCGGGTTCGCATTCAGCAAGCGCGTCGGGCCGATGGATGGAGCCCGAGCGTCGCTGTAGCATCGCTGGTGATCGACGAAAAGGTGCGAGGCTACTATCCGGGCGATCGGGTTGAACTCTACGGTCACTGGCGATTGCCTCCCGAGCCCTCCAATCCGGGGCAATTCGATCTGCGGGCTCGGTATGCCGAACTCGGATGGACTGCCCAACTTCGGGTCGAATCCTCCGAGCAGTTGCTTCGAATCCCCAGCGAATCGAGTGTTCGTCTGGATCGGCTCCTTGCACGGATGACCGACTGGTCTTTGGCGACGATCGAGCATTACGTTCCGTTTGGCCAGGCCCCGCTCACCGCAGCGCTGGTGCTCGGACAGCGCGAGCAGGCTCATTGGGATCTGCAGGAGGAACTCCTGGCAACCGGGACGATTCACATGCTTTCCATCTCGGGGATGCACATCGATATGGTTGCAGTGGCCTTGATGGTGGGGGGATTGATGTTGCGATTGCCGCGCGCTCCGACGCTGATCGGTATCGTGCTCGTGTGCGGTTTGTACGCGATGCTTTGCGGAGCCAATCCCCCGGTGGCTCGGGCTGCATTGATGTTGACGGCGGCATGCCTCGCACGACTGCTGCGATGGCAGTTGACGAGCTTGAATATTCTCGCGGGCGCAGCCTTGGTGCTCCTCATCCAACGCACGAGTATCGCGTTCGAGATCGGAACCCAGCTCTCTTTCATGACCGTTGCGGTCTTGATTTTGACCTTTCCGATTTTGCAGCACCGACAGGCACCGTTGCGACGATTGCTGGAGAGCCGGCAGACAGGCAGCCAAGTCGCGTGGGCCGGCGCGAAGCGTTTCGCTTGGGAATCCCTCCGCAGCAGTTTTTGGGTCTGCTTTCTTTCGGCGCCGTTGGTTTGGAGCAACTTTCATGTGCTCAGCCCGGTCGCGATCGTGCTCAACCTGGTGCTGTGGCTTCCGATGCTCGTCGCGTTGCTCTCAGGCCTGGCACTGATCCTATTCGGCTGGTTGCCTCCGATCGCCGCTCTGCTGGGGATCCTCTGCGGAGCTGCTCTTTGGATCCTGACGCAATGCGTTGCCATCGCGGAGTCGCTGCCGCTGAGTCACTTCTGGCGCGCGGCACCTCCTGCGTGGTGGATGGTCGGTTTTTACGCGCTCGCGCTCGGGATTGTCCTGTGGCGAGGAACCCGTCGCACCAGCGCGCGACGACTCCTGTGGCGATCCCTCGCCGTATGGTTCGCCATCGGGTTGGCTTGCGAACCGATCAGCCTAGGGTGGCGTAGCGCGGCGACGCAAGATGGTCCGGGGAAACTGGCGGTCACCTGGATCGATGTCGGTCACGGCACCTGCGCCGCGATCGAAACCCCGAACGGCGAGTTTTGGCTCTACGACGCGGGGCGCCTCGGAGATCACGAACGAAGCTATCAGCCGATCGCCAGCGCCCTGTGGCATCTGGGCTATTCGCGCATCGATCGGATGCTGCTCTCGCACGCGGATTCCGACCACTACAACGCCATGCCGGGTATCGCCAAGCGATTTCATCCGCGCGAGTTTGTCACCACCGACTCGGTGTTGAAGACGGAGAACCCAGCGATCGTGGATCTGCTCCTGCAGCTCGAGCGGCAATCGACACGCACCACCAAATGGCGGCAAGGAGACCGGTACCCAGGACGAGGGGGTTGGGTCGTCGAAGCGATTCATCCATCGATTGAACAACTCGATGCACCGAAGTTGTCCGACAATGCCAAGAGTTTGTGCCTCGTGGTTCGATTCGCAGGAAGGGCGATTTTTCTGCCAGGCGATCTGGAACCGCCGGGAACTCACGCGCTGGTTTCTCAGCCACCGATTCGCTGCGATGTCATGATGGCTCCCCATCACGGCTCGTTGGCAGCGCAAGCCGAAAAGGTGATCGCATGGGCCGATGCCAGATGGGTCGTGGTCAGCGGTTCCGCTCGGGCCGTTACTCCGCGGGTGCTTCAAGCATTCACCCCACCAAACGGTTCGCTATTGATCACCGCACGCGATCACGCCCTAAGGGTTGAGATCGATTCCGCTGGAAAGCTGACGATTCTGCGATGGAATAACTCGAATTGGGAAGAACTTCACCGCGAGATCGACAAGCTACCAAGAGGATAATCACTTATCATAGATGCTGTTGTCCTCATGCATCCGAAGGATGCGTTATCGCAGAGAGCCCAACCATCATGAAACTCCACTGCCTCGGTACTGCCGGCTACCACCCGAGCGCCAAACGCCACACGGCATCGTTTTTCTTGCGCGAGGCCAATATTCTTTTGGACGCGGGGACTGGGGTTTTTCGCTTGGACCAACTGATCCATGCGCCCGAACTCTCCATCCTGCTGTCGCATGCCCACTTGGATCATATTGTCGGGTTGACGTACTTTTTGGATTTGGTCGCCATCACACCCTTGGAACGAATCCACCTGTACGGCGAAGCCGAAAAGCTCGAGGCCATTGAGCAGCATCTGTTTCACGAAGCGATCTTTCCGGTGCTTCCCCCAATCGTTTGGCATCCGATCGATACCTTTGGAGAAGATTGGCAAATCGGGCAAGCTAGCGTAACCTGGTTCCCATTGCAGCATCCGGGGGGGAGCGTTGGGTATCGATTGCAATTCCCGGGCCTTAGCCTAGCTTACGTGACCGACACAACTTCTCGTTCCGATTCCGAGTATTGGTCGCGGATCCAAGGTGTCGATTGGTTGATTCACGAGTGCAATTTCGGCGACGAGCATCAGGAACTGGCGGAAAAAACGGGACATAGTTGGACCAGCGCCGTTTTGGAGAATGCCTATCGGCACAAAATCCAGCGATTGGTTCTGATTCATATCAACCCCTTGGACGACCGCCCGGATCCGATCGGACTGGCGGCCGCGACCGCCCGTCTTGGGTCGCGAACCCCGTCGCAGATCCTGCTCGCGAACGATTCCACGGTCCTAGACTTGTCAAGCCTTTGAATTCGGCCTCGTCGGACCCTATAATCAAAATGTTCGATGGGTTGCGCACGGCATCCTCGATCCAAGCTTTCACACCTTCGTTGCTCTTCGATTCGAGGATAAATAGCAAGCATGAATCCCTACGGCTCTCTGAGCGATGACTTCTACGTCAACGTCACGTTGCAGACCGAAATGGACTTGCCTACCGGGCGGGATTCGGTCCTTCATTTCTTCGAGCAGATGCAGCGTCGATTTCCGAAGCTGCAACATTTCTACCAGCGCGAGCGGGGCGAATTCATTCTCGAAGAGGAAAAAGAACATGGCGCGTATCGATGGGTAGCCGTCGAATCCCGTCGGATCAGCAGCGGCGTCGTGAATCCCAACTCGCTCGAAGAAGCCATGGAGCAGCATCGCGAAGTTCTCGAGATGGCTCCGTACATGCTTTCGGTCAGTCGACTCGACTGCGAAGCGGTCAGCTTAATGTACGGTTTCGATTACGCCTACCGAGGCAACCACAACCAACTGTTGGCCGATGCAATCGGTCTGCCCGTCGGACTCGAAGCGATCACCCAACGCCCTGGCTCGCAGCTCATGGCCTACGAGCCGATGGTGCAAATCTCGCTCGACGATGTCTTCCGCACCCATGCTCGAATCAACTTCGAACCCAGAACCGGATCCTTTCCCCATCGCGGTCCAGAGTTCTCCGACGAACTGTTGAGTGTCTACATGACAGTCCGGCGCTTTGATTCTCTCCGACCCGACGAACTGTTTGTCGACGAACTTCGCAGGTTGGAAACGCTGTCACGCGAGTTGATGGACAATTACGTCGTCGAACACATCCTCAAACCGCTGCAGAACTCGATCGCGATCCGTTGAGCGCGGCGGCTAGTGAATCCGAAGGACTAGCACGGGGCATTTGGCCAAGCGGATAATGCGCTCTGCCACGCTTCCGAGCAACAGGCGGGTCAGCCCGCTGCGGCCATGGGATGGAACGATCAACAACCCGGCGCCGATCGCCTCCGCTCGCTCAACGCAGACCGTTCCCGGATCGCCAATAAGTACCTCGCGAGAAATGCCAGCATACTTGGAGTCCGCGAATTCCTCCTCCATGGACTTTTGCGTGTACTCCAATCGAACTCGATCGTCGATCGCCTCGACGGGGAATCCTTCGGGGGCGAGGGGAACGAAGGTGGGCAAAACGTGGAGAACATGAATTTGAGTTGGGGAATCGGCGATTTCCAAGGCTTTGTCTACCGCTGTGCGGGAGTGGGCTGAGAAATCAAAGGGAACCAGGATCGGCTCGCGAACGGAGAGTGCCATGTCAGAGGTCCTCACAGCGTCGATGGAAGGGAAAAACAAACTCCGGACAGACCGGTCATTGTAGCGGGAATCCGCAGCATCGTCGCGGCGTGGAAGCCCCGGATTTCTCCATTGACCGCACGTGGTGGTTCCTCGATACTCCGGGAGGAATTTTCTTGGTCCTACCCCTAGCATTCCAGGGTTTATGGCGATCGCAAGCAACAATCAGGATCCTCCCTTGGCGGACGGGCTCGGGCCGTACTGTCGCCGACTCGGCGAGCGGGCCAGATGTGCTGCGCGACAATTGCGAGACGTTCCGACGTCCGTGAAGAACGCATGGCTGCTCCGATCGGCCGATCATCTGCTTCGTCGCATCGATGGGATACTCGAGGCCAACGCGCGGGATGTTGCTCAGGGGGCCGAACTCGGATTGACCTCTGCAGCGATCGATCGCCTGATGCTCAACCCGGACCGCATTGGGGGAATTGCTACTGGCTTGCGTTCGATCGCATCATTGCCCGACCCGGTTGGTGAGATTCTTGGGGGCGGGGTCCGGCCCAACGGTCTTCAAATCCGGAAGGTTCGCGTTCCATTGGGGGTTCTTTTTTTCATTTACGAGTCCCGTCCCAACGTGACGGTGGATGCTGCGGCGATTGCGATCAAGAGTGGCAATGCGATATTGCTTCGCGGGGGCAAGGAGTCGTTGCGGAGTTCGTCGGCGTTGGTATCGGTACTCGAGGAAGCCGCGCGGGAATCGGGTTTGCCTGAGCATGCGATTCAATTTGTCGAGACACCGGATCGGAATGTGGTTGGTGAGTTGTTGCAGTTGGACGAGTGCATCGATTTGGTGATCCCCCGAGGGGGAGAGAGTTTGATTCGTCGCGTGGTAGCGGAGGCGAAGATGCCGGTCCTGAAGCATTACCACGGAAACTGCCACGTCTACGTGGACGAGTACGCCGATTTGGCGGTTGCTCTTCGCATCGTGGTCAACGCCAAGACGCAGCGGATGGGGGTCTGCAATGCTGCGGAATCGTTGTTGGTTCACCGGTCGGTATCCAAAGCATTCTTGCCGAAGGCCGCCGAGGCGTTGCAATCGCGAGGGATTGAGCTTCGCGGTGACCCTCAGGTACTCGAATGGATCGATGGGGTGGTTCCCGCCACGGATGCGGATTGGTCGACGGAATATCTTGGGCCGATTCTCAGCATCCGCATTGTGGACTCTTTGGACGAAGCCATCGACCATATCCAACGCTATGGTTCGCACCACACCGACGCGATCGTTACACGCGATATCTCGCGCGCTGAGCAGTTTTCTCGGCAGGTCGATTCGGCGGCGGTGATGATCAATTGTTCGACACGATTTCATGATGGAGGGGAGTTGGGGCTGGGTGCGGAGATCGGAATCAGCACCGACAAGCTTCATGCCCGTGGTCCCTGTGGTCTGCAGGAGTTGACGACCTACAAGTACATCGTGACGGGTGAAGGGCATGTGAGGGAGTCGTAGTCCGCGAAAAGGAGTTCGCCATGTCAGAAAACACACTCAGCCGCAATGACGTAGAGAATCTGTTGAAGTCGCTCGACGAGACCGCTTCTTCGTCGTCGGCTCCCACTCCCGCGTCGTCGGTGAAAATAGAGGGCAAAAAGGGTGCACCGAAAATTCGGGTCTTGAACTACGATTTCAAGAGGCCCGAGCGGGTTGGCAAGGAGCAGATGCGATCGCTCCAGTCTTTGCACGATGGTTTTGCACGCAACTTCGGCGCTTCGTTATCCGCGATGCTTCGAAGCATCATCGAAGTTCGCTTGATCAGCGTGGACCAGCTGACCTACAGCGAATTCGTTTACTCGCTCGAAATACCCACGTGCTTCAATTTGCTCAAGCCCTTGCCGTTGGAAGGAAATTGGGTACTCGACATCAGTCCTTCGCTCCTCTACCCGATCATCGACCGAATGCTGGGTGGATCGGTCAGCAGCGAAGCGATCCCCAAGCGTCCTTTGTCAGAAATCGAACTTCGGCTCGCAGCGAGGATCACCACCGTCTTTCTCAAGGAATTGCAGGATGCATGGCGCAATGTTCTCGAGATGGACTTGCAGGTGGAGCGTGTCGAGAGCAATCCGCAGTTGGTCCAGATCGTCCCGCCCAACGAGGTGGTGGTCATGGTCAGCTTCGAGTTGGTGATGGGTGCGATCCGCGGAACCATCAACTTGTGCATTCCATTCAATACGATCGAGCGAGTCGGGAGCAAATTGTCCAGCAACAGCTGGATCGGCTACGCCACCGCGCGGACCAATGAGCAATCGGTGAAGCAAATCAGTTCCCGCCTCGATGGCTCGATCGCAGACATGGTGGTAACGCTGGCGCGCTCATCGATTACCACGGCGGAACTGTTCGGGTTGGAGGTTGGGGATATCATCTCCACGGAAAAAGATATCCATCATCCCCTCGAAGTAGAAATCGCGAATCGCGTCAAGTTTATGGCTTCGGCGGGCTCCTACAAAGGACGCAAAGCCATCAAGATCGAGCAGGTCGTTGGCAAATCGGAATAAAGGAGCGCGGGGAATCAGACGGCGCTCGACGTCGAACATGTTCCGCAATGCCCCTTCACTAGGACTTCGCTGATGCGGGCGATATTGTGCGCGCGGCGTACTGTGGCATTCGGGAGAGGCATGTCTTCGATGCATGAAACCATCCCACAGTCCATACAGACAAAGTGAGGATGGCTGCTCCGATCATGCTCGGGATCGGCCAACAGGAATCGCCAGACGTGGTCTCCTAGTTCGGTCCGAATGACGAGATCGGCTTCCGCCAGGTCGGTCAAATTCCGAAAGACCGTCGCTTTGTCGAATCCAAGCGGGACCAATTGATCCGCGAGTTCGGCATGTGTTTGCGGCTTGGACGATCGCTTGAGAGCGTTGATGACCGAGATCCGCGCTGGTGTGCTTCGCAACCCCGCTCCCTTCAGTATCTGGCGTGCCTCGAGAACATCATCGACGGGATTTTTCTTAGGTTTCATGCTCCACCTCATGCGACTCGGGGCATAGACACTTCGCCAAACGGTACTTGGTCTCCGGGGCTCGAAGCTCGAGTTTGCCAAACCCGTACTCCGCTCCGAGCGCTACCGCCGCCTGTTGATGTTCAGCATAATTGGTGATCAACATCACGGGAATCGACTGCAAACGCGGATCGGATTTCATGCGGCGGATAATCTCCAAACCGTCGGAATAATCGATGTCCAGTTTTCGATTGACCAGGACCAGATCGACATGCTGAGACTGGAGAACTTGCAGCGTATCGCTCCACTGATCTGCTTTTAGGATTTCGGCGTTAAAACCTTGCAGGAGCATGGCGGACAGGGCGGCGTGATCGGGTCCGCAATTCCCGACATCGAGAACGATCTTGCGCATATCTATCACTGTTTCTGTTTCGCCTCAAGCAATTGGACTTCCAGTTCACGGACCAGGTCGCTTTGGAGATACCGCTGCATCAGGTCCCGTGTTGTTTTGATCATCGTTTTGATTCTTTCCTCGACTGGAGCGGGAATGTAGCCCGAGTCGGTTGCAATGGCACGTAGCTCAATCGCCTGGATCTGAGCCGACATCCCTTCATAATTCTTGACTTTCTTGAGTTCGTCGACGAGGGCCGACGCATCGTCTAAGTTTCCTTCGTCGAGTTTGCGCCGGATTCGCGACTCCAGAATTTTTCGACGGGCCACGACATCGAGGACTTCCCCTTGCAGGCCCTTGAGAAAGCCTTCGGCTTGCAGCCGCCGACGGTCGTCCGGCAAATCGGCTTTCTCCAATTCCCGGTTGCCGGTGATAATTGGTAGCCGGGCCAGAAGAGTATCCCCGTTTTTGACATAGTATAAATAGAGGGGAACGTTGATCGGGATCGTGCTGGTGGGAGGTTTTTCGCGCTGTTGCTTGGGTTTTTCCTGCGCTGGCACCTCTTCCGGTATCGGTTCCCCGGTCGCGACAGTGCTACGGGCTTTGGCGATCGATGGGACGGCGCTGGACGCGGGTTGATCGTACGTGATCGTGGGTAGCTTGGATTCCTGGATATCGATGATGCCGCGCCAGTCGGTTCGACCGACCATTTTGAGTTCATCGGTGCCAGGGGTCCGCAGATAGATCTCTGCGCCGGGGACAGCGCTGGATGGCGTTTGACGGATCCCGAGTTTGAGTTCGGTAGCTGGGAATCGAGGCTGCACCTTGAGAGCCACGCGCCGTGTGCGACGATTTTTTGCGGCGGCCAAGGCACCGCGACTGGCTGCGAAAATCGCCCCGTAATAACGGGCTGAATCGATCGGTTCGGTAATCGCGATGTAGGTGAACGCGAGGCTTTGAAGCGTTGTTGGATTTCCGTTGAGGTCGTCGCGCCGCACGTACGGGGCGACCACATCGCCGGGGCGGATATGGATGGGGGAATCCTCCGAGACTGCCAGACCAGCGGCCCGCACTCGGAGAACCGCCGTCTTGTTGTCGTTCTCTTCGATGCGCACCATTGGCGTGAATGAGCGCCGTTGAAGAAATGCCACGGCCTGGGGAATTTCTTGCAGGCTTCGTACCTGCATCGACTCCTGGAGTCCGAGCCGACGGACGAACGCATCGAGTTCTTTTGCTCGAACGGAGAGCAACTCTCCTTGACGATCGATGGAAACCAAAACAATCTTGTCCTTATCCCTCATCAGCGCTTCGGGCTGCCACGGGAATCGGGTCGGAATCGAGCGAGCCACCTCTCGGAATTTGGAAGCCTCGGACTTGGGGATCAACGCCGCCAGGTGCTTGCCGGTGAGAAGGTCCTGGCGGAGCTGTTCCGATGCCCCCGGATACCTCTCGGCTTTGTCCTGCAAAGTCTTCCAGTTCTCGAGGTCTTTTTTCTTTCTTTCGACGACTGGTTGAATCTTTTGAATGTCGCGATCGAGTCGCGTTTGGTCGCTGAGCGCTTGATTGAAACGCTTGGTATCCTCGGATTTCCCGAGAGTCGTCACTCCGCGTTTGCGAAACTCCGCGATTTCAGATGCAAGGGATTTTTTTCGGTCCAGCAGGGGCTGCAATTGTTTTTCGAGGGGGGCGATATCCTTGTCGACGAAAAAGGGGAGCATATCGCGCTGCAGCGCTCCGTACTCGAGGCTCAGCATGGCGACCTTCGGGATGCGTTCCATCACCGAATCGAATGTCCGGATGCTGTTCAAGCTGGCCGCGCGGGCCTGGGCATCCTCTTTGGCCTTGAGCTCTTCTTGTTCACGCCGGGACATCTTCTTCTTCTCGTCCTCGGTAAGTACGCGGCGTTCCTCGCGAGGTTGCAGGGCTAGGAACGCGTTCTTTGCTTCATCCGACTTGCTGAGCATCAAGACCAGTTCGCGAGCCAGCAGTTGCTCGACGGTCAATTCGTCGAGGTGGTAGAGGACCGAGCCGAAAAGGGCATCGGGAGTCTCCCCGACGAGGGTGCTAGACGCGGCTCCGAATTCGATTTCGCAACACTCGGCGATGCGTCGGTAGAGATCTTG
>Ga0315900_10009565_pt1 | contig 12276 bp, 9 predicted proteins | sample LakEriMetagenome_FD_203521 | JGI IMG/M metagenome (GOLD analysis project Ga0315900, IMG submission 203521) | Freshwater fungal communities from buoy surface, Lake Erie, Ohio, United States - Buoy 12 MA114 | ecosystem: Environmental > Aquatic > Freshwater > Lake > Lake biofilm | place: USA: Lake...
CGCGAATGAGACCCGTCGCAGAGTGGTGTCTTGGCCGAATGCTTGCAGCCGCAGAACGCGACACGGCCCGACTGCTGCGGGGTGAAGCGCACCGGTTCCTCCGACGTCGTCTTGTGCGAGCCATCGCAGAAGGGCTGTCGCATGCTCAGCCCGCAGGCGCACCAGAAATAGCTCTTGCCGGCTTCGACTTCGACGAGAAAGGGGGATTTCTGGGCGACATGGGGCATGACTGCGGTCCTTAGAGGTTGCTGCTTGACGTAGATAGGTCCCCCGCCGCCCCCGGCCAGCCCCTCAGCGCTCCGTCAGCTTGAGTTCGATGCGCCGGTTCTGCGCCCGCGCCTCGGGCGTGTTGCCGGCGGCTACGGGGCGGTATTCGCCAAAGCCCGTGGCAGCCAGCCGGTCGGGGGGGAAGCCCAGATCGTCTTGCAGATAGCGCACGACCGACAGGGCGCGCGCTTGGCTCAGCGCCCAGTTGTCGGCATAGGCCCCCTCGCCCGAGAGGGGGATGTTGTCGGTGTGCCCGTCAACACGCAGGATCCAGTCGATCCCCTCGGGAATCTGCCCGCCGATGTCGCGCAAGGTGTCGGCAACGCGCGCCACCTCGACCATGCCATCGGGCAAAAGATCGGCCGACCCCGGCGCGAAGAGCACCTCGGACGAGAAGACGAACCGGTCGCCCACCACCTTCACCCCCGGCCTGTCGGCAAGAAGCCGGCTGAGTTGCCCGAAGAACTCCGAGCGGAAGCGGGCAAGCTCGCGCGCCTGCGCCTCGAGCGAGCGCGCCTCGGCGGCAAGGACCGCGGCCTCGCGCTCAAGCCGTTCACGCTCGGCGGCCTCGAGATCGGCGCGGCGGCGTTCCTCGCTTGCCAGTTGGGCCAGTGCGCCGTTCAACCGGTTCCCGAGCGCCTCGATCTGCACCTTGGCATCGGCATCCCGCGCCTCGGCGGCGTCGAGCAGGCCCTGAAGGCTTGCAAGCTGCGCCGTCAGTTCGCTGACCTGCCGGTTGAGAAGCTGGAGCCGCCGCGCGGCCTCGGCCCCCTCCGCCTCGCGCGCGGCCAGTTCGCTCTGGGCCTGCGCGAGCAGCGCACTGCGGACTTCCGCGCTGGTACGGACGGTGCGGGTGGCTTCTTCGGCGGCCAGACGCGCGGCCATCGCCTCGGCCAGACGCTTGCGCAGGTCGTTGGCTTCGCCCGCCCTCGCGGCTGCATCCTCGAGCGCTGCGGCCAGCCGGGTTTCGAGATCGGCCCGCGTCGCCTCGGCCCCGGCCCCGTTCATCTCAAGATCGGCAAGTGCCGCGGCGAGGCGCACTTCCAGATCGTCGCTCGCGGCCTCGGTGGCGGCAAGCAGCGTCAGCATCTCTTCGGCGCGGCGCCGTTCTTCCTCGAGCGCAAGCGTCATCGCCGTCAGTTCCGCGTCCGCCCCGGCCAGCCGCTCGCGCAGGACGCGCGCGGCCTCGGCATCGACCAGCCGCTGCGTTTCGGATGCGGTCAGTTCGGCCTTGAGGCCCTCCGACTCACTCCGAAGTTCGGCCAAAAGCGACGAGAGCGCCTCGCGCCGGGCGGCATCGAGGCGCGCCGCCTCGGTTGCGGCGTCGATTTCGGAGCGCGCGCGCGCCAGAGCCGCCCGCAGCGCCGTCTCGGCCGACGCAAGCCCCTCGGCCTCGGCCCGGGCGGAGTCACGCTCCGACAGAAGGGCGAGAACCTGCGCCTCGAAATCCCCGATGCGCGCATCCGCGTTGGCAAGATCACCGCGCAGGGTCGCGATGAGGGTTTCGCGTTCGAGGACCCCGGCATTCGCAGCCTCAAGCGTCGTGCGCAGGTCCGCCGCGGCTGCCCGCTCTAGCCCCAGCGCCTCGGCGAGCCCTTCGAGTTGGCGGCTCAGCGCGTCGATCCGGTCGTCCTTCTGGTCAATCTCGCCTTCCTGACGCGCGATCTCCTCGGACTGCGCGTCGATTTCCGCCTCGGCCCGGGTGATCGCCTCGCGCAGCACGGACTGCACGATCATGAAGATCGACAGCACGAACATGAGCACGAGCAGCAGCGCCGTCATCGCATCGACGAAGCCCGGCCAGATCGACCCGGTCATCCGCGTTCCGTTGCGGCGGCTCAGCGCCATGGTCTAGCCCTGACTGCGCGCGAGCAGGCGCACCGCCGTCGTCAGCGCGGCGATGTCGGCGCGGAGTTCCGACGTGCTCTGCTGGCGGCCTTCGGCAATTTCCTCGAAGATGCGCTGAAGCTGGGTATCGATCGACCGCAGTCGCATGCGGTTCTCGGCCTCGTGCGCGCGCTCCATGCTGCCTGCGCTCGCGCCTTCCTGAAGCGCGGCGGCAATCGCCGATTGCCCGTCTGCGATCCGCCCGAGGCTGTCGGCCATCATCCGGGCTGCCGCGGCGTCACGCTCCACCATCCCCGACAGCGCCGTGCCAAGCGCATCGATCCCGCGCAGCACCTCGACCTCGATCGTGGAACCGCGGTCCTCCATCTGCTCAAGCCGCAAAACGACCTGCTCGAGCACCGCTGCGACCGCGGACTGATCCCCGTGACCTTCGCCCTCGAGTGTCCCGAGTCCGACGCGGGTGACGCCCGAGAGCCATTCCTCGAGTTCGCGATAGAAGCGGTTCTGGCCATGGCTGGCGAAGAGTTCGAGCAACCCCACCACGAGTGACCCGGCAAGGCCCAGCAGCGACGACGAAAACGCCGTTCCCATCCCGCCCAGTTGCGCCTCAAGCCCGGTCATCAGGCTCTCGAACACCTCGATCCCCGTCTGACCTTCGTGCGGGGCAAGCGAGCGGATCGTCTCGACGACGGCGGGCACCGTCGTGGCAAGGCCGTAGAATGTGCCGAGCAGCCCCAGAAAGATCAGAAGATTGACGATGTAGCGCGTGATGTCGCGTGCCTCGTCGACGCGGGCGGCGACCGAATCGAGGATCGAGCGGGACGAAGTCGTCGAAAGCGACATCCGCGCCCGCCGCTCGCGCAGGAGTGCCGCGAGCGAGCCGAGCAGTCGCGGCGCACGCGTGAACTCGTGCCCCGGGCGGCGCGCGACGAAATCCTCGATCCAGCCGACCGAGATCACAAGCTGGACCACCTGCCAGAAGCAAGCCAGCACGCCGATGACAAAGACAAGGATGATCAGACCGTTGAGCCACGGGCTCGACAGGAACATCCCCGCCACGGCCGGATAGATCAGCCATGCCGCCACCCCGGTGAGGCAGAGCACGACGAGCATGACGACGATCTGGCGGACGGGCTGGGTAAAGCGCACCTGTTCGTCGCGTGCGGGGGTTTGCATCACCGTCCGGATCCTCGCGTTTCGGGGTGCGCGGGACAATAGGCGCAGCCGCGCTCGGTGCCAACCGTCATTTCCCGGGACCCTCCGCCCCATCAGCCGCACGCAGGATCGCGACCCTTTGCCCGAGCCATTCGAGGTCGGGGTCTGGAATGCCCAGCTCGGCAAGGTGGCGCGCAGTCTGCCACAGATACTCGCAGTTCGGCCCCCGCCCGCCGCATGCCCCCGCGATGACGCGGGCCTGCGTTTCGAGGTCGAGGTTTCCGCAGTACTGCGCGTGCGCGCGGTCGATGACGAAGGCCAGCGCCTCGGCCGCCGCGCCATCGGCAAGGCGCACCCCGATCCACCGCTCGAGATAGGCCGAAGAGATCAGTTCGCGCTCGCGCAGCGCGATCAGGGTCTCGGCCTCGGCACCGGGTGCGACACGCAAGGCGACGCCATCGCATCCTCCGCCCGGTGCGGCATCGAGCGCGAGGACGAGGCCCGGGGCTTCGGGCGTGCCGCGGTGGTGGATCGACCACATGCAGAAGCGGCGCCGCCAGCCTGGGGCGCGTGCAAGCCGTCGCTCGGCCACCGGAAACTCGGGGTTCCAGATGAGCGAGCCATAGCCGAAGACCCACAGCGGCGCTGCTGCTGGCGTGGCGGTGTTGGTCATCCTGCGCTGGCCCTCCTGCAGTCGGCGTTGTAAAGCAGTCTGCCGGTTCGGACGCAACGGGGGCCCCATGCGCAGGCTGACAGTTCTGGTGGTGACACTTGGCGTCCTGTGGTCGGCGTGGTGGTGGGTTGCGGCCACGGTTGCCGAACGCGGGGTGCGCGCGGCGCTCTCGGGCGTGCAGGGGATTGAAGCCGAGGTTGCCGACATTTCGGTCCTCGGGTTTCCCAACCGCGTGGACATGACGCTGACGGCCCCCCGCGTGGTATCTGCTGACGGTTGGGGATGGGAGGCCGAGTTCCTCCAGCTCTTTGCGCTCACCTATCGCCCCTGGCACGTCATCGCGGCCTTCGCTCCGGTGCAGCGGATTGCCACCCCTCTTGCGCCGGCGGTGCTTGCCTTCGACAAGGGACAGGCGAGCGTCGTCCTCGTGCCCGGGCCCGATCTTGCATTCGATCGCTTCGTGCTCGATCTCGCCTCGCCGGCCCTTTCGATCGAGGGAATCGGCGAGACGCGCGCGGCAAGGGCGCTCGTGGCGCTGCGCGCCGCAGAGGGTGTGCCCGCGCGTTACGAGCTGGATTTCGAGATCACCGAGGCCGCCGCAGATCCGCACCTTGTCGCGGCCCTGCCCGAGCAAAGCGCGCTGCCCCATCACCTCCAGACCGTGCGGCTCGAACTTGCGGTCGATCTCGATGCCCCGCTCGACCGGCACGCGGGCGCCCGGCCGCCGCGCCCTGTCGCGGTCGATCTGCGCGCGGCCGAGATCGTCTGGGGGGATGTGCGCTTTCTTGCCGAGGGGCGGCTCGGCGTTGACGCCGCAGGGTTTCTTGAAGGTGAGATCAGGCTTGACGTCCGGGACTGGCCGCGCGCCCTCGCTGTGGCCGAGACTGCTGGCTGGATTGCCCCCAACGCTGCCCGGACATGGGAGCGGATCCTGACCTTCTTCTCGAACCCCAAGGAAACCGGACGCTTCGTGCAGCCACTGGTGCTCGCGGACGGGCAGATGTCGCTCGGGGCGATCCGCCTCGGAATGGCGCCGCGGATCGCCGATTTCCTGCCCTGACCGGAGAAGCCCATGTTCACCCCCCATGAATTGCAGGCGGCGACGGCGCTCGTGCACCGGCACATGGCGCCGACCCCGCTCTATGCGTGGCCACAGCTTGAGGCGCGGACCGGCGCGCGGGTCTGGGTCAAGCACGAGAACCACGGACCCACCGGGGCATTCAAGGTGCGCGGCGGTATCACCTTCATCGACTGGCTGCGCCGCACCCATCCCGACTGCCCCGGCATCGTGACGGCGACGCGCGGCAATCATGGCCAGTCGCAGGCGCGCGCCGCCCGCGCGGCGGGGCTGCGCGCCGTCGTCTACGCGCCGCGCGGCAACTCGGTCGAGAAGAACGCCGCGATGCGCGCCTTCGGGGCCGAACTGCACGAGGTGGGCGATGATTTCGATGCCGCGCGCGAGGCGGCGATGGCGGCGGGCGCGGCCGAGGGCCTCTTTCCCGTCCCGCCCTTCCACCGCGAGCTTGTCCGCGGGGTCGCCACCTATGCCTGGGAGATGTTCACCGCAAGGCCCGACCTCGACACCGTCTATGTGCCGATCGGCTGCGGCTCGGGCATTTGCGGGGTGATCGCGGCGCGCGACGCGCTCGGCCTTGCGACCCGCGTCGTCGGGGTGGTGAGCGAGGGCGCCCGCTGCGCCCAGCTTTCGGTCGAGGCTGGCCGCCTGATCGAGACGCCCCAGGCGCGCACCTTTGCCGACGGCATGGCCGTACGCGTGCCCGTGCAGGAGGCCTTCGACATCTATGCCCGCGGGGCGGACCGGATCGTGGCGGTCAGCGACGACGCGGTCGCCGAGGCGATCCGGATCTTCTACACCGACACCCACAACCTCGCAGAGGGCGCGGGGGCCGCGCCGCTCGCCGCGCTGATGTCCGAGCGGGAGCGGATGGCGGGGCGCGAGGTCGGCGTCATCCTCTGCGGCGGCAACATCGACACCGGCTGGATGCGCACCATCCTCGCGGGCGGCACGCCCCGGGTCTGACCCCGGGCGCGCCTATTCCGCAGTCAGGAGCGGCGGCTTGCTGCCGGCGATGCGCGGTTTTTGCGGCTCGGTCACCTGCAAGTCGATCGCGCCGTCGCGCAGCGCGACCCGCACGAAGCCCCCCTTGATCAGGCGACCGAAGAGCAACTCCTCGGCCAGCGGCTTCTTGATGTGCTCCTGGATCACGCGGCCGAGGGGGCGGGCGCCCATCTTGTCGTCGTAGCCCTTCTCGCCCAGCCACGCCGCAGCCTCGGGCGTCAGGTCGATGTGCACGCCCCGGTCGATGAGCTGCGCCTCGAGCTGGAGGACGAACTTCTCGACCACGCGCATGATCGTCTCGCGCGAGAGGGGTGCAAAACTCACCACTGCGTCGAGGCGGTTGCGGAATTCCGGCGTGAAGGTGCGCTCGATCGCGGCCGTATCCTCGCCCTCGCGCCGCTCGCGGCCGAAGCCGATGGCGGATTTCGCCTGTTCGCTCGCGCCCGCGTTCGTCGTCATGATGAGGATGACGTTGCGGAAATCCACCTGCCGGCCGTTGTGGTCGGTCAGCTTGCCGTGGTCCATCACCTGCAGGAGGATGTTGTAGACGTCCGGATGAGCCTTCTCGATCTCGTCGAGCAGGAGCACGCAATGGGGGTGCTGGTCGACTCCGTCGGTCAGAAGCCCGCCCTGATCGAAGCCGACATAGCCCGGCGGCGCGCCGATCAGGCGGCTGACGGCGTGCTTTTCCATGTATTCCGACATGTCGAAGCGCAGAAGCTCGACCCCGAGCGTCGCGGCGAGCTGCTTGGCGACCTCGGTCTTGCCCACCCCCGTCGGCCCCGCGAAGAGATAGTTGCCGATGGGCTTCTCGGGCTCGCGCAGGCCCGCGCGGGCCAGCTTGATCGCCGAGGAGAGCGCATCGATCGCGGCATTCTGGCCGAACACCACCCGCTTGAGCGATTTCTCGAGGTCGCGGAGCACCTCGGCATCGTCCTTCGAGACGTTTTTCGGGGGGATGCGCGCGATCTTGGCGACGACCGCCTCGATGTCCTTGGGCCCGATCGTCTTGCGGCGCTTCGATTCCGCCACGAGGTGCTGGGCCGCGCCCGCCTCGTCGATGACGTCGATCGCCTTGTCGGGCAGCTTGCGGTCGTGGATGTAGCGCGCCGAAAGCTCGACCGCCGTGCGGATCGCCTCGGCCGTGTAGCGCAGGTCGTGGTGCTTTTCGAAATAGGGCTTGAGGCCCATGAGGATCTTCACCGAATCCTCGACCGAGGGCTCGTTGACGTCGATCTTCTGGAAGCGGCGCGACAGCGCGCGGTCCTTCTCGAAATGCTGGCGGAATTCCTTGTAAGTGGTCGAGCCCATGCAGCGCAGCTTGCCGCCCTGCAGCGCGGGCTTGAGCAGGTTCGAGGCATCCATCGCCCCGCCCGAGGTGGCACCCGCCCCGATCACGGTGTGGATCTCGTCGATGAAGAGGATCGCGTCGGGGTGATCCTCGAGTTCCTTGACGACCGCCTTCAGCCGCTCCTCGAAGTCGCCGCGATAGCGCGTGCCGGCCAGAAGCGCGCCCATGTCGAGCGAATAGATGGTCGAGCCCGCGAGCACCTCGGGCGTCTCGCCCCGGGTGATCTTGAGCGCGAGGCCCTCGGCGATGGCGGTCTTGCCCACGCCCGGATCGCCCACCAGCAACGGGTTGTTCTTGCGCCGGCGGCAGAGCACCTGAATGCAGCGCTCGACCTCGGATTCCCGTCCGATCAGCGGGTCCACGTCGCCCTTGCGCGCCTTGGTGTTGAGATCGACGCAGAATTTCGACAGCGCCGATTCCTTGGCCTCGCCGGCCTCGGCCTTCGGCGTCTCCTGCGCCTCCTCGGCGCCGGTGACGGGGCGCGTCTCGCCGAAGGCGGGGTTCTTGGCGACGCCATGCGCGATGAAGTTCACCGCGTCATAGCGCGTCATGTCCTGCTCCTGCAGGAAATAGGCGGCGTTCGATTCGCGCTCGGCGAAGATCGCGACAAGGACGTTGGCCCCCGTCACCTCGGTGCGCCCAGAGCTTTGCACATGGATGGCGGCGCGCTGGATCACGCGCTGAAAAGCTGCCGTCGGCACCGCCTCGGAGCCCTCGACCTCGGTGATGAGGCTCGAGAGATCGTCCTCGATGAACTCGACGAGGGTGCGGCGCAACTCCTCGAGATCGACCGAGCACGCCTGCATGACCTTGGCCGCGTCGGGCTCGTCGATGAGCGCGAGCAGCAGATGCTCGAGCGTCGCGAGTTCGTGGCGCCGCGCGTTCGCTTGGGCGAGCGCGGCGTGGATCGCTTTTTCGAGCGTGTTGGTGAACGACGGCACCTTGTCTGCTCCTCGGTTTGGCGGGGACGGGGCCGGGGGCCGCGCACCCTGTGCCTTTCTGCGTCATTAGATCGGCTTTCTTCGCCCCGCTTCAAGCCTTTTTTCGGTCTGGGCCAGAAATGTGACCGCAGCGATGAAGATTTCGTCACGGCTACGGGCCGGCCGGTCGGAAATCGTCCTTGGCGCGGCGCAGCGCGGCGAAGACCTCTGCCGCGCTTGCCTTGTGCAGCCCCAGACGGGCGCGGATCTCGGCGCTGTCGGGACGCAGAAAGGGGTTCGTCGCGCGTTCCTGCGCCAGCGTCACGAAGAGGTGATCGGTCCCGCCACGCAAGCGGTGCGCCGCGGCGCGGGCGATGGCCTCCGGGTTGCCGGGCTCGACATGCGCGGCGAAGGCCGCGTTGCCGGCGATGTAGTCGTGCCCAGACCAGACGCGCGTGTCGAGCGCGAGGCCCGCGAGGCGCGAGAGCGTCGCCCACATCTGCGCGGCCGTCCCCTCGAAGAGCCGCCCGCACCCCATCGCCATCAGGCTGTCGCCGGAAAAGAGCGCCGCCGCCTCGGGCACATGGATCGCGATATGCCCGACCGTGTGGCCGGGCGCGTCGATGACCTCGGCCCTAAGGCCCGCGAGGGTCAGCCGCTCGCCCGGCACGAGCGCGCGGTCGAGCGGCGGCAGGCGGTGGCGATCGGCCGCGGCCCCCATCACGACGGGGCGCGGCCCGCCGTCGGCCGCGAGTCCCCCGGGCCCCCCGAGCAGCGCCGCGAGGCCCTGCACATGATCGTCGTGATGATGCGTCAGAACGATCTCCCGCAGGCGCACGCCCTCGGTCCGGATCGCCCGCAGGATCGGTGCCGCCTCGGGCACGTCGATGAGTGCGGCCTCGGCGCCCGAGATGATCAGGAAGGCGAAGTTGTCGCGCAGGCAGGGGATGGGGACGATGCGCGCCGTCATGGCTTTTCCTTTTCGCCGCTCTTGCCTAGCATGGATCTTGGCCGGCAGCATCGCCTGCACCGGGGGCGGTTTGCAATGCATCTCGATGTGCTCGACCTGCGCAGCTTCTATTACCGCACCCGTCTCGGCCGGGTCGCGCAGCGGGCGATCCGCGATCGGATGGTATTGCTCTGGCCGCCGCTTCCCGGGCAGTGCGTGGCGGGTTTCGGCTTTGCCGTGCCGCTGCTGCGCCCCTATCTCGAGGCGCAGGCGCGTGTCGTCGGCCTCATGCCCGCCCAGCAAGGCGTGATGGCCTGGCCGCAGGGGCAGGCCAATGTCGCGGTGCTGTGCGACGAGACGCTCTGGCCCCTTCAGGCCGAGAGTGTCGATCGGCTGGTGGTCATGCACGGGCTCGAGACATCGGAGAACCCCGACGCGGTCCTCGACGAGGCCTGGCGCGTTCTGGCGCCGAGCGGTCGGGTGATGTTCATCGTGCCGAACCGCGCCGGCATCTGGTCGCGCACCGATGCGACGCCCTTCGGCTTCGGGCGCCCTTACAGCGCGCGTCAACTTGAGGCGCAACTCCACCGGCACGATTTCAGCGTCGAGCGCCTGTCCTCGGCCCTTTATGCGCCCCCGTCGCCGCGCGCCTTCTGGCTGCGATCGGCCGATCTTTGGGAGCGGGTGGGCGCGCGCCTTCTGCCCTGGCGGGGTGGCGGGGTGCTGATGGTCGAGGCCGCCAAGCAGATCCTCGCCCCCCGCCGGCGCACCGGACGGGCTCGCGTCCGGGCGCTGATCCCCGGCCTTGCGGTGGCGGGGCCGGGCGCCGGGCAGCCCGCCTGAACCCTCGAACCGGTGCGGCAATTGCGCGCCCCCTGTCCAGGATGACTTATCGGCGTGATTTTTCCGCTTGGGTCGTGCCGCAATCACGGTTGCGGCATTTGGGCGCCTCTGCTAGAGAACCCTCGGCCCGCGGATAGCGGCTGCCATCCAATAGCGGTGCGCCCGCCACATCGTGGCACTGCGGCCCGCAAGCAGGGGTTTGACGTGGCGGAAACGGTCGCGATTTCTTCTGGGATAGCCAGCCGCTACGCTGCGGCGCTTTTCGACTTGTCGCAGGAGGCCGGCGCACTCGCCGTGCTCGAATCCGACGTCGATACGATCTCCGCAGCCCTTGGTCAGAGCGGTGACCTTCAGGCGATGATCGCGTCGCCCATTCTTGGCCGGGCCGAGCAGGGTGCCGCGATCGGGGCTGTGGCGCGCGCCCTCGGGCTGTCGGATCTCTTCCTCTCTACGCTCGCTCTTATGGCGACGAAGCGGCGCCTTTTCGTGCTGCCGCAACTGCTGTCCGATCTGCGCGCGCGCATCGCCGCCGCCAAGAACGAGGTCACGGCCGAGGTCGCGAGCGCGACCAAGCTGTCGGCCGCCCAGTCCAAGGCCCTCGCCGCTGCGATCAAATCGAAAGTGGGCAAGACCGTGAAACTCAGCGTGACCGTCGATGAGGCACTCATCGGCGGGCTCGTCGTCAAGGTGGGCTCGACGATGATCGACACCTCGATCCGCTCGAAGCTCGCCGCACTCCAGAACGCCATGAAAGAGGTCGGATAATGGGAATCCAGGCTGCCGAGATCTCGGCCATCCTCAAGGAGCAGATCAAGAACTTCGGCAAGGACGCGCAGGTGGCCGAGGTTGGCCGCGTGCTGTCGGTCGGGGACGGGATCGCGCGCGTCTACGGCCTCGACAACGTCCAGGCGGGCGAGATGGTCGAGTTTCCGGGCGGCATCCGGGGCATGGCGCTGAACCTCGAGACCGACAACGTCGGTATCGTGATCTTCGGCGATGACCGCGACATCAAGGAAGGCGACACCGTCAAGCGCACGAAGTCGATCGTGGACGTGCCGGCGGGGAACGCGCTTCTGGGCCGCGTCGTCGACGCGCTCGGCAACCCCATCGACGGCAAGGGCCCGATCGCGGCCTCCGAGCGGCGCGTGGCCGACGTGAAGGCGCCGGGCATCATCCCGCGCAAGTCGGTGCACGAGCCGATGGCAACCGGCCTCAAGGCCGTCGACGCGATGATCCCGATCGGGCGCGGCCAGCGCGAACTCATCATCGGCGACCGCCAGACCGGCAAGACGGCGGTGGCGCTCGACACGATCCTCAACCAGAAGAGCTACAACGAGGCCGCGGGCAGCGACGAATCGAAGAAGCTCTACTGCATCTACGTCGCGGTCGGGCAGAAGCGCTCGACGGTGGCGCAGCTTGTCAAGAAGCTCGAGGAGACGGGCGCGATCGCCTACACGATCGTCGTCGCCGCGACCGCCTCGGACCCCGCGCCGATGCAGTTCCTCGCCCCCTACTCGGCGACCGCGATGGCGGAATTCTTCCGCGACAACGGCCGCCACGCCCTCATCATCTACGATGACCTCTCCAAGCAGGCGGTCGCCTATCGGCAGATGTCGCTCCTGCTGCGCCGCCCGCCGGGGCGCGAGGCCTATCCGGGCGACGTGTTCTATCTGCACTCGCGCCTGCTCGAGCGGTCGGCGAAGCTCAACGAGGATTTCGGGGCGGGGTCGCTGACCGCGCTGCCGATCATCGAGACGCAGGCGGGCGACGTGTCGGCCTACATCCCGACGAACGTGATCTCGATCACCGACGGGCAGATCTTCCTCGAGACCGAACTGTTCTATCAGGGCGTTCGCCCGGCCGTGAACACGGGCCTGTCGGTGTCGCGCGTCGGATCCTCGGCGCAGACCAACGCGATGAAGTCGGTCGCGGGCCCGGTGAAGCTCGAACTCGCGCAGTATCGCGAGATGGCGGCCTTCGCGCAGTTCGGCTCGGACCTCGACGCCTCGACGCAGAAACTCCTCAACCGCGGCGCGCGTCTGACCGAGCTGATGAAGCAGTCGCAGTATGCGCCGCTCACGAACGCCGAGATCGTGTGCATCATCTTCGCGGGCACGCAGGGCTTCCTCGACAAGGTGCCGGTGAAGGAAGTCGGGCGCTTCGAGGCGGGGCTGCTTGCGCATCTGCGCG
>Ga0315900_10009566_pt1 | contig 12276 bp, 11 predicted proteins | sample LakEriMetagenome_FD_203521 | JGI IMG/M metagenome (GOLD analysis project Ga0315900, IMG submission 203521) | Freshwater fungal communities from buoy surface, Lake Erie, Ohio, United States - Buoy 12 MA114 | ecosystem: Environmental > Aquatic > Freshwater > Lake > Lake biofilm | place: USA: Lake...
CCGCGATGCTCGCCCCCGCCTCGACGCAGGCCAGCGCGTGCACGCTCGCGGCGGGGTCGACCCAGGCCGACGGGTGGACGCCAGGCCTGCACGGCGAGGCCGGGTACAGCACCTGCGCGGCCCGCGCATACGCGGCATACGGGTTGCGAGCCACGATCCGGGGCAGCGTCGTCGCATCGCGATCGGCCGGACCGAGGATCAGCGCGCTGGCGCGGGTGGTGGCCAGTTGGGCGCGATACCGTGGGTTCGCAAGGAACGACAGCGCGCCCGGTCCGGCCTCGTCCAGCGGCGCGATCGAGGCGATCAGCGGATCGGCGTCGCCGGCCCACTCCTCGCCGAGGCGCGTCGACAGTTCGGACAGGTGGATCGCCATGGCCGGGCGAGGCTCCCGTCGAGTCGGTCGGTCAGTCCCGACGACCAGCGGATGCCATCCCGCCCGTCGCCGGCATCACTTGTCCGCAGCCGCCAGCGCCCGCAGCACCTTGTCGGTGATGTCGATGCGGGTGCTGCGGAAGACCGCCTCCTGGAACACCAGGTCGAGTTTCTCCGACTCGGCGATCTTCTTGATCACCGCGTTCACCCGCTCGAGCACGACGGCCATTTCCTCGTTGCGGCGGATGTTCAGGTCTTCGCGGAACTCCCGCTGCAGGCGCTGGAACTGCTGGGTGATGCGGGCCAGTTCCTGTTCGCGCTTCACGCGCTCCGACTCGGCCAGCGTGACGGCCTCGCGCTCGAGCGAACCCTGCAATTCCTTGGCCCTCGCGGCCAGGCGCTGGAGTTCCTGGTCCCGGGGCGCGAAATCCTTTTCGAGGCGTTTCTGGGCGCGGACCGCCGGCGCGGCCTCGCGCAGGATGCGCTCGGTATCGACGAACCCGATGCGGACATCGTTCGCCTGCGCGAGCACGCCAGGGCTCGCCACCACCGCTGCAGCCAGCACGGCCGCGCGCCACCACCCTCGACCCATCGAAACCCCCGCCCCTGCGGATGACCGGAACGGCGGGCGGTCTGCCCGCCCGCTGCACGCGCGGCGCCGAACCGACCGCCACACCCCGGATCATACCACCGGGGTCAGAACACGGAGCCGAAGGTGAACTGGAAGCGCTGGGTACGGTCGCCCGGTTGGCTGTTGAGCGGCTTGGCGAGGCTGAACTTCAGGGGGCCCAGCGGCGACACCCAGGTCACGGCAAGGCCGGTCGAGTAGCGCGCGTTGGTCGTGGTGAACGACTCGTCCGCGAAGCCGTAGTCGAAGAAGCCGCTCAACCTCACCGACCGGTCGTTGCGCAGACCCGGGAACGGCATCAGGAGTTCGACGTTCCCGACCGCCTTGTGCGAACCGCCGAGGAAGGTGCCGTCGCTGTCGCGGGGACCGACCGAGCCGTTCGAATAGCCTCGAACCGAGTTGATGCCGCCGACGTAGAAGTTGCGATAGAACGGCAGCGGCTTGCCGTTGAGGCCGCCGCCGATGCCGACGTCGCCGGTGAGCTGGAGGGTCAGGTCGCGGGACAGGGGAACGAAGTACTGTGCCAGGTAGCTGGTCCGGTAGTACTGAAGCTCGCTGCCGGGAACGGTCACCTCGATCGATCCTCTCTGGAACGATCCGCGGGTGGTGTAGATCCGGCTGTCGCGCCGATCCACCGCCAGGCCCAGCAGCGCGAACACGGCCGTGTTCGACGGACCGAAGGTGTTCACGAAATCGAGATAGCGTTTCGGGCTGTCGGGAAAGGTGTTGACGTTGGTGTTCTCGGCGGTCAACCCGGCCTGCAGCGTGACATCCTCGGTCAGCGGCAGCCCGAAGCGCACGCCGGCGCCATTGGTGACGGTGCGGAAGTTGCCGAGACCCAGCGAGACCGGATCGTAGGTTCGCTTGTACAGGTCGTAGCCGAGGCTGACCCCGTTGCTGGTGAAGTACGGGTTGGTGAACGAGATGGACGCGGTGCGGTTGACCTTGCCGCTGTTGAGCACCACCGCCAGCGCGTTCCCGGTGCCGAAGATGTTGTTCTGGGACACCGAACCCTGCAGCAGCAGGCCCTCGCCGCTGGAGAACCCGACCCCGAACAGCAGGTTGCCGGTCGCCCGCTCGGTCACCGCCAGGTTCACGTCGACCTGGTCGCTGGTGCCGGTGACCGGTGGCGTCTCGATGTTGACGTCGGAGAAGAACCCGAGCCGGTCGACACGCCGGCGCGAACGATTGATCGCCTCGGCGTTGTACCAGCCGCCCTCCATCTGGCGCACTTCGCGCCGGATCACCTCGTCGCGCGTGCGCGTGTTGCCGGCGATGTTCACCCGGCGCACGTACACGCGCCGACCGGGATCGACGAAGAAGGTGAAGGACGCGGTGCGCTTCTCGCGATCGAGTTCGGGGACCGCATTCACGTTGGCGAATGCGTAGCCCTCGTCGCCCAGGCGCTCGGTCATCGCCTTGGTGGATTCGGTCAGCCGCTCGCGCGAGAACACTTCGCCCGGCTTGATGCGCAGCAGCGCGCGAAGATCCGCCTCGGCCAGCAGCAGGTTGCCGCCGAACTTCATCTCGGAGACGGTATAGCGCTCGCCTTCGATGACGTTGATCGTGATGTAGATGTCGCGACGGTCGGGGGTGATCTGCACCTGGGTGGATTCGATCTCGAACTCGAGGTATCCACGGTTCTGGTAGAACGAGCGGATCGTGTCCAGGTCGGCGGACAGGCGCTCCCGCGAGTACTGGTCGTGCTTGCTGTACCAGGTCATCCAGCCCGGCGTGCGCTGCACCATCAGGCCCAGCAGCTGGCTTTCCGTGAAGGCCTTGTTGCCGGTGAAGTTGATCTGGCGGATGCGCGCGACCTCGCCCTCGACGATCTGGAACGAGATGCCCACCCGGTTGCGCTCGAGCGGCGTGACCGTGGTCTGCACCTGGGCGGAGTAGCGGCCCCGGTTGAGGTACTGGCGCTTGATCTCCTGCTCGGCACGGTCGAGTTGCGCGTTGTCGAAGATGCGCCCGTCGGCGATGCCGATGCCGCGCAGGGCCGCGCGCAGCTGGTCGTCGTTGAATTCGCGCGCGCCGACGATCGTGATCTGCGCGATCGCGGGTCGCTCCTGTACCGTGACCACCAGCACGCCGCCATCGACCTCCAGGCGCACGTCGGTGAAGAAACCGGTCGCGTAGAGCGCGCGGATCGCCTGCGCGGCCCGTTCCTCGTTCAGGGTCTCGCCCACCTTTACGGGCAGGTAGCCGAAGATCGTGCCGGGCTCGGTGCGCTGGAGGCCTTCGACGCGGATGTCGCGGACGGTGAAGGCATCGAACGCGTGGGCCAGGGGAGCCCAGGCGAGCGCGAGCGTGGCGAGCAGTCGGGAGGTGCGCAGCATGTGTCGGATTCAGGGCCGCCAGGCGGGTGGCGTCGGCAGCGGGGCGACGGCCACCTCAGCCGCCCAGCAACCGGTGGATGTCGTTGAAGATCGCGAAAGCCATCAGGACGAACAGCACGCCCATCCCTACCTGCTGGCCAACCAGCATTGCGCGATCGGACACCGGCCGGCGGCGCACCACCTCGATCGCATAGTACATCAGGTGCCCGCCGTCGAGCATCGGGATCGGGAGCAGGTTCAGCACGCCGAGGCTGATGCTGATCAGCGCGAGGAACGTGAGGTAGGCGATCCACCCGACCTGCGCCGACTGCCCGGCGTAGTCGGCGATGGTGAGCGGACCGGACAGGTTGCGGATCGAGACGTCGCCGACCAGCATGCGGCCCAGCATCTGCAGGCTGAGCACGGACGTCTCCCAGGTCCGCCTCACCGCTTCGGCGACCGCCTCGACCGGTCCGTACCGCAAGTCCACCATCGACTCGCTCGCGCGGGCGGGATCGACGCGCGGGCCGATCCCGATCCGGCCCCGGGTCTCGCCCGCCTCGGCCGCCGCCTCCGGCGTCAGGCGCACCGTGGGAATGGCGCGTCCGCCGCGATCGACCTCGAACCGGAGTTCCCGCCCCGCGCTGGCGCGGATCACGCGCACCAGCGCCGACCAGTCCTGGACGGGCTGTCCATCGACCGACAGGATCCGGTCGCCTTCGAGCAGGCCGGACCGATCGGCCACGCCGCCGGGCACCACGCGGCCGATGATCGCATCGAGCGCGGGCGGCCTGAGCGCGAGGCCCACCACGGCCGGCAGGTGCTCGTCGATCTGGCGCGGCTCGATCTCGCTGAAATCGAGCTGGCGGACCGCGGCCCGCCCGGCCGCGTCGGTCACCTCGACCGACACCACGGCGCGATCGACCGCGCGGGTGAGCAGCGCGAGCCGGACATCCTGCCACTGGCGGACCGTCTCGCCACCGATCGAGCGCACGACGTCACCGTCGGCGAATCCGCCGCGGGCGGCGAGCGTGCCGATCGCCGGCGCCGCCACCACCGGCTTCATGCCCGGCACCCCGTGGACGAAAAGGCCCCAGTAGAGAACGATGGCCAGCAGGAAGTTGGCGATCGGGCCCGCCGCCACGATCGCGATCCGGCGCCAGACCGACTGCCGGTTGAACGCGCGCGGCAGGTCCTCCGGGGCGACGTCGTCCTCGCGCTCGTCGACCATCTTCACGTAGCCGCCGAGCGGGATCATGCCGACGACCCACTCGGTGCGATCCGCGCCGAGCACACGGCTGAAGATCGGTCGACCGAAGCCGACCGAGAAGCGCAGCACCTTCACGCCGCACCAGCGGGCCACGAGGTAGTGCCCGAGTTCGTGGACGACGATGAGCGCGGCGAGCGCGACGAGGAAGGCGACGACGGTCAGCATGGTGGCAGGGGCAGCGGGCACGGGGAATCCTCCCCGCGGCAGGCCGGATGTTAGCAGGCGAGCCTGTGCACCCTCTCGCCGGCGACGCGTCGAGCGGCCGCATCGGCCACCAGCACGCCTTCGAGCGAGTCGGCACCGCCCTCCCCGGGTGCGGCCAGCGTCTCGGCGATGACCGCGGGGATGTCGCCGAAGCGCAGGCGACGGGCGAGGAAGGCCTCGACCGCAACCTCGTTCGCCGCGTTGAGCACCGCGCTCGAGATGCCCCCGGCCTGCAGGGCCGACCACGCCAGCGGCAGGCACGGGAACCGCCGGGCATCGGGCGCTTCGAAATCGAGCCGCCCGGTACGGAGCAGGTCGAGGAAGTCGACGCCCGCCTCGATGCGCCGCGGGAAGCCGAGCCCATAGGCGATCGGAGTGCGCATGTCGGGCTGCCCGAGCTGGGCCAGCACCGAGCCGTCGTGGTACTCGACCATCGAATGCACGACGCTCTGGGGGTGGATCAGCACCTCGATCCGGTCGGGGGCGGCCCCGAACAGCCAGTGCGCTTCGATCACCTCGAGCGCCTTGTTCATCATCGTCGCGGAATCCACCGAGATCTTGCGCCCCATCACCCAGTTCGGATGGCGACACGCCTCCTCGGGCGTCACGTCCGCCACCGACTCGGGCGAACGGGTGCGAAACGGCCCGCCCGAAGCAGTGAGCAGCAGTCGACGAACCCCGCACTCCTCCAGCCCCCCGTCCCCGCCCGGTGGCAGGCACTGGAAGATCGCGTTGTGTTCGCTGTCGATCGGCACCAGGCTCGCGCCGTGGCGGTGCAGTTCGCCGATGAACAGCGCGCCGGTCATCACCAGCGCCTCCTTGTTGGCCAGCAGCACGCGGCGGCCGGCGCGTGCCGCGGCCAGCGTGGGTGCGAGCCCCGCAGCACCGACGATGGCCGCCATCACCAGCATGGCCTGGGGATGCGTGGCCACGGCCTCGCAGCCGGCCGCGCCGCAGGCGACCTCGGTGGGCAGTTGCGCGGAGCGCAGCCGGGCCTGCAGCGCGAGGGCCTCGGCCGGATCGGTCACGCTCACCAGTTCGGGGCGGAACTCCACGCATTGGTCGAACAGCCGATCGACCTGGCGTCCGGCGCTCAGCGCAACCGCGCGGAACCGGTCGGGATGCCGGCGCACCAGGTCGAGGGTGTTGATCCCGATCGTGCCGGTGGCCCCGAGGATCGCGATACCGACCCGACCGTCGGCGCCGGATGCAGGCAGGGCAAGCGCGGGGGCCGGGGCGCGCGGGAGACGAGCGGTCATGCGGGCGGGGAACTCAGGTCGCGGAATGCACCTGAATGTACACGGCCAGGGCAGACACCGGGAGGGTGGAGGTCAGGGCATCGATGCGGTCGAGCACGCCGCCGTGGCCGGGCAGCAGCGTGCCGCTGTCCTTCACCCCGGCCTGTCGCTTGGCGAGCGACTCGTACAGGTCACCGACGATGGACAGCGCGAGCAGCGTGATGGCCAGCAACCAGCCACCGGTGCCCGCCAGCGGATGCCCTTTTCCGATCAGGAAGCCCTGCAGCAGGGCCACGTACAGGGCCACGGCGATCGCCCCGCCGATGGCGCCCTCGACCGTCTTGCCGGGGCTGATCGAGGGGGCGAGGCGACGACGCCCGAAGGCGCGCCCCGCGAAGTAGGCGCCCGTGTCCGCGATCCACGGGATCGCAAGCAGGCACAGCAGTTGCCACGGGTCCGCGGCGAGCCACACGAGCGCCGCGCCCGACGGTGCCAGCACCAGCCAGCCGCCCGCCATCCCGGACGCGCGCACCCGCGCTCCGGTGGCCAGTTGCAGCGGCGCCACGGCCAGCCACCACAGCGTGGCCAGTCCCCAGCCGAGGGCAAGCCAGGGGAGCGCCGCGTCCACCAGGACGACGAAGCAGGTGGCGGCGACCGCGGCGGCGAGCAGCGCGCCGCGCCCCGGCACGCGCCCGATCAGCCGTGCCCACTCCGCGGCACCCACGGCGAACAGGGCGGCCACGCCGGTCGCCCACAGGGGCGCGGGCGCGAGGAACAGCCCGGCGAGACACACCGCCAGCAGGACGATCGCGGTGATGACGCGCTGGCCGAGCATCACGCGCGCCCGGTCACGGGCGCGGAGCGCACGCCGGGCCGATCGGGTTCAGCGGGCACCCGCAGCCCTGGCCAGTGCCGGCGGGGACTCGCGCGAATCGACTTCGCCCAGCACCTGTTCGCTGGTCTGCCCGAAGCGGCGCTCGCGCGAACGGAACGCCTGGAACGCGCGGTCGAGCTGGCCGGCGTCGAAGTCCGGCCATAGCGTCTGCGTGAAGTACAACTCGGTGTACGCCAGCTGCCAGAGCAGGAAGTTGCTGATGCGGGTCTCGCCGCCGGTGCGGATGAACAGATCCGGCTCGGGCGCGTCGGCCAGCGCGAGGCGGCTCGCGATATCGTCCTCGGTCACCGGCGCCTCTCCGCCGCGCTCGGCGAGCAACCGGTTGACGGCCTGGGTGATGTCCCAGCGCCCCCCGTAGTTCGCGGCGACGGTCAGCGTCATCCGGCGATTGCCGGCGGTAAGCGCCTCGGCCTGCTCGATCAGCCGACGCAACCGCGGCTCGAACCTCGCGGTGTCGCCGACGACCCGGAAACGGATCCCGGTCTCGTGCAGCCGGTCGATCTCCCTCTCGATGGAGCTCGCGAAGAGCTGCATCAGTGCCGACACTTCGGAGGCAGGCCGGCGCCAGTTCTCGCTGCTGAACGCGAACAGGGTGAGGTAGTCGACCCCGGCACGCGCGCAGGATTCGACCGTGGCGCGCACGGCCGCCGTGCCGCGATGGTGCCCGGCGACGCGGGGCAGGTGCCGCTGCCGGGCCCACCTTCCGTTACCGTCCATGATGACGGCGACGTGCCGCGGCACGCCGGCTGAATGCAGCGGGATGACCCCGGAGTCGGACGGTCGCGGCATGGCGGCGCTCAGACGGCCAGCAGTTCCGATTCCTTGACCTGCAGCGCCTTGTCGATCTCCGCGATGAAGCGGTCGGTCAGCTTCTGCACGTCGTCCTGGGCGCGACGCTCGTCGTCCTCGGAGACCTTCTTGTCCTTGAGCAGCGCCTTCAGTTCGGTGTTCGCGTCGCGCCGCACGTTGCGGATCGCCACCCGCGCATTCTCCGCCTCCCCGCGCACGACCTTGATGAGATCGCGACGCCGCTCCTCGGTGAGCGCAGGCATGGGGACGCGGACAAGGTCGCCGACCGTGGCCGGGTTCAGCCCCAGGTCGGAATCGCGGATCGCCTTCTCGATCACGGCACCCATCTTCTTCTCCCACGGGGAGATGCCGATGGTGCGCGCGTCGATCAGGGTGAGGTTGGCGACCTGCGCGAGCGGGGTCGGGCTGCCGTAGTAGTCGACCGTGATGTGGTCGAGGATGCCGGTGTGGGCCCGTCCGGTTCGAACCTTGCCGAGATCCGCCTTCAGGGCCTCGAGGCTCTTGTGCATCTTCTGCTCGGCGCTCTTCTTCACTTCCGGAATCATGTCCGTCTCCTGGACTGGAATATCAGGCGTGGACCAGCGTGCCCTCGTCCTCTCCGCACACCACCCGGCGCAGCGCACCGGGCTTGAAGATGCTGAACACGCGGATCGGCAGGCTCTGGTCGCGGCACAACGTGAGCGCGGTGGCGTCCATCACCATCAACCGACGCAGTACCGCCTCGTCGAACGTGAGGGAAGCGTAGCGCGTCGCGGTGGGGTCTCGCTGCGGGTCGGCGGTGTAGATGCCGTCCACCTTCGTCGCCTTGAGGACGACCTCGACGCCCATCTCCATCCCGCGCAGCGCGGCCGCCGTGTCGGTGGTGAAGAAGGGATTGCCGGTTCCGGCCGCGAACACCACCACCCGGCCTTCCTCGAGGTAGCGCATCGCCTTGCCCCGGATGTAGGGCTCGGCCACCTGCTCGACCGTCAGTGCCGACTGGACCCGGGTCTCGATGCCGGCCTTACGCAGCGCGTCCTGGAGCGCGAGCGCGTTGATCAGCGTGGCGAGCATCCCCATGTAGTCCGCGGTGGCGCGATCCATGCCCGCCGCGCCGGGCGCGACACCGCGGAAGATGTTCCCGCCACCGATGACCACGGCGGTCTGGACACCCAGCCGCACCACCTCGGCGATCTCGTCGACGATGCGGGCGATGGTCGGCCGGTTGATGCCGAACGAATCGCCCCCCATCAGGGCCTCGCCCGACAGCTTGAGCAGGATGCGGCGATAGCCGCGGCGCGGCGCCGAGGCGCCCGCCGCAGTCGACACTTCGGTAGCCGGGGCGCTCATCGCCGGCCCCGCTCAGGCCTGGCCGGCCGCCGCCCGCACCTCGGCGGCAAAATCGACCTGCTTCTTCTCGATGCCCTCGCCCACCACGTACAGCACGAAGCGCGACACCGAGGCGGCACGGGACTTGAGCAGCTGCTCCACCGTCTGCTTGTCGTCCTTCACGAAGGGCTGGCCGAGCAGCGTCACCTCCTTCAGGTACTTCTGGACCGAGCCCTCGACCATCTTCGAGACGATATCCGCCGGCTTGCCCGACTCGGCGGCCTTCTGGGCCGCGATGGAGCGCTCGCGCTCGATCAGGTCGGCCGGCACCTGGTCGCGCGACAGCGACACCGGCTTGGAGGCCGCGATGTGCATCGCCACGTCGCGCGCCAGCGCGTCGTCGCCGCCCACGAGGTCGACCATCACGCCGATCTTGGCGCCGCCGTGCACGTAGCTCGCCACCCGCCCGGCCGCCTCGATGCGCTCGAAGCGACGCAGGGTCATGTTCTCGCCGATGCGACCCACCAGTTCGGCACGGGTCGTCTCCACGGTCGAGCCGCCCAGCGGCAGCGCGGCCAGCGCGGCCACGTCAGCAGGCGCCGCCGTCGCCACCAGCCTCGCGCACTCCCGCGCGAAGGCGAGGAAGTCGTCGTTCTTCGCGACGAAGTCGGTCTCGCAGTTGATCTCGATGATCGCCGCCAGCTTGCCGTCGTCGGACACGTAGGTGCCCACGACGCCTTCGGCCGCCACCCGCCCGGCCGCCTTCGACGCCTTGTTGCCCAGCTTGACCCGGAGGATCTCCTCCGCGCGAGCCATGTCGCCGCCGGCCTCGGTCAGCGCCTTCTTGCATTCCATCATCGGCGCGTCGGTCTTCTCGCGCAGTTCCTTCACCATTCCAGCCGTGATCTCGGCCATCGCCCGCCCTCCGCTGCCCCCGCCGCGCCATCCACGCACGCGGTGCTGTTTCGATCGCCCGACGCAACGCACCCGCGTCCCGCCGCTTCCCCTGCCCGCGCGTGGCGGACTCGCGTCCACCACGCCTCCGGATGATGCACGCCCGTCCGGGCACCCGGCGCTCGCCGCGCCGGGCGGCGGATCAGGCCTCGCCCTGCGCCTCTTCCTCGCCGTCCTCGATCTCGACGAACTCGTCGCTCACGATCTCCTGGATCGACTGGTTGCGCCCCTCGAGGATCGCGTCCGCGACGCCGCGGGCATAGAGACGCACCGCGCGGCTGGAGTCGTCGTTGCCCGGGATCACGTGGTCGACGCCGTCGGGCGAGTTGTTGGTGTCGACGATCGCCACCACCGGGATGCCGAGCGCACGGGCCTCCTGGATGGCGATCTTGTGGTAGCCGACGTCGATGATGAACAGCGCATCCGGCAGGCCGTTCATCTCCTTGATGCCGCCCAGGCTACGCTCGAGCTTCTCGAGCTCGCGCTGCAGCGTGAGGGCCTCTTTCTTGGACAGCTTGTCCACGCCGCCCTCGGCCATCGTGGCTTCGAGGTCGCGAAGGCGCTTGATCGATCCCTTCACCGTCTTGAAGTTGGTGAGCATGCCGCCCAGCCAGCGGTGGTCGACGAACGGCGCACCCGCCCGCAGCGCTTCCTCGCGCACGATCTCGCGGGCCTGGCGCTTGGTGCCGACGAAGAGCAGCGTGCCCTTGTTGGCGGCCAGCTGGCGCACGAACTTCATCGCCTGGTCGTACATCACCACCGTCTTCTCGAGGTTGATGATGTGGATGCGATTGCGGTGGCCGAAAATGTACGGGGCCATCTTCGGGTTCCAGTAGCGGGTCTGGTGTCCGAAATGGACGCCGGCCTCGAGCATCTGGCGCATGGTGACTGCAGACATGGCAACACTCCTGTATCAGGGTTGAACCGCCACGCGCCGCGACTGCCCCCCGGGAGATGCCCGGGCACCCTGGCGGGGGGGGGTTTGGGGTTGGGGGGGGGGGGGGCCCTGCCCCGCGGCCGCCGTACGTGAATCCGAAGCGGGGCCCGGCCGAGGCGCTGGCACCTTGCGAATCGTGCCGACGCCCGCCTACCCGAACCCCGTTCCGGTCAACCCGAAAAGATAGCACAGAGACGCTTTCCGGGCTACCCTATCGGGATTGCGTTGATGCCACCGGCACGTGCGCCCGACCGATGCTCCAGCCCCCTGTCCGAAAGCCCGCCGTCGAACCGAAGAACGCCACCGAGATCGAGGCGATGCGGGTGGCTGGACGCCTCGCCTCCGAGGTGCTCGACTACATCGCGCCGCACGTGCAGCCCGGGGTCACCACCGACGAGCTCGACCGCCTGTGCCACGACTACATCACCCGCGTGCAGGACGCGATCCCCGCGCCGCTGAATTACGCGCCGGCGGGCTACACGCCCTACCCGAAATCGATCTGCACCTCGGTCAACCACGTGGTCTGCCATGGCGTGCCGGGCGAGCGGCGGCTCAAGGCGGGCGACATCGTCAACCTTGACATCACCGTCATCAAGGACGGGTTCCACGGGGATACCAGCCGGATGTTCCTCGTGGGCGACACCTCGATCCAGGCCCGCAGGCTGTGCGAGGTCACCTACGCCTGCATGTGGGCGGGCATCCGCCAGGTCCGACCCGGCGCGACGCTGGGCGACATCGGCCACGCGATCCAGTCGCTCGCCGAGGGGCACGGATTCTCCGTCGTGCGGGAGTTCTGCGGCCACGGCATCGGTCGGCGGTTCCACGAGGAGCCACAGGTCCTCCATTACGGTCGCCCCGGCACCGGCCTGAGGCTCGAGGCGGGCATGACGTTCACCATCGAGCCCATGATCAACGCGGGGCGCGCCGCCATCCGGCAACTGGGCGATGGCTGGACGATCGTCACCAAGGACCACAGCCTGTCGGCGCAGTGGGAGCACACGGTGCTCGTGACCGGGTCGGGCTTCGAGGTGCTCACCGTGTCGGCGGGCTCGCCTCCCCCACCGGCCGCCTGATCGCCATCGCCACCGTGGATACCGCGCCGGCCTCGGCCCCCCGCGAGCGCGCGGAGCTGACCGCCCGGCTGCGGGCACGGCTCTGTGCCGGGCGCGACGACCTGCGCCAGCGCTACCTCGACGGGCGGCTGCCCACGCGCCGCATGCTTCGAGAGCAGGCACGGCTGGTCGACGGCCTGCTGCGCGAGGCCTGGGCGCAATCGCGCATGCCGGCCAGTGCCTCGCTGCTGGCCGTGGGCGGCTACGGCCGCGGCGAACTCTTCCCGTGG
>Ga0315900_10009568_pt1 | contig 12275 bp, 6 predicted proteins | sample LakEriMetagenome_FD_203521 | JGI IMG/M metagenome (GOLD analysis project Ga0315900, IMG submission 203521) | Freshwater fungal communities from buoy surface, Lake Erie, Ohio, United States - Buoy 12 MA114 | ecosystem: Environmental > Aquatic > Freshwater > Lake > Lake biofilm | place: USA: Lake...
CCTGGCGTGAGGTTCACGCATATTGCCAACATACTCTTGGATCAACGCGAGCAACGATTGTTTCTGTGCTGCATCTAACTTCGATGCAGGAATCCCGGCGTAATCTAGAACGATATTGTCTTTGTAGGCTTCCGTCAGATTGTTGTTGCCATCTTTTTTGTTCATAACGATCGCTTGTGACTGCTGCTCAGGGGTTAGCATCTTGATCAGTGCAAGTCCTTTGTTTTGTTCGTCCTGCATCACGATGGTACCCTTGAACTTGCCCTGCTTGGCTTCAATCGGTTCTGAACCCATGAACACTGGGCTCATGACGACTTGGTCCCCCAAAACAAAGTAATTGATCACTGCATGATGGCCATCGAGTTGCCAGCCCCATGGCTCTTTCTCGGAAGGCGTACCCATCACGGTAATCCAATAGAGCCATTCGCCATACTCGTTGAAGTTGTTGGCTAACTCTGCCAAAGTGCCATTGAGCTTCATAATGTCCTGCGTCTTTTTGAGCCCTTTTGCACTCAAGCTTTGTTGAAGCATATCGAACGCGAGTGTACGCTGTGATTCCGACATCTCATGGAATCCAACTCCTTGTCTTTTCGGAGAGTGTCGATTATCCCATTTGCGCCATTCCAAATCGTCCACGGGGAAAACCGTTCGGCCACGTTGCTCGTCCGTCAGCCCTTCCAGAAAGGCTTTTGCTGCGGTTCGAACCGGCTCTGTCGAAACTCCGCTGGACTTGATTTTGAACAGGTTCTTTTCTGTACCTTTTGACGTGGCGATTCCAATGAACGGTTCTTCGATGTTCGGAGCGCTATTGCGACCACCTCCAGGGGGCTGTGAAAACAAGTAAACGGTAGTTCCGATGGAACAGACCAGAGAGACAGCAACAACGCGGACTGCGGTGGATGGGGGTATCACAATAGAACTCAGGATTCAAGAATAAAGTGTATAGGGAAAACTATTCTAAGGATTCTGGCATCGCCTATACCTTCCACTCCGCACGCGGCTCGCGGGAACAATGCTTGTTCGCGTCAGCATCGTCCTTGAACCGCTCTGCCATTGGATCCCAACGAAGTGGGCGACCAAGTCGGTAGCCAATGTTGCCGAGATGGCATATTGTGGCGCTTCGATGACCAATCTCTGCTGGGCAAATGCACTCCGAATTCGACTTGATTGCGTCGATCCAGTTCTGATGATGGTTAGTCGATGCCATCGCGCGTTGGTCTTTTTCAGTCAACGGTTGTTCGAGAATACTGCTGGGGCGTGTTGAAATGCCGTTCCGGCTCACGAGCAGCATTCCCTCTGTTCCTTCGAAGACACAATCGGCCTTGATTCCTTCCTCGAAGACATTGTGGATCATTTCGATTCCGTTCTCATATACGAACCGCAAACCGGTTGTTGCTTTTCTATCCTCCGGTGGAATGATCTGAACTGGCCCGAGCTTATCCATTTTGATCGCCCACTGCGCAATATCGAAGTGATGGGCTCCCATATCCGCTAGGCCTCCACCAGCATACTCGTCGTACATTCTCCACTGAGGAAAGTGATTATGGACTCCTTCAGGGCAAAGCAATTTATTATAGCCTCGCATGGGTGCAGGTCCTGTCCACAGGTCCCAGTCGGTTCCCTCTGGAATTTCTTCGGTTGGCAAATCGCAGGGTATCGATGGATTTCCTACACCGATCCGAATTCTTTTGACTTGGCCAATCCTACCATTCCAAATGGTCTCCACTGCCCTTCGAAAATGCCCGCCGAACTCACTGCGCTGTTGACTGCCCGTTTGAAAGATGACCTTCGCTTTGGCAACTTCGTTCACCAACAAGCGTCCTTCGGCGATGTTGTGCGTCAATGGCTTCTCACAATAGATGTGTTTGCCTGCTCTGGCCGCCAAAATGCAAGGGATAGCATGCCAATGGTCCGGTGTTCCGATCACAACAGCATCGAGCCCGCCTAGAGCGATCAGTTCTCGAAAATCTTTGAATTGCTTCAGACCTTTGTATTCTCCACTCTTGTTTCGATCGGCATACCGAGTTGCGACCATCTCGCTGGCTTTATCCATCCGAGCTTGAACAACATCACAGACCGCGACCACTTCGACGTTCGTGTTTCCCAGAAACTTGTTGAGATGTCCTAAGCTTTGCTTGCCAACTCCAATGAACCCCAACGTGATTCTCTCGGAAGGTTTCACGGAATGGAAGGCAAACCCCTTCGCGACGGTAGGTAAGCAAATAGACGCCGCAGCCACGGCAGAAGTCGCGCTTAAAAAATCTCGACGACGGATCATACAATTCATCCTTTGCGGAAGAGGACTCGAACAAGACCTCCGCATTGTATCATATCCGGATGTACCGATCTGGCTGGCGATTAATCCCGTGGTAGCCAGAGGGTTTTTATGGGAATGCCAAACTTCTGCAACTTAGGCAGAACGGCTTGATTGATCATGTCCCTTTCAGCATCTTTCATCAACCAGTTGGTGCGTCCGCTCACGATCGCCAAAATCAGGAATAGCCCGCAAGTGGCATAGACACCGAATAAAAAGCTTATTGGCAATAGGCAGACGATCCATGTCTTGAGTTGTATACGACAGCCTTCTTGATGGAGTCTCCAGCATACCAAACAACAAAGCACCGCATTCGAAGCAGCCGTTGCGATGGCTGCTCCATAGAGTCCAAACCAGTGGATCAAAGGCCAATTGAGTGCGATATTCAAGACGAGGCAGAACGCCAGTATTGCTGCGTTTTGTCGTCCTTTCTCCGCGCAAAGCAAGTAATTGGCTGCGATCATGGCTAGGCCTGACCAAATCGCTTGCATCATTCCCAGCGGTAGGATCTCCAGTGCTGGGTCAAACCGGCTTCCAAGTACCCCATAAAATAGTATCGGAGCCGCCGCCAATGCAGCGAGAGATAAGCCCGTGAACACGATGCTCAAGTTGATCAAGATGCTGTTCATCGATTGTACAATCTTGTCGAATTGCTTACGCTCCCAATCCGCACTTAAGTAGGGAAGTACTATTCCGCTGAACATCATCGCCAGACTCAAAAGTAGGGTTGGCAGTATTCGCCCGCAGTAGTACTGACCGACGAGCACTTGCCCAGCTTCCGCGCTCACGTTGCCAATATGGAGCAACATGTATCGATCGCAAAGCTCAAAGGTGTTGGACAACAGATTGGTCAACCACATGGCTGTAGCAAATGGGACGATTCGACGCCACATTCCGATGGCATGTAAAGGTTGCGTCTGCTCAAAATCTTGTCGTGCCTTTGCCATGCCATAAATGCATGGCAACATGGCTAACAAACATGCGAATGCATAGCATGGCAGTAAGATCACCCATGACTTTGTCACGTATATCCCAGCCACCCCTAGTACACAAAAAACGGTACTGTTAAGAAACTGCATAATGGACGCCAAGCGTATTAATCGCATGGACAAGACGATTTCATAAACAAAGTTGTGAACCGTCAAAATGGAGAGCGTGATGACGGTCCAGACGATGACGTGATAAGATTGCTCTTGGCCGTAAAGTGACATCGCAACTTGTGCCGGCAAGGCCAGCATCAGACCAGCCATCCCAATCAAACCAACCAGGCAAACCATCCCCACTCGAACGAGGTAAAGTTGCAATTGGCCTCGCTGTCGATAGTGCTCAACGAACTTCCCAAATGATCCTGGCAATCCAAGTACGATGAACGGCGGGGCAATCACAAAAAAGGAATTGGCCAACGCCCAGAGTCCAAGTTGATCATCTGGCAGAAACATGCTGAAGCCCAGGTTTCGGAACAACCCGACGAATCGCTGAGCGACGTTGATAAACAACATCGCTGCGACTCCAGCTACAAATGCATCCGCAGTTCCGATTTTCGTAGGAGTCGTGCGACTCGCGAATGTAGGGTTTGTAGCGATTGGCGCAGTCATAGAGCTTCCGATGAACACTTGTGAATAGGGAAACCCTAGGTTGCCGGGCCGGCAGTGTCCAACTCGCTTCGCGACTTTGCAATCGAGTCACAGGAAGCCGATGGAAGAATCGTTACTTTCGAAGGTAATTCATGCCATCGCACTCAGGACTACGACGCGATTCACGTCGAAAAGTGATCGGACATCTTTTTTTCCTAGCAGGTTTCGGTCCCAAAAGCGAATCGAAAACTGCTACAATTTTGTTTACCTTGTTGACTCCCGCCGCCTGTCAAATCCCACACAGCCATATCAACTAATGGCTTCCTTTCTGGTCGCACTTCACACCAATAACTCTACTTTACCTTACTTTACCAACTGCACTTCAAAGGTCCCGCCAATGGATCGCTGGCCAATCACTCCTTGCAGCCTGCTTTGCTTCATCTCGATATCCATTGCTATCCATGCAACAACAGCACGCGCAGAGGATGACTCCGATTTCTTCGAGCGCAAGATCCGTCCAGTTTTGGTGGAGCGATGCTACAGTTGTCACTCGATCGAAGCCGGTAAGTCGAAAGGTGGTTTGCGTGTCGATACCAAGGAGAGCTTGCGTAAAGGTGGTGATTCAGGCCCGGGGGTCGTCGAGCGAGATGTTGAAAAGAGTCTTGTCTTAGCTGCGCTCCGATACGATTCCTTTGAAATGCCACCCGATGGCAAGTTATCCGAGTCGATTATCGCGGACTTTGAACATTGGATCCAATCGGGCGCGTTTGACCCTCGATTGGAATCCGAACTCGGGACACACGAAGAGTTCACTTCGGAGATCGATTACGTTTCAGGGAAAGATTTCTGGGCCTTTAGACCACTCGAAGAGCGTACCGTTCCCGAACCAACCGACCATTGGGGAAGTGGTCGAATCGACCGTTGGATCGCCAACCAACTGAAGGAATCGAATTTAACCGCGGGCAGTCCCGCAGCGCGAGAGGTTTTACTGCGGCGACTTTCATTTGACCTCGTGGGGCTACCTCCCACCCCAGAACAATCGGAAGCATACTTGGCCGATACTGCCGAGGACGCGTATGAATTTTTAGTAGATCAATTGCTCAATGAGCCAAGCTTCGGGGAACGCTGGGCTAGACCGTGGTTGGATTTGGCTCGCTTTGGAGAAGACCAAGCTCACATTGTTGGCGATGATCGAACGCTTTGCTATCCAAACGCCTATCTCTATCGCGATTGGCTGATTCATGCGTTGAACGAGGATATCCCCTACGATGAGTTCGTTCGATTACAGATCGCCGCCGATCTTATCGAGCCTGAAAATGATAAACATTTGCCAGCTCTAGGTTTTATGGGACTCGGTCCAAAATACTATCGACGCAATGCTCCCGAAGTTATGGCGGAAGAATGGGAGGACCGTGTCGATGTACTTTCTCGAGGGCTTCTGGGGCTCACTATCGCTTGTGCGCGTTGTCACGATCATAAATTCGATCCGATTGGCACCGAAGACTACTACGCATTAGCAGGTGTTTTCGCTAGCACCGAGATGTTCAACCGTCCACTTAAGCCAGACACTGAATTGGGAAAGAATGGTCAAGCGAAGAATCCAACGGACTCACTGCATATCATCCGTGAGTCGACTCCCCTCGATCTGAATGTGATGATTCGTGGTGATGTCCAACGAAAAGGCCCTGTCGTGGCTCGGCGCTTTGTCAAAGTGCTGTCGACGAATACGGTACCCTCGTTCGATCAGGGGAGCGGTCGTTTGCAACTGGCGGTTGCCTTGACCAATCCGTCGAACCCGACGTTTGCTCGCGTGTTTGTCAATCGCGTTTGGCAACAGCTTTTCGGACGAGGGCTCGTGGCCACGACGAGTAACTTTGGAAAACTCGGGGAACAACCGACGCACCCAGAACTTTTGGATGACTTGTCCAGCCGCTTCATTGAGAACGGATGGTCGTTGAAATGGCTGGTGCGAGAGATCGTACTTTCGGAAACCTATCGGCAATCTTCGGCGACGCGAGAAGAATGCGTTGCGGTAGACCCTCTCAATACGAAACTATGGCGGATGAATCGAAAACGTTTGCCGATCGAATCATGGCGAGATGGGATTTTGTTGGTGGGCAATCGTCTTGATCGTTCGATCGGAGGCAAATCCATAGACCCAAGTCTCCCTGAAGGAAGCCGCAAAACTGTTTACAGTGAGGTGAGTCGACTTGGGTTGAATCGAATGCTTGCCGTTTTCGATTTTCCAGACCCCAATGCGCATAGTGATGGTCGAATCCGGACAGTCAATCCACTTCAAAAGCTCTTCGTGATGAACAGTCCGTTCATGCGAACAGTTTCGGAGGCACTTGGGCAACGCGTAGAGTCGTTTGCCAGTCATCCCAAGAATCGTATTCGAGCAACTTACCAACTTCTGTTTGCACGACAACCCACCGACGAAGAAGTTTCGGATTCCCTCGAATTCCTGAGTGGCGATAAGCCTTCGTGGACCGAATGGGCGCAAGTGCTTGTCGCTACAAATGAGTTTGCAACTCTCGATTGATATTGGAGCCGTTTATGTATGACTCATTGTCCATGGATCTTAAGGCAACTTCGAGACGTCAATGGTTGCGTCGCGCCGGAGGCGGATTCGGATCGCTGGCTTTGGCTGGGATCCTGCAGCAGCAGTCCATTGCGGATCGAGGTGTTCTCTCGGTTTCACATTTCCCTGCGAAAGCGAAGCGCGTTGTCTTTTTGTTCATGAACGGTGGGCCCTCGCACGTAGATACGTTCGATCCGAAACCTGCTTTAGCAAAACACGAAGGGGAACAACCGGACAAAGTCAAGTCGAAGGGAACGGGGTACATGCCTTCGCCGTTCCAGTTTGCCCCGCATGGCGCAAGCGGTGTCATTATGAGCGAGCTCTTTCCCAACCTGTCGCGCTGCGCGGATGATCTTTGTGTGATCAGATCCATGCATACGGATACTCCGAATCATGAGCCAGGCCTGCTTCTGATGAACTCTGGACATCAACAACCGGTTCGCCCTAGTCTAGGTTCATGGGCTTCGTATGGATTGGGAAGCGAGAACGATAACTTACCTAGCTTCATTACACTTTGCCCTGGCCTGCCTGTCGTGGGCCCTCAACTTTGGTCCAGCGCGTTTCTGCCGGGGCAGCATCAAGGAGTCGCAGTTGACGCCAACGAGCAAGATGTCGAGAAACTGATCGCGAACCTGAAGCATCCCACCCTAAATCGTATGGAGCAACGTCGCCAATTGGACCTTCTTCAAAAACTGAACCGCCGTCATATCGAACAGCGTGCAGGGGACCAAGATTTGGAAGCGCATATTGCCGCTATGGAGAAAGCTTTTCGAATGCAAACGGAGGCTGGTGAGGCCTTTGATCTGTCCTTGGAGCCACAATCAGTTCACGATCGCTACGGCAAGAGCGTATTTGCGCGAAACTGTATTCTTGCTAGGCGGCTACTGGAACGAAATGTCCGCTTTGTCCAGGTTCACTACATCACGAAGACGGGAAAGCAACCGTGGGACACCCACTCGAACAACGATGGAGGACACCGAAAGCTATGTGCAGACAGCGACCAAGCGACCGCGGCACTGATTGAAGAGCTCAAAGAACGCGGTCTTCTGGAAGACACATTGGTCCTGTGGGGTGGCGAGTTTGGAAGAACTCCCTATGCACAGAATGACGACAAAAAGAAAGATGCAAAACCTGGGCGCGATCATCACAATACCGGATTCTCTATGTTTTTGGCGGGAGGTGGAGTCCGGGGTGGCATGATGTATGGCCAAACCGATGAACTCGGTATGCATGCTGTAGAAAATCGCGTGCATGTCCATGATCTTCATGCGACCATTCTTCATTTGATGGGTGTCGATCATACCCGGCTAACCTATCGCTACAGTGGTCGCGACTTCCGACTTACCGATGTCTATGGTGAGGTCGTCAAGGACATCATTCGGACTTAGTGCTTTATGACTGCAATTGAAACTCTCTCGTCGCAGAGGCCCAAGAGGTTATGGATCGTGATGTGAAACTGCCTGCCGGCCGTCATGCTGCAGATTTGGAATTTCCTCATGCTCTCTCGCCTTAGCCGACGAACGAAGTAGGATCGTTTAAAGCTTTACCTTTGCAGTTGGTACGATGTTTTTGATCAAGCGAGGAACATAGCTTTCGTATCGGGCATGAGGCGATGGCCCATTTGGTTTGAGGGCCTCAATCATCGAGTGGAGACTGCTCCCTTTTTCGCCAATTGCCTCGATCGCCGCAAGCGCGGACATAGAAACGAGTACGCCGTTCTTTTCCGGCGCCGCGAGCGATCCGAGAGTGTCCAAGGAGCGATCGAGTGAGTCCTTGCTCCCAAATTGAACGAGAGCTTGAGCAGCGACAATACGCACAGCCGTCGAAGAGTCTGTCAATGCTTTCACAAGAGTATCTTCATGCATTGATATCGCTTCTTTTCCACGGATCAATAGCCCAATTGCCCCCCAATAGCGAACCGCACTGTCTGCGTCCGACATCAATGCAATTACTGAACTAACCGCGTTGGCCTCGACATCGGATGCCGTTGTTGCTGCAGCCATAATCTTCTCTTGCGAATACTTGGACACATCGCGAGCGATCTCATACGGTGTGCTCCCAGACGATCGCGTATGCATCTCCATTTCCGGTAGAAAGCATATGTCTTTTGTTCGAAGAAGGTGTTTCGCTTGAGCCTCTCGCATCGTTTGAAGAATGGCTTGATGATCCTTGGAGTTCGCTAGATTGTTGACTTCATCGCGATCGCTTTTCAAATCGTAGAGCTCTTCCACGGCTTTTGGAGTCCTCCAAAAGATCGACTGAGCATCATTCGTTTGACCGCGCAGAAACTGATTGTGCCATACGCTTGTGGTTGGCGTTTCAAACTGGTAAGAGACTCTCTGGGCTTGAGAAACATGGGGGTAATAGTTTCTCAAGTAGACATACCGCCCATCGGTGATGCTACGAACCAAATCCATGCGTTCATCCATGCGTCCTCGCTCCCCATAAAGAAATGTTTGAGGTTCGCTCTGATGTGGGCCCGCGAAAGCATATCCCTGCATCCATTCAGGTGGCTTAACTCCCGCAATACTCAACACGGTTGGGGCAAGATCGACAAACGACACCATACGATTCGACATCCCTCCGGACTTGTACTCTTTCGGAGCGAGGTGCTCCCATTTGGGTGGAAAATACACTACCATTGGTATATGTAGCCCAGAATTGCAAGGCCAACGCTTGCTTCGCGGCATGCCACTTCCGTGGTCGCCGTAGTAAAAGACGATGGTGTCGTCAGCTAGGCCAGCAGCGGTGAGTTCAGCGAGTCTCTTTCCCGCATCGGCATCAGCTTCACTCACTTTATCGTAGTATTGCGCCCAATCTTCTCGGACCTCGGGCAAGTCAGGATGATAGGCTGGTACACGCACGTCGGATGGCTTGGTGATTTGAGTGTGCGGGCGTGTCCGGATTTGGCTTTCATGACTCTTGGTTGAATTGAAGATCGCAAAGAACGGTTGTCCCTCTGCTCGATTCTTCCAGCTTGCTTTGCCGGAGGATTCATCCCAAACCTTCCCGGGTTCGTTCACGTTGTAATCGGTTTTGCTATTGTTCGTGCAGTAGTAACCCGCATCTCGAAGATACTGTGGATAAAGCTTGAAGCCAGCAGGTAGCGTTACCATCGATCGCATGTGGAGCCCGCCGCTGCTCGAGGGGTACAGCCCGGTAATGATGGCGGTCCTAGCGGGGGCACAGACCGGAGCTACTGACCAAGCACGCTTGAACGCCATGCCTTTTGCGGCGAGGCCGTCGATATTGGGTGTCCTCGCCAATTTGTCGCCATAACACCCCATCTCCGGCCCGTGATCTTCACTCGTCAGCCAAAGAATGTTGGGCCGCTCTGCAGCGCACAGGCAACTGCTCAGGATAAAAATGCCTAGAAACGCGATTAGCTTGGGTGTCATAGTTCTGAGGTACCGAGGGAGAGGAGGTTACCAGTCCATTTTCATCGATTTCATCTTACTCGATTTTGATCCGAAAGTGGGCTTCGAGCTTTCGGTTGGGCATCTTGCCCCCGCTCCGAATCTGTTCTGGTGTCAGCGCTAGGAAGGAAGCGATTTTGCATTTCGCAACCGTCTCGGGGGAATAGAGTTGGGCGAAGAACTTCGATCGATTTGCGATATCTTGCGTTCCATGAATAGATTCGCTATCGAGCTGGTCGTAAAGGAACTGGATCCATCTCTCGACGTCGATGGTCAACTCTTGTGACTTCTCAACGATTTTTTTTTGAATCTGACCATCAGTCGGCTTCGTGGATTGCTGCCAAGCGAACTCCCAATTCCTTTCCACGGTAAAGAAGTTCTCAATCCAATTTTCTATTCGCGGGTCAGTGCTAATCGCTACGTGGTCCATCTCATGCATCAAAAGAGAATTCGTCCATGGTAAAGCCGGTTTGAAGTCCGACCCTACAATAATTCGATGGACTATCTGCGATGTAGGTTTTTTGTAACGCACATTCACTCGAACTACTTGCTGTTCAGTGCCGGACTCTACCGTCTGATACTTCATCGTGTATCGATAGTCTATGGTCAGCGTAAAGAATGTGATCGCTTGCTTATTCTCTTTCCGAAGACGCTCATCATCTTCTTCTACGCTCACCTCTCCTGCTTGAATCAAGCGAACATACTCTCCTGGAGCTGTTGCCAGCCATGGATGAGCCGTCGCATTCTGTCGTTGTCCAAAGGCATCTTCTGTAAAAAGCACTTGCCAAAGAAAGGCAATCGACATCAACAGCAAGCGAACTCGGTAACTCATGCAACTAAAATTCGGACTCTTGACAATTTGTAGAATGGCTTCAGGAATCGCATCCTACGCCAATCGAAACACGCGCTGCTCTTCTTTCAACGCTCGCAAATTATAGCCAAAGTGATCGCATCGCGGTGCGCGTCGAAGACAAAATCGTTTATCGAACCCAGCGAGCTCTATTGCAAAAGAGGAGAATTGAAATTGGACAGTTCGACGGTCAGCACACGAACGGACGATGCAGTCAGACGGTTGACGAGCGATGTTCTTGGAAACGGGATCACGGAAACCCGCACTGTTCTTGCCTCAGGCCTCTAGCCTGCTGTGGGACCATGTGAGCTGCATCTTCAAGCCCGGAGGGCGACACATTTTCTACGCATTCATGTGCCGCCCTCCGGGCATGAACACTCTCTCCTAGGAAACCGGTTGCTGACGCAACCGGCATTCATGTGCCGCCCTCCGGGCTTCGACGACGAAGAATTTAGGCAGAAAGATAGAACGCAGAAAAATCTCAGTACTGAGTAGGGCGCTGACCAGCGATGAAGCAGTTGGTCACTTCGTTATGACAATGCTACGGCGCAGCTTGCCTGCGTCGGGCACTAGCCGAAACCAGAACTCGAGCAATGGACTGAGACGCCACCATCGGCCGCTTGCCGGCATGGAGCGGTGGTCGAGATGCGTCGCTTGCACTGGCCAACATCCCACGTCGACAAGCGACGCGGTGATGCGTGCACTGTGGTATTCATGCTGGTTTCGACTAGGATCCCATGTGGACGAGCCACATGGTAATCTTTTTGCAAGCAGGAACGATGACTGTGACTGGTAGGTTGAATGCCCAACCTTTGAGAAAACACGTTTTCAGTTGCAGATCATTCATGCTTCATGAACGAGGTTGTTGGTACAATCTCACCGCGGCGTTAACGATTCTTACTAGCAAGCGGATGGCAAGTGCATGTCAGCGAAAATTGGGATTCGAGCCTGGATTGACTTTGCGTTTCGCAAGATCTTCGGCAAACCAGGAAACGAAATCTGTTTGATCAGCTTGCTCAATGCTGTGTTGCAGTTTCCCGATCCGGTTGTTTCCGTCGAGTATCTCAATCCGTTCGGAATGAGGGACTTTGAGACGGACAAGCTGGTGTGCGTGGATGTCAAGGCAACCGATCAGCGTGGTCGCGTATTGATTGTTGAAATCCAAATCGTGGTTCAATCGAGTTTTGCGAAGCGTGCCGTCTTTTACGCTTGCGAAGCCTACACCGATCAGCTCCGAGCGGGCCAAGGGTACGGCGATCTGAAAGCAACGTATTCGATCTGTTTGTTGATGCGGAACTTGTGGAACGACGATCAGTTGCACCACCAGTTTCGGCTCGTCGACCGGGAAAGCGGGCGGGTATTGGACGATTCAATCGAGATTCACACCGTCGAGCTTGCCAAGTACAATGGAGGTCCCGACAAAGTCCGCAGCGCGAATATCCTGGAGCAATGGGCCTATTGGATCAAGAATTCGAGTGAACACACCGTCGACGAGCTACGAGAGTTGCTTCCAGGCTTGGAGTTCCTTCGAGCGACGGGC
>Ga0315900_10009569_pt1 | contig 12274 bp, 16 predicted proteins | sample LakEriMetagenome_FD_203521 | JGI IMG/M metagenome (GOLD analysis project Ga0315900, IMG submission 203521) | Freshwater fungal communities from buoy surface, Lake Erie, Ohio, United States - Buoy 12 MA114 | ecosystem: Environmental > Aquatic > Freshwater > Lake > Lake biofilm | place: USA: Lake...
GCGGATCCGCCGCGAGCCGGTGCCCTCGGCGGCGGCGGTGGAGGCGCGGCGCAGCGCCGCCCTCTTCGAAACGCTCCGGGCGGCGGTGGCGAGCGGCGCGGCCGCGGGCCGCCGGCCGCTCGTGCAAGAACTCATCGGCCTCGGCCACGACCCGGCCGAGGTGGCCGCGGCGATCCTCCAGCACTTCGCGCCGGCGCAGGCCGTCGAGGCGGAGGCTCCGCCGCCGCGACCGCAGCAGCAGCAGCAGCAGCGGCACGCCCCGCCGCATGCCGCGATGGAAGACCGGCCGCCGCCGCGTGGCAAGCGGAAGTTCGCCCCGGTGCGCGGCGACCGTGGTCCCGCACGCCCGCCGTTTCCCGGTGGCAAGGGCAAGCCGCAGGGGCGGTTCAAGAAGGGCCCACCTCGCGGCAAGCCCCCGCACAAACCCCGGGGCAAGCCGCAGCCCTGATCAGCTCATGGCGCACGGCACCGAGCGCGTGCGCCTGATCGCATGTTGCCCGCGCGGTCTCCGGCCCCAGTCTCGCCACCTGTCCAAAAAGCCCCGGGTGGCAACCCGGGGACACCGGGTACGAAAACCACCTCGCCGCCCATGCCGCATGACGGCACGCAATTTCCCAGTTCAAACCCGCGCAGCATGGCACCTGGGCAGGCATGCCCCTGTAGCGGCGGTCTCTGACCGCCGTGTCCCTCGGCTTCCGCCGGGGGCTTTTTGTGGACGTGGCCCAAGAAGCCCCGGGTGGCAACCCGGGGACACCGGGTACGAAAACCACCTCGCCGCCCATGCCGCATGACGGCACGCAATTTCCCAGTTCAAACCCGCGATTGGGGAACGGGCGGCCGCAGGCCGGGTGAGGGTCACGCGGCGCCCGTCAGGGCTTTGCCTGCGACACGGGCCGGCGCAGTTCGCCCATCTGATTGCGGAGTTGGCGCAGCCGCTCTTCGAGTCCGCTGATCTCGGCCATCAGTGCCTTGGCCTGCGGGTTCTCGGCGATCACCGTGTCGAACTTCTCGCGCCAGGCGGAGCGGGCGGCCTCGCGGGCCTTGCGCTCCGCGGCCGTTCGCTCCTCGATCGTCTTCCGCACGCGGTCCCGCGCCGCGACGACGGCCTTGCCGGCCTCCGCCACCCGCGGATCCTTGGCGGCCACTTCGACCGCGGCCTCGCGCATCTTTTTCTCGATGTCTGCAATCGACTTGCGATGCGCGTCCTGCGCCTCGGCAGCCGCCTTCACCTTGGCGGCCTGCGCGGCCACCTGCTGGTCGGCAGCGACCTTCTCGTCGAGGCTCCGGCGGGCGGCCTCGGCATCCTTGGCAAGCGGGCTGGCCGCGAGCGCCGCGTCAAACGCCTTGCGAGCCTGCTCGCGGGCCTTGTATTCCGGCATCTCCTGCATCTTCGCCTGCATCGCGGCGGTGGCGTCGTCGAGGGCCTTGCGGGCGGCGGCGAGTTTGGGATCGGCGGCGAGGGCTTCCTTGTGCGTGGGCAGGTGGGCCCGGCTCCGCAGGTCGCTGTGTTCCGGCTTTTGGCTCGCCTCGCGTCGCAGGTGCTCCGCCTTGATCTCCTCCACGCGTCGTTGCAGTTCGAGTTGCGCGGCCCGGGCCTGTGCGGTGGCCAGGGCGCGGCGCTGCTCCTGCACCCGCGGATGGGCATCGGCGGCGGCCTGCTCGGCCTTGGCGACCGCATCGCGTGCGGCCAGTTCCGCCTTGGTCGCTTCGGTGATGGCCGGATCGCGGCCGATCTTTTCGGCGATCGCCTTTTCCGCCCGCTCGACGGCCGCCTGGGCCTCCTTCACGCGCGGATCCTCGGCGAGCCGGGCCCGGAGATCGGCGAGCTTCCGGCCCAGTTCCGTCTGCTCCGTGCGGCGGGCCGGTTCACCGGTCCGCACTGCGGCGTCGTCGGCGATCGCGACGCTCGAGAACAGCACTACGGCGGCGAGAACATGGATCTTGAGCATGGCCGAACCTCCAGAAGAATGAGACCACTCGGTCACCGAACCCCCGTGTATGGCCACATTCTGCCGGAGTTCACCATCCAAGGCAACAATCAGCCGGGCACGTTAGAATCGCGCGGTCGGCACCGCTGATGTTCCGCCCCCGTAGCTCAGTGGATAGAGCGACGGTTTCCTAAACCGTAGGTCGCAGGTTCGATCCCTGCCGGGGGTATTGATGGTCCGGTGCGCTTCACGCACCGAGACGCACTGGGACGCAATCGTCGGAAAACACGGCGAATACACGGGTTCCCGGTTTTGGCTTCGTCGCTCCATGCGTCCCATTTCGTCCCCTGCGTACAGGTGCAGGGGCGGATTTAGGGAAGGTTTTTCGGGGGCGGGAAGCACGGGAAAACCCGCTGGAAAAATCGCCGGAGACGGGCCGGACAAGATGCCCGCGGAGACTGCGGGCGCCGTCCTCATTTGTGGAGGGCAGCACGCGCGTCAGCTTCTTCTCGGGCAGGCCGACTTCCTGGACGCAAATCACGTAGCCGCTCATCGAAGGAGTCCTTGACTACTCATGGAGTCATGCCCAAGCCAACGGCGAATAGTCAGCCCGCGGCTAGCCGAGAAACCGGAACCGCGGCACGGTCTGTCCGCTCACCATGACCGACTCGGCGAACATCGCCGCCGGCCGGACCCAGAGGCCACGGTCGCCATATTCCTGCCGGTAGACGACAATCTCCTCGAGTGTCTCGCTGTGCCGGGCGACGCCGAGGACGGTGTATTCGTTGCCCTTGTAGTGCCGGTAGCGGCCCGGCGGTATCTCGGCCATGCGTTGCCTCGCCCTCACAAGTGATCGGATACTGCCGGTAGCTCCGCAGCAGCCTCGATCATGAAGAACATCCCGCGAACCGGAAAGCGCTACCGGCCGAAGACCGTGATCAAGGGCAAGCGGTACCGCTGCGCGAGTTGCCACAAGCGGAGCCCGCGGCCAGTGAAGACGCCCGCACCCTGGCGATCGAGACCCAGACGAAGGCCGACGACTCGATGAAGATCGCCCGCGGGAAAGGCCAACGCCGCGAAGTCCGCCGGATGCTCGCCCAGCGTTCGAAAGAACTTCTCGGGGCGTACAGGAGGGGCGAGGCTATACGCCCAGGCTGTCCGCTCGCCAACGCTCTCGACGCTGCTGCCCAACTCAAAAGAGCCTGACGACTCAGAACTCTTTTCGGGCCTTTTGCACGGCCTGCTCGAGTTCTTCCCAGGCGCGGTCGGCACCCTCGCGGAGGTGCTCCCACGCCCCCGCGGCGGATTTCCGGACCTCGTCGAGCTTTGCCTCGGCGGTTTTCCGCTTTGCGGCCAAGTCGGCCATTTTGTCAGTCCATTCCGCCTTGGCCGCTGCCGTGAGGTTCGTGACTCTTGCTTGGACCTCGCGGATCTCCTCGTCGAGCCTTTCGAGCTTCATGTTCAGAGCCCGCTCGAACTGTTCCTTAGCCTGCGTGTCTGCCTTTTTCCTCTCCGGCTCCGTCGCGGGCGTTACCTTGCGGACCGTGTGTTCGACCGGCTGTTCGGCGGGCTGCTTTTGAACGCATCCGCTGGCAGCGAGTGCAACAACGCATGCCGAGAGAGTCACGGTGGCGACGAATGTCGGGCGGTGGGGGCGTCGCATGGCATGGCTCCAAGAGATGGGGGCTACCGTGAAAATTTGCGACGCAGTCGTGCGATCGCCCGGAGTACATGTGTTTTGACGTGCCCGGGCTCGCTGAGCCCATCGTGCGTGTGCTCATCGTCATTCCGAGGAAGGGCGAGCATGTACAGGTAGATGCCCCCGATAGCGGCTCCGGCGATGACCACGGCCAGAATCAGCATGTCGAAGCGAAAGGAGCTCATGGTGCCTCCCAAGACGGTGGTGGCTCCACCCACGCGGTGGCGATGGAGCGTTGTCGCTGGCGATTCTTACGGCTCAATCAGGCGATGGGCTGTTCGGCGTCTCTGTCACGATATACCGGCCGTTTTCGCGTTCGAGACACTATGCATCCGTGGCTTCACCGCAGTGGCCCCTCGGCTGATCTCGACTCAGGTCTCTCGTTCGTGCTCGCTGGGACCGACACGATAGGAGGCAAGGCTGAGGCACTCGTCAGCTTCTGGGGGGAGCCGTTCATGGCGGTGCACCATGACCGCAGGATCCCTGGCTACATCATCCACGTCCGCGATCATTTGGGCCTGCGATCAGTCAGTTGTGCGAGCTTCACGGCCATCGATCGCGTGCCAGAGGGGTCGCAGGAGCCGCAACCCTGTCATCAAGGTGAGTGCGCCGACTGTCGCAACGCTCAGGCTGCCGAGGAGCCCCCTGCCGACCGCGACCCCAACGGTGCGGAAGATACATCCACCGGATAGGGCACCGATAACGCCAACAACAAGGTCGCCAACGAGGCCGTGTTCGCCCATCCCCATGATCTGCCCGGTGTCCTCGCTTCCTGGGAGCGGCTTCTCGGGATCTGCCCTATGAATCTGAGAGTCGACCTCGAAGGGCGTGTCGCACGGGGTGGGACGCTCCGCGATAGTCCTCCGGCTTGGACGACGTAGGTGTCCGATGCTCAGCGAGAACGATTGGCACGAGGAATTTGATAGCGACGCACCTGGTCCATAGGTTTCACCGCAAGCGTCGCACGTATGCGACGTGTCTTCTCCTCCATGGCCGGAGTGGAATCCATTTCGCACTTCTCCAGGGAGACCAGAGGCATGTTTCTTGCCGCTGAACACGAATACGAGCACCTCGGCGAGACCGCGGGAATCGCTGATCACGATCATGACCTGATCGCCGAGCTGAATCGTCGGCTCGACTCGCTGTGGCGCTATGACCAGTACATCGCCAATGCCGACTGGCGTGGCGAGCTGCGTCAGTTCTGGCAGGAGTGCAAGGCCCAGGATCATCAGGCCATCAGTCGGCTCCGGCGACTGATTGCCGAGGAAGTGCGGAACAACTGCTTCTAGCTGTCCGTGGACAAAGCCCTCCATGGCCTTTGTCCACTTGGCCGACCGGTGGAAACGCCGAGGGTTTCCACGGTCGGCATACCTCGCATCCTGCTCAGGCAGACTTTTTCCACAGTCTTCTAGGCGACTTTTTCATGGGAGCACGCCTGCCGGGGTCCCGCCCCGAGTACGTGTGCGAAAAGCGGCGGTGCGATGACAGAGCCCAAGCCATGTTGCCAGGACTATTACAGTGTCTGCGACGTGCTGCAGAGAAAAGCCATCAAGGGCGTCGTGTCGGTGCATCCCACGATGACTGTTCGTGATGCTGCGGCGCTCATGCTGTCGGCAGGGGTCGGATCGCTTCTCGTCATGCAAGGCCCGCGGCTCGAGGGAATCATCACCGAGCGGGACGTGGTCCGGATCGTCCGAGATGCTGATGACGCTGCCATGCGGCTTGTCCACCAGGCCATGAGCCGCGACGTGTTCTCCTGCGGTGATGACGTGTCGGTTGACGAGGTCGCAGAGCTGATGCGGGTCCGGCGGGTGAGGCATATGCCTGTAGTCGATGCCAACGAAAACGTCGTCGGCGTGGTGTCGCTCGGAGACATCAACGCCCACCGCGTCGGGCAGTGCGAAGTTGTCCTGAATCACCTCGAGCACTACGTGTACCGCCGTGCCTAGCAGACTGTGGAACAAGTCTGCCCGAGCAGGATGCGACGAATGCCGACCTTGGAAACCCCCGGCGTTTCCACCGGTCGGCCAAGTGGACAAAGACCATGGAGGTCTTTGTCCACGGACAGCGAGTGCGAGCGTAGCACCGTCATGCTCGCGTGTCCGCTCGCTGGTATCCCAAGTCAGCCCGCTGGCCTGGCTGGTGGCCGTGCATGCCGGGATCAGCGTCGTGGGTTGGACACATGCGATACGAGTGGCCCCCTCGACAGACATCTGGCTCGCCGCCGGGCAGTTCGCGGGCCTGCTGCTGGCCTCGCTCGCGCTTGCTCAACTCCTGATCATGAGTCGGGCAACGTGGTTGGAGCAGGTACACGGCCTCGATGGCTTGGCACGCATTCATCACCGGATCGGGCAGGTGTTCCTTGCGCCGCTGATCGCACATCCGCTTCTGATCCTGGCCGCATACGGCCAAGGCGACACGGGGGCGCTGGCCTCAGACGCGGCCACGGTGCTACGCATGGATGGAGTCATCGGCGCAAGCGTTGCCTTCAGCCTGTTCGTTGTGATCCTGATCTACTCCTTGATTCAGCCGTGGACGTCGTGGAACTACCAGTGGTGGTATGCCGTCCACTTGGCCATGTACGCCGCGGTTCTGCTGGCGTTTTGGCATCAGGTGGCGCTTGGCGGCAGCCTTCAGGCGAGTGCCGCGTTCATGGCCTACTGGTGGCTGGTCTCACTCTTGGCTGTTGGCGTGGTCGCCGTCTACCGCGTCGGGCTGCCTTTGGCACGCTCCTTTCGACACCGGTTCGTGGTCGCTGCGGTGGTGCCGGAGACCCGAAACGTGACATCCGTCGTCATTGGGGGCCGGAATCTCGAGGCGTATCGCTTCCGGAGCGGCCAGTTCGTCATGATGCGATTTCTGTGCCCGCGTCTGTGGTGGGAGTCGCATCCCTACTCACTGTCACTGCCGTATGACGGCAAGCAGCTCCGGTTGTCCGTGAAGGCAGTCGGGGATTTCAGCAGCGCGGTGCCGAGCGTGCCGCCGGGCACACGTGTGATTCTCGAAGGTCCATACGGAATCTTCACGAGTGCAAGGGGGACGTCACCCAAGGTGCTGTGCCTGGCGTTCGGGATCGGAATCACGCCACTACGCTCGATTGCCGAGGACCTTCTGAAGCAGGGCCGCGACGTCGTCCTGATCTACGGGAGTCTGAAAAGCGACGAAATCGCGCTCCGCCAGGAAGTGGAGAACCTCTCCGCCCGCTATGGCATGCCGGTACATCACGTCCTCAGCGAGGAAAGCCTTCCGCCGCTACCGCAATCGGGCACGCTCCCGCGGGTGACGGTCTCCAGCGGTTTCGTGACCCGCGACTATCTCCAGCGTGTGGTGCCCGACGCCGCTGAGCGGGACGTATTTTTGTGCGGACCGCCGGTTGTGATGCGGATGCTCAGCAAAGATCTCGCGGCCCTTGGGGTGCCAGCCAAGCGAGTCTTTTCCGAGCGATTCTCCCTGCAGTAGCAACGCGAAGCCACATCGTCGGTCTGCTCCCCCAGGTGTCCACCGTCGGCAATGTCTGGTGAGTGGCGGTATACAAGAGAAAAGTGACGAAAGTGAGTTTGGTGCCCCGTAGAAATGGTGGCGGCATGGACGCGGATCACCACCCCCTACCGTGGCGTTCCATCCATGAAGTCACTCGCAGTCCTTCTGTCGGCAGTCGTCGCCTTGTGTGCCAACACGGTGCTGGCACAGCCGTCCGCTGCTGCAAGAGCCCGTGGGCTTCATTCGTAACGCATGTCTCGGCCTGTGAACGCCGGGCGTAGCGATGGCCTTCCTTTCCTTGATGCTGGAGTGCCGACCATGAACCGTGTTCCTTTCATTGCCTCAGTGCTTCTGAGCCTCGTTCTGGCGTTCGTCGGGGCGTCGATCCAAGCTGCCGAAACGAAGATGGATCCCGTCGCAAAAGAAAACTGCATCAAGGCGTGCAACGAGTGCCTCCGGGCCTGCCGGGAGTGCTTGCTCCACGGCGGCTGTCCGGCGTGCGACAAGACCTGCCTGACCTGCATCGAGACCTGCGGGGCCTGTGTGGCGCTGATGGAATACGACTCGCCGCTTGCCAAGGAGATGTGCAAGGTCTGCGAGGAAGCGTGCAAGCAATGCGCGGCGGAGTGCAACAAGTGCGGCGACATGCCGCATGCCAAGAAGTGTGCGGAGGCGTGCAAAAAGTGTGAGGAGGCCTGCCGCACGTTGGCGATGTGAAGCGGAGAAACTCGCGGCGTTGACTCACCGGGCATTGGATCGCCCGGTGAGCGGCGTTCGCGACCCAAGAAAGGCCGGGCCCGGCCTACGGCACTGCACGCAGCGACAAAGCCGCGTGCGCGGAACCACGGGAAGTGTCTCCCTGCGATGGCACGCATTGCCAGCCGTTTTCCTGCGATTTCCGACGACGCGTGGGGCTACGGCGTAGCGTAGGGATGCGAGATCTGGCGACGCACGCGTTGCGTCATGCAGGCTCATCAGGATGACCTGTTTTCCGGCAACCGGACGCCTTCGCTGTGTGGAAGGAGGCGCTGTGATGCTGCGGTGGGCCATCCTGTTTCTGATCGTTGCCATCATTGCCGCAGTGTTCGGCTTCGGTGGCATTGCAGCAGCCGCGACCGATATTGCCCGGCTGCTCTTCGTGGTGTTTTTGGCTCTGTTTGTGATCGCGTTGATCATGGGGCGTCGCGGCACGGCACCGCCATCATTCTGACGCGTTAGCAGACTGTGGAACAATTCTGCCCGAGCAGGATGCGACGAATGCCGACCGTGGAAACCCTCGGCGTTTCCACCGGTCGGCCAAGTGGACAGAGGCCATGGAGGTCTTTGTCCACGGACAGTTAGCCGGGCTCGTCGAGACGCTGAAGGGCAAGGGACCGTTTACGGTGTTCGCCCCGTCCGACGAGGCGTTCGCGAAACTCCCTGCAGGGACTCTCGACAACCTGCTCAAGTCGGAGCGCAGGCGAGAGTCAGTTGGTCTACGAGCCGAAATCGGGATGCATTCCGAACGTACGGGAGGGACTCCACAACTACAGGTGTCTTTTTCCTTCGTGAGGAGCAAGCCGTGAGTCCACTCGTACTGATCCTTGTTGTTATTCTCGTCCTGTCGCTGCTGGGCGGTGGCTACGGCTTCCGCAGCGGGAACACTTTTCTCGGCGCGGGCGGAGGACTGCTTGGGCTGATCCTGGTCGTTCTGCTGATCCTTGCCCTGCTTGGACGAATATAGCGCTGAGTGGCGATGGGCCGGCCGCTGGAGTCACGGCCGTGGACGGCACCCACGACGAGGCGATCCGGTAGGCATTCCCCCACGAAACGCCTGGGAAAAGCAGTGGCATGAGGAGCCGTGACTTTCACCATGGAACCTGTCGTGAAAAAAGAAGGCAGGCGCGGCATCCGAAGGCACCGCCCCTGCCGTGACAAATCCAAAGAGCCGGTCGGGCTGCGACGCCCGTCGGCCAGAGCCCCGGCAGGCCGTTGCGGCGTCATGCCGGCGGCCACGGGGTGGTTGTGCTGTGCGCACACGGCTGGCATGCCGGATCGTGAGGCCGATGATCTCGTCGCCACGGTAACGCACGATGATGTCGTCAGGCCCACGCGGACGAAATCGCCCACGCACGGCCGATCGCCTCGTAGTGTCCGTGTTGTGGCTGACGCATAGAAGGCTCGGATACCGGCGTCCTGACTGTGGGATGAGTACGGCAAACTCTCCGACGATCACGATATCGGCTGCCACCTCCGCCTCGATCTCGATCGGCTCGAACGCCGGATTCACCGGCAGCAGCTGAATGCGGTCGTGCCGCCAGCCGTCGGTGGTGACGGCCAAATCTGTAGATAGCTCCGAGTGGTACTTCTTGACGGTGAACCGGCCGCCGTTCTCGCCCGCGCCGTCCGTGCCCAGCTGCACGAGCACGATCCGGCCCTCGCGCGAGCCCGCCGGACACGGGCGGAACAGGCACCATGAGCCGTCCGGGATCAGCGGCTCCATCGACGTGCCCGTCACCCGCGCCACGAACATGCCGGGCTTGAGCGAAACGCCCGGCACCTCCGTCCAGCCGATCTCCTCCGGCACGCTCCCCGGCCCCCAGAAGCCGGCTGCCGCGGTGAGGTCGTAGACCGGGACGTGGGTGATGTAGCGGGCGGCGGGGGGCGGGGAGGGAAGGAGGTCGAACGGCGGGACGGAGCTCGGAGAGCGTTGATGATTGGTTGGTGGTTCAGACCCGGAGTCCGCCCTCCATCCGCCGCCATCTCCATCCAGCCGAGCAGCTGCCGCAGGGCGTCGGGCGACGTGATGCCGAGGTAGTCGCCCACGAGGAGTCGCACCCGAGCCCCGGCGGCAATCGCGCGAAAGAGAGTCTGCTGCACGAGATCGAGCCCCGACATCTGCACGAACGACGCGAGCAGGTCGATCTCGCTCGCCCCCGGCAGCCGCTCGGCAAGCCGTGGCCAGAGCGGCCGATCGGGACCGGTGGTGAGGGAGAGCGCGGTTCCAAGCAAGGCCGAAGCGGAATCGCTGGGGCTGCCGGCTGTGGGGCGATCCCGGGTTTGCATGGATGGGTAGGTGGCCTTCGCACCCGGTGTCCCCCGGCATCCGCCGGGGGCTTCTTGGGCGACAAGGTAATTCCCCTTCTTCGGGATCACGTGCCGCACGCCGCCGCGGGGGTCGGCCATGTCGCCGACATACCGCGGGATCACGAGCACGTGCCCAGGCGACACGGGGAACGGATCCTCGATCGCAAAGCAGAGGTCATTCGCGCAGACCCACTCCGCCTCGGGTACTGCCAGAAACGGCGAACGGGCGGAGCTGGAGCGTCGGCTGGCAGACAGCGTGGCGAATCCCGACGCCGTGCGGCCGTGGGCCGATGTCGAGGCGGAGGCTCTCGCCCGGGCGAAGCGGTGAGCCTGCCGGTGGTTCTTCGGCACCAAGCTGCCGAAGAACTCCTGGCCGCATGTGACTACCTCGAGACCCAGCTGTCCGTGGACAAAGCCATCCATGGCCTTTGTCCACTTGAGCGACCGCAGGATACGCCGAGGGTTTCCTGGGTCGCTGGCCGTCGCATCCTGCTCGGGCAGACTTGTTCCACAGTCTGCTAAGGCTCTGATACCACTCGATCCAGGGAACGTCGGTCATCCGAGCCCCGCGCAGCCGCCCATGCCGCAAGATGCATTTTGCATGGACACGTTCGACGCGATCAATCAACGGCGGTCGGTGAAGGCCTTCGACCCGGAGCACCGGCTCACCGCCGCCGAGGAAACGAAACTCCTCGAGGAGGATTGGTTCGCGTGACCATCAGGTTCTTGGGCGGTCACCAGCCGAGTGCCACGCCATCGAGCCGGTGATCTACGCCGGACTCGAGGCACGGCCCCACGCCCGCCACACCCCGATGGATCCGCACCATCTGCGCAGCACCCTTGAAGGCAGTCGGGTCGCCAAGCCGGTGGCCCCGGGCCGAAAGTTCGGCCTGCACCTGCTCCGGGATGCGCGCATCGAGCTGCACCTCGTCGCTCGTCATCACGACGCGAAACCGAGGGGCGTCGCACGCCTGCTGCGGATTCATGCCCAGGTCGAGGGTATCGACGAGCAGTTGCACCTGCCCCTGCGGATGGTTGTTGAGCCCGATGCAGCCGAGCAGAAACTCCGGCACGCCCTCATGGAGCACCATGCCGGGCAGGATGGTGTGCCGCGGGCGGCGGCCCGCGACAAGCGCATTCGGATGGCCCGGCCGCGTGGAAAATTGGCTGGCGCGGCTGTTGAGGATCACGCCCGTGTCGCCGGCCAGCAGACCCGAGCCAAATGCCCCGCAGATACTCGACATCAGCGATACGGCATTTCCATCCTTGTCGATCGCACAGACGTAGGTCGTGTCGGCCGTATTGCCCCCCTGGGGCCGCACGGCGGCCGTCGCGCGATCCGTGATCCGTCCGCGCAAGTCCGCAAGGCCATCGGCTGCGAGAACGCGGCGAACCTTCTCGAGTATCGCTTCGGTCGGGTCTCCTACCTCGTCGATTGCAAACTCGAAACCCAGCCGCAAAGCCTCGATCTCGTGGTGCAGCCGCGCCGATTCACCCATCGCAGCGAGGTCATAGCCCTCCAGGATGCCCAGCGCGACCAAGGCGACGACGCTCTGTGAGTTGGGAGGGAGACCCAGCACGTCACGGCCGCGGTAGCGAACCGACAGCGGCTCGACCCAGGCGGCTTTCTGTGCTGCCAGGTCGGCTGGCACCGTCGGCACTCCGCCGGCCGAGAGCGTGCCAGCGATGGCCTGGGCCACAGGCCCCGTATAGAAGGCCTCGCGTCCCCCTTTCGCGACACGAGCGAGCGTGTCGGCGAGTTGTGGAAACCGCACGAGCGCACCCGGCACCGGTGGCTTGCCGTTCGGCAGGAGAAGCTTCATGAGCTCGGGCGACGCAAACTTCGGCAACTGCGGTGCGGCCAGTGCCCAGGTGCCTGCGATCGACTCGCCCACCGGAAAGCCGTCGCGGGCGGCGCTGACGGCCGGCTCCCAGAGACGGGTGAGCGGCAGGCTGCCAAACCGCTCGAGCAGTCGACACCAGCCGTCCACCGCACCGGGGATCGTCACCGACGTCGCCCCGGTCTCCGGCATGGTTGGCCGGTTCCCAATTCGATCGAGGCTCGCTCCCGAGGGTGCGGCTCCACTGCCGTTGAGGCCGA
>Ga0315900_10009570_pt1 | contig 12272 bp, 13 predicted proteins | sample LakEriMetagenome_FD_203521 | JGI IMG/M metagenome (GOLD analysis project Ga0315900, IMG submission 203521) | Freshwater fungal communities from buoy surface, Lake Erie, Ohio, United States - Buoy 12 MA114 | ecosystem: Environmental > Aquatic > Freshwater > Lake > Lake biofilm | place: USA: Lake...
GCAGGCGCGGACGGCGTCGTCATAGGTGCCAGGCACGACGCGGATCTCGGCGCCGTATTTCGCGATCGCGTCGCGGCGGCCCTGGCTGACGCCTTCATGCACATAGATGACGCAGCGGCACCGGAATCGCTGTGCGCCCCAGGCGACGGAGCGGCCATGATTGCCATCGGTCGCGCAGGTGACGGTGATGGCGCGCGTCGCCGCCTCATGCGCGCCCGCCTCCAGTTCGGCGGCGGTCGCGTTGGGCGCGGCGCCGCGCCGGGCCAGTTCCGTCGTCAGCAGCTTCTGCACCGCATAGGCACCGCCCAGCGCCTTGAAGGAGCCAAGGCCGAAGCGGCTGCCCTCGTCCTTGTAGGACACGGCGGCAACGCGCGCGGCCTTCGCCACATCCTCCAGCGCCACCAGCGGGGTCGCCGCATAGCCGGGCCAGGATTCGATCTCGGCGCGGGCGCGGCGGAAATGGCCGTCGGGGAGCACCACGACACCGGGCGTGCCGTGGCGGCGGTTCAGCAGAAGACGATAGGGCCGGGTCGGGATCATGGCGGCAGCTTGGCCCGGCGCGACGGGCGGCGGCAAGGCCCGGCGCCCACCGCAATGGAGCCGGATTTCATCAGGCGTATCAATCGCTTGTGCGCAACAACCGGGCGGCGCGCCCAGGCGCCAGCACGACGATCGCATGCTGGCGGAAGCGCCGGGCCAGCCGCGCCAGGCGGCGCGGATCGCCGGCGATGAACAGGTGATGTTCGGCCCAGCGCTGCCCCCTGCCCCAGCCTTCCGCCAGGACGCGCCCGCGCGCGGCAGCCCGCAGCCGGTTCTGCATCCGCGCATTCCAGCCCGGCGGCATGCGGCGGCTGAAGGGGTTCCAGGCCGTCACGAAGCCTGCCGAGCGCCAGCGCCGGGCGCGCAGAAAGGCGTCCATCGCGGCGCAGCGCGCACCGATGCGGCAGGTGATACCGCCCGCCTCGTAGGTCGTGCGCAGGAAAGCGGCGCGGAGCCCCGCGCGCATATCAGTCGAGGGCCAGCAACTGGCCCTTGAGATAGGCGCTCTCGGGCAGGGCCGGGTGCACGGGATGGTCGGGGCCGGCGCCGACGCTGGCGAGGATCTTCGCGCGTCGGCGCGCGCGATGGACACCCCAGGCGACGGCGTCCGCGAACTCGGCCGGGCCGACATGATGGCTGCACGACGCGATGAACAGGATCCCGCCCGGCGCCGTCACCTGCGCCGCAAGCCGCGCGAGCTTGGCGTAGCCCTTCAGCGCGGCGGGGATGTCCTTGCGCGTCTTGGCGAAGGCGGGCGGGTCCGTGATCACCACCTCGAAGCGGCGGCCGGAGGCGACCATGCGTTCAAGGTGTTCGAGCGCCTCGGCCTTCAGCGGCGTGACGCGTTCCGCGAAGCCAGCGCGCCGCGCGGCCTGCATGGCAAGGTCGAGCGCATGCTCGCTGCGATCGAGCAGCGTGACCTCAGCCGCGCCGGCCTCAGCCGCGGCCAGCCCGAAGCCGCCCAGATGGCAGAAGGCATCCAGCACCGTCCGCCCCTTCGCCAGCCGCGCCACCAGCGCGCGGTTCGGGCGCTGGTCGAAGAACCAACCGGTTTTCTGGCCGCCCAGCAGGTCCACAGGGAAGGCAAGGCCGCCTTCCTCCACCGTCGCGGTGCCATCCGTGCCATGCAGCAGGGCGACGCTTTCCTCCAAGCCTTCCAGCTTGCGCACGGCGGCGTCATTGCGCGCGACGACGATGCGCGGGCCGATCAGCTCGCGCAGCGCGGCCAGAATGTCGGGCAGCGCACGGTCCATCCCCGCGGTGTTCGCCTGCACCGCCAGCGCATCGCCATAGCGATCCACGACAAGGCCCGGCAGCCCATCGGCCTCGGCATGCACCAGCCGGTAGAAGGGAGCATCGAACAGACGCTCGCGCAGCGCGAGGCAGGTGCCGATCTTCCAGCGATACCAGCCCGCATCGCACGCCGCGTTGGGATCGGGATCGAGGAAGCGCGCGGCGATCAGGCTGTGCGGGTTGAAGTGCCAGGCGCCGTGCTTCACGCCGTCATCGCCCTCAAGCCGCACGACGCTGCCGGGCGGGATGGCGCGCGCGGCGGCGGTCATGGCGATCTCGTTGGAGAAGGCCCAAGGGTGCCCCGCCTTCACGCGGCGGTCGGCACCGGGGGCCAGGCGGATCAGCGGACGCTCTGTCATGGGGGCCGGAATACGGCGCTCAGCCCCGTATGGCCAGCACCACGCCGCCGATGGTCAAGGACAGCGCCAGTATCTCCCGCAATCCGAGCGGCTCGCCGAGGAAGAGCGCGGCGGTGATCACGCCGACCACCGGCGTCAGCAGCGTCCCCGCCGCCGCGGCCGAGGCCGGCAGGCGCTTCAGCGCCGCGAACCAGGCCAGGTAACAGAGCCCGAGAGGCGCGATGCCGCCATAGAGCAGCAGCAGCCAGGATTGGGTGGAGATCGCGGCGACATCCACGCTGTCGAAGATCAACGCGCCGATGAGCAGCGGCAGGCAGCCGAGCCCGGTCTGCCAGGCCACGAGCGAAGCTGGCGGCATCGCCACCGGCCAGCGCTTCGTCACGACCGTGCCGAGCGAGAACAGCAGCGCCGCCGCCAGCGCGAAGCCCACCCCGGGCAGCTTTGCCAGGCCGACATCCAGCCCATCGCCCAACACCAGCACCAGCAGCCCGGCGAAGCCGACGCCGAGCGCCAGCAGGCGCCGCGCGGTGATGCGTTCGCCCAGCACGATCCAGGCGAAGATCGAGGCCCAGACCGGCATGGTGTAGCAGACGATCGTCGCCTCCCCGGCCGCGAGCCAGAGCAGGGAGAAACTCGCCAGCCCCATCCAGGCGGTGACGTTGAGCAGCGCGGCGAGTGTCAGGCGCGGGAACAGCCGCAACGGCACGGCGAGCGATTCGCCGCGGCGCAACGCGATCGCCGCCAGCAGCGCGACGCCGACGGCGGCGCTCGCGGCGCGGATGGAGAAGGGCGGCACCTCCTCCAACAGGACCTTCATCGCCGGCCAGTTCAGGCCCCAGCCGACGACCGTGGCGAGCAGCAACACCAGCCCGGCCGTCTCCGGCCGGGCGGTGCGCGTCTCAATCTGCAAAGTCGGGTTCTTCCTTCGCCAGGATCCGCTTCGCGCTGTCGAGGAACAGCCGCGCGCTCTCGCGGTCGCCTTCCTGCATCTGGGCGTAGGTCTTCGCCGCGATCTCGGGCGGCACGGGCTTGAGGGCGCGGCCAGTGGACAGCGCCAGACGCTGCGCTTCCGCCGCGCGCTCCAGATAATACAGGTCGTCCCAGGCCTCGGCGGCGTTGCGGCCGCAGACCATGACGCCGTGGTTCTTCATGAAGACGATATCGGCATCGCCGATGGAAGCGGCGATCCGGTCACCTTCGGCGGTGTCCAGCGCGAGGCCGTTATAGTCCTCGTCCACCACCGTGCGGCCGTAGAATTTCAGCGCGCTCTGCCCCGCCCAGAGCAGCGGCGGGCCTTCGAGCATCGCCAGGCTCGTCGCATTCGGCATGTGGGTGTGGAAACAGGCGCGCGCGCGGGGGACGTTCTTGTGCACGCGGGCATGGATGAAGAAGGCGGTCGCCTCTGGCACGCCATGGCCGGCGACCACGTTCCCCTCGAAATCGCAGACCAGCAGGCGGGACGCCGTGACCTCGCTGAAGGCCCAGCCATAGGGGTTCACCAGGAACAGATCGTCATGCCCGGGCACCACCAGGGAGAAGTGGTTGCAGATGCCCTCATGCATGCCCAGCCGGGCTGCCATGCGGAAGCAGGCGGCAAGATCGATGCGGGCCTGCCGGACGGCTTCCCCGTCGAGGCTGGAATTGCGCAGGATGGCGGGAGCCGCGGGCTCGCCGAGGGAATGGGCCATGTCGTCCTCCCGGGTGTGATGCCGCATGATCAGCAGGCCGGCGCGCTTCCCGCAAGGCGCGCCCCGCAGGAGACGCAGCAGATGACCCAAGCCGCCCCCGACCCGATCAGCGCCTTCCCCGTGCCCGACCTTGCCACCCTGCCCGAGGATATCCGCGCGCGCATCGCCGCCGTGCAGGAGAAGTCGGGCTTCGTGCCGAACATCTTCCTCGCCCTCGCCTGGCGGCCCGAGGAGTTCCGCGCCTTCATGGCCTATCACGACGCGCTGATGAACAAGCGCGAGGGGCTGACGGCAGCCGAGCGCGAGATGATCGTCGTCGCCGTCTCCATCGGCAACCAGTGCCAGTATTGCGTCGTCGCGCATGGCGCGATCCTGCGCGTGCGGGCCAAGGACCCGGCGATCAGCGAGCTGGTCGCGGCGAATTGGCGCAAGGCCCGCCTTCCGGCGCGGCAGAAGGCAATCCTGGCCTATGCCACCAAGGTCGCCACCGCGTCCCACCTGGTGGCGGCAGACGACCGGCAGGCGGTGCTGGATGCCGGCCTGACCCAGGACGAGCTGTGGGATGTCGGCGCGATCGCCGCCTTCTTCTCCATGTCGAACCGGCTTGCCAATGCGATGGATCTGCAGCCCAACCGTGAGTTCCAGGGAATCGGAAGGGCGTGAGCGACATGGCCGGGACCAACCAGCGCATCGACGGCCAGCGGCTGTGGGACAGCCTGATGGCGATGGCCGAGATCGGCGCGACGCCGAAGGGCGGCGTGAAGCGGCTGACGCTGACGGATGTGGACAAGGCCGGCCGGGAGCGCTTCACCGAATGGTGCCAGGCGCTTGGGCTGACGGTGCGGGTGGACGCGATCGGCAACATGTTCGCGCGCCGCGAGGGGCGTGACCCGAACCGCCTGCCGGTGCTGTTCGGCAGCCACCTGGATAGCCAGCCCTCGGGCGGGAAATTCGATGGCGCGCTCGGCGTCATCGCCGGGCTCGAGGTGATGCGCACGCTGAACGACCTGAACATCACCACCGAGGCGCCGCTGGAACTGGTGAACTGGACCGACGAGGAAGGCAGCCGCTTCGGCCATTCGCTGATGGGCAGCGGCGCCTGGGCGGGCGTCTATCCCCTGCCCAAGGTCTATGGCCTGGCGGATGTGGACGGCGTGACGGTGGAACAGGCGCTGACCGCCATCGGCTACAAGGGCGAGCACAAGGCCGAGCCCTTCCCGGCAGACGCCTATTTCGAGCTGCATATCGAGCAGGGCCCGATCCTGGAGAAGGAGGGCAAGACGATCGGCGTGGTGACCGGCGCGCAGGCGCAGGTCTGGTGGGATGCGCGCATCATCGGCCAGGACAGCCACGCCGGCACGACGCCGCCCTATGCCCGCAAGGATGCGCTGGTCGCGGCGGCCCGGGTGATCGAGCTGGTGGACCGGCGCATGCGCGAACGCGGCGATGACGGCCGCGGCACGGTCGGGTTCCTGAAGGTCCTGCCGAACAGCCGCAACGTCATCCCCGGCGAGGTCACCTTCAGCGTCGAGTTCCGCCACCCGGACACGGCGCAGATCGAAGGCCTGGCGGAACGCTTCCCAGCCGAGGCGACGGCGCTGGTGGCCGAGACAGGCTGCCGGCTGGAACTGACGGAGCTGTTCCGCTTCGCTGCCCAGCCCTTCGATGCCGATTGCGTCGCCCTGGTGCAGCAGGCGGCCGACCGGCTCGGCTTCGCCTCCCGCCGCATCGTCTCAGGCGCCGGGCATGACGCGGTCTATGTGGCCCGCCGCGTGCCGGCGGCGATGATCTTCACCCCCTGCAAGGACGGGCTCAGCCACAACGAGGCGGAGAGCATCCTGCCGGAGGAAGCCGAGGCCGGCTGCCAGGTGCTGTTCGAGGCCATCGTCGGCCGCGCGAACCGCGCCCTGTAGCGCCCCCGAAGCCTGGGGCCGGGCTTGCCGCCCGGCCCGGCTCACAGACCCAGCAGCAGCAGCGTGATCTCGCCGGCGGCGAAGCTCGTCGTCAGGCCGATCAGCGCCCAGCGCATCGCCTCCCGCCAGGTTGGTTCCCGGCGCGGGTTCAGCACGCGCACCCGGAACGGAGAGGACGAGGACTGCCAGCCGGCATCCATCCGGCGGGTGGCAGCGCGAGCCTCAACGCACGGTGCGCGGGCGATGCTGAGGGTCAGGGCGTGGCTCATGCGAAGGATAAGAACATAACAAGAACATGCGTGCAAGCCCTTTGTTTGTCGGGGGCGGCACAGCCCTGTGCGGGCCTCGTCCATGCAGGAAACGCAAGGCTTTGAGCCGGCTTACCGCTGGACGTCGGCGCACGGACGCAAGAAAATCACCGACAGATAGGAGTGTCCGATGGCTGATGATCCGACCCGCTCGCCGCTGCAACGCCGCCTGCTGGTCCTGCGTCTTGCCGCGCTTGGCAGTGCCTCCGCCGTCCCCGGCGTGGCGCTGGCACAGGGCGCGAAATCGGGTGGCCCCGGGCAGCAGCCGCAGCCGCGCAGCGGCCTGACCGATAGCGACCCCTCCGACGAGCCCGGCAACGGTCGCACCGGCAACCGCCCCCGCCAGGGCGGCGTGAGCGACGCCGATCCCTCCGACCCGCCCGGCCAGGGCCGCGGCGGCAACCGCCCGCAGCAGGGCGGCGTCAGCGATGCCGACCCCTCCGACCCGCCCGGCCAGGGCCGTGGCAGCAACCGCCCGCAGCAGGGCGGCGTCAGCGATGCCGACCCCTCCGACCCGCCCGGCCAGGGCCGCGGCGGCAACCGCCCGCAGCAGGGCGGTGTCAGCGATGCCGACCCCTCCGACCCGCCGGGCCAGGGCCGCGGCGGCAACCGCGCGCCGCAGCAGCGTCCCTCTGGCCCGACCGATACGGACCCCTCGGACCCGCCCGGCCAGGGTCGCGGCGGCAACCGTCCGCAGCAACCGGCCGGCGTGACCGACACGGATCCTTCCGACCCGCCGGGCCGTGGGCGCGGGCGCGGCGGCGACCTGAAATCCACCTGACGCTGACGGCGTGATCCACCTTTGTGGATCACGCCGCAGCCTCTGCCGAAGCGACTGCTTCGCTACGGCGGCACGTCTTCGCTAGGGCACGCTGCGTTCACTTGAACGCAGCGCGTGCTCTAGAAGTCATTGAATCTAGAGCAAGAAATGCGTTCAGATGTTTCCATCTGAACGCATATTGCTCTAGCGGATAGGAAGCTACGCGATCAGGATGCCCCGCCCCGCGAAGAAGCGGCTGAAAGCGGCTGGGGACAGGCGCGCATCCACCTGCGTCGCTGGCGTGTCACCCGACGGGTTGTGGAAGCGCAGCGCGCCATCCGGCGCAGCGCCGAAGACCAGCACCAGATGCCCCCCGCGCGCGGGGGGCTCGCGGTCCGGCCAGCGCACCCAAGGGTGCACCGATGCAATGAAAAGCCGCCCGCCCTGCAGCAGCGGCGCGATTCCCTCCGCCGGGAGGTCCAGCACAATGCGCGCAGCGACCCCCTGCCCCGCCAGCCAGGCGATCGCGCCCGCATAGATCAGGCCGCGGATCGCGCCATCCGGCTGCACCACATAGCCGCCTTCAGCTTCAACGCCCCGGCGGATGGCATGGATCGGCGGGGGCTCCCGCCCGAGCGCGCCGAGCGCCATCTGCAAGCAGGCGGAACCGCAGAGATGCTCGCACCACAGGGCATAATCGGCCGCGCTCTCTGCGCCGGAGTTACGCCATAGCGGATCGGTCGTCGCATCGCGCCCGGCCAGGAACTCCGCGACGAGATCGGCGGATTCCCACTGGGCGCGGTAGGGCGGCGTGGCGCCGATCCTCGCACCCCCACCCAACCCTCCCCCGCCGGCGGGGGAGGGCCTCACGCTGCGTCGTTCAGGTGGCACGCGCTGCGCTGGCCCGGCGCGACCTCGCGCAGCTTCGGCACCTCGACCTTGCAGCGGTCGAAGGCCAACGGGCAGCGCGGGTGGAAATGGCAGCCCGAAGGCGGGTTCAGCGGCGAGGGAATCTCGCCCTTCACCACAGCGAAGGCGCGCTTGCGATTCTCGATCCGCGGCACGCTGTCGAGGAGGCTGCGCGTATAGGGATGGTTCGGTGCGCGGAAGACGCGCTCCGTCGGCGCTTCTTCCACCACCCGGCCGAGATACATGATCACCACGCGGTCGGAGAGATGCTCGACCACGCCAAGGTCATGGCTGATGAACAGGTAGGTCAGGTCCAGCTCACGCCGGAGCCGCATGAACAGGTTCAGGATCTGCGCCTGGATCGAGACATCGAGCGCGGCGACCGCCTCGTCGCAGACGATGAACTCCGGCTGCACGGCGAGCGCACGGGCAATGCCGATGCGCTGGCGCTGCCCGCCCGAGAACTGATGCGGGTAGCGGCGCTTGAAGCCGGGATCGAGCCCCGCGCGGCGCATCTGCTCATCCACATAGTCGTCGAAGCCGCTGCGGCGGACCAGGCCATGCACCAGCGGCGCCTCGCCGACGATGTCAGCCACCCGCATGCGCGGGTTGAGCGAGGCATAGGGGTCCTGGAAGATCATCTGGCGCTTCAGCTTCGCATCGCGCGCAGCCGCGCCAGAGAGCGATGCGACGTCCTGGCCCTTCCAGAACACCCGGCCATCCGACTGCGGCAGGATGCCCGCCACGATGCGCCCAAGCGTGGATTTGCCGCAGCCGCTTTCGCCGACAAGGCCGACCACCTCGCCCTTGCGGATGCGAAGGTCCACGCCATCCACTGCGTGGACGACCTCCTCCTTCACATCGGCGCCGAGGCGGCGGGCCAGCTTCGCCGCGATGTCGAGCGTCTTCGCGAAGCGGCGGGAGACGCCCTTCAGCTCCACCATCGGCGTCTCGGTGTCAGTGAAGACGCGGGGCGCCTCGGTCTCTGCGGCGGCGCCGATCATGCCGCTTGCTCCGCCTCATCGAGATGCGGGTGGTGGCAGCGCGCAAGGCGCCCCTGCCGCCAGGCGTGGAGCTCCGGCATCTCGGCGCAATCCTGCTGTGCGCGCGGGCAGCGGGCGCGGAAGGCGCAGCCGGGCTGCAGCGACAGCAGGGAGGGCGTCATGCCAGGGATCTGGCGCAGCGGCTCGCCGCGGCGGTTGCGGCTGGGCACGGAGCCGATCAGGCCATGGGTGTAGGGATGCAGCGGCGAATCCAGCACCTCGCCCACATCGCCCTGTTCGACGATGCGGCCGGCATACATCACCGCGATATCGTCCGCGAGGCCGGCGACGACCGAAAGGTCATGCGTGATCCAGATCAGCGAAGTACCCGTGGTCTCGGCCAGCTTCTGGACCTCTGCCAGGATCTGGCCCTGGATCGTCACGTCGAGCGCGGTTGTGGGCTCATCCGCCACGATCAGGTCGGGGCGATGCAGCAGGGCGATGGCGATCGCGACCCGCTGGCGCATGCCGCCCGAGAATTGGTGCGGATAGGATTTCAGCCGCTCCTCCGGCGAAGGGATGCCGACCATACCAAGCGCGTCGCGCGCGCGCTGGCGGGCCTCGGCCTCCGGCACCTTCTCATGCGCGAGCACCGTCTCGATCATCTGGGTGTCCACGCGCAGGACCGGATTGAGCGTCATCATCGGGTCCTGGAAGATCATCGCGATGCGGTTGCCGCGCAGCCGCCGCATCTCCTCATCCGACAGCTTCGCGAGGTCCTGGCCCTTGAACAGGATCTGGCCCGAGACGACCCGCCCGGGCGGGTCCACCAGCCCCATGACGGAAAAGCCGGTGACCGACTTGCCCGAACCCGATTCACCGACAAGGCCGAGAACCTTGCCGCGCGGCACGGTGAAGGAGACATCGTCCACCGCCTTCACCACGCCGGCGCGGGTGAAGAAGTGGGTGCGGAGATTCCGAACCTCGAGCGTGGGAATATCGGCCACGGGCGCTACTTCTTCAGCCTTGGATTGAGCACATCGCGCAGATGGTCGCCCACGAGGTTGATGGCGACGATCGTCACCAGCAGCGCGATGCCCGGGTAGAAGCTGATCCAGTACTTGCCGCTCAGCATGTACTCGTAGCCATTGGCGATCAGCAGGCCGAGCGAGGGTTCGGTGATCGGCACGCCAAGACCGAGGAAGCTCAGCGTCGCTTCCAGCGCGATGGCGCGCGCGACCTGCATCGTGCCGATGACGATCAGGGGGGGAAGGCAGTTCGGCAGCAGGTGGCGGAACAGGATGCGGTACGTTGGCAGCGCGAGGCACTGCGCGGCCTCGATGTATTCGCGCCGGCGCTCCACCAGCGCGGTGCCGCGCACGGTGCGCGCGTAATAGGCCCATTCCACCACGACGATCGCGATGACGACGTTGGTGATGGACTTGCCGAGGAAGGCCAGGATCATCAGCGCGACGAGGATGGCGGGGAAGGACAGTTGCAGGTCCACGACGCGCATGATCGCACTGTCCGTCTTGCCGCCCGCATAGGCCGCGAGCAGCCCGAGCGAGGCGCCGACGATGCAGGCCAGCAGCGCGGATCCCGCGCCGACCATCAGCGAGATGCGAAGCCCGTACATGATGCCCGAGAGCATGTCGCGGCCTTGATCGTCCGTGCCGAGCCAGTAGGTGATCGTCCCGTCGCCCGACTTCGACCCCGGTTCCAGCCGCCCATCCATGATGTCGAGCACGGCGAGATCGTAGGGATTCTGCGGCGCGATCCAGGGCGCGAGGATCGCCAGCAGCGCGATGATGGCGAAGACCGCGAGCCCGAGCAGCGCGAGCTTCGATTCCGCGAATTCGGACACGAAGCGGCGGAACGGCGTCTCCACCCGGTCCTTCGCGCCAGCGCTGCCCTGGAGCGCAACCGACATCCTACTTGCCCTCCAGCCGGACGCGCGGATCGAGCAGGGAGTAGGTCAGGTCCACGATCAGATTGATGGTGATGAACATCAGCACGATGATCATCAGGTAGGCGACGATCACCGGGCGGTCGAGCACGTTGATGCTGTCGATGATCAGCTTGCCCATGCCCGGCCAGGCGAAAATGCTCTCCGTCACGACGGAGAAGGCAATGGTCGAGCCGAATTCGAGGCCGGTGACCGTCACCACCGGGATCAGAATGTTCTTGAAGACGTGCACGAAGGTGACGCGGAAGGGGCTCAGCCCCTTGGCGCGGGCGAACTTCACGTAGTCCATCAGCATCGTCTCTCGTACGCCGGCGCGCGTGAGGCGGATGACGAGGCTGATCTTGAACAGCGCGAGGTTCAGCGCCGGCATGAGGAGGTGCGACAGCCCGTTCCAGGTCAGGAAGGACCAATGCGTGCCGAGGATCTCCGCCGTCTCGCCGCGCCCGGTGGAGGGCAGCCAGCCGAGCTGCACGGCGAAGACCATGATCAGCATCAGCCCGACCCAGAAGGTGGGCAACGAGAAGCCGAGAATGGAGCCCGCCATGATCACCTTGGACCCGACGCTGTTCGGCCTGAGCCCGGCATAGAGGCCGAGCGGCAGGCCGATGATGATGGCGCCGATCGTCGCCACCAGCGCGAGTTCCAGCGTCGCCGGCATCTTCTGCAGGATCAGGTTCAGCGCGGGTTCGTTGAAGACGAAGCTGCGGCCAAGATCCCCCTGCACCGCCTTGCCCAGGAAGATCAGGTATTGCTGCCACAGCGGCAGGTCGAGGCCGAGTGCGCGCACGGCGCGCTCACGCTCGATCTGGTCCGCATCGGGGCTGATGAGGATCTCGACCGGGTCGCCGATCGCGAAGACGCCGATGAAGACGATGAGCGACATCGCGAAGACGACGCCCACCGCCTGGATCAGGCGCCTGAGGAGATAGACGCTCACCCGCCCTTGGCCCCTGCGCCGCGGCGGATCAGCGGGCCGCCGCGGGGCGCACGTCCTGCGCCCGCGTCAGCTCATCGACGCGCGGCGTGTGCTGCAGCGTCCGCCGCATCGCCCAGATGTTGGTCTGGATGTGCAGCGGGATGATCGCGACATCCTCCGCCGCCATGCGCTGGACGTCGATCAGCATCCGCTCCCGCTTGCCCTCATCGAGTTCGGAGAGGGAAGCGAGCAGCAGCTCATCCAGAGCGGCGTTGGAATAGCGGCCGCGGTTGGACGCGCCCCAGCCACGCTGCGGATTCTGCGTGCCGATGATGTTCCGCATCGGGTGGCTGCCATCGGGGTTGGAGCCCCAGCCGATCAGATGCGCGGAATACTCCGCGCGGCCGGCGCGGCCGACGAAGGTGGCCCAGGTCTGCGCCTCGACCGAGGTGCGCACGCCGATGCGCGTCCACATCTGCCCGACCGCCTGCGCGATGCGGCTGTCGTTGATGTAGCGGTCGTTCGGGCTGTTCAGCTGGATGCGGAAGCCGTTCGGGTAGCCGGCTTCGGCCAGCAGGCGCCGCGCAGCTTCGGGGTCATGGCGGATCGGAGGCAGGTCGGGGACATGGCTGAAGGT
>Ga0315900_10009571_pt1 | contig 12271 bp, 10 predicted proteins | sample LakEriMetagenome_FD_203521 | JGI IMG/M metagenome (GOLD analysis project Ga0315900, IMG submission 203521) | Freshwater fungal communities from buoy surface, Lake Erie, Ohio, United States - Buoy 12 MA114 | ecosystem: Environmental > Aquatic > Freshwater > Lake > Lake biofilm | place: USA: Lake...
TCTGTCAGGGCAGAGGCGTGAAAAAACACATCCTGCCCATCTGGTCCCAGTACGAAGCCGAAGCCTTTACGGGAGTTATACCACTTCACCTCGGCCTCGATCGGCCCGGTGCTATCCTGGTGCTCGTTTTCAGGAAACACTGTTTGACTATCCACACATAAATGACCGCAACGCGCGGGATGCAACGCTGGTAATTCGCAGCATGACACCGCATTTCCCGAAAAGCGAGAAAAATCTTAAGGGAGGCGGATCAAAAGCTAAAAAAATGCCTTGAAACGCCGCGAGTCGAAGGCAGCGATGGGAATAGGGGGGGCGCGGCGGGCCAGCAGGGCCGCCACCACCTCCCCCGTCCGGGCGGCTGCCACCAGCCCGGTATGGCCATGGCCAAAGGCATGGATGATATCCGGGCTGGCGCGGGAGGGGCCAAGGCAGGGCATGCCATCGGGCATGGAAGGCCGATGGCCAAGCCAGAACTTGATCCGATCCGCCGAGATATCCTTGGGCAGGCCCGGAAAGCAGCTCAGTAGATGGTTTTTCAGGATTTCGGCGCGCTGCCAATTGGGTGCGGCGTCAATGCCGGCAATCTCCACCTGGCCCGCGCAACGAAGACCCCGGGCGGTGCGCATGATGGACATTTTGCCATCGGATGGCATCAGACCGTGGCGGGGTGAGACCTCAGGCGCGCTGATCTCGGCATGATAGCCGCGTTCGCTTTCCAGCGGCACATCATCCCCGGCAGCGCGCGCCAGCGGCTTGGAATGCACCCCGGCGGCGATGACGGCGGCATCGCAGGCGACCTCCCCCTGCCCTGTCGTCACGGCACGCAGCCGGCCGGCTTCAATGCGAAAGCCCGTGGCGCGGTAACGGTGCAGCTTGGCACCTTCGGCCTGTGCCAGCTCGATCAAGGCGGCAACATAGGCGCCAGGGTCGGTGCAATGCCCGCCCTCATCCACGAAAACCGCGAAGCCGTAGCGGCGGTCGAGTTCCGGTTCGCGCTGACGAAGCTCATCCGCGTCAAGCTCAATCCAGCGCACACCAACCTGGTGGCGGATATCCCAGGCCTTCCGCTCAGCCTCAAAATCCGCGCGGGAGGGGTAGATATACATCAGCCCCCGCCCTTCGATCAGATGGCCAACGCCGGCCTGTTCCGCCAGCCCCTGATGCAGGCGGGGCGCATCCTGCACCAGTGGGCGGAGCGCATGGGCGGTTTTCGCCACATCTTCCCACCGCCAGCCAGAGGCAAGGTAGCGGATCAGCCAGGGGGCCACTTTCGGCAAATAGCGCCAGCGAATGGCGAGCGGCCCCAGCGGGTCCGCGAGGAATTTCGGCAGCTTCTTCCAAATGCCGGGTACCGCCGGCGGGATGACCGACATGGGGCTGAGCCAGCAGCCATTCCCATAGGATGCCGCCTGTTCCCCGCCTGGCTCAGCGGGGTCCAGAATGGTGACGCGGTAGCCCTCCTTCAGTGCTGCCAGCGCCGAGGCCGCGCCAACGGCGCCGGCACCGATGATGACGACGTGGCGAGCCGCCATGCTCAGCGCGCCCTTGTCTTGGCGATGGTCTTGACGGGGCCGGATTGCACTGGCTGGCCGCTCAGATACTTGTCCAGGAAGAACAGGCGGTCTTGGCCCCAAAGGAACAGGTCATCGCAAATATAGGTGGGTGCGCCGAATACGCCGCGGGCGATGGCGTCGCGGTTGTTGCGGTCGAACTCAGCCTGGATGCTCGCACTTTCTTCTTCCCGGTGCAGGCTTTCGCCCGGCATGCCCTGTTCTTCGGCGATGGCAACGCGAACATGCGGGTCGGCAATATCGCGGTCTTCCAGCCAAAGCGCGGTCAGCAGCGCATGGGAAAGCCGCATGGCATCCATGCCGCGCGCCGCCGCCGCCATGACCATTTGCCCCGCCTGGCGCTGATCCGATGGCGGGTAGTGCTTTGGCTTCAGCTTGATGGGGATGCCAAGATGCAGCGCCCAGCGATCCAGTTCCAGCGCATGGTAATCCTGCCGCGGTTCCGGGCGGGTGCGAAGCGCAATGCCCCCCGTATGCGGCACCACCAGGCGGAAATCATAAGGGCGCAACACCAGATTGGCACCATGGCGCTTGATGATTTCGGATAATTGCTTGCCCCCCAGATACATCCAGGGGGAGGAGAGCGTGTAGAAGCATTCGACGGTTTTGCTCATGGCTTCAGCCTTTCGCGACACGGCCTGGATCGGTTTGCGCCAGTAGTGAGACATGGGCGGAGACAACGCGCCAGCCCTGCCCTGGGATGCGCGCCATGATCTTTGTCTCCCGCCCCACCAGCCCGCTATCCAGGCGCTGGTATTCCAGATTGGTGGTGGCGAAATCGCGCCCGAAGGCGGTGATGGTGATCTTTTTCTGCGCACGCGGCGCATAGGATTTCACGCTGGCGCGAAAGGCGCGAATGGCGTCGATCCCGTAAAGCAATTCCGTGATGCCGTAACGCACCACGCGCGGGTCATCCCAGAAGGAGCTATCGAGCACTGCGCTATCATTGGCGGCAATGGCGGCTTCATAGCGGTCAAACACCGCGCGGACTTCGGCGATGATCTCGGGATTGTTGATTTCCATGGCGCCTTCTCCCGCTGCTTATGCGGCAATCATGGCGCAGAAGCGCACGCGGTGCCAGCGGGCGGGACCCAAAAACAAAAATGGCGGCCCGAAGGCCGCCATTTCTTGTATTGCGGAAGCCGAAAGGGCTTCAGCCAGCGGCCGCCATGGCACGCTTGGCCATCACGCCGACCAAATGGGCGCGATATTCGGCGCTGCCATGGATATCGCTATTCAGCCCATCAGCCGATTGCGCAATGCCGGCAATGGCATTGGCCGAGAAATTGCCCGCCAGCGCCTTTTCCATATCCGCCTGACGGAACACGCAGGGGCCAGCGCCATTCACCGCAACGCGCACACCGCCAGCGCCCTTGGAGATGAAAACACCCGCCATGACATAACGGCTGGCCGGGTTCTTCATCTTGGCATAGCCGGCTTTTTCCGGGATCGGGAATTCCACCGCCACCAGGATTTCATCCGCAGCAAGGGCAGTCGTGAACATGCCCTGGAAGAAATCATCCGCCGCGATCTTGCGCTTATTGGTGTGGATGGTGGCACCAAGGCCAAGCACCGCCGCCGGGTAATCCGCCGCCGGGTCATTGTTGGAAACCGAACCACCAATGGTGCCGCGATTGCGCACCTGCACATCCCCAATATGCGAGGCCATATAGGTCAAGGCCGGAATGGCGGCCTTCACTTCCGCGCTATTGGCGACTTCCACATGGCGCGTCAGCGCGCCGATGATAATCGCATTACCTTCGCGGCGAATGCCCTTCATCTCCGCAATGCCGGACAAATCCACCAGCGCTGACGGCTTATTCAGCCGGTGCTTCAGCGCAGGGATCAGCGTATGCCCGCCAGAGACCGCCTTGGCATCCGGATCAGCCAAAAGCTTCGCGGCATCGGCAAGGTTGGTGGGCTTGTGATAGGCGAAATCATACATGGCTATGGTCCCTTATTCTGCCGCCGCGCGGCGGCCGCTATTGATGATCTGCCAGAGTTTTGCCGGGGTCGCCGGCATTTCGACATGCGTCACGCCATAATCGGATAGCGCATCCACCACCGCATTGATCACGGCGGGCGGTGAGCCAATGGCCCCCACTTCGCCGCAGCCCTTCACCCCAAGCGGGTTATGGGTGCAAAGCGTGGTATGAGTCGCAACCGAAACGGGCGGCAGATCATCCGCCCTTGGCATGGTGTAATCCATCATGGAACCGGATAGCAGCTGGCCATCCGCGCCATACACGCAGGTTTCAAGCAAGGCCTGCCCGATCCCCTGCGCAACACCGCCCTGAACCTGACCTTCCACGATCATAGGGTTGATCACGCGGCCCACATCATCCACGGCGGTGAAATTAATCACGGATGTGCGGCCGGTCTCCGGATCAATCTCCACCTCAGCGATGTGGCAGCCACCCGGATAGGTGAAGTTTTTCGGGTCATAGAAGGCGGTTTCTTCCAGGCCCGGTTCCAATTCCTCAATCGGGTAATTGTGGGGCACATAGGCCGCGACGCTGATATCCACCAGCGCCTTGGTCTTGTCCGTACCCGCCACGCGGAAGGTGCCGCGATCGAATTCGATATCGTCGACCGAGGCTTCCATGAGGTGCGCGGCAATGCGCTTGCCCTTGGCGATGATCTTGTCCATCGCCTTCATCATGGCGCTGCCACCAACGGCGAGGCTCCGCGACCCGTAAGTGCCCATCCCAAAGGGCACCTTGGCGGTATCGCCATGCACGATATCCACCTGCGCCACTGGCACGCCGAGCTTGTCAGCGACCAGCTGCGCGAAGGTTGTTTCATGCCCCTGGCCATGGCTATGCGCGCCGGTCAAAACCGTCACGCTGCCGGTTGGATGCACGCGGATGGTGCCAACCTCATAAAGACCTGCACGGGCGCCAAGGCTGCCGACCACGGCGGAGGGCGCGATGCCGCAGGCTTCAAGATAGGTGGAACAGCCAATGCCGCGCAGCTTGCCGCGCTTGGCCGCTTCCGCACGCCGCGCCGGGAAGCCGGCCCAATCGGCGGAGGCAAGCGCCTGTTCCAACGTCGCGTGGTAATTGCCGCTGTCATATTGCAGCGCGACCGGCGTTTGATAGGGGAATTGATCGGGCTGAATAAAATTCCGCCGACGGAGTTCTACCCGGTCAATGCCGGTTTGCTTCGCGGCCACATCCATCAGGCGTTCCAGCAGGAAGGTCGCTTCCGGCCGGCCAGCGCCGCGATAGGCATCCACCGGCACGGTATTGGTGAAGACCGCCTTCACTTCGCAATAAATCACCGGCGTGGTGTATACGCCCGCAAGCAGCGTGGCGTAGAGATAGGTCGGCACGCAGGGCGCGAAGGTGGAAAGATAGGCGCCCATATTAGCCTGGGTTGAAACGCGCAGGCCCAGGATCTTGCCATTGGCATCCAGCGCCAATTCCGTGTGGCTCACATGGTCGCGCCCATGCGCATCCGACATGAAGCTTTCGGTGCGATCCGCCGTCCAGCGCACCGGGCGGCCGAGCTTGCCGGCAGACCAGGTGACGATGGCTTCTTCCGCATAGTGGTAGATCTTGCTGCCAAAGCCGCCGCCCACATCGGGGGCGATCACGCGCAGCTTCGATTCCGGCAGATGGAGCACATGGGCACCCATCAGCAGGCGAATGACATGCGGGTTCTGGCTGGTGGTGGTGAGGGTGTAATCGCCCGTGGTGCGATCAAACTCACCAACCGCGGAACGGGGTTCCATGGCATTCGGGATCAGGCGGTTATTCACCAGATCGAATTTCACCACATGGGCGGCGCCGGCGAAGGCGGCATCCACCACGGCCTTGTCGCCGATATGCCAATCATAGCAAAGATTGCCGGCGACACCGTCATGAATGGCGGCGGCACCGGGCTTCAGCGCGGCTGCCATGGTGGCGGCGGCGGGGAGCACATCATAATCAACGATGATGGCCTCGGCAGCATCGCGCGCCTGCTGGCGTGTGGCGGCGATGGCGACGGCCACCGGGTCACCCACATGCCGCACCTTTTCATGCGCCAGCACAGGATGCGGCGGTTCGGCCATGGGCGAACCATCCTTGTTGTGGATCTGCCAGCCGCAAGGCAGGCCACCCACGCCATCCTTCGCCATATCGGCGCCGGTGTAGATTTCAACCACGCCGGGCATGGAAGCGGCAGCCGAGATATCAACGGATTTGATGCGGGCATGGGCATGCGGGCTGCGCAGGATCCAGGCATGCAATTGCCCGGGCTTATCCGCATCATCCGTGTAAGCGCCCCGCCCTTGCAGGAAGCGGAAATCTTCCTTGCGGCGGACGCTGGCGCCGATGCCTTCAAACGGTGTCACCACGTTCATGTCTATCGCCTCCCATCAGGCTGATTGTTTTGGTGCAGCCCTTGGCGGGCCGCTTCGCTAGGGCTTACGCCCCTATTCCAGTCAGTCGGCAGCGCGCGCCATCTCACTGCGCTTGCCCTGCATCACTTCTGCCGCTGCCGCGATGGCCTTGACGATATTGTGATAGCCGGTGCAGCGACACAAATTGCCTTCCAGCCCTTCACGGATTTGCTGTTCCGTGATGCCGTTCGGATGCTTGTTCACGAGGTCAATCGCGCTCATGACCATGCCTGGCGTGCAGAAGCCGCATTGCAGGGCATGGTATTCGCGGAAGGCTTCCTGCATCACATGCAGCGTGCCATCACTGGCAGCTAGGCCTTCAATGGTGGTCACATTCGCGCCATTGCACATCACGGCGAGCGTCGTGCAAGACTTCACGCTTTCGCCATTCACATGCACCACGCAAGCGCCGCATTGGCTGGTATCGCAGCCAACATGCGTGCCCGTCATGCGGAGCTTTTCGCGCAGCAATTCCACCAGAAGTGTGCGGCCTTCAACTTCAGCGGTATGGGTTTGACCATTCACGGTCAGTGTCACCTGCGGCATAGCGCGTCTCCCAATCAGTGTTTCTACCCAGGCTTGTTCGCCTGGGGGTTTCAACCCGAAGCCTCACCCTTAAGATGGGGCTTCGTCAAGCTTTTCAATGTAAAATCTTGCCCGGAGAAGCACCCTCCGGGCAAGGGGCTTAATGCTTGGCGATCAGCGCGGCACCTTTGGCCCCGGCAAGCGGGTTTTCCGCCGCCGGACGGTCATGCAAATGGCAGGCGGACCAATGCCCGGGCTCCGTCTGCCGCAGCGCGGGTTCATCCACCCGGCAGCGGTCAAAGGCATAGGGACAGCGCGTATGGAAGCGGCAGCCCTTGGGCGGGTTGATCGGGCTAGGCACGTCACCCTTCAGGATCACGCGTTCCCGCTGTGCGCCCGGTTCCGGCACCGGCACGGCAGAAAGCAGGGCTTCCGTATAGGGGTGCTTGGGCGCGGCAAATAACTCGCGCTTCGGCGCCACTTCCACGATCTTGCCGAGATACATAACCGCCACGCGATGCGTCATGTGTTCCACAATCGCGAGGTCATGGCTGATAAACAGCAGCGCTAGGCCGAGTTCCTTCTGCAAATCCTGCAGCAGGTTCACGATCTGCGCCTTGACCGAGACATCGAGCGCTGAGACCGCCTCATCGCAAATGATCAGGTCAGGCTCAGCGGCCAAAGCGCGGGCAATGCCGATGCGCTGGCGCTGCCCGCCCGAGAATTCATGCGGCCAGCGCCCGACAGCATCACGCGGCAGGCGCACGCGGTCCATCAGATCGCCAACGCGCTTTTCCAGATCAGCGGCATCCTTGGCCAGGCCAAAATTGCGGATTGGTTCAGCCAGGATATCCCGCACCCGCATGCGCGGGTTGAGCGAGGAATAGGGGTCCTGAAACACCACCTGCATGCGCCGGCGCAGCGGACGCAGCGTGCTGGCCGGCATGTCATCAATGCGGGTGCCATCCAGCGTCACCTGGCCGCCGGTGATGTCAAACAGGCGCAGAATGGCCTTGCCGACAGTGGATTTGCCGCAGCCTGATTCACCCACCAGCGACAGGGTTTCCCCCTTGGCGATGGAAAAGGAAATGCCATCCACCGCATAGACATGGCCTGTGACGCCGCCCAGAAAGCCGGCGCGGACGGGGAAGTGTTTCTTGAGGTCATGGACCTCGAGCAGAGGCGTGCTCATGCCGCGGCGGCCTCCTTCACGGCGTAATGACAGGCGACGATATGGCCGGGCGCCTTTTCTTCGAGGCCCGGGGCGACGCTCCGACAAAGATCGGTGGCATAGGTGCAGCGGCTGGCAAAGACGCAGCCTTGCAGCTTCTGCTTCAGGCTCGGCACCAGGCCGGGGATTTCCTGCAAGCGGGTTTCCGTGCCGTCGAGCGAGGAGCCGAGCTTCGGCACGGACCCCAGCAAGCCCTGAGTATAGGGGTGGCGCGGGTTACGGAACAAGGGCCCGACCTTGGCTTCTTCCACCTTGCGCCCGGCATACATGACCACCACGCGCTCAGCCACTTCAGCGACCACGCCAAGGTCATGCGTGATCAGCACGATCGCGGCACCCACACGATGCTTGAGGTCGCGCATCAGGTCCAGGATCTGCGCCTGAATGGTCACGTCGAGCGCCGTGGTTGGTTCATCGGCGATCAGCAGCTTCGGGTTGCAGGCAAGCGCAATCGCAATCATCACGCGCTGGCGCATGCCGCCTGAAAGCTGGTGCGGGTATTCCTTCACGCGGCGTTCCGGTTCCGGAATGCCGACAAGCTTCAGCATATCAACCGCGCGGTCTTCCGCCTGCTGCGCCGACATGCCCTGGTGGAGGCGCAGGGTTTCCCCGATCTGGCGGCCAACCGTCAGCACCGGGTTCAGCGACGTCATCGGCTCCTGGAAGATCATGCTGATCTCATTGCCGCGAATGTCGCGCATTTCGGCTTCTGAGAGTTCCAGCAGGTTCCTGCCATTGAAGCGAATGGCGCCGGCAAGCTTGCCGGGCGGTTCCGGGATCAGGCGCAGGATGGACATGGCGGTGACGGATTTGCCGCAACCGCTTTCGCCCACCACGGCCAAGGTCTCCCCAGCCTCAACATGGAAGGAAACGCCATCCACCGCGCGATTAATGCCATCGGGCGTGCGGAAATGGGTTTGCAGATTGTCAATTTCGAGAATCGCCATGGGTCAGAGCCTCTTTGCCATGCGCGGGTCGAGGGCATCGCGGAGACCATCGCCAAGCAGGTTCACCGCCAACACGGTGATGGAAAGGAAAATGGCCGGGAAGAACACGATATAGGGCTTCACTTGCCACAGCGCGCGGCCTTCGGCCATGATATTTCCCCAGGATGGGATGATCGGCGGCGTGCCGGCACCAATGAAGGACAGGATGCTTTCCACGATCATTGCCGAGGCGCAGATATAGGTCGCCTGCACGGTAATGGGGGCCAGCGTATTCGGCAGAATATGACGCCAGATGATCACCGGCGTGCGCGTACCCGCCGCCACCGCCGCATCCACATAGGGCTGTTCACGCAAGGACAGCACCACGCCACGCACCAGGCGCGACACGCGCGGGATTTCCGCAATGGTGATGGCGATGATCACATTCTGCACCGAACCGCGCGTGAGCGCCATTAGCGCAATCGCGAGCAGGATCGGCGGGATGGACATCATGCCATCCATGACGCGCATGATGATGCTATCGGCCCAGCGGACGAAGCCGGAAATCATGCCGATGGTCAAGCCGATGATGGAAGCGAGCACGGCCACCGAAAACCCAACCAGCAACGAAACGCGTGCGCCATAGAGTACGCGCGAATAGATATCACGGCCCAGCATATCCGTGCCGAACCAATACATCGCCGATGGTTCGCGCGTGCGCCGCGCGGGGGCGAGCGCTGTCGGGTCGGTCGTGAAAAGGAAGGGCGCGAAGATTGCGATCAGCACCATCAGCATGACCAGCGATCCGCCAATGGCAATCGCAGGATTGCGCCGCATGAAGCCGAAGAAACCTTTGCGCGTCTTCACCGGCGGCATGATGTCGGGAAGCGTAGGCGCCACGGCCACGTTGGCCGCGGTGATGCCCTTGGGGTCGAGGATGGAAGCGGACATCAGTATCTGATCCTCGGGTCCAGAATGGTATAGAGCAGGTCAATCAACAGATTTACCAGCACATAAACAAAGGAAAACAGCAGCACGACGCCCTGAATGACCGGGTAGTCGCGCCGCAAAATTGCATCCACCGTCAGGCGCCCAAGGCCCGGAATGGCGAAGACGCTTTCCGTCACCACCGCGCCGCCAATCAGCAGCGCAATGCCGATGCCAATCACGGTCACGATCGGCACGGCAGCGTTCTTCAACGCATGCAGGAACAGGATGTTGCGCTGCCCCGCCCCTTTGGCGCGGGCGGTGCGGATATAATCCTGTTGCAGCACTTCCAGCATGGTCGCACGGGTGATGCGCGCGATCAGTGCGATATAGACCGTGCCAAGCGCCACGGCAGGCAGGATCAGGTTCTGAAACCAGGGAAAGAAGCCCTGCTTGATCGGCGTATAGCCCTGCACCGGCACCCAATCGAGCTCCAGCGCAAAGACATAGGCCAGCACATAGCCCACCACGAAGACAGGGACGGAAAAGCCAAGAACGGCAAATCCCATCACAGTCCGGTCAACCACCGTCCCCTGCTTCCAGGCGGCAATGACGCCCATCGGGATGGCAACGGAAACCGCCAGGATCAGCGTAATGATCATCAGTGACAGCGTCGGTTCAATACGCTGCTGGATCATGGTTGAAACCGGCAGATTGGTGAAAATCGAGACGCCGAGATCACCCTGAAGAATACGCCACACCCATTCCCCGAACCGGATCAAAAACGGCCGGTCGAGGCCAAGGCTGGCGCGGATGCGTTCCACATCTTCAGGCGTCGCCTGATCGCCCGCAATCACGGCGGCCGGATCACCCGGCGCAACGTAGAGCAGGCTGAAAACAAAGAGCGCGACGAAGGCCATCACCGGAATGGTGGCCAAGACGCGGCGGACGATATAGGCGAACATGATCCCGGCAATCTTTCCTGATTAGGACTTGCTGACGCCCCAGAAGAAGGGAATTGGGCCACCAACGACGCCCGAGACATTGCTGCGCCACGCCTGATAGGTCTTATAGAAACCCGTCGGCACATAGGTCAGATGGCGCATGGCCGCGGTATTCATTTCCGCAACCGCGGCCTTTTCCGCTGCGATATCGGGCGCAACAAACCACTTATCGCGCGCCGCTTCCACTGCATCATCCTTGGGCCAGCCAAACCAGGCGCCATCGCCATGGGCGCGGAGCGCAAGATAAGATGCCGGATTGATGCAATCCGCACCCGCATGCCATGTGTGGAAGATATGCCAGCCACCTTGACCCGGCAGGGATTTGGATGCGCGGCGCTGACCAACAGTGCCCCAATCAGTCGCCACAAAATCCACATTCATGCCAATGGACCGCAGCAGCGCATTGGTCACTTCACCCATGGCCTTCAGCGGCGCCTGATCCTGGCCGACAAGCACTGTGATCGGCTGGCCATTATAGCCAGACTCACGCAGCAGCGCGCGGGCCGCTTCCACATTGCGCGGCCCCTTCAGGATATCGCCACCGGCTTCAGTATAAAGCGGCGTGCCCGGCGTGAAGAAGGAAGGCAGGGTCTGCCACAGCGCCCGGTCATCACCGACCACCGCACGCATATAATCTTCCTGGTTCAGCACCATCGCAACCGCACGGCGCGCGCGCACATCATTGAAGGGCGCGTGCAGATGGTTGAAGCGGAAGGAACCGATATTGCCAAGCGGATCGGCGATATCCACGCGGATATTGCGGTTGCGCCGCAAGGACGGGATCAAATCCGTCAGCGGGGTTTCCCACCAGTCAATTTCGCCATTCATCAGCGCAGCGGAAGCAGTCGCCGGGTCCGGCATGATGATCCATTCAATGCGTTCAACATTAATGCGCTTGCCACCGGCCAACCATGACGGAGGCTCATTGCGCGGCACATATTGATCGAATTTGGTGAATACTGCCTTGGCGCCCGGCACCCATTCATTGCGCACAAAGCGCATCGGGCCGGAACCCACAAATTCAGTCACCTGCTGGAATGGATCGGTCTTCGCCAGACGCTCCGGCATCATGAAGGCCATCGGCGTATTGTTCTTGCCGAGCGCCAGCAACATCTTGGGGTAAGGCGCCTTCAGGCGCCAACGGAAGGTGCGGTCATCCACCGCCACCAATTCTTCCTGGATCGCGCGGATCATCTGGCCCATGCCATCGCGCACAGCCCAGCGCGCCAAGCTTGCCACGCAATCAGCCGCGGTCACCTTGGTGCCGTCATGCCACATCAGGCCTTCACGCAGCTTGAAGGTCCAGACCTTGCCGTCAGACGATACTTCTTCGCTTTCGACCATCTGGCGCTTGGGCTCTAGCTTATCGTCAAAGCCATACAGCGTGTCCCACACCAGGCAGGCCGCGTTGCGCACAACATATTGCGTGCCCCAGATGGGGTCGAAATTGGCCAGGTTGGCCTGCGGCACAAAGCGCAGCGTCCGCGCGGCCGCGCCCTGTGCCAGCGCCGGGGCGGAAAGCCCAGCCGTGCCCGTCAGTGCCGCAATACCGGCGGTTGCCTTGAGGAAATCTCTACGATCCATCGCCCGTCTCCCATTCATGTTCAGGACAGCCCAGTCTGCCCAGGTAAAAGTCACTTTGCCTTGCCAGAAGGCAGGGCAGCGCAAGGGGTCTCGCTTAGCCTGCTTTCAGTGCGGCG
>Ga0315900_10009576_pt1 | contig 12267 bp, 12 predicted proteins | sample LakEriMetagenome_FD_203521 | JGI IMG/M metagenome (GOLD analysis project Ga0315900, IMG submission 203521) | Freshwater fungal communities from buoy surface, Lake Erie, Ohio, United States - Buoy 12 MA114 | ecosystem: Environmental > Aquatic > Freshwater > Lake > Lake biofilm | place: USA: Lake...
CTGTCGGGCCGAGGGCCTGGATCCGGTCCCCTCGCACGACCAAGGTGTGGTTCGGCAGCGCCTGAGACCCGGCCATGGTGTGGACGGTCGCTCGCTCAAACGCAATAGCAGTAGACATGCGGCTCCCCGGTCGCAGAGTCAAGCAGTGAAGGCTATCACAAATTGACCCTTAGTCAATAAACAGGAGGAACATTCCATCTTTCAATTGGGATCCGATCTCGAAGACTTTACCTTCTTAAATTGGGACAAATTCTGCTCACCTTCATCCCCAAATGCGCCTCTATCAATGTAAAAATTGGATGTTCTGGATTGACTTAAAGTGAATTTTATTGGCGCCATTGGCTGCTACCCTGCAGCGCCGCACCCTGACCACCACCCAAGCCCAATTGCCATGGAAGCCCCACTCTTCGATCACCTGGTCTACGCCGCTCCCGACTTGCATGCCGCCAGTGATGTGCTGGCCACCGGCCTGGGCTTGCTGCCCCTTTACGGCGGCGAACACGCAGCCGACTACGGCACCTGTAATGCGCTTTTGGCGCTAGGCCCGCGTTGCTACCTTGAGGTACTGGCCCCTGCGCCAACCTCGGGCGCCGAGCGGCCGCCCTTCGCGCAAAGTGTGGCGGCGCTGCCCGAAGGCGACGTGATCAGCTTCGCAGTGGCATCGTCCGACCTGCAATCCGTGCAGGCGCGTGCGTTTGCCGCCGGGCTTGGCGTACGCCCGAGCAAGGCCAATTCACGCATCACACCGCAGGGCCACACGCTGCGCTGGCAGGGCCTGTATCTGGACCACGAGCTGTACCGCGGCTTGGTGCCGTTCTACATCGACTGGATGGACTCGATACACCCGTCAGCCACGGCACCGGCGGGTGCGGTGGTGCAGGATCTCTTCGTGGTGCATCCGCAGCCCGAGGGCCTGCGCACGATTTACGCCGCGCTGGACCTCGACATCCCCGTGCATGCCGGCAACCGGCCAGGCATCGTCGTCACGCTGGCCCATGGGGCACAGCGCTACACGCTGGTGGGGTCGGGCCGGGGCCTGGGTCTTTGACCATGGGGCCGGCCGTCGCCACGGTGCCGGGGCAAGATGGCGCCACGACCACGGGCAAGCCCATCCCAAGGGACGTTCGGAGCGCCTGACCATGTTCACGGCAAGCGACGTCATCATCCTCGGCGCCGGCATGGCGGGTGCATCGCTGGCCGCCGAACTGGCGCCGCACCGCAAGGTGGTTCTGGTGGAGATCGAGGACCAGCCTGGGCGGCATGCGACAGGCCGTTCCGCGGCAATGTTCTTCGAGAGCTACGGCAACGCCACCGTGCGCGCGTTGACGCGAGCCAGCCGTGCCTTTCTGGAACGCCCACCGGCCGGTTTTGCTGCAGCGCCTTTGCTCTCGCCGCGCAGCGCGCTCTTCGTGTGCGACACGCAGCGATTGGCGGCGCTGCGCGCCATGCTCGACGCACCCGATGCGCCGGCCACGCTGCGTGCCTTGTCGGCCGAAGCGGCGATGGGCTTGTGCCCGATCCTGCGGCCCGACTGGATTGCGGCAGCGGCCATCGACGAATCGGGCAGCGACATGGATGTGGCCGCCATTCACCAGGGTTTCATCCGCCAGGCGCGGCAGGCGGGTGCCCAGCTGGTGCTCGATGCCCACGAGGTCGCGATCGAGCGCGCCGCCGGTTCGTGGCGCGTGCGATCTCGGGCCGGCGACTACGAGGCGCCCGTCCTCGTCAATGCGACGGGGGCCTGGGCCGACAGCGTGGCCCGGCAGGCAGGTGTGCCAACGGTCGGCTTGCAGCCGATGCGTCGCACCGCGGTGACGCTGCCCGCACCATCGGGGCTGGACATCCGCGCATGGCCCCTGGTCATCGATGTCGACGAGCAGTTCTACTTCAAGCCCGACGCAGGCCAGTTGCTGCTGTCGCCGGCCAACGAAGACCCGATGGAACCCTGCGATGTCGCACCGGACGAGATGGACATCGCTATAGCGGTGGACCGCTTCGAGACAGCGACGAGCATGAACGTGCGCAAGCTGAGCCACCGCTGGGCTGGCCTGCGCAGCTTCGTGCCCGACCGCTCGCCGGTTGTCGGGTACGACCCCGCCGCCGAGGGCTTCTTCTGGCTGGCGGGGCAAGGCGGCTACGGCATCCAGATGGCGCCCGCTCTGGCACGCACCGCGGCTGCTGTGCTTCTTGGTTTTCCGCTACCGGACGACATCGCCGGGCAAGGCGTATGCCCGCAAGACATAGCTCCGACGCGATCTGCGCTGATAACGGGGCAGGCCGGTTGAGGAAGCTGCGTTGGCATTCGGAGTCGACGCCTTACAGCGAGGCGTCGCAGCACACCGCTGTTTCTTCTGATCCTTGCGTTAAAGCTTCAGTTCGCGTGCCACTATCTCACCGGTCCGTGACGGGGCTTGACTGAAGGAACATCGATCGCGTCCCCTGGAGTGGCGAACCCCCAAGCAGTCCTTTAGTGTCTGATTTCATTGAAGTTCTGTCGGTAACCCCGAGTTCAGAACTGGGTGCAAAGAGTTCGGGACTCGGTGAGAACCGACAGACCGGCCGCAACCGCTGCATAGCGTTCAGTCGTCGGACCCTTGCAGCGATGCAGACCCCGGGGGAAACGCGATCGGATCAGCCAACAACCATTGCAAGGTCCAATGACGAAGGGCGTTGGCAACTTTGTTGTCGAAGTTCTACCTAGCTTGGCATGCAGAGCCGCCAAATTGGCAACTTTAAGGTAGCGGCAAACCGATGGTATGGCCCTTGGAAGCCGTGCCAATGCTCACTGTCGCTTAGCAACTTTGTTCTGAGCGACCAGCGTCATGTTCCGACCAATTAAAGTCGTATGACCTGCCCCCCTCCAGCCGTACCAACCTGAAGTAGCTGGAGTCCGCCAACCAGGAGAATGGCGGACATGAGGAAGAGCAAGTTCACCGAGGAACAGGTCATTGGGTTCCTCAAGCAGGCGGAAGCCGGCTTTGCGGTTGCGCAGATCTGCCGCAAGGGCGGTTTTTCGGACGCCACGTTCTACAAGTGGCGTGCCAAGTTCGGCGGCATAGAGGCGTCCGACGCCAGACAGTTCCTTCCGCTGGAGCTTGGACGGTCAGCCGCCAAACGGCCGTTACAGACTGAACTGAGACACTCGTACTAGCGGCTCGAACGTCGGACTTCGCCGTAACCGGACGCTGACACGAACTCCCTGTAGGCCCCGTTTGCTGCACTTCGCCACCAGCGCGGGCCGATGATGATCCCGCCTGCCGACGGGGACGAGGGTCGGATTGACCGGGTCGGCACTTGCATCTCAGCGACCGGGCGCGGTCGAACCCCAGCCCCACCGCTCCATCAGACGCCGGTCGCGTGCACTCTCCGCTTCGATCGAATCCTGTGGCAACTGCCTGAGGCAGTCCTCCAGCGCTTTCGGGTCCGGCTTCTCGATCGGCTTGGCAGGCGTGGCATCGCGGGCTGACTTGCCGTCCCAGGCGAACGGGTTGCTGAATGCTGGCGGATCTGGCAAGCAGTCGTCTTTGTACAGCGGCGGGTCGTCGGAGGCGAAGGGCGTGAACGAGATGGTCTTTTCGAACACCAGGGGCTGGCCCGTCGGCGTGGCCGGCCAGCGCGGTATGGTGGCGATGGCTTGACGCGCCAGTTGCTCGGCGACTGGCGATGTCGACCACAAGGTGTCGAGCTTCGAGAGCGAGCCATCGGGTGCGATCTCCACCCGGAAGCGCACCATGCCTTGGTCGGGCCCCTCGACGGCCGTGCCCATCATGCTGCGGACCTGCTGGCCCCAGGTGTAGCGGTAGGCCTTGCTGTTCTTGAGCGTGTAACGGCCGGCGAAGGCCCACTCTTGCGCTGTGGGCGCAGGCGGCGCTGCCATGTTTGTCGGCTGGCGCGGAGCTTGCGAAACGCTCGCGACAGCGATCTCGGGTGCCGCGAAGGGCTGGACTGGCCAAGATGGCGTGACGGGAGCACGTGCTGGAGGTTCGGGCTCGGGTCTGGCGGTGTCGGGGGGTGGCGGCAGCAGCTTCAGCTGGATGACGGTCGGCTCGGCGGCCCGCCTCTCACGATGGGCTGTGGACAGCAGCCCGGCAGCCACCGTGTACAACAGCGCATGGAGGGCGACGGAGACCAACAGGCCAACGGCGGGTCCCGTGCTGGAACGGGGCCATGTCTGCATGCCACCGGCATCGATCGAGATCGGCCTCACCGTCGCTGCTCTTCAGATCGCATGACGTTTGCCCTGCGGCCACCGGCCGGATCAGGAGCGCGCACGCAGACCAACCTCCATCTTCAGCTCTTCTTGTTGGCCCGCGCGTAGGCTTCCATGCCTCCACGCGCCTTCCACGCGTTGTAGCCGCCGTACAGCATCCGCACGTTCTCAAAGCCATCCATGCGCAGCGCCATCGCCACCTGTGCGGCGAAGGAACTGGTGTTGCAGTAGAACCTTGATGGCCTGCGCCTGCGCGCCTGTCCAACTGGAGTCGAAGATGCCCGAGGACCCCATCAGTGTGATTGCGAGCACGATGTTGCCTGAGTAATCAAACACGGGCGCGGAAAACGCGTTCACTCCCGGCGTGGGATTGCCCATGGATCGCGACAACCCTTGCTGGCGTATTTCTACCAGCTGTTGCTCCACTTATTCTGGCTTGAGGGAGGTTGCGATGTCGGGTCCAAGGCGCCGGTAGTCTTCAGCCATTGAGGCTTCGATCAACTTGCGAGGAAGATAGGCCGCGAACAAACGCCCAGTTGCGGTACCCGCAAGCGACATCACAGTGCCGGTTCGCATGTTCACGTGAAGCGGATAGATCGGGTCGATCAGGCGGACGACGGTCGGACCTTGATTTCCCCAGGCAATGAGGGCCACGCTATCGCTGCGCTGGAATGCACAAGCCGTGCAGGGGCCGGCGCGGGTCGGTCAGCCACGGGGGAACTCGCCGGTGTCCGTCAAGGGCTGCGCGCAGCGGACATGCCTGTCCAGCCAGGACTGCGTCTCTGCCAGCACATGCAGCACAGACTCCCGCGCCAGGTAGCGGTGCCCCTCGTACGGGAGCAAGACAAGACGCGCGTGGGCTCCCAATGCCCGTAGAGCCGCAAACATCCTTTCGCTTTGCATCGGGAAGGTGCCGCTGTTGGTGTCGGCCATCCCGTGAACGAGGAGCAGCGGTGCCTTGATCCTGTGGGCTTCATCGAATGGTGATACCGCGCGGTACATCTCGCGTGCTTGCCAGTAGTGGCGAGACTCAGACTGGAATCCGAAGGGGGTCAGCGTCCGGTTGTACGCGCCGCTGCGGGCGATGCCGGCACAAAAGAGCCGGCTGTGCGCGAGCAGATTGGCCGCCATGAAGGCGCCGAATGAGTGGCCGCCAATCGCGATACGGTTCCGCTCGGCTACCCCCAGCCTCACCACCTCCTCGACAGCGGCGTGTGCGTTGTCCAAAAGCTGCGAAACGAAGGAGTCGTTACCCGGTTTCCCGTCTACGCCAATGATAGGCATCGACGGATGGTCAAGTACGGCGTATCCCGCAGCGACCATCGCGGTCGGACCGAGCGGGTCCAACCGGTGATAGCGCCTCGGGGAGTACGCGACCTGCGCAGCCACATTTGCATTGACGAGCTCTGTAGGGTAGGCCCACATCAGCAACGGCAAAGGCCCATCCTCCTGCGGATCGTGGCCAGGTGGCAGCCACAGCGTGCTGCTTAGCGGGACGCCGTCGGAGCGGCGATAGTGCAGCACGATCGGCTTCAACCCCTGCACCGATGGCGTTGGGTTGGTCCAGCGCGTTAGCGCCCGAGCTTCCTGCTGTTCAGGCAAAGAGATGACCCAGTGCTGAGGTGGGCTCTCGGGTGTCTCGCGGGTGGTGAGCCACAGGCTCCCGGTCGCGTCAAGAGCGGCCAGCGGTTCCTCATGGTGCGATTGGGGTGACTGGAAGCTGCGCTGCCGCTGCCCGCTACGCAACTTCCATCGGTCGACAAAGGGCCGGTCGCCGTCTGGAGAGGATCCGGCGCCCGTCCACAGCGTAGTGTCGCCGTCGATGACGACGAGCCGCATCCGACCCCTAAAGTCCAAGCGCTGTACGGCCTGGCCCGGATCGGCGTAGCGGTCTTCCATCGATCCGACGTGGAACTTGAACTGGGTTTCGTCGGGACTGTCGGGCGCAATACACCAGTGGGCCTGGGTGCGGGTCTGCCACCAGCGCTCCGTTATCACGGCTAGGCCGCCGTGTCCCCATGCGATCTGGCTGAAGCGTAAGGGTAGGCGGGCAATGCAGCGGGGCGCGTCGGCAAAGGGTGCCGCATGCAACCACAACGTGTCGCGACACTCTTGTGGCAGGTCCGGGTCTCCACCGTCGGCCGCTTCGACCCAGGCCAGGCAGGCGTCGGCATCGGCGCGCCAATGCACCTCCCGCGGGCCACGGGATACAGCGTCAAAAGCGGCAGGCAGGCGTTCGGCAGACTCCAGCTTTGCCACGCGATGCTGCAGAGCTCCAGACGCCTTGAGCACCTCAATGGAGCGCGCAAAGCGCTGTACAGGCACGCGACGCGAGAAGGGTTGCTCCAGGCGTTGTACCAGCACGTGCATCGCGTCGGGTGAAGGGTCGGCCGATACATGCAGTTGGGGCGTAGAAAGCACGGTCACCCGTCCCTGCAGGTCGGCCCAGGCCAATTCGTTCAGCAGGTGATACGCAAATACTCGCTCGTCCAGGTCACTACGCAACAGGTCGGCGAAGGTTCTCGCAGGCCGCCCGGCGTCTTGTGGCGTGGCTTCCTCGACCACCGGCTGCATGGTGGCCGCCACATCACTGGGTTCGGGCCCAGGTGACTCGGGACGCAGCAACACCAGCAGCCATTGGCTGTCGGAAGCCCAGGCGAAACCGGCCGACGTCACGGTATGAAGCGACCGGTGCGTGATCTGGCGTGTCTGCAGGGAACAAGCGTCGATGCACCACAACTGCACCTCGCCGGCTGAATCGTCGCGGTGGGAAAAGGCCAGATGCTTGCCGTCGGGGGACCACATGAAGTCTGCCGCAGACAGAGGTCCCGGCAGGCCTAGGACGTCGTAACAGCGGCCGTCAAACAACTCCATGATCTGCAGTCGGCTCACGAGATCGTCGCGAGCGGCTGCTGCCAACCTAGGGTTCCAGCGTAGGCCTGCCATGCGTCGTTCTGGTTGCGCCAGTTGTACGACTGACGGCCTACCCAAGCTATACAAGACAACTGCCCGACGTCCGTCGGGCGACGGAAGCAACCGGGCAGGTGGTGCCGCGTCTGCCAAAGCGCGCAAATTCACATCGGGGAGTTGGTACCCCGATGCGTCCATGGGTATTGATTCGTCGGGCTGGCTCATTCATCAACTCGCAACGCTGGTGCACGCCCAATAGGGACGACCACAACTGAGGAGATGCGTTGGCGCGAAGATTCCGCCACTGCTGGCGACTGTGAATTCCCGAATTGCCCCAGGTTCCGCTAGGGGACGACACTCATCGGCGATGAGTTCAGATTTGACCCTTCGTTGGCGCTGGCTGGCTGACCAGATCCTGCCGCACGAGGCGGCATTGCGATCGTGGCTGCGACGAAAGAAGGATCTTCCAATCGAGGCCGACGACTTGGTGCAGGAAGCCTACGCCACGTTGGCCGAACTGGACAGCGTAGAGCACATCCATAACCCCAAGGCCTATCTGTTTCAGACGGCTTATTCGATTGCCTTACAACTGCTGCGGCGCGACCGAGTAGTGTCGATCCTGGCGATTGCAGATGTCGAAGAGCTACAGATGTGCGCAGACTCGCCTGGGCCCGAGCAGCAGGCGGCCAGCCGCGAGGAATTACGACGCGTGGCCGAGGCGATCGAGGGCTTGCCGCCCCAATGCGGCGAGGTGTTTCGTCTACGCAAGGTGGAAGGCCTGTCGCAGCGAGAGGTCGCCAACCGCATGAGCCTGGCCGAGAGCACGGTTGAGAAACACATGGGACGCGCCACGCGGCTGTTGATGGATCACTTCGGGCGTGGCGGAAAATTTGCCAGCGAAGCATCTACCGGCCTCGAAGAATCGGCAATATATACGAGACATGGGCAGCGAACGGAAGACCAGTAGCCGCATCGACGATGCCGCAGCTGCCTGGGCGGCACGCGTCGATCGAGGTCATTTGACGGCTGCAGAGCAGGCCTCCTTCGAGGCCTGGCAAGCCAGCGACCGTCGTTGCCTGGGCGCATATGCGCGTGCACAGGCGGTGCTGGCCAGCATGGACCGCGCGCAGGCGCTAGGAAAGGACTACGCCTTCAGTCACCCGCAAGCGCGAACGGCCGGTTCCGCCGCAACAGCTCTGCGGCCACGGCGTTCCTGGCGTGCTGCAGTCGCACTGGCTGCGGGTGTCGTAAGCCTTGCCCTGTGGTGGCCGCCGTCGTGGTTTGCAGAACCTCCCGTGACCACAGTCAAGGGTGAGCTGCGCCAGATGCCGCTGCCCGATGGATCCTCGGTGACCTTGAATACGGCCACGGCCATACAGACCCGCTTCGACGCCAGGCTGCGCACCGTGGAGCTCGTCCGTGGAGAGGCCCTTTTCGACGTGGCCAAGGACCCCCAGCGACCCTTCCAGGTCCAGGCTGGCGAGCTGACCATCAAGGCCATCGGTACCAGCTTCACGGTTCGGCGTATGCCGGGTCAGGCCGTTCAGGTGGCGGTGCGTGAGGGAGTGGTGGACATCCTGCACCCCAGTGCCGCCCGACCTCTGCGTGCGGTGCACAACCAGGTGGTGACTCTTTCCGCCGAATCCGGCGCCGCCCGGCGTGTGCTTGTCAAGCGGTCCGTCACCGCTCTGCAGGTGGAGCGCACACTGCTGTGGCGCGAGGGCCTAGTGGCCTTCGAAGGCTCCACCCTGGCCCAAGCTGCGATGGAGTTCGAGCGCTACAGCGATGTCCGAGTCATCGTCGTCGAGCCCGAGCTCGCTGGCCAGAGCATCACGGGGCTCTTTGCCGTCAACAACCCGGCCGGTTTCGCACGCGCGGCCGCCTCGGCCGTCGGTGCCCGCGTCACCGAGCACGGCAATGAGTTGCGCATCAGTCGCCCCTGAACATGGATTTCTAAGCCCTCCCCCAGGCCCACCGTTCGATCCGTCGATTCAAGTCGGACCCAGTCAAGCCGGAGCTGGTCGAGCGCGTGTGCACCGATGCCATCGCCCGCGCCTAGTCGTCAGGCAATCTGAACAGCCTGTTGCTGATGCTGATGCTGACGCCTGACGCGGCACGCTGGCAGCACCTCTGCGAACTGCACGAACGGCAGGAGATGGTCCTCCAGGCGCCCCTGGTGCGCGCGACAACTTCTACAACCTGATCGGGTAGCACATCGCGGCCGTCGACGAGATCATCGTGGCGCAGAACATCTGCCTCTGATTCGAGGCGAAAGGACTTGGCATCTGCTGCATGGGAACGACCTTGCACGCCATGGAAGCGATCGCGCGTTTCCTGCAGCTTCCCGCGATCTGCCTGCCCGTGACGACGCTCGTGGTCGGGTACCCCGACGAAGCGCCACCCAGGCGCGACCGGCTTCCTGCGCGGGCGTTGATGCATGAAGAGACCTACGCCCGGCCCAGCGGTGAAGACCTGGACCGCATCTACGCGAAACGTGAGGCGGACGGCTGGAACCGCTACTTGTCGACGCCCCATATCAAGGCCCTGATCGAGCAGCACGGGATCCGCTCGCTGCCGGAGTTCTACACGAGCCGGGTCAAGTACGACCCCGAGCTGTTCCAGCGCGACTCGGACACCCTGAAGATGCTGCTGAGCAGGCGCCGGCTGTCGGACAGCGCGCCACCGTAGACGCCCACCTGACGACGCCTAGCGCGACGGTGTCACAGCGCGGCTCGCAGCTACAGCCGGCATCAATTAGGGTTTATCCGATGGTGGCAGATCACTCTGCTGCGCATTGAACCCCGACGGAGACGATGAATGGATGGGGCCGCAGTTGCGGTCTTGACTAGCAGTGGGAGATGCCGAAATGAGTGGTCGACTTTCAGCCGTCGCGGCAGCCGTCGCAAGCATTTGCATGGTGGCCGCGGCGAGCGCGCAGGCGCAGACGCGCATGTTCGATGTGCCTGCGGATGCCGCCGTGCGCTCCATCCCGCAGTTCTCGCGCCAGGCCGGCCTGCAGATCATGGCGCCGGCAGATGGCCTGGGCGGCGTCGTCACCCCCGCCATCCGCGGCGACCGGGACGTGCGGGCAGCCCTGCGCGAGCTGCTGGCCGGCACCGGCTTGGTGATCGCCTCGGACTCTGGCAACGTCATCGTGCTGCAGCGTGCCGCCGCTGGCGCGGGGCCTGCGGTGACCGGGACTGCCTCGGCGGCAACGACCTTGGCTGCCGCAGCGTCCGCAGAGCAGGCCGCCGAGCCGGTGATCGTGACCGGCTCCCGGCTGCGGCAGTTCGACGGCGACTCGGCCACGCCCGTGGCGGTGGTTCCGGCCGACGCGCTGGTTGGCCGCAGCAGCAGCATCTCCGTGGGTGACCAGCTTAGCGTGTTGCCGCAGTTCAGGGCTACGTTCACGCAGGCAGCCTCAACGGGGATCGGCCTGGGTGCGCCGGGCCAGGTCGGCCTGAACCTGCTGGACCTTAGGGGCATGGGCACGACGCGCACTTTGGTGTTGCAAAACGGCCGGCGCCTGGTCTCCAGCTCGCAGAGCGTGGCCCAGCCTGACACCAATACGATCCCCATCGCACTGCTGCAGCGTGTCGAGGTACTGACCGGCGGCGCATCGGCCATCTACGGCGCTGACGCCATCGCAGGGGCCGTGAACTTCGTGCTCAAGGACGATTTCGATGGCCTGTCCCTGCGCGCACAACTCGGCAGCAGCGCCGAGCACGACGCCTCCACGCGCAGCGGCAGCATCACGGTGGGCCGCAACCTCGGTGGCGGGCGTGGCAACGTGGCCGCCAGCGTGGAGGCCGCGCGGCGCGAAGGCCTGCGCTACTTCGAGCGCCCGTTTTCGGTAGGTCAGGCGCAGTTCGTTCCCAACCCCAATGCCGGCAAGCCCGGCGAGCCCAGCCAGATTCAGGTCCAGGACCTGCGCCTGCTGAGCAACTCCACCGGGGGGACGCTTCCCTACGGGCCTCCCTTCTATCGCTTTGCCCCCAACGGCACTCTCAACCCGGCCGACCTGGGCGCGCGCGCCCTGCTCAACCTGGGCATCAGCGAGGGCGGCGATGGCCTTAGCACGGTGACCTTCAACTCGCTGCTGCCCAGCCACGAACGGGTGTCGTTGAACGTGCTCGGGCGCTACGAGATCGCCCCGGCGACGACGGCCTTCGCCCACGTGACCGCGATGACGCAGCGTTCGCAGGCCTTCAGCAACCCGGTGGTGAGCCAGCTGAACCTGAAGAAGTCGAACCCCTACCTGAGCAGCCAGGCGCTGGGGGTGCTGAACGGCTATGGGCCGACGGCCAGTGCCCCGAGCTTCATCGCGATCAGGGCGAGCGAAGACCTCGGCGTGCTGGCTGAGGCGGCCAACCGTGAGACGCTGCGCGGCCTGGTGGGCCTCAAGGGCGCGCTGACGCCGAACTGGAACTACGAGCTGTCTGCCAGCTACGGCCGAGTCGGGCTGCGAGTCAACACCTTGAACAACCAGTATCCGGACCGCGTGGCCCGCGCCGCCGATGCGGTGGTGGACACGGCCGGCGTGCTGGGCACACGTGGCGCGATCGTGTGCGCGTCGCGCCTGGCAGCAGGCAGCACACCCACCGGCAACCCGGCGATCGACGAATGCGTGCCCGGCAACTTCTTCGGTGCGGGCGCGGTCAGCGAGGATGTGCGCCGCTACGTCACGCTGAACACGCAAGCCACCGGCCGGATTGCACAGCAGTTGCTGACCGGCTTCGTGTCTGGCGACACGTCGGGCTGGCTCGCGCTGCCCGGCGGACCGGTGTCGGTGGTGGCAGGATTCGAGCACCGCAGTGACGAGACCCGCTACAGCCCCGACACGCGCGACGCCGCGGGGCTCACGGCCTCGTCCGGAGCGGGGGCCGTGCAGGGAACGGTCAGCGTCAACGAGGTCTTCACGGAGATCAAACTGCCGTTGCTGGCTAAGCTGCCAATGGTGCGCAAGCTCGAGCTGACGGGTTCTTTGCGGGCCAGCGACTACAGCCTCGGCGGTGTCGGGCGCACCAACTCCTGGGGTGCTGGCCTGCTGTACCAGGTGAACCCGCAGGTCACGCTGCGGGGCTCGACCCAGAACGCCGTACGGGCTCCCAACGTGGCCGAACTCTTCGAGCCCACAGCGCCCACGC
>Ga0315900_10009577_pt1 | contig 12266 bp, 10 predicted proteins | sample LakEriMetagenome_FD_203521 | JGI IMG/M metagenome (GOLD analysis project Ga0315900, IMG submission 203521) | Freshwater fungal communities from buoy surface, Lake Erie, Ohio, United States - Buoy 12 MA114 | ecosystem: Environmental > Aquatic > Freshwater > Lake > Lake biofilm | place: USA: Lake...
GTCCGTCGATGCAGACCGCCGTGCCCGGCACAAACGACACGCGGTGCCGTTCGGCGGCGGGCATCAGGGCCGCCACGGTCACCGCTGCCGGCAGGGTCAGCCACACGAAGTACCCGCCCCCGGGCGCCGTGACACGGCAGCCGGCTGGCAGCTCACCGTCGAGCGCCGCCAGCAGGGCGTCGCGCCGTTCGCGCAGCGACTGGCGCAGGGGCGCCAGGTGGGCATCAAAGCCCCCCGACCCGCAGAGAGTGGCGACCATCATGCCCATCGCGAAGCTGGGCGCGCCTCCACTGTCGCGCACGCCGTCGTCGGCGAACCGGAGGGCCTGCGCGGCACTGCAGGTGACAAAGCCCAGGCGCAGTCCCGGGGCCAGCGTCTTCGAGTAGCTACCGAGGCGGATGACCCGCCCGCGCGGGGCCAGCGCAAACAGCGAGGGCGGCGGCGGCGCGTCGAACCACAACTCGCGATAGACATCGTCCTCGATGACGAGCAGGTCGTGCTGCTCGGCCAGCGCCACCAGTTGCTGCCGACGTGCGAGGGGCAGCAGGGCGCCAGTGGGGTTGTGGAACGTGGGGATGGTATACAGCGCCCGTGCCCGCCGTCCCTCGGCCTGCAGCGCCTCGAGTGCAGCCTCGAGGCGGTCGATCTGGATGCCCTCGTCATCGATCGGAATGGGCCGCAGCTCGAGCTGGTGGTCGCGCAGGGTCTTGAGCGCCAGATGGTAGGTCGGCGACTCGACGAAGACGATGTCGCCGGGGGCGGTGAAGAGCGTGCATACCTCGTCGAGCCCCTGGGAGTTTCCGGCCGTGCCGATGATTTCGCCCCGCGAGAGATCGATCTGCTCGTGGAGGGCCGTGCGCTGACGCTGCCACTCGAGCAGGGGCCATACCCCTTCCGGGGCGCCATAGGCCAGCGGGGCGCTGCCGAACTCCCGGAACGCCTCGTGTGCTGCCTGCTGCATGGCCGTCACGGGCAGCAGCGAGGGGTGCGGCTGGCCGAAGACAAACTCGGCCCAGCCTTCGCGCAGCGCCATCTGGGTGCTGGATGGCAGGGGCATGCCGGTCACGGTCGCTCCATCGTCATGACACTGGCCATGATGTCGATGCCTTCCCACAGGTTGCGGAGGCGCAGGTTCTCGTCGGGCCCGTGCTGGTTGTTGTCGTGGTTCACCAGCGAGATGCCCACCGTCGGCATGACCTCACTGAAGCTGGCAAACGGCATGCTGCCGCCGAGCGTCGGCGTGCGGATGATGGGTCGCCCGCCGCGGGCCACGGCTGCGGCGACGGCACTGGCCATCGGGTCATCCATCGACACCCGGGGCGCATACGAGCCGGCGCGCTCGTCGACGCGCGCCAGCAGCGGGTGGGTCAGCCGTTCCTGTTCCGACGGGTCGCGTCCGATGACCACGTGATAGCCCTGACTGCGGATGTGGTCGATGAGGCGGCGGTTCATGATCGACGGCTGGAGTCCGTTCACCAGGCGCATCTCAAGCCGTGCCCCCGCCCATCCGGGAATGGCGGTGCGTGAGGGCGACTCAAGGCCGTCGCCGGATTCCATGGTCAGGACGCTCAGCGTGGGCTCGCTCAACTTCCGCTCGAGGCGCACCTCTCCGCGTTCGGGCATGGCCACGAGAAAGTCGCGCTTCAGCGCCGCCTCGACGTTCGGCATCTCGTCGATGGCCCGCTGCTCGGTCGGCGTCAGCGGCACCACATCGTCGTAGAACCCCTTGACGGTGACGCGGCCCGTGTCGTCCTTCATCGAGGCCAGCAGTTTCGCCAGCCGCATCGAGGGGTCGGGGGCCCAGTTGCCATAGTTGCCCGAGTGCAGTTCCTGACGCGCGCCGAAGATGCGCACGGTGATGCCGGTGCTGCCCCGGACGCCGTAGTAGAGCGTGGCGCGTCCGCTGGGGTGACGGGGGCCGTCGAGGGTGATGGCGACATCGGCCTTCAGCGCCGCCGCGCGTTCCGTGGCAAAGCGACGGAAGTTGGCCGACCCGGCTTCCTCTTCGCCATCGAGGACGACGCGGAGGTTCCACAGGGGCCCGCGACCGGTGGCTCGCAGGGCATCGACGGCATTGAGCACCGCGATGATGGGGCCCTTGTCGTCAGACGTCGACCGTCCGTACATGCGGGTTTCCGGATCGAACGTGGTGGTCGCAGGCGTCAGCGCGAGAGGGCCTGACGGCGCCACGAGGCAGGGCGCGAACGGCGGGCACGTCTTCCATTCGCCGGGATTGACCGGCTGCCCGTCGTAATGAATGTAAAGGGTCATCACGCCGCGGGCGTTGGGCACATCGAGCGTAGCGAGGACCACGGGGGCTCCGGGTCCCTCGGTGCTGGTGACGGTGAATCCCCGGGCCCGGAAGAGGCCCGCAACATGCACGGCGTTGCGCCGCATGTCGGCGTCGCTGGTGGCGATGTTCGGCAGCGCAACAAATTGCATCAGCTCGTCGACGATGGCCCGTTCGCGCGTGGCGCGCCAGGCATCGACGGCCGAGGTCTGCGCAGACAGCACCGGCGCGGTGGCCAGCAGTGCCAGCAGGGTGAGTGCCCGACACCAGGGACTGGAACGCATCTGATCACTATACCCGGGATGTTCTCGCAGCACTGGTGATGGCGCCGCATCGCCGGCTGTCCAGCGTCAGGGCCTGCGGACGAGACGGAGTTCTCCGCCGATACCTTCCACCAGGGCGGCACGGTCATCCGGCGCCCGCATCAGCAGCGGCCCGCCCTCGGAAGACGACGCGCTTGTGAGGAGCAGCTGGCGTCGCGTGAGCTGCCGGGGGCAGACCTGACCGGCTTCATCACCTGAGAGCAGCCGGCTACCTGTTGTCTGGGATGCCAACGACGTGACCCGCGCTGATTGGCTGCATGACGTGGCTATTCCGGTGACAGTACGGTCCCCATCAGACACTGGAGCAGATCAGCTGGACGGGGAGTTCGCTGCCTCAGCGCCACGGCGCAGGGGGGGGCCGAGGCTGACGACCACCGCACTCCAGGCGGGACGCGGCGGACGGCGCATGAGACGACCGACCGCCGGCCGGCTATCCGCGTGCGCGCGGGTCATCGCATCCGGCCACCCAAGCGGAGAGTTACGGCGTCGGTCGACGCCACACGCCTCTGATACGGCGTCAGCCTCCCAGGGCCCTTCCTCGCATTCCTCGGGTCGCAGGCCTTCCTCTCACGTGGACAGCTCGGGAGTCGAGCCCTCAAACGACACACATTCGTGGACGGTCAGGCCCCCTTTCGAAGGCCTTGCACAGGCCGTTGGAAGGAAGTAGCGACGGCTTCCGGACCATTGTCGCAGGAGACTCGCTGGGGCATGCAGGTACCAATCGAAGGCAGAGAGCCGTCCTGCTATCACGCGGAGTTGTCCACCGCCCACGCCAGGGTTGAAGGCGAGGAGCGACACCAGCAGGTCTATCGACGACGGGCGGAGGCTCGCACGAGCGATGGCAACGGCGAGGTCGTGCAGCAGACCGAAGCCGAAGCCCCTGCCCGTCCCTCGCCAGGGAACGTGCGGCTCGATGATGTTCTCGATGGCCGACGGCATCTGCACGGTGCCGGTCACCGCCAACGCGAGCGTGCGCGCGCGAGTCGCCGTGAAGGTGCTGACCTGTCAGCTGAGCGGTCACCACGACGGCGAGGTGGGCACGAGCGGGCCGATGAGCGATGCGTGGTCGAACGCAAGCGGCAGGATGTGCTCGAAGCCCGGCGCGAGATCCGTAGACAATGCGCCGGCGTGCTACCCCGTTCGCACGGGCATGCGGGCCGCCGGCACGGTGCGTCCGGCCCACCGTCGACCGCGGCGCCAGCCGAGGACGATTGCCGTGCCGCTCACGGCGATGCCACCGAGGCTCAGGGTGATGACGATGAGATCCCAGGCCGGCCTGGCGAAAAAGAGCGCGGGAAAGTCGAGGGAGTGCAGGCCCCGATACAGCCAGCGTTCCAGGCGACTGAGGCGCTCTTCCTTCGCCACCAGCTGGCCCGATCGCGGGTCGGCATACAGCCATGTGTTGACCGCGTCGTCGAACTTCACACGCAAGACCGGCAGCGGGCGGCCGCCGTCGCGATCGTAGTAGTAGGCGTCATAGTGATCGAGCCAGGTCGACTCGACGACAGCCGCACCCGGCACGGCCCGGTGCGTCAGACGCTCGACCGCGCGCTGATCGAAACGGTCGACGAGCGCGCGCGCAGGATCGCCGAGACGCGTGAGACGACGATCGAGTGCGGCCTGTGGCGACAGATACGCCGCCAGGTCGGTGTTGGTCCACTGCCCGGAGTCGGCAGCGTGTGGCGGCCGGTAGGCCGACAGATACGCCGCGCCGTCGAAGTGCACCAGGTCGACCTCACGCGCAGGAAACACGGCGGTCAGCGCACCCGCGGCAGTGCGGATGGCGGCGACGTCGAGCCGGTCGAGGTCCAGCGGGCCGCCGGCCAGCATCTCGCGCTGTGCGCGGGTCGGCGAACTCCCGGGGCTCCAGTCCCATGGGTTCATCGACAACATGCCGCTGAGGATCCACGTGAACGTGATGACGCCGAAGATGAGACCACCGTAGTGATGCCACTTCATCACGCCGGCATACGGCGAGCGCGACGGTCCACTGGCGCCCCGTAGCCGGTATATCGGTTCCCGCGACCAGCGCCACAGTCCTGCCGCGAGACCGCTCAGCGCCATCACGCAGCCGACGAGCGATCCGTAGACGATGAGGCCTTCCCAGAGGCCTGCCTGGCGGCGCAGTGGCGTGAAATAAACCCAGTGAAGCACGGCACCGGCGTAGCCCCAGAAGCGCCCGTGCGTATCGGTCCGCATCACGAAGTCGCCCGTGCGAGCCGAGACGTAGAGATGCGTCCCAGCGACATCACCGAGCACCACGCGGTGCAGCGGCATCTGGGCGCGAATGACACTGCTGAGCGTCCATTGGTCGGAGTCGTCGAGGCGCCGATCGTGATGTACCGTGGCGGCATGCTCCGGCATGAAGGCACGCACGGCCGCGACGGCCGCGGTCGCGGACACATCATCGAGGGGTGCGCCGGTATCGGCGTAAACTGCGCGCCACTCGGTGCCGCGGGCGAAGCGGTACACGGGCCGGCCCTGCCACATGCCGATGCGCAGGCGATCCGGTCCCGTGGTCGACTGGTAACCCGCGCGCCGCGCGGCGTCGGCAGGCGGCACCATCGCCGCCGAGAGGTCGAGCGGCGGCAGGCGCATGAGACGCTCTTCCGCGGTGAGCCGCGGCATGCGGGCGTACATCATCACGATGCCGGAGGCGAACCATACGAGGAAGAGCCCGCAACAGGCCAGACCGAGCCAGCGGTGGGTGTAGATCAGCCAGCGGGTGACAATGGCGGGCGACATGCACCTCGAGTGTGACGTGCAATGGCGAGGGGCCGCGTGTCACAGCGTCACCGCACGTGGTGCGCATTCGCACTACGCGGCGGATCCTGAGGAACCGCAGCGGGCCGGTCAGGTCGCCGCCATGTTTGTGCGGCTGTCCGAGATCCTGCTCCCTGGTGCCGCGTGCCGTTCCGCGACGCTCCTGCAGGTTCCCTCGGCCACACCTGCTTGGCCGGCCGCCACGATGACCGCCAGCATCCGCTGGATGCGTGACACTGCGGAGGACCGCCCCGCCACGGTGCAGGCGTGTCGCCAGGCAACGAGCGCCGTCGAGGTGGCCGCAGCCAGACACCGGCGAGCGCCATGCCCGTCGAGATCGTCGCCCTTGCCAGCGATTTCGTGTTCGGCGTCCTGCGCCTGTCGCAGCACAGTACACTCGCCGGCGAGGCGGCGTTCGCGGAACCTGCTGCGGGCCGTGCGCGCGTTCGTCTCTGATGCCCTGGCTCCATCGGTAGACCTTGTCGCTCCCCCCCGTGAGTGCAACAGGATCGGGTTCCCAGTGACCGACGGCACGGGCATCATGCACCTCAGGCTGTCGCGAATCCTTTCGCATGCGCAGGTACCATCCGGACTGGTCGGTCACGCCGGCCTGTCAGGGCACTCGTGTTCTTCGCCCTTTCACCAGGGGCGTTCATCGCAGGCACAGTACACCCGCTGGCCGGTCCCGATCGGTTGTTTCGCCTGATGCTGAAGATGCCGAGCGACACGTGACGAGCTGTCTGCAACCCCACATCGCACACCCCAGCACTCACACCTCTGCGAAGCGCATATCGCTGACGCGTATTGCAGGAATCGATGCGCCTCACGGAGAATCCAGGCGGTCTCCACTGGGGACCGTCCTGTCACCGAATCAGCCATGTCATTCGGACGATCAGCGGCTACGTGAGCCACGTCGAATTCCAGGCGAACGCGGATGATTGTTCCAGGCGGCCACGAGGCCTCACAGGTGAACAGCTACGAGTCTTCCGACAGGCGAGCCAGGAGACGAACCGACCGAGCCGTTGATCACCGCGAACGATGCATGGAGGACCGTCAATCCGATGTCCCACTGGCCATGCAGCCGACAGCGGCCGCGCACGTCATGTTCACGCGCCTGCTTCAGTACGTGACACATCCACTGCTCTCGGTCTCGCCACTCAATGGCACCGCCTTCCCTGTCACCTGGACAGAGGATACTCACTGGGTTCGATTGAAGCTGATGGGGTTCCTGCCCCTTGGGCGGCAGGCGATCGTGATCTCAACGCCGTCGCTTCCAAGCGGCTTTGCGATTCGAGACGCTGGCCACAGTGCACTCATTCCGGTTTGGGACCACCTCATCACGATTGAGCCACACCCTGGCGGTAGCCTCTATCGCGACCAGGTTGAAGTCTTCGCTGGGGCCCTTACGCCGCTTGTCTGGATGTTCGCGCAGATCCTTTTTCGTCATCGGCAACGTCGCTGGCTGCGCTTGGCAGCCCATGGCTTCGACTACGGAGACGCCTAGCGCCGTCTGCTGCCGACGAGCGTGAGAACGGCAGCGGTTGTGGGGCCTCGACTTCACTCTATGAAACCAGGAGCGAGGCCCCTCAACCGCACGGTATGGGAGCGCTCCCAGCAGACGCTGACGGTATGGATCTCTCTGCCATGAACAAGAATAGCGCCCTTATCACTCTCTCAGAGTCGGACCGAACCACGTTCGGACAGGAGGACGTTTCACGGCAGTCATTCCCGCAACAGGTCTTCTCCGCGATGTGTGCAGCCGAGTCAGAGATCACCGACGGTGGCTTCGCTCGATACGGAGTTCTTTCAGTATCCGCACAATCTCACGGACCTGCTTGTCACGTTCGTCTCGATGCATCCGGAGGAGTTTGGACCATTGCCGGAGGTTGACGATGCCTACCACGGCACTCCAGCGAACAACGGCAGACCGTCGCGGTGGGACGCACAGCTTCCCGGCGCCGCTGTCGCTGAGGTTCCGACGTTCGCGCTCACTGCGCCAGGCAGGGATGGCCGAGGTCTGGATGGACAGCATCGGCACTCATCTGGCATGAAGGCTCCCTCACGCCGGGCGGACAGGGACTTCCGGTGGTTACGGCATCCTGAGCAGGCGGACTTCACCCGTCGCCCCCCCGACGAGGACTGCCCGGTCGTCGGGCGTCCACAGCAGCAGCGACACGCCGTGTGAGAGATCCGCCGCCGCGACCAGAGGGTCGCGGGCGGTCAGCTGCCAGAGGTAGACCTTCCCCGACTCGTCGCCGGACATCAATCGCGTACCGGAGTGCTGGAAGGCGACGGCGGTCAGCCACGCCTCATGCCCCGACAATATGATCGGCGTCGTGCCTCTCGGACCTGCACCTGAGCAATCCCAGACGGCCAGTTCCTGGGATCCGCCCGTGGCCAGATAGCGGCTGGCCGAGTCCCAGGACAACTCGCGCACCTTTCCGGGGTATCCGGACATCATCAGGTCGCGCCCGGTCTTGGTAATCCAGAAATGGACGGTGCTGTCCTGGTCGCCGGTGGCGATGTATTTCCCGTTCGGGCTCCACCTCGCCGTGAGCGAGCTGCCCTGCCAGGAAAATGTCTGCTCGGGCTGCTCCTGTGCGGGGTCGAAGACCGTGACTCCGCCATAGCTGGTGGTGCACAGGCGGGCCCGCCCTGGCTGCCATCGCAGGTCAGTCACGGTCGCACGGTGCTTCGCGTACTCGCGGACGAGCGTGCCCTGCAGGTTCCAGAGCCGCACGGCGCGGCCTGCGGCTGTCGCCACCAGTTGCCCGTCGGGGCTGAAGGCCACGCGCTCGACCCAGGTCGATCCGGCCTCGAGGGTGTGGAGCAGGGTGCCGTCGGCGGCGTTCCAGAGCCGGGCGGCGCCGTCGTGCCCGCCGGTGGCGATCACGGCGAGTGCCGGATGCCAGTCGGTCGAGGATCCGCCGTGTGTGTGTGCCCGGCAGGACCACAGAGGCGTGCCACCCTGCCGATCGAGCACGGTCAGCTCGCCTTCGACGGAGATCACGGCAGCCCTGTCGGCCGATGGGGACCAGGCGGCCTCGAGGACATGGCCGTCGACCCGCGTCTGCCAGCTGGCCATGAGCTGGGCCCGGGCCCCGGAACGCCCTAGGCCAGGCACTTGGCAAAGCCCTCGTTCAGCGCCGCCCGGTCGAGATTGCGCCCGATGAAGATGAGGCTGTTCCCCGGCGTGTCCGTACCCCAGGGCCGATCGAGCCGGCCGTCAAAGAGCATGTGCACACCCTGGAACACATACCGCTGATCCCGGTTCTTCAGGTGGAGGATGCCTTTCATGCGGAAGAGATCCTGTCCCTGCTCCTGCAGCAGCTCGCTCATCCAGGCGTTGAACTTCTTGATGTCCACCGGGCCCGCCGTGGTGATACCGACGGACGTGACCTCTTCATCGTGCTCATGATCGGGCTTGAAGACCCGCTCGGCAGACGGCGACACCCGACTGCCCGGCGACAGCAGCGCCATCTGGAACTCGTCGGGGTGGTGCTCGGTAAAGAGGGCATATCGCCCGGCCAGGGGCACGAAGATCGTGAACGTGGCCGGCGGCGCGTCGAGCGCCAGGGTCCACAGCTGCTCCCCTGGCGAGAGCGACCCTCCGGTGGGGACGGTGGTGGCCTCGCCGGAGAACGCCAGCACCGCCGGCATGATGCCGGCGTCCAGGCCGGTGCCGTCTGCCGCTCCGATGGGAATCAGGGCGAGATCCATCGAGGGGTCCGGCCCCTCCTGGAACGTGAGCGTGTACTCGCCAGCCTCCAGCGTGACCAGGCCGCCCCATTCGAACGGATACTCGGGCTCGAGGAACTGCGGATCAACCGTCATGGCCCGGCTCAGGTTGAATCCGCCCTGGTCCAGGATGGCCTCCATGGGAATCGCCGCATCGCGCGTGCGGTGAATGCGCGCGGCCGCATTCATCGAGCGGATGCGTGCCTCGAGGCGCTCGATCACCTCGGGCGCCACCAGATCGGTCTTGTTCAGCAGGATCACGTCGGCGAATGCGATCTGCTCCTTGACCTCGTCGGCGTCGTCGATGTGCTGCCAGACGTGCTTGGCGTCGACCATCGTGACAATGGCGTCGAGGGCAAGCTTGCGCTGCATCTCGTCGTCGACGAAGAAGGTCTGGGCGACCGGGCCGGGGTCGGCCATCCCCGTCGTCTCGATCATGATGTGGTCGAAGCGGTCGCGGCGCTTCATCAGGTTGCCGAGAATGCGGATGAGATCGCCCCTGACGGTGCAGCAGATGCAGCCGTTGTTCATCTCGAAGATTTCCTCTTCGGCGCCGATGACGAGGTCCTGGTCGACGCCCACCTCGCCGAATTCATTCTCGATGACGGCGATGCGCTTGCCATGGTTCTCGGTGAGGATCCGGTTGAGCAGGGTGGTCTTCCCAGCTCCGAGGAAGCCGGTCAGGACGGTGACGGGCACACGGTCGATTGATTCGGGCACACTCATGATGATTCGTTCTCCAGGGAAAGCATGCGGGGGGCGCGACGGGTCCAGGTGCGATGCAGCCGGGCCTGCGCCATGACGATCGGGGACAGTGCGGCGGCAGCCCCCTGCAGCAGCACCTGCCCGTCGATCATGACGACCACCTCATCGGCCCACTCGCGCGCGAGCGCGACGTCGTGTGTGGCCATCACGACGGCCGTGCCGACCTCGACCCGGGCGTCGAGGGCCGCAAGCAGATTGGCCTCAGCGGCGGCGTCGAGCCCGGCCGTGGGTTCATCGAGCAGCAGGATGCGCGGGCGCATGGCAAGGACGCCGGCGAGGGCCACGCGCCGCTTCTCCCCGGCGCTCAGCGCATGGATGGGCCGCTCCGCGAGGGCGAGCAGGTGGAGGCAGGCCAGCGCCTCGTGCGTCGCGTGCTGCACGAGGTCGGACGGCAGGCCGAGGTTTCTCGGGCCCATGGCCACGTCCGCGGATACCGTGGGGCCGAAGAGCTGGTCATCCGGATTCTGGAACACGAGGCCCACCGCCTCGCGCCAGCGCGAGAGGCTGCGCGCATCACGGCCAAGCGGCGTGCCGTCCAGCAAGAGCGAGCCGCCCGCCGGAGGGAGGATGCCGGCCAGATGCAGGAGGAGCGTGCTCTTGCCTGACCCATTCGGGCCCAGCAGGGCCGTCCGCCGCCCGGCCTGCACGGTGATCGAGACATCACGCAGGCCGCCGGTGTGGCCCGGGTAAGCAAACGTCAGCCCGCGCGTCTCCAGGGGGGCCGTCACCGCGACTGCTCCCAGAGCCCGACCAGCAGACCCACGAGGGCCATGGTGCCGACGCGGACCGGGCGCCAGGCCTCCACCGGTCGTGGACCGATCGAGATCCCGCCGCGCGCGACCAGGCCGCGCTCGAGCGTCAAGGCCAGCTGCGACGACTGGGTGAACAGGTTGGCGGTGAGCAGGCCGAGCGACCGGACGGTGCCCCGCCAGCCCCGGAAGCCGAGCCGGGCGCGCTGGGCCGCGTGCAGCGTCGCCAGCGTGCGCGTGAACTGGAACAGGAACCGGTGCACCGCCATCACCGTGGCGCTGAGGCTGGGTGGCAGGCCCAGGCGCTGGGCCATCCAGATCAGGTCGTCGATCGGTGTGGTCAGGGCGAGGCCGACTGTGCAGATGGTGACCGCACATGACCGAGCCAGCGTCGCCGCGGCGAGCCTCAGCCCTTCCGGGGCGATGTGCACGGGCAGCCATGGTTCCGTCGGAGGCTGGGAGAGGGTCAGTACCAGCGGCGCCACGCCCGCCAGCAGGAAGCCCACGGGCATGCCCAGTGCCTTCCGGACGACGCGACCCGGCACGCCGGCCCGTGACAGCCCTGCGAGGCCTGCGAAGGCCACGGCCAGGGGCAGCCAGGGGCTGGTGGCCGTGAGCGCCAGCAGCACGCCCACCCCGGAGGCCGTCAGTTTCTCGGCCGGGTGGCACCGGGCCCATCGGTTGGTGCGGGCCTGCTCGTCGATCATGTGGGGCAAGTGCATGCGGCTACCGGCCCTTCCTGGCGCGCATCCCGATCATCACGCCGAGGCCGAGCATGCCGAGGACGCCCTGCGCGGCGAGCGCCCACGGCTCGTCAGCAGCGCTGAGGCGGTGCACCGGCTCCCGCCACGGCCGGTAGTCGGGATGAAGCTGCTGCGCGACGGCCTGAGCCTGATCGTCTGAGCCGACGCCCGTGTCCATCCACAGCTGGCTCACTGCCATGCTGCCGATGAGGATGATGCCCAGCAGGGCCATCCACCGACTAGCCATGCGCCTCGGCCTCGGGGGCGTCCTGCGCCTCCAGGGTCTTCAGTGCGATGACCGTCGTCACGCCCTCGACCAGGCTCAGGGGCAGCTGGGTCCAGGCGAACACCGTGCCGAACTTCACGAACGCGCCGCCGATACCAGCCTGCGGATCGGGAAACGCCAGTGCCAGCTGGCCGGCCGTTGTGGCGTAGGTGGCCAGCACGCCGATGACGGCACCGAGCCCGGCGGCTGCAGCGCTCGGAACGCCCAGCCGGTGCAGACCCTGCCAGGTGCCCCAGCTGCACCACGGACCGACCACGCTCATGGCCATGGCGTTGGCACCGAGCGTGGTCAGCCCGCCGTGTGCCAGAAACAGCGCCTGAAACATCAGGACCATCGGCCCCAGGCCGGCCATGACGGCCGGGCCGCAGAGATATGCGCCGAGGGCACAGCCGGTCGGGTGGGATGAACTGCCGCCGACCGAGGGCAGCTTGAGGGAGGTCAGCAGCAGCGAGAAGGCACCGGCTGCCCCGATGCGCAGGGCCGCGCCTGGCTGGGCCGAGACGAGGCGGGAGATGCGCCGAAGGCCGTAGCCGACGAATGGAACGGCTGCGACCGTCCAGCCGACGGCATGGGACACGGGGAGAAAACCTTCGGCGATATGCATGGCAG
>Ga0315900_10009578_pt1 | contig 12266 bp, 11 predicted proteins | sample LakEriMetagenome_FD_203521 | JGI IMG/M metagenome (GOLD analysis project Ga0315900, IMG submission 203521) | Freshwater fungal communities from buoy surface, Lake Erie, Ohio, United States - Buoy 12 MA114 | ecosystem: Environmental > Aquatic > Freshwater > Lake > Lake biofilm | place: USA: Lake...
ACGGGGTGCCCGCATTCTGGCCCGGGGCGGTCATGATCATCGGGCAGCCCAGCGCGCGCGCGTTCCGGCAGCTCTGCTCGAGCACGTCGAACAGCCGCTGGCGCTCCGCCCCCTCGGCGAACAGCAGTCCGTACTCGGTGCCGAGCACATCGACCGGCAGTCCCCCTTCGCGGACGAGGTCGACCACCTGTTCCTCGGTCATGCCCTGGTCGCGCAGCCGCGTGAAGTCGATTCGTCGCAGTTCGAGGGCGTCGAAGCCTCCGCGTCGAGCGGCGGCGATCGCCTCGGGCAGCGCGGTGGTGTCCAGCGACCAGGTGTGCAGGGCAAGCCGCATGCGAGGTGCTCCGGAGGGCGGGGGCGCCAGTGTAGCGCCACCCGGCTCGCGGGCAGCGGTCGATCGCGCGCAGCCTCGGGCGGCCCGCGGTAGGCTTGCGCACCGTTCCCGAGGATGTCCGGATGAGCCTGCCTGCCTCGCCCGCTTCCCGCTCCGGCGCGCTCTGGCGCTGGTTCGACTACACCGTGCTGTCGCTCGCGCGCGACATGCGCTGGTCCTATCTCCCGCCGCTGATGGTCTATGTCGCGGCCGGCGTGTCGGGACTCACCGGCATCGTGGGCACCTTCTTCGTGAAGGAGTACCTCGGCCTGTCGGCGGCATTCCTGTCGGCCCTCGGGTTCTGGGCCGGTATCCCCTGGGCGCTGAAGATGCCGCTCGGGCATGTGGTCGATCTCGTCTGGCGGCACAAGGCGCTGCTCGTCTGGCTGGGTGCGGGGCTGATCGCCGCGAGCCTGCTGGTGATGGTCGGCCTGATCGCCCACACCGAGGCGATGGCAGCCGTGGCGCCGGTGGAGACCTGGTTCGTCATCGCGACGCTGCTCGCGCCGGTCGGCTACGTGATCCAGGACTGCGTGGCCGATGCGATGACCGTCGAGGCGGTGCCCGCGGTCGACGAGCGCGGCGAGCCGGTCGATCCCGAGCAGCGCAAGGTGATGCACACGACGATGCAGATGCTCGGCCGGGTCGCCATCATCGGCGGCACCGTGCTGGTGGGCCTGATCAACGTCTGGATGTTCTCCGGCGCCTCGGACCTGCCGGAGGCCGAGCGTGTCCGTCTGTATGCCGACGTCTACGAACTCGCCCTGGTGATCCCTCTGCTCTCGGTTAGCGGCGTGCTGCTGGCGGCCTGGATGCGCCGCAGGCGCGCGGCGGCCATGGCCCGGGCCGGGGTCGATCGCGAGCGCATCGCCCTGCTGCTCGGGGGGGGCGGGGGCACGACCCGGGCCAATCCGTGGATCCTCGGCGGCAGCCTCGCCTTCGTCGCGCTCACGCTGGCCGTGGGCCTCGGCGGGCTGCGCCACGCGCAGGAAATCGTGTTCGCCGGGTCGATGGGTGTCGTCCTGTTCCTGATGGCGAGGCTCACCCGCGAACTGGAGCCCTCGGCACGACAGGTGCTGATCGGCACCGCGGTGGTGGTCTTCGCGTTTCGCGCCATCCCCGGTCCCGGCCCGGGGGCGACCTGGTGGATGATCGACGAACTGGGCTTCGACCAGGCCTTCATCGCCCGACTCTCGCTGGTGGGCAGCGTGCTCACCCTTGCGGGCATGTTCGCCTTCCGGCGATTCATCGCGCAGCATCCCCTGTCCACCGTGCTGGTATACCTGACCCTGGCCGGGACGGTGCTCGCGCTGCCCTCGCTGGCGATGTACCACGGACTGCACCACTGGACGGCGGCGCACACCGCAGGCGTGGTCGACGCGCGCTTCATCGCGCTGGTGGACACTGCACTCGAATCGCCGCTGGGGCAGATCGCGATGATCCCGATGCTCGCCTGGATCGCCAGTTCGGCGCCCGAGCACCTGAAGGCCACGTACTTCGCGGTCATGGCCTCGTTCACCAACCTCGCGCTCGCCGCCTCGCAACTGGGCACGAAGTACCTGAACGAACTCTACGTGGTCACGCGCGAGGTCCGCGATGCAGCCTCCGGCGCGGTGAAGGTGCCCGCCGACTACGGTGAGCTGGGTACCCTGTTTGTCGTGGTGATCGTGATCGGACTGGTCCTGCCGCTCGCGGCCGTCGGCCTGGTACGAGCGGCGGGCTGGCGTACCGCCTGAGCGGTGAGGACGACCGCGGGATCTCGCGGGCTGCCCTTCGCTCAGGGCGTGCAATCGGACGGAGCGGCGCATGGAGCAGGTCGACAACCTGGTTGGCATGGCGATCTTCGCCCGAGTGGTCGAGGCGAAGAGTTTTTCCGGAGCGGCCCGCCGCCTGGGGATTTCGAAGTCGGCCGTCAGCAAGCACGTGACCCGGCTCGAGCGCGAACTGCGCGCGCGACTGCTCAACCGCACCACCCGCCGACTCAGCCTGACCGACGCCGGCGCAACCTTCTATCCGCACTGCGCGCGGGTGCTGCAGGAGGCCGAAGCCGCCGAGGTGGCGGTCTCGCGGCTGGGTAGCGCGCCTCGCGGCGTGCTGAAGGTGACTGCACCTGCCGCCTTCGGGCACATGCACATCGCCTCGGCGATGCCCGAGTTTCTCGCCCGCTATCCCGACCTCAAGGTCGAGATGGATCTGATCGACCGGATGGCCGACCTCGCCGAGGAGGGCATCGACGTGGCGATCCGGCTGTTCGGCGAGCCTGCGCCCAACACCGTTGCGCGTGCGCTGGCGCCCATCCGGTGGGTCGTCTGCGCCTCGCCCGGTTACGTGGCCCGGCACGGGCGGCCAGAGTCCCCGGAGTCGCTTGCCGGGCACAACTGCCTGTTCTACGCGTTCCGGTCGCTCGAGAGCGACTGGCGATTCCGCGCCCGTGGCGGCGAGGTACTGGGCGTGAAGGTCGCGGGCAACCTCACCGCGACCAACAGCCTCGCCATCCGCGAGGCGGTGCTGCGCGGGCTGGGCGTGGCGATGTCGCCCACCTTCGTGGTGGGCGATGATCTTCGGGCGGGCACCCTCGAGCCGCTGCTGCCGGACTACGAGGCGCTGGGCAATTTCTCCAGCCACATCAATGCCGTCTACCTGCCCAACCGATACCTGTCGCCCAAGGTCCGCGCGTTCGTCGACTTCTTCGTCGAGCGATTCGGCCCCCAGCCCTACTGGGACCGCGGCCTGGGCCTGCCCGGCGTCGAGGCGCCGGCATCGCGTCCCGCACGCCCGGTCCGCGCGGGGGGCGCCCCGAAGCGGGCCGTGCACGCCGGGTCTTGATACCATCGAGGCGCCGGCGGACAGGCGTCCGGGCGGGGTCCCCCGCCCGCCCTGCTCTCCCGGCGGTTCCTGCGCGCCTCGCGCTCCTTGCGTTTGTCCCCCGGAGGCCTTCCCGATGAACGCTCCCGAACGCCGCCTCCCCTTGGCGTCCGATGTCCTCGCCGGTCGCGACGCGCTGTCCGACCTCGCCAGCCTGCTGCCGGTCGGTGGCCTCAGCCGGCGTGGCTTCGTCGCCGCGGCGGGCGCGGGCTTCGCGCTTGCCGCCCATCCGATCCAGGCGCAGACGGTGATCAGCACCGATGCCCGCGGACTGGAGGCGGGCGAGGTCGAGGTGCCCGTGCCGGGCGGCACGATGCGTGCCTACGTCGCCGGGCCGGCCGGCGGGCGCAAGCTCGCCACCGTGCTCGTGGTGCAGGAGATCTTCGGGCTGCACGAGCACATCCACGATGTCGCCCGCCGGCTTGCGCACCGCGGGTATCTCGCCATCGCCCCCGATCTCTTCCAGCGACAGGGCGACCCTGCTCGCCTGTCGAGCAACAAGGAGATCTTCGACCAGATCGTCTCGCGCGTACCCGACGCCCAGGTGATCGCCGACCTCGATGCGATGCTCGCCTGGGCCGGGCGCAGCGGACGCGGCGACCCCTCCCGTGCGGCGATCACCGGCTTCTGCTGGGGGGGGCGCATCGTCTGGCTGTATGCCGCGCACAACCCGCAGTTGCGCGCGGGCATCGCCTGGTACGGACGGCTCGTGGGTGCACCCACGCCGCTCTCGCCCACCCACCCGGTGGATGTCGCGGCCCGGCTGAAGGTGCCCGTGCTCGGCCTCTACGGGGGCGCCGATCCCGGCATCCCCGTGTCGACGGTCGAGCAGATGCGCGAGGCGCTCGCCGCCGCTGGGCATCGTGCGTCCGAGATCGTGGTCTATCCCGACATGCCGCATGCGTTCCACGCCGACTACCGACCCAGCTATCGGAAGGAAGCCGCCGAGGATGGCTGGCGGCGACTGCTCGCCTTCCTTCGCCAGCACGGACTCTGACCCCACTTCTTCCACGCTTCGCTCGCGCCGATGCGAGTGCTCGCCACCCCTGCAGGAGGACACACGATGGACCAGACCCTGGTTTCCGGAGGGATGCAAGGAACCGCCGGCCGCCGCATGGAGCGGCTGATCGAGGGCTTCGCCCGCGCGGTCGAACCCATCCGCTCGACGACGATCTCCACCGACACCGCCGGCCTCGTGGCAGGCGAGATCTCCCTGCCGGTGCGCGACGGCGTGGTTCCCGCCTATCGCGCGTATCCCGAGAAAGGCACCGGGCTGCCGGTGGTGCTGGTGGTGCAGGAAATCTTCGGCGTGCACGAGCACATCAAGGACGTCTGCCGGCGCCTGGCCAAGCTCGGGTATTTCGCGATCACGGTGGAACTGTACGCACGGCAGGGCGACGTCTCGAAGATGTCCGAACCCCCGGAGATCTTCTCGAAGGTGGTCAACCACGTGCCCGACAGCCAGGTGATGTCCGACCTGGACGCGGCGGTCGTGCACGCGCGCGGCACCGGCGTCTGCGACGCCTCGCGCCTGGCGGTCACCGGCTTCTGCTGGGGCGGCCGCATCACCTGGACCTACTGCGTCCACAACCCCGCCGTGCGCGCGGGCGTGGCCTGGTACGGTCGGCTCGTCGCCCCCGCGTTCGCGCCGCTGCAGCCCGCCTACCCGGTCGATCTCGCGGCGAACCTCAAGGTGCCGGTGCTGGGCCTCTACGGCGAGGCCGATGCCGGCATCCCGGTCGAGCATGTCGAGAAGATGCGCGCGGCGCTCGCGGCCGCCGGCAACACCACCAGCCAGATCGTCCTCTACAAGGATGCCCCGCATGCGTTCTATGCCGACTACCGGCCGAGCTACCGGCGCGAGGCGGCCGAGGACGGCTGGCAGCGGATGCGCGACTGGTTCGCCCGCCACGGCGTCTGAGGCGTGCGCGACGCGGGGCAGACGCCCCCGGTCGACTCGCGGCCGCCCGGGTGGCCGCGCTCGCGGCAGTGACGCAGGAAGCAGTCAGGCAGGTGCAGATGGATTCGGCAGCAGCATCGGTCGCAGCGGCGGCCGGGGACGCGACGGCAGGCAGGGGTGGGGCGACGCTTGCCTCGCGCATGGCGGGCATCGCCACCTTCCAGGTGCTGCGCCTGCTGGCGAGGGCCAAGGCGCTCGAGGCCGAGGGGCGGTCGATCATCCACATGGAGATCGGTGAGCCGGACTTCCCGACGCCCGCCCCGGTGGTGCAGGCCGCGCTGGAGGCCACGCGCGGCGGCGACGTCCACTACCTGCCGGCGCTGGGGTTGCCCGAACTGCGGCGTGCGATCGCGCAGTGGTACCGGAGCGCGTGGTCGGTCGAGGTAGACCCCGCGCGCATCGTGGTCACGCCCGGCTCCTCGGGGGCCCTTCTGCTGGCGATGGGCGTGCTGCTCAGTCCCGGCGACGAGGTGCTGCTGGCCGATCCGTCCTACCCGGCCAATCGGCATTTCATCCGCTTCTGCGAAGGCGTGCCCCGCGGCATTGCCTGCGGCCCCGAAACCGGCTACCAGCTCGATGCCGCGATGATCGACCGGGCGTGGGGGCCGCGTACGCGTGCCGCGATGGTCGCCACGCCCGCCAACCCCACCGGCACCACGATCGCGGGCGATGCGCTCGCGCGCATCGCGGACACGGTGCATCGGCACGGCGGCGAACTGGTCGTCGACGAGATCTACCACGGGCTCGTCTACGGCGACGCGCCTCCGACGGCACTGTCGATCACCGACCGCGCCTTCGTGATCAACGGGTTCTCCAAGTACTTCACGATGACCGGCTGGCGCCTGGGCTGGCTGGTGGTGCCCGAACCCTACCTCGATGCGGTCGAGCGGCTGGCGCAGAACCTCTTCCTCGCGTGCTCGACCGTCGCTCAGCGCGCCGCGCTGGTTGCATTCACCCCGGAATCGATCGCGATCTGCGAGCGCCAGCGGCAGGCCTTCGCCGCTCGGCGCGACTACCTCGCGCAGGCGCTGCGCGAACTCGGCTTCGTGATCCCGGTCATCCCCGAGGGTGCGTTCTACCTGTATGCCGACTGCAGCCGGATCACCGGCGACAGCCATGCGTTCGCACTCGACCTGCTCGAGCGCTGCGGCGTGGCCATCACCCCGGGCGCGGATTTCGGCGAGCACCGCGCCCGCGAGCACGTGCGCTTCGCCTACACCACCGGCATGACCGAACTGCGCGAAGGCGTGCGCCGGATCGGCGAGTATCTCGCCTCCGGTGCCGCGGCCCGCCCGGACTGAACTGCGGAGTCGACCGATGAGAACCCGAACCCTTCGCCTGATCCGCGCGGCCCTCGCGGCCTGCGTGCTGCTGCCCGGCCTCGCGGCCGGCGACGAATTCACCGCGCCGCGCAGCCGCGACGAACTGGCCGGGTTCGAGGCGCTGGCCGAGCGCGGCATCGCCACTGGGGCGAATCCTCGAACCGTGGACGCGGCGCGCTGGCTGTTCGATCTGTACAGCGGGCACCACCGCGAGCACACCCCCGAGTGGGAGTGGAATCCGCTGTTCGACCAGGTGAAGCCGGATCCCGAGCGGGCGCAGGCGCTGCGCGCGCGCATCCAGGAGGCTTGCCAGCAGACCTCGACGCTGGGCTGCGGTGGCGAATTCGTGTTCGGCTATGTCGCGCGCAGCGGCATGTTCCACATCAAGCTGCTGCCCGACGATCGAGCGCCGGAGACCGACCCGCGCTTCGTCATCGAGTTTCCCCGGGGACGCGCGACGTTCAAGATCATCGACCTGCGTCCCTACGGGACCCGCATGCCGAGCTTCGCCGAAATGGATGCGGCGCCCTCCATGCGCCGTGCCGGCTTTCTGTGCCGGGTACAGAGCGCCGATCGCCGCGACCCGGTCGAGTCGCGCCTGGCCTCGATGGTGAAGATGCTGGCCGCCGAGTACCGGCGCGCGCGCAAGGCCGCACCCGACTTCGCGGTGCAGTGCTCGACCGCCTCGGCCGGCTTCTTCCCGGTGTTCAGCGGCGCGGGCTACGACCTCCAGCTGCTCGGTGGCCATATCTCGCCGCGTGGCAGCCGGCTGCAGTTCGAGAACCCCGTGCTCCTGATCACGCCCACCGCGCTGCTGATGAGCGCGAGGATCGATCGCAGCCGGCTGCGCGGTGACGCGGTGGACTGATTCGCAGGTCCTCCTGCGCGCAGTCTCCGCCAGCCGGTAGCCGATCGCGCCGGGGTCTCGCGCCGGTCGCGGGGGGCGCGGTCCCGGCTCAGCCGGCGATCGCCCGCGCGACCAGCGACAGGCCCGCGGGAACCAGCAGCAGGCAGACCGCGCGCATCAGCACCGCACGCGAGACGCGATCGTGCAGGCGCATGCCCAGCCAGAGGCCGAGCAGCACGACCGGCAGCAGCAGCGCGGCGGTGGCGGTCACCGCGGGCAGCAGCAGCCCGGAGGCGAGGAACGCGCACAGGCGAATGGCATTGCTGGTGCCGAGCACGGCCGAGAGCGTGGCACGCAGCGCCGACTTGTCCTCGAGGCGGCCGGCGAGGTGGATCACGTAGAACGAGCCGCCGGTGCCGAACAGCGAACTCACGACGCCGCCCACCAGTCCGAAGGGCGCCGCCCACCAGCGCGGGACCCTGCGAAAGCCGCGTTCGCGTGCCAGCACGCCGCGCAGCCCGTAGGCCATCACGAACACCCCGAGGCCGGCGACGAGCCAGCGGGGCGGCGCTGCGACCAGCAGCAGGGCGCCTGCCGCGATGCCCGCGAGCATGAAGGGCACGAGGCCGCCCGCTTCGCGCAGGTCGACCGCGTGCCGCTGCGACCCTCCCACCAGCAGGGCCGAGGCGATCTCGAACAGCGCGATCATCGGCACCAGCGTGGCCAGCGGCCACAGGTGGGCGAGCACGGGCACCGCGATCAGCGCGGAGCCGAAGCCCGTCATGCCGAACACCGCGTAGGCGACGAGCAGCACGGCGGCCGCGAACAGCGTGTCGGCCGCGCCGTGCAGGGCGGAGGCGGCGACGAGCGTCGACAGGGGATCGGGCATCACGGTGCATTGTCGCCGGCTCGCGGCAAGCGGCACAAGCGGCGGCCAGGCGGATCGGCCCGAGTAGAATCCGCACCGGGCGCCGTCCCGCGCGCGCAGACGAGGAGCACTGATGGACCCCAGCAGCCTGCAGGTCGCCGTGATCGGCGGCGGCACCATGGGCCGCGACATCGCGGCCACGTTCGCGCACGCCGGCGCCGCCGCGCACCTGGTCGAGCCGTTCGCGCAGGCCCGCGAGGCCATTGCCGCGCGCATCGGCCAGACCTTCGACAAGCTCGGGGCCGATGCCGCGGCGCGCGCCCGGGTGCAGGTGCACGAGTCGCTGGAGACGGTGCCCTGGCCCCGGGTCGACCTGGTGATCGAGGCGATCCCCGAGGACCTCGAGGCGAAGCGGGCGCTGTTCGTCGAACTCGAGCGCCGGGCGAAGCGCGACACGCCGCTGGCGAGCAACTCCTCGGCGATCGGCATCTCGAAGATCGGCGAGGGGCTCGCCACCCGCGACCGCATGCTGAACACCCACTACTTCATGCCGGCGCACCTGGTGCCGGCCGTGGAGGTGGTGAGTTCCGAGGCCACCGATCCGGCGGTGGCCGAGCGCGTGTGCGCGATGCTGCGCGCGAGCGGTCGGGTACCGGTACGCGTGAAGCGCGACATCCCGGGGTTCCTCGCCAACCGCCTCCAGCATGCGCTCTCGCGCGAGGCCTTCTGGCTGATCGAGCAGGGCTTCTGCGAGCCCGAGGACATCGACGCGGCCGTGCGGTTCGGATTCGGCTTCCGCTACATCGCGGCCGGACCCTGCCTGCAGCGCGACCATGCCGGTCTCGAGGTGCACGCGGCGGCCGGCGCGGAGATGTACCCGCACTTCAACAACGCGGCGACGATCAGTCCCGCGCTCGCCGGTCGGGTCGAGCAGGGCAAGCTCGGGATGAAGACCGGCGAGGGCTTCTACCGCTGGACCCCGGAGGCCATCGAGCGCGAGCGCGCCCGCTACGAGCGCACGCTCGCGCAGGCCTTCGAGATCATCCGCGCCGAGTTGCAGTCGCGATGAACGCGTCGACCGGCGCCGCCACGCGCGTGGTGATGATCCGCCACGGCGAGACGCTGTGGAACCGCGAGCGGCGCATCCAGGGGCAGACCGATACGCCGCTGTCGGACCTGGGGCGGGCGCAGGCGCGCGCGATCGGCGAGCGCCTGTCGGCGATGTCCTTCGCGGCGGTGTACGCGAGCGATCTCGCGCGCGCGTGGGATACGGCGGGCGCGATCGTCGCGGCCATCGGCGCGCGTGCCGGCGCAGCGGCCCGGACCGTGCCTGCTCCGCAGGCCGATACCCGGCTGCGCGAGATGCACTTCGGCCAATGGGAAGGCAAGACCAGCGCCGAGATCGCGGCCGCCGATCCGCAGGCGCACGCCCGTTCCCGCGAGCGCGATCCGGACTTCCGGATTCCCGGCGGAGAGAGCTTTCGCGACCTCCACGATCGCGCGGTCGGCGCGGTCAGCGAGCACGCGCGAGCCCATCCGGGCGAGACGATCTGCATCGTCGCCCACGGCGGCATCCTCGACATGCTCTACCGCCATACGCACTGCATACCGCTGCAGGCGCCGCGCGTGTTCAGCCTCTACAACGCGGCCTACAACTGCCTCACCCACGAGGCTGCGGGGTTCCGTCTCGAGGTGTGGGGCGACACCGCCCACCTCGACTCGCTGTCCGACGCCGTGGTGGGCTGAGGGGCCAGGCGGTGGCATCGGGCGAACCGGTGATCCTGGTGCCCGGGTTGTGGATGCCGGCGGCAAGCCTGTGGTGCCTGGGCCGGCGGCTCGCGCGGCACGGGTACGGGCCGGTCGGGTTCGGCTATCGCTGGATCGGTCGCGACGCGAGCGACAACGGCGCACGGCTGGCCGACTTCGCCGGGCGCCTTGCGCGGCGCGGGTCGCGCGTGCACCTGCTCGGGCACAGCACGGGCGCCGTGCTCCTGCTGCGCGCGCTCGCCGACCATCCGGCGCTGGTCGGGCGCGCAGGTCGGGTGCTGATGCTCGGCCCGCCGTACGCGGGCTGCGCGGCAGCCGATACGCTGCTGGGCTGGCCGGGCGGCCCGCGGCTGCTCGGTCGCACCCTGCGACAGTGGCTGGGCGAACCGCGCCCGGTGCCCGACCCGCGCGTCGAGGTCGGGGTCATCGCCGGTACCCGGTCGCTCGGCCTGGGGTCCTGGGTGGCGCGGCTGTCCTCGCCCAACGACGGGGTGGTGCGGCTGGAGGAGACGCAGGTGCCGGGTGCAGTGGCCCGGCTGGAACTGCCGATCGGGCACAGCGAAATGCTGCTGAGCCGTCGGGTCGCCTCCGAGGCCGCGAACTTCCTCCGGCACGGGCGCTTCGCGCTCGACCCGGCGGCCGATCGACGCGTACCCGGCGCGCCGTCCCGGGACCCGTGAGCCAGGACGCATCCGCAAGGGCCCGGACGCGCGCGCTCGCGCTCGCGCTGTGCGGCGTGCTGCCGCTGGCCGGATGCGCGACGGGCACGTTCTACGCGCAGGCGGTCGGCGGACACCTGGGCGTGATGGTGCGCGCGCAGCCGGTGGAGATCGTGCTCGAGGCACCGACCACGCCGCCCGCCACGCGGGAGCGCCTGCAGCTCGCGCAGCGCATCCGCGACTTCGCGAGCACGGCGCTCGCGTTGCCCGACAACGGCAGCTATCGCGCGTATGCGCGTCTCGGTCGCGCGGCGGTGGCATGGAACGTCTTCGCGGCGCCCGAGTTTTCGATCGAGGCGCGGCGCTGGTGCTATCCGGTCGCCGGATGCGTCATCTACCGGGGCTACTTCGATCGCGGGGCGGCCGAGGCGCAGGCCCGCCGGCTGCGCGGGCAGGAGGGGCTGCAGACCTGGATCGGCGCGGTGCCTGCCTATTCGACCCTGGGCTGGATGGACGACCCGCTGCTCGATACGTTCCTCGACTGGCCGGAGCCCGAACTGGCCGGGCTGATCTTCCACGAACTCGCCCATCAGGTCGTCTGGGTGCGCGGGGACACGGCCTTCAACGAATCGTTCGCGGTCGCGGTGGAGATCGAGGGCGTGCGGCGCTGGATGGACGCGCAGGGCGATCCGCGGGCAGCCGCCCAATACGAGCAGCGGCTCGCCGCGCGGGACCGGCGCCGGTCGCGGCTGCTCGCGCACCGCGAGGGGTTGCGGCGACTCTACGCCAGCGGGGAGAGCCCCGACGGCATGCGCGAGCAACGCAGGCGGCTGGAGCAGTCGCTGCTGGCCGACCTGCGTGCGGCAGGCGCGCCGGTCGCCGTCGACGCGCAGGCCCCGAACAACGCGCAGCTCGCCGCGCTCGCGGCCTACGCCTCGCATGTGCCGGCCTTCCAGGCGCTGCTGGCGCGACACCACGGATCGTTGCCGGCGTTCTACCGCGCGGTGGCCGCACTCGGGGCCCTGCCGCCGGCCGAGCGCGAGCGGCGACTCGAGCAACTGCAGCGCGGGGCTCCGTGAAACGATCGGCGTCCACGCGCCCATCCCGCCTTCGCCGCTATCGCCGCGAGGACCCACCCGGTCGGTCGACTTCGGGCGGGGTGGCGAGCCGTCGCGCGACCTCCTCGAGGTGGATGCGCATCGCCTCCCTGGCGCCCGACGCGTCGCCGCGCAGGATCGCGTCGACCACGGTCTGGTGATGACCTGCAGGGTGCGGGTCGAAGGGTTCCAGTGCATTGGCTAGATGGCGCGCCCGGTGCACATGCCACATCACATGCTCGTGCGCGTCGGCGAGCGCGGCGTTGCCGGCGCCCAGCACGACGGCGCGGTGGAACTGGTCGTTCAGGCGCAGGTACTCGCGCCGATGCCCGGCGCGAGCCGCCTTCTGCATCCGCTGGTGCAGGGCGGTCAGCCGTCGCATCGTTGCCGGGTCGGCGCGCTGCGCGGTCCGCCCGGCCGCGTGCTGCTCGAGCGCGCAGAGCAGCTCGAAGTGCTCGCGCAAGGCCGGCGTGGTGGCGGGCGTGACCACGGCGCCCACGTGGGGCGT
>Ga0315900_10009579_pt1 | contig 12265 bp, 10 predicted proteins | sample LakEriMetagenome_FD_203521 | JGI IMG/M metagenome (GOLD analysis project Ga0315900, IMG submission 203521) | Freshwater fungal communities from buoy surface, Lake Erie, Ohio, United States - Buoy 12 MA114 | ecosystem: Environmental > Aquatic > Freshwater > Lake > Lake biofilm | place: USA: Lake...
GGGTTACGAGACCAACTTCGGTGGTCTCGCCGACCTGTCGGTGGTCAAGGCGAATCAACTCATGCCCAAGCCCGCCCACCTCACGTGGGAAGAGGCCGCGGTGAACGCGCTGTGCAACAGCACCAGCTATCGCATGCTCGTGTCACCGAACGGTGCGGCCATGAAGCAGGGCGACGTGGTTCTGATTTGGGGCGCCACCGGTGGTATCGGGGCGTACGCCACGCAGTACGTGCTGAACGGTGGCGGTATTCCGGTGTGCGTGGTGTCCAGCGACGACAAGGCGCAGATCCTGCGCGAGATGGGCGTCGAACACATCATCAACCGCAAGACCGCGAACTACAAGTTCTGGAAGGACGAGCACACGCACGACGAGAGCGAGTGGCGTCGTCTGGGCAGCGACATCCGCGACATGACCGGCGAGGATCCGGACATCGTGTTCGAGCATCCGGGCCGTCAGACTTTTGCCGCGTCGGTGTACGTGACCAAGCGGGGCGGCACCGTGGTCACTTGCGCGGCCACCAGTGGCTTCATGATGGAGTTCGACAACCGACACTTCTGGATGCGTTTGAAGAATCTGGTCGGCAGTCACTTCGCCAACTACCAGGAGTCGTGGCAGGCCAACCGCCTCATCGCCAAGGGCATGATCCATCCGGTGTTGAGCCAGACATTCGCCTTGAACGAGGTGGGCGAGGCCGCGTACCAGGTTCACAACAACATGCACGAGGGCAAGCTGGGCGTGCTGTGCCTGGCGCCGACCGAAGGGTTGGGCATCACCGATCCCGAACTGCGGGCCAAGGTGGGCGAGGCGAACATCTCCCGGTTCCGCCGCGCGTGACCATCGCGTCCGGGTTGGGCACGGTCAGCACCGTTGCATTTAGGCTGTCGACATGATCCTCACCGAAATCGACCACGTGGCCATCGCCGTCAACGATCTGGAAGCCGCGATCGACTACTACAAGCGCGCCTTCGGTGCCGAGGTCGATCACCGTGAGGTCGTCGAGAGCGACGGCGTCGAGGAGGCTTTGCTGAAGGTGGCCGAGAGTTACGTGCAGTTGCTCACGCCCACGCGTCCCGACAGCCCGGTGGCCAAGGCCATCGAGAAGCGCGGCGAGGGCCTGCATCACATCGGCTATCGCGTCGCCGATTGCGGTGAGGCGTTGGCCGCCATGATCGCCGCCGGTGCCAAGGCCATCGATCAGGCCCCGCGTCCGGGCAGCCGCGGCACCACCGTGGCGTTCATCCACCCCAAGGGCAGCTTCGGCACACTCATCGAACTCGTCCAGGAGTGACGCGAACGGCCACCCTTCGACGCAACCCGTCGGGTTCCGGCTCTATAATTTCGTTTAGACGAAGTGAAGGGCGGGGCGGCATGTCGAGGTTTTTGAGGTCTCTCGGATCTTTGGCGGGCGGAACCCTTGTTCTGATGGTCGTGCTGTCCGGCACGACCCGCGGATCCTCGGTGTCCGCGGCCACGTCGGAGAACGGCGTGCGCACCTCCACGGTGTCGGTCACATCGTGCACCTCGGGTCAGACCGCCATCATCGAGACGGCGGTCGCCGACGCCACCGGTTATCTCGCCAATGCGACCGAATACTTCGACAATGTTCGTTCGGGGTCGCGATTCACCAGTTGGTTCGGGACCTACGACGTCACTCGCTGGAACGAAGTGAAGTCCACCTTTCAGAACATGGAAGACATGGTCGTGTCGGGCGCCATCGATTTCGATTGCGATGATTCCAACTGCGGTGGCAGCGGAACCTTCGGGTACGTGTACCCCAGCGACACGAGTCCGTACACGGTGCACTTGTGTGGTGCCTTCTGGACCGCTCCCGCGACGGGGACCGATTCCCGAGCCGGGACGCTCATCCACGAGTGGTCGCACTTCAATGGCACCGGCGCCACCGTCGACCACGCGTACGGCAAGACCGGAGCCGGGTCGTTGGCGTTGGGCAATCCGGGCAATGCCGTGAACAACGCCGACAACTACGAGTACTTCGCGGAGAACGATCCGAACACGGTCGACAACAGTCCTGTGCGTACCGTCTCGACCTCCTCGCACGACTTCGGAAGTGTTCCGGTGGGAACATCGTCATCGGCGTTCGTCTTCACGGTGACCAACAGTGGTGACGGCGATCTGGTCGTGGCGAGCCTCGTTCCGACATCCACCTTCACACTGGCCTCGGACACCTGCTCGGGAGCAACCGTCGCGCCGAGTGCTTCGTGCAGTTTCGGGGTGGTGTTCTCGCCCTCCGTGGCGGGGTCGATCTCGGGAAGCCTGACGGTCTACAACAATTCCGGGGCTGGCGCGTTGGTGGTTGCTCTCACGGGTTCGGCCACGTCGACGACATCGAATGTTCTTCGTTTCGCCACCACCGGGGCGAATCCCCGCGGGATCGCGATCGACGACTCAGGGAACGTCTACACCGCGAACACGGTAGGACGGGACGTCACCAAGGTGCAGCCGAACGGAACCGCAACCCAATTCGCTTTCTTGGGAGGCGAACCCAAGCGAATGCTGGTCGACGGTTCCGGAAACCTGCTCGTGGTGAATCAGGTTCTCGATGTGATTCACAAGATCGACCCTCAGGGAGGAGTCACCTCGCTGGGTGCCACCGGCCCCACCCCATTCGATATGGCCTTGGACTCCACGGGCGCCGTCGTCACGGCGAGCACGGTGACCGGTGAGGTGACCAGGATCTCATCGAGTGGCGCGGCGTCTTTGCTTGCCATGACATCAACGTCGATCCAAGGTGTTGCCATCGATCCGGCGGGGAACATTTTCGCGACCGACTTCGTGCAGGACCGGGTCTTGAAAATCTTTCCCGACGGTTCAGTCTCGTTGTTCGCCTCCGTCCAGTCACCGTTCGCGATCGTGTGCGACCCGCTGGGGAACGTCTACGTGGCGGGACTCTTCTCGAGTGTCGTCACCAAGATCACGCCGAATGGCACCGCGACGAATCACGGAACGGTCGGGAGCGGACCCTACGACCTGGCGTTCGACTCGGCCGGCAACTTGTACTCGGCCAACGTGTACTCCGACAACGTCAGCAAGATCGCGCCGGACGGGACCGTCTCCACCTTCGGCGTCACGGAATCCGGACCCAACGCTTTGGCCATCGACTCATCAGGCAACGTGTTCGTGGCGAACGATGGTGACGACTCGGTCACGAAGCTCGTCGGTGCCAGTCCGGCCCCGCCGCGCATCCCATCGGCACCCCTCGTGACCCCGGGTTTCGGATCCGTCACCGTCACGCCGTCAACGTTGGTGGCGTCGGCTCGATACGGAAGTCCGACCTCCTACGTCGTGCGAGCCGTGAACGATCCCTCCAAGTCGTGCGTCGTCACCCTTCCGGCGACGAGTTGCGCCGTTTCCGATCTGACCCCGGGAGTCGGTCACGCGTTCACGGTGTCCGCGCGTCTCAACTCGTGGGAGACGCCGCCGTCGCCTCCCTCGCAATCGGTGTCGGCCCTGAGTGGTGGTCTCGTGACGTTGACGCCGTCGCGGGTCATCAACACGCGTCCCACCGGCAAGATCGGTAACCGCACCGGAACCGCCGACCCCATGATCTTCAACGTGTACGGCCAAGGCGGTCTGCCGTCTTCGGGAATCGACGCGGTTGTTTTGAACGTCACCGCGGTCGATCCCGAGGTCGGCAATGAAGGCGGATTCCTCACCGTGTATCCGTGTGCGTCGGGGAGACCTGACGCCTCCAACCTCAACTTCGTCACCCGACAGATCATCGCCAACACCGTGATCGCACCCGTCGACGGTGACGGCAACATCTGCTTTTACAGCTACGGGCAAACCCACGTGTTGGCCGACGTCAGCGGATACTTCCCCTCCGGGTCGTCGCTGCGAACGTTGACACCGTCGCGGGTCATCAACACCCGTCCCACCGGCACGATCGGTTTTTTCGGCATCGAAAACAGAACGTTGACTTTCAACGTGTACGGCAAGGGCGGGTTGCCAAGCTCGGGAATCGACGCCGTGTTGTTGAACGTCACCGCGGTCGATCCCGAGGTCGGCAATGAAGGCGGATTCCTCACCGTGTACCCGTGTGCGTCGGGGAGACCCGACGCCTCCAACCTCAACTTCACCCCCCGACAGATCATCGCCAACACCGTGGTCGCACCCGTCGACCCGTCAGGCAACATCTGCATATACAGCTACGGGCAAACCCACGTCCTGGCCGACGTCAGCGGATACTTCCCGAGCTAGAGCATCAGTTCGCCTGAAGTAGGAGACCCTTCAGGTACTCGCTCTCGGGATACGACAACAACACCGGGTGATCGACCGGCTGTCCGAGTCGTTGCACGATGCTGAGCGATCGTTTCGCGTCCAACGCGGCACCGGCCACGATCTTCTGGAACAGGTCGATGCTCACCGCACCCGAACACGAGAACGTCAGCAGTCGTCCGCCGGGGGCCAGAAGCTTCGCGCCCAACAAGTTGACGTCCTTGTAGGCGCGTGACGCGCGGTCGAGGTTCTTCTGGGTGGGGGCGAACTTCGGCGGGTCCAGGATGATCAGATCGAACTCGGCACGACGATCACGCATTCGTCGCAACTGTTCGCCGGCGTCACCGACGATCAACTCGCCGGGCTCGGTGTCGTTCAGTCGGGCGTTCAGCCGGGTCAGCTCCAACGACGGCGCGGAGGAGTCGATGGTGGTCACGCTCTCGGCCCCGCTGCGTTTGGCGATGACACTGAACGAACCGGTGTATCCGAACACGTTCAACACCCGCGCTCCGACAGCCAGTTGCGGAATGAGCAGTCGAGCGTTGCGTTGGTCGATGTAGAAGCCGGTCTTGTGGCCACTCTCCACGTCGACGGCGAAGGTGAATCCGTTCTCGCGGGCGAACACTTCGGTGGGCAAGGATCCGCGGGCCACACCCACGCGCTCGTCCAGACCCTCGCGCTTGCGATCCTCGCTGTCGGAGCGTTCGTACACGCAGCTCACCCCGGGCAGCGCGAACAAGAGGTCAGCGATCGTCTCGCGCCATTTCTCCACCCCGACCGCGGTGATCTGCATCACCACCACCTCGCTGTAACGATCGACCACCAGTCCGGGCAGACCATCGGCGTCGCCGAACACCAAACGGGCGGTGGTTTCGAGACCGGGGTAGGACTCGCGGCGCTCGACCGATCGCGTGACGAGGTCTCCGACGAACGACTCGTCGACGACCGTGGTGGGGTCGAAGGACCACATGCGCGCGCGAATGGTGGAGAACGGGCTGTACGACGCCACGCCCAACTCGTCACCCGAGGCCGACACCACCAACACGGTGTCACCGGGCTGTGGATCGTTGGTGACGTGGCTGACGCTTCCGCTCATCACCCACGGATGGCGTCGCCTCACGGGACCATCGCGGTCGGCTTTCAAGTACAGAGTCGACGTGGGGCGTGAGGTCATTCCGACACGGTACGCCCCGCGAATGGTCTTGAGAGGTTCTTGACGTTGTCGGTATCAAGGTCATCGTGTCTGCTCCGATACCTCAGCCCGAGTCGGACGACCGGCTCGTCCATCTGTACGAAGGGAAACCAGCATGAACACATCAACGAACCGCACGGCCGGTCGGAGAGACAAGGGTTTCACCCTCGTCGAGCTTCTGATCGTCGTCGTCATTCTTGGCATCCTCGCCACCGTCACGGTGTTCGCCGTTCGTGGCATCACCGACAAGGGCCAGGAAAGCGCGTGCGACACCGACAAGCGCGTGATGGAAGTGGCCGTCGAAACCTGGTACGCCGACGAGTCGGCCGCCACCGACGGTGATCCGACCGAGGCCGGTCTGGTGGCCGCGCAGTTCCTGCGCAGCGAGTCGACGCTGTACGACGTGGGTGCGGCGGGTGCCGTGAATCCGCAAGCCGGCGGGGCCTGCGTCGCCTGATTCACCCCCTCGCGATCTGGGTCGCCAAAGTGTCGGTTTCCGACCTCATGGCGACCCAGATCGTGAGATTGCAACTGAACGATGGCCGGTCCGCGAGGGCCGGCCCTTTCTGCGTGTCCGGGATGCGATCCGCGTGACGTGATCTGGGTACGCGAGAGTACCGAAAACCGGCGCTTTTCAGACCGAGATCGCGGGGGAGGTGGCGCGTTGGGTGGCGATCTGGGCCACCACTTCTCGGGGGTACGCGCTCATCTGCGCGGCCTCGTCGGGCGTCAGATGCCCTTCGATCACCAACCGGGCCAGATCCATCTCCAGGGTCTGCATGCCCTCGGCCTGTCCGGTGCCGATCACGTTGCGCAACTGGCGCGTCTTGCCCTCGCGCAAGAGGTTGCGCACGGCATCGTTGGCCACCAGGGCCTCGTAGGCGGCCACCCGTCCGCCCAACTGCGAGGCGATCAGGCGTTGACTGATCACGCCTTGCAGCGAACCGGCCAACTGGATCTGGATCTGGTCACGACGATCGGCGGGGAACACGTCCACGATGCGGTCGAGCGCCTGCGACGCGTCGTTGGTGTGGAGCGTGGCGAACACCAGGTGGCCGGTCTCGGCCAGCGTCAGGGTGATCGCGATCGACTCCAGGTCGCGCATCTCGCCCAGCAGGATCACGTCGGGATCCTCGCGCAACGCCGAACGCAAGCCGTCCTCGAAGCTGTTCACGTCGGTACCCACCTCGCGCTGGTTCACGATGGCGCGCTTGTGCGTGTGCACGAACTCGACCGGATCCTCGATGGTGAGAATGTGGCACGGCCGCTCCTCGTTGATGCGGTCGATCATGGCCGCGAGCGTGGTGCTCTTGCCCGAACCCGTGGGTCCGACCACCAGGACCAACCCGTACGGGGCGTTCAACAGTTGCGAACAGGCCTCGGGAGCCTTCAACTCCTCCAGTGACCGCACGCGATTCGGCACCACGCGGAGCGCCAACGCCGGGAACCCGCGTTGACGAAAGGCGTTGGCGCGGAAACGCCCCACACCGGGCAGACCGAACGAGAAGTCGACCTGACGACTGCGGTCGTACTCGGCGGTCTTCGTGTCGTCGAGAAGGCTGAACACCATGCGTTCGAGGTCGCCCGGCATCAGATCGTCATGACCCTCGATGGGGATCAAATTGCCGCTGCGGCGAACCGTGGGGGGACGTCCGACGGTGAGATGAAGATCGGAGGCACCACCGTCGACGGTGAGTCGCAACAACGTCACCAACTCGGCGTCGATCGTGGGCGTCATGCAGGAAGACATCGGTAGTGTCCTTGTGTGGTGAGAGAAGTGGTTCGTCGATGACCGTGGCGATCGCGGCGGTGGCCGGACTGTTGATCGGTTCGTTCCTGACGGTGGTGATCGATCGCGTTCCGCGTGGCGCGTCGATCGTGGCCCCGGGCTCGGCGTGCGGAGGCTGTCACCGACAGTTGGGCCCCGTCGACCTGGTCCCCGTGTTCAGCTGGCTGTTCCTGCGCGGCAAGTGCCGTCGCTGTGGTGCGGCCATCGGGGTGGAGTCCGTTCTGGTCGAGATCGTGACCGGGGCCTTGTTCGTCGCGATGATGGTGCACTTCGAGCGACCGATCGTCGGCGCGGCCCACTGTGTGTTGGTCGCTGGTCTGGTGGCTCTGACCGCCATCGATCTGCGCACCAAGCGGCTGCCGCGCGAGATCACGTACACCACGATCGTGATCGGGGCACCGTTGCTGACGATCGCCGCGTTCGTGGTGGACGAACCCCGACGCATCGCCACCGCGCTCTTGGGTGCGGTCATCGCGACCGCGGTCATGCTGGCCCTGTACCTGATCAGTCGCGGAGGCCTGGGTGACGGTGACGTTCGATTGAGCCCGTTGCTCGGTCTGTACCTCGGTTGGTCCAATCCCGGACTGGCCCTGGTGGGGTTGTTCTACGGCTTCATCATCGGATCGGTCGTGGGTGTCGTTCTCATGATCACCGGTCGTGCGGGTCGACGCACCGCACTCCCGTTCGGGCCGTTCCTGGCCGTGGGGGCACTGGTGGCCGTGTTGCAGGGCCAGTCGTTCATCGACGTGGTGATGGCGCGCTGACATCACGCGCCGTCCTTCACACCGCCGAGCACTCCGTACATCGCCGACACCAAGGCCACGGCGACGAAGCCCACCATCAGCCCGACGCCGATGATCATCAGAGGTTCGAACATGGTGGTGAAGCGTTTGATGCGCACCTCCAGTTCGGTGTCGAAGTACTCGCTCGCGGCTGCCAACTGCTCGTCGAGGGTTCCGGTCTCTTCGCCGACCTTGAACATCTGCTTGGCGGCGCCGGGGAACAATTCGGTGGCGGCCAACGGAGCGGAGAAACCGGCGCCTTTCATCATTTCCTCGCGGGCCGTGGTCAGTCGCTCGCGGTACACGGCGTTCGACGTGGCCTCGGTGGTGGTCTGCATGCCGTCGGGAAGAGGAACACCCGCGCGCACCATCGCCCCGAGAATGCGACAGAAACGTTCGAGAATCGCGTACTCGATGATGCCCTTGATGACCGGAATGCGCAGGACCAGCCGATCCTTGACCTCGCGACCCTTGGTCGATTTCATCATCCAGATGACGGCACCGATCACCGTCATGATGACGAGACCCGGGATGTACACGTAGGTGGAGAACAACGACGCCACGCCCAGCAGCATTCGTGTGGGCAAGGGGAGGTCGGCGTTCAACTCGGTGAAGAGGGGTTTGAACTTCGGCAACACGTAGCCGGCCAGGATGATCACGGTCACCACCGCCATCACCATCACGACCGCGGGATACGACAACGCGTTCACCACCTTGGCGCGGGTCTCGATCTCACGGTTGAGGTACGCGGCCAGACTGTCGAGCGTTTCGTCCAGACGTCCGGTGAGCTCCGCGCTCTGCAGGATGCCGACGTAATAGTTCGGGAACACCTGGGGGTGTTTGGCCGCGGCGGCCGAGAGCGTCCCACCGTTGCGCAATTCTTCGACCATGGCGGTGATCGCCCGTCGTAGCGCGGTGTCCTGGGTCTCGTCGCCGATGGTCTCGAGCGCCGAGGTGATGGGAATGCCCGCCCGCACGAACACCGCGAGCTGACGCGTGAAGTGCATCAACTCCTTTTTCTTCACCTTCTCCTTGGTGATCTCGAACTGGAGCAACCCACGCTTCTCGGCGAGTTTGGTGGGAAAGAGCTCCTGCGCCAGCAACGAGGCGCGGGCGTCGGCGATGGTGTCGGCTTTGGAGATGCCCTCGACCAGGGTTCCACTGGTGTCGATGGCCGAGTAGGCGAAGCGGGGCATCGTCGTTCCGATCAGGCCACGTAGAGCGTTCGGATCACTTCGGCGACGGTGGTGACGTCGTCGTCGACGAGGTTCATGGCTTCGACGATCATCGGCCGCATGCCCTCGTCGATGGCGGTGTCGCGCACCTGCTCGGTGGTGGCGTGGTCGACCAACAGCTGGCGAATGTGCGGCGAGATACGCAACAACTCGTACACACCGATGCGGTCGCGATAGCCGGTGTGCGAACAGTCGTCGCATCCGGTGCCATGGAAGAAGAGCTCCTTGGAGCTTCCGGGCAGGTGGCGACGGAACAGTTCCAACTCCTCGGCGTCGGGCGAGTAAGGGGCCTTGCAGGAATCGCAGATGCGCCGCAGAAGTCGTTGCCCGATGATTCCCATCACCGACGACGCGATGAGGAAAGCCTCGATTCCCATGTCGAGCAAACGGTGCAGTGCGGCCGACGCATCCGTGCCGTGCAACGACGACAGCACGAAGTGTCCGGTGAGTGCGGATTGCACCGCGATGCGCGCGGTGTCGGGGTCGCGGATCTCGCCCACCAGGATCACGTCGGGATCCTGTCGCAACAACGCGCGCAGTCCGGTGGCGAACGTGAGTCCGGCCTGTTCGTTCGTCTGCACCTGATTGATGCCCGGGAACACGTACTCCACGGGATCCTCGATGGTGGTGACGTTCTTGCCCGAGTTGTTGATCTCCAACAGCGAGGCGTACAACGTGGTGGTCTTGCCGGCCCCCGTGGGCCCGGCGCAGATGACCATGCCGAACGGTGATCGGATCATCTGCGAGAAAGCCTCGTGCGTGTCGCGTGGCATTCCCAGCTCGCCGAGGCCGATCATCGAGCGCCGCTTGTCGAGCAAGCGCATCACCAGCTTCTCGCCGAAGACGGTGGACACCGTGGCCACGCGCACGTCCACCTCGCGCCCGTCGACCACGGTGGAGAACTGCCCATCCTGCGGGCGCCGTCGCTCGACGATGTTCATGCCGGCCATGATCTTCAGACGGCTCACCAAGCTGAGGTGCATCGCCAACGGCAAACGTTGTGCTTCGACGAGGTTGCCGTCGATGCGGTAGCGAATGCGCAAGATGTCGTTCAGGGGTTCGACGTGAATGTCGGAGGCGCGATCGCGCAGTCCTTGGCCGACGATGTTGGTGACGAGGTGCACGATGGGGGCGTCGTCGTCGCTGCCCGGGGGAGTGGTGAAGTCGGCCAACGTCGGCTCGGCGTCGAGCATCGGGGTGGACGCGGGGGCGGGCTTGGGCGCGGTCCGTTGAAACACGCAGGGCTATCGGCCCCGAGCGACCACATCTGTACCGGCGGTGACCGGTCTTGACGAACCCTTGAGGAACGGTCTCAGGCGGCCAGGCGCGGGGCCACGACGCCCGCGATGGCGGCGAACTGCAGGCCGGCGGCCACCACCGTGAACGCGTGGAAGATCTCGTGAAATCCGAACACCCGGGGCCACGGGTTCGGCCTTTGCGTGGCCAAGGCGATCGCGCCCAACGTGTAACACACGCCGCCACCCAGGATGAGTCCGAACCCGAGCGGTCCGAGACCGTGCCACAACGCCGGCACCGTCACGATGGCGGCCCAACTGACGATCATGTAGCTGGCGCCGTGCCAGAACGAGGGAACCCGCGGCAACCAGTGCAGGACGATGCCCAGTGCCGCTCCGCACCACACGCCACCGACGACGGCCCACCGCGCCCAACCATCGAGACACAGCACGGCGACGGGGGTGTATCCACCGGCGATGGCAAGGAAGATCGCCGAGTGATCGAAGCGTTGCATCAACCGTTTGGCTTTCGGTCGCCAACGCACGCGGTGATACAACGCCGACACTCCGAACATGGTGGCTGTGCCGACCACGTAGATGATGATGCTCGATCGCAGGCTGAACGGCAGGTCGACGAGAAGCGCCAAGCCACCACCCATCACCAGCATGATCGGGAAGGACACCAAGTGCAGCCATCCACGCAACAACGGCAATCGGTGGGGGCCGTGTACGTCGTTCACCCGACCATTGTTACCCCGTCGCGGTCTTGGCGGATGTCGCCTCGGGGCTACCATCCGAAACAATGAGTGAATTCGAAGTGCGACGATGATCGTCCACCTGGTCGACGGCACCTACGAGCTGTACCGCCAGCACTACGGCCAAGCGGTGCGTTCGTCGACCCCGGCCCCGAACGCGGCCACCATCGGAGTGCTGAACTCCACCTTGCAGCTTTTGCAGGAGGGTGCCACCTACATCGGGGTGGCCACGGATCACGTCATCGAGAGCTTCCGCAACGATCTGTGGGACGGGTACAAAACGTCCGAGGGCATGGAGCCCGAGATTCTCACCCAGATCCCCATCGTCGAGGAGGCGTTGCGATCGATGGGTGTCACGGTGTGGGCGATGGAGGAATACGAGGCCGACGACGCGCTGGCATCGGCCGCGGCGGTCGCGGCCGCCGACCCGGAGGTGACCCAAGTGCGGATCCTCAGTCCCGACAAGGACCTCGGTCAGTGTGTGGTCGGCGATCGGGTGGTTCAGATCGATCGACGCAAGATGTCCAAGGGCGAGGATGGGCTGGTGAACGAAGCCGCGGTCATCGCCAAGTTCGGCGTTCCACCGTCGAGCATCGCCGACTATCTCGGACTGGTGGGCGACACCGCCGATGGTTTCCCGGGTCTGGCCGGCTGGGGTGCGAAATCCGCCGCCGCGGTGTTGGCCCGCTACGGGCACATCGAGGACATCCCCGACGCCGCGGGTCAATGGGACGTGCCCGGCTTGCGCGGGGCTCCGAAGTTGGCCGCATCGCTCAGTGAGAACCGCGAACTGGCGTTGCTGTTCCGGCGCATCGCCACCACGGTCGACACGGTGCCGGTGGGCACGGTCGCCGAGTGGCATTGGGACGGCCCGACCGCCGATTTCGCGGAGTTCTGTGCCGATCTCGGCGCACCTCGGCTGGCGGAGAAGGCCGCTGGTCTGGCTCGCTCGCGAGGCAGGTAGTCTGACGGTGCTCCATTCGGCGCCTGCCGGGTGTGGTGACGGTCGGGTCCTGTGCAACGGGTTCCCGTGAATCAGG
>Ga0315900_10009581_pt1 | contig 12261 bp, 14 predicted proteins | sample LakEriMetagenome_FD_203521 | JGI IMG/M metagenome (GOLD analysis project Ga0315900, IMG submission 203521) | Freshwater fungal communities from buoy surface, Lake Erie, Ohio, United States - Buoy 12 MA114 | ecosystem: Environmental > Aquatic > Freshwater > Lake > Lake biofilm | place: USA: Lake...
CATTACATCTGTAACACCCTGCATAAACTTGCCATCTACCATACCGTTATCGCACCAAGCGATAGCCAATTTGTTTTCCATTGTCCCCTGCTTTTCTATCTGTGTCTTGCAGTTTTCTTTGCTATTAATTTAGGTTGCTTAACAAACTGCTTACCCTTAGCATTACCAGCAGCCTTTGCTTTGTTAGTTGCTGCCTTTTCTGCTGGGCTTAATGATGCCCATGCTGCTTTAGGAAGATAACGCTTCTTGCCTTTAGATGGCTTGCCATCAGAAGTTGTCCACTTTTCTTTAGTCCACTTCTTAAGTGACTTTTGTGATTTAGCAAGTGCCATTACTTGTATCCTCCGCCAGCCTTCTTGTATTGAACAGCAAGCAATTGTGCTTTGCGTGCAGACCATTCTCCAGGGTCTCCACCCTTAGAGCCAGCCTTAATCTTCTTAAACAAAGCAGCACGCATAGCGGGCTTAGTGTAATTACCAGCAGCATTTACTTTTGATGCAGCCTTCTTTTTCATTACCACTTAACCTTATCTGCCCAGTATGCTGCAGACATCTTGCCCTTAGCAATGTTCTTAGCATGACGTGCTTTAAATGATGCCTGACGTTTGGTTGGCTTTCTATCACCAGTAACGCCCTGCTGACCAAAGCGAATAGTCTTGACCTTATCACCTTCTTTAGCCACAACAATGTGTGACTTCTTAGGGTGGCTCGGTGTACGCTTCGGTTTATTAAACCCAGATACTCCTGCTCGCTTTAGTCGTGGGTCAGCCATTTACTTCTTCTTTGGTTTACCAGAAACAAGTTTTTGCATTTCTTTTGCTTTTTTAACTTGCTTAGACACAACGTTTTTAGCGCGACCTAAAGTCTTGCTTGTATCATTTAATCTATTAAGGTCTTTGGTTCTTTGTGCTGGAGTTGTTGACGCACGATAATCCAAGTTATCTAACTTGCCCTTAGCCTTATTAATTTTAATTTGATGCTTTGCACCTTCATTTTGATATTTTGCCATAAATAATTTATCATTTACACTTAAAAAAGATTGCATATTGCTTGTCTTTTTTGTTTTTGCTGCTGTCTTTTTTACTGCTGCTTTTTTCATTGCTGCCATGTTACTTACCTTTTACTTTCTTTAGGTTAGGATTTTTCTTTTTTGCAGCAGGACTAGCCTTGCGTGCACCTGCTGCTAGAATTGCTCCAGCAGACTTCATAGATACGCCTTGCTTTTTAGCAATAGATTTCTGTGCGGCTTTAAAGCCCATTCCTTTAGGCATATTATTTCTTCTTATACTTTGCTTGATAAACTTGATATGCTGTATCTACATATTGCTTGTAGGTCATTGAGTCTGTTTTGTATGCAGCAGACTGTCTAAACTCAGCAACACTAGGTGCTGTAAACTTTGGCACTGGTGTAACCTTAGGCTTAGCGGTAGCCTTAACTGTAGGCTTAGGTGTAGCCTTAATCTTAGGTTTAGGAGTAGGTGTAGCCTTTCTTGCCATAGCCATTACTTCTTCTTCGCCTTCTTCTTGGCAACCTTCTTTTTCATACCCTTTTTCATTTCCATCATCTTTTCAGACTTAGATTCCATCTTCTCGCCAGCGGCATAAGCCTTGGCTGCCTTCTTACCTGCTGGTGTATATGCAAACTTCTTTCCATTTACATTTGGCATTATATTCCCACTTCCTTCATAACCTCGGCTACTTTGTTATTTACCTTGTGTGCTGGTGGCATTTTCTCTGCGTTGTAAGGACGGTTTAATGTCTCACTTGCTTCGTATGCTGCCCTTACTTTTTCTGGTGTAGTTCCACCAGGTTGTATACCTTGTGCCTTTGCATCAGCATATCCATTAAGTCTTGCATCCCAAGCCTTCTTAGATATGTCTCTGGTTGCATCTCCAGCATTAAGTTGAAGTCCTTTTGCCTTGCAACCAAAACAATCTGGACCACATAAAGTGTGGTCTATTTCAACAGCGTCTTCATCTTTAAATGGTTTATCTGATGTAGCATCACACAAAACACAACCCCATAGACTTACTATGAAGTCGTGTGTTTCATTGAATCCCCACTCAAGAACTTTTGTAATATGACTGCAGTTCATTTGTCCCTACCCTGCTGTAAAGTTTGCTTCTGTTACTCCTACATTGCCAGCAATAAGTGCTGCCTTTGTTGCATCATCAACAATGCTTTCAGTTCCACCCATGTAAACTTCAGTACATGTATCCAATTCATCTTGTGATGGATAACGTAACTGACGATATGTACCACTACTTTTTACAATGGTAATGCCACGGTCAATCGTGTAGAAGTCAAATAGACGATGACCACCTGATGGACCTTCAGCCACTGTTGGTGTCTTGAAGATATAATTTGCCATGCGTCCTCCTTAATGGACTTACTGATAGACAGGGATTACTCCCTGCCTACCCGTCAATCAACTAAGCGATTGATGAACCTGATTCGATTCGGTATAGAGCCTCTTCACGGTAACGTGCAAAGCCAAGTACGCCGTACCATCCGACTGGACGGAAGCGCATCAACTTGTCTGTTACTGGTCCGATGACTGTGTGTGGCTCTTCTGCCACTGCCTCTGCAAGTGCCTGCTTACCGCAAAGAATTGTGCGGTAGTTCTTAGCAGATGAAGCACCGTCAGTTGCCACGTATAGACGTGGTGACTCTACGACAAATGCTCCGCCGTACTGACCAACTTCTCCAGCCCAGATGCGGTCCTGTGAAGCACCGTACTGGTTAGGAATGAGCCAGCCTGTAGCAGATGAATCTGCCATGAGGTCGAATGTTACATCTGGGTGCATACCTGCCCAATAAAGTGAACCCTTGCGAGCCTTAGCCTTATTAGCACGTAACTTGTGAACAGCCTTACGGATGTTAGCACCTGAGATTGTAGCAGCAGCAGTAATTGTTGCTGTTGAAGTTGCTGTTGCACCTGCGTAGATTACGTTTGTTCCACCGCGAAGAGTTGTCATCGCGACGTCATCAATTGAATCTGCAAGGTTAACTGCAATAATGTTCGCAACTGCTGGGTCAACATCAGCAAGGCTGAATAGTTGAAGAGCGCGTGTTACGAGTGTTGAGTTACCATACTCACGAAGAGTAATGGTTGTTGTTGTTGGTGTACCAAGTGCTACTGAATCGCGGTCTGCGTCTTCTGTAAGCGGATTGGTTTCCAATGAAAGGTCTACATAACGCTGCATAACAACTGTAGAACCTGGTAGTGTTTGGCTTGTTGGTTGCTTATCTGCAACCGCACGAATGAGCGGCTCATCGCGGAGTGCGAACTCCAAGAGGCGGTCATAGGCTTTCTGAACCAAACCTGCATTGCCGACTGTGCCTCCGAGAGAAGCAGAGCCAGTTGATGTGTAGGCATTAGCCATTGTTTGTCACCTCCAAGTGACTAGTTGGAAACTATGATTGTGAGCGGAGGATTGACAAGAATTCTTCTTCAGACTGCGCATTTGCCATACGAAGTTCGAGGTCTTCTGCTCGGTCAGGTGTAATTGCACCCTGAGTGATAACATCCTGCTGACGTAATGCAGCGCGGTCAATATCACTTACTCTTGGTGCATCCTGCTCTACAGTTAATCCGAACAAGTCTCCGTTATCTTCAAGCCAGTTATTAACTGACTCTTCAGAAACATCGTCAATGTCCTTAAGAATTAAACGCATTGCTTTAGGATTTACACCCTTCTTTTCTAGGACTTCTTTGACTGTACGTTCACGTTGAACTTTGGACAATCCGTCCAATTGTTCTGTGAGTTCCTTAATACGCTTTTCATCAGCACGCTTAGCCTTGCGCAACTTCTTTAACAAGTCACTGCCATCGCCTGAGAAATTGTCGGTATCTAGGTCGTCTTCGTCTTCATCCCATATGTTGTTGCTCATAGCAACTATCCACCCTTCTATTGTTTGAGTTCGCAAGCCACAGTATCCATTCGGGGAAATGGGCTGGCTCTTGCTACCAGTCTGTTACGCTGACGGGGCTGGTTGGTCCGTTCAGGATATTAGATTTGTCCCGCAGTTCTAGTCTTAAGACTGACTTGGGATGTGCCAGATGAACCAGAGAAAGTAGATGTCTCACGTTCAATTAAACGCTGACGCTTACGCTTGGCAGAAGCCAAGCCTTTAAACTCTTCTTCTTCACCTGTTGCTTTGTTGTAGGTAATACCTTCGCCCTTGTAGATGGCGCTAAGTTTTTCTGTTGTAGGTAAGTAAGCAGCAATCTTGCTGTAACCAGCAAGTGCCTCTGCTCTATCAATACCAAGTCTGGCAAGTTCTTCGGCTGTGCCAAGGCTTGTCTGACCGAGACCCTGAGTCATAGACGCTGCGCTAATCTCAGCAGCAGTTACCTTTTCCTTCAATCGAGCAGAACCTTCTGCTGGATTTAAGAAGTACTTAACTAGGTCATCATCACCGATATTGTAAAGAGCCTTGAGTGCTGTCTTAGTATTAGCATCTGCCATATTCACACGTGTAACTACGGTTGAGATACGGTCTTTAAACTCAGTTGCTGATATATCATTTCCAATAACATCAGCAATTTTCTGCTGACGTGCAAGGCGGCTAGTAGCATCAGTTGCTACGCCAAAGTAATCAGATAGACCATATGAACGAAGTGTCTCGCTATAATCATTTTCAAGTTCAAGGTATGCATCTTCGCTAAGAACATTTAGTCCTTTTGAACGGCGCAATTCATTGCCCTTAAATCTATCTTTATAAGCCTGCTCAGTCTTAAGTTTAAGTTTAGCCTGCTCTACTCCAAAGTCTTCTTCCATGTATCCACGGATTACTGGAACTAAACTTTCTAGTCCGTATAACTTAAATGCTTCTTCTAGTAAAGCAAACGCGTCACGCGTTTCTTTGCTGATTGGCTCTTTAGTATCCTTTGGCGTTCCGTCAGGATTTAAACCCTTTCGAATGTTCTCAAGAACCTTTGCATCTTCAATCTGCTCTGGAGTTAGATTTGTTCCAGTTCCAGGAAGATAAGCATCTACGTTTACTTTGCCTTGTGTGCCAGTTTTAATAGCGTCAATAACGCGTTCATTATATGTTTTTGCTGGATTACTTGATTGCCTGTATTCTGCCTGTGACTTTTCAAGTGCTGCAAGAGTAGCCTTCTGCTTAGCAAGTAAGGCTTGAGCCTGAGCAAGTAATTTTAAATCTGCTTCTTTTTGTTTTGCTGCAGAACTTTTTGATGCTTCTGCTTTTTTACTTGCTGCTGCCTTGTCTGCTGCTGCTTTTGCAGCGGCGGCTGCTTTATCGGCTGCAGCCTTCTTTGCTGCTGATGCTGCTTTTGCTGCAGCAATTTCTTGTTCTATTGTTTTCGCCATTATGCCATCAATCCAAACGACTTAAGAATATCAGTCGCATAGTTAGCGGCTTCTTCTCTAGCGTTCTTTGTAGTAGCCCATGCGGGATTCTTGCGAAGTCTCTTATTAAACTCTGTAATAGACAGATTGCCAGTTAAGCCATCTTGAATATCTTTATCGAATACATCAATAGCATCCATATTAAGTTCAAGTGTCTGTGCCTTCTGGTAAATATAGTTACCAGCCAGTTCCTTAACACTTACATCATTTGAAATCTTGTCTGCAATAGCAGCATACTGTGGCTGCGACTTAGCAATCTGTAGAATCTTAGCCTTGGTAGCATCTACATTCTGACCTTTTTTAAGGTTGGTTGCTACGTAATTCATAGCCTGCTCTTTGGTAAGAACTACTCCATAGTTCTTTGCATATGCAAGAATAGAGTTTACGTCCTTTGCTGACGCGCCTCCAGCACTGAGCAGTGTATCAATATCGCTGCCTGCAATAGCCTTCCCAGCAACCTTGCCAAGAAGTAAGGTTTTGTCAAGGTCAGACATAAGTTCACCAGTCTGAGTACTGCCAATCCTGTTACCTTCAGCGTCATATTTAGTAGTAGTAGACTGAACTGCTTTCTTTTCTGCATCACGAAGTAATTCATAATATGCGTTCTCTTCTTCTTTAGTGGCATTACGACCAAGATTAGCCATAAAGAACTGGTCAGCATCTTCTGCTGCGTCCTGACGCTTAGTAACGACAGCATCATAGGTAGTCTTTACTGTTGGCTTAGCGGGCTTAAAGCCTGCTGTTAGGTACTCACCAAACTCAACTGGCTTCTTAACACCATTAATTGTGTACTTATCTACAGTCTCAATTGAGTACTTACGAACAGCATATAGTAAGCCTGTATTAAAATCATCTGCTGATACGTTTCTTGACTTGTATGTCTCTTCAGACATTAAGCCAGTCTTGTATAACTTTTCAAACAATGCATCTGTACCACCAGCGGTAGCAGCAGCATCGTTAATTATCTTCTTACGAATCTCATCAAAGTCATTAAGAACATTGACTTCGGTATCTTTTTCCATACCTCTTGTTTTTAGATAACCACCACGTGGTGCTGGCTTAGACTTGCTAGGACCAACATAAATAAAGACTTCGCCATCTTTGTTCATAACCTTTGTCTTACCAGTTTCTGGGTCAACGGTTACGCCAAGTTTCATATCAGTAAATGGCTTTAAGAATGGGTCATTTTGCTGAGCAACTTCATCAGCAGTGATGCGTTCTTCTTCTATTCTTTTCTGCTCTTTTACATCGGCAGCATCTACTTCAGCAGCATCAGTATTAAGTTCATAGAACTTATCGCCACGCATATAACCAATAAGGTTACCTGTCTTCTTGTCAATGACTTGATTAACAACACCAAGTGGAATACGCTTGTCAACGCCAAAGTTAATGACTTGTACAACGCGTGAATTAATAGGCTGTTGCGCCATTGTTATCCTCTCGGTACTGCGACATATGTGTCACGTGAATAATAGTTAAGAATTGCACGGAATATTGCACGGTTGGCTTCCTTAAGCATAAGGTCTCCAACTGATAGGTCTTGGATAAGTGCCTCAATCTGTCGCTTGTATTCACGCTTTATGTCAGAGAAGTTATTTGACTGACGTGCTGTAGAATCAAGTGATAGATTAATAAACTCACGAACCTGTGATGTAATGTTCAACATCTTAGTTCTTGTTTCTTTAGGAATATCAATGTCAGGATTAACCAACATCTGTTCCATGCTTACAAGCATACGTTCTTCTGATGCAACTTCATTACCACCAGCAGTAAGTGCTGCTTCAAGCAGTGGATTAGAAGCCTTAAGTGCAGCACGCTCGTTAGTAGAACGCTGGATAAGCGCTCTACGCTCAGAGATACTGAACGTATTGTTAAGAGCCTCACGCTCTTTACGACCAATATCGTAGTAAGCCTGCTTATCCTGTGAGACCAAGACATCTGTATAATACTTTTCTACGTCTTTGTCCTTGATAAACTCTGCTGCTTCTAGCCAAGCATAGGTTGCAGCATCAAACTCACCAACATATGGAGCCAAGATAAAGGCTGCTTCGCCATATGTCTTAATCATATTTTTATTCTTAATAGCCCAAGTCTTTAATTCCTTGGTCTTTTGAATAACTGTATTAGTCTGCTTCTCATCACGTGCTACTGTATAGACTAACTTGTTAGGGTTTTTGCCTACAAATGTAGCAAGAGCCATCTCATATGGGTCTTGAACATCACCATTGTATGTCTTCATAACGCCATTAACTAAGTCATAGAACTCTGGGCGTAGCCCTGTAATTCCGACATCCTTTAGATAGTCTGGAACTCCAATGCTTTCCTGCATAGATGGAGCAAGTGGTGAGAAGAATCCAAGGATTCCACGCATTGCAATAATGTTGTGAGCAGATATACGAATCTGCTTTAGGTATTCGTACTTCTCTGCTTCTGTAGCATTAGGGTCAATGCCGCGTCCTTGAGATGCATTGTATGCAATTGCTGCCATAGCAGCAGTAGCCTCTTGACGGTTCTTCTCATCTTTGTTAAGGATAGTCCAAGCCTTCTGTAATGATGCAGGAACAATTGCACGAACAACATCCATGCCTTCGCCAATGTTTCCAAGTGCATAGTTATCTAGTTCTTCACCAATTAACTCGCCAGTTGGACCAGTCTTACCTAACAATGCTTTCATTGTAATAACGCCTAGTGCAGATATAGGTCCACTCAGTGTAGGCAGACCAGCATCAGGGCTAAATGACGGGTTAGCCAACTTTAACTTCATAGTAAAGTCATTAAAGATAGGCTGTTGGAAAGCACCATTACCAGTAAGAGTACGTACTGTACTGTCAACGGTTTTAAAGATTACGTTATCCATAGGCATCATTACATATGGGTCGCCCTTAGCGTCATTATGAATAAATCCAGATGAATCTAATCCAAGATGCATCAAACGAATACGATATGCTACACGTAACGGAACATCACGCATACGATAGATACGGCGATGGAAGTCTTCTGTAGCACGATAGAATCGGCTTACGTTACGCTGAGCAAGAGCAAAGTTAGAACGAATAGATGGGTTATCTGCAAACTTAAGTACTGTATCTGCAGCCTGCTGTGTAGCAATCTGCACATATCTACGTACTACCAGTTCGGTAGCGTTCTCTGTTGCTTCTTTAATCTTCCACTTAGGTGGGTTATCGCCCAAGTCAGCAATTGCACGCTTGACCGCCTTAGCAGTTTCTTCTTTCTGAAGAACCATAAGGTTCTTTCTGATGCGTACATAGCCCAACATTACTGCTGGCTGACGGAAAGCCGCAGTAACTTGACGGTCCATTAATTCAAATGCACGGTTGCCGTACTTTGATAGTACGCTTTCTGCATCATCAGTTAAGCCTTCAATTTTCAAAGATGTAAACATCTTGCCCTTAGGCTGGAAGCCTTGAGTTAACTTTTCAAAGTCTTCAAATGTAATAGCCTTAGTAGACTTATGCCACTTATCGGCAATAGGTGCTAGTGCTTTTGTTTCTTCATCAACAAACTGAGCATGACGCGCTTTTACTGCATCAAACAGTTCATCATTAAACTTAGTAGCAGAGCCATGGAAGGTTGCATATAGGTCAAGAAGAATACGGTCAACTTGGTCAACAACAATATCTACTTGATTAACGCCACGCTGAGCCAACTCGCTACTGCGGGATGACATCTGGATAAACTGCTTAACAGCCTTTGGGTCTTGAATAACATATACAGAACTTGGCTTGAGTAACTTAACGCCATCTTCACCAATCTCTTCGATTAGTTCAGTATTACGGCGTATGCCAATAGCAGCAAGTGCTTCGTCCTTAGCCTTGCGGAAATCAGCAGCAGTCTTAAGTCCATTGTTAGCAAGGAAGTTAGTTGCTGGGTCAAATAGACGAGCACCATCATCACCATCTAGTGACTTAGCATTTCCATAGAAACGCTTAATCCAGTTTTCAAAGTGAACTGCTGCTACTCCGCGACCACCAAAGATTTTTGCATCTTCTAGGTCTGCAGTAGATATAGCCTGACCACCACGACCAGATACTGCATCAAGTTCCTTGAGCATTAAGTCATAGTTGTTAGGGTCAATAAGTTCTTCTACAATTTCACGCTCAAACTTACCTGTAATGCTAGCAGCACCAGCCATAGAACGTGTAGCAGAGTTAAGAAGGTGTGCGCTATGCGCTAAACCTTCAACAATTAAATCAGCCTCTAGGTCATCAGCACCCTTGCGGAATGGCATTGAAGCATCTTCTGCTGTACCAAATGCAACATCAATGTTGCGAACCATATCTTCGCTAATACCCTGTTGCTTAGCAATTTGAGCACGCTTAGAAGCGCGGTCAGCAAGCGTTAGAGTTTCAGATGTACGTGTTCCACCTAACCACTTCTTTAATGCTTGGCGAAGTGGCTCTGCTGTCTTGCTACCAGTGTAAGCGGTAGCCATTTTACCTAAACGGTGTCCCCTGCGCAGAGCAAGGTCAAAGACTTCTCGCCCAGGTGCAGTAAGAAGGAACATAAATCCTTCGTCAATTGCACTTCGGATACCCAAACGTGGGAACAGAGTGAGAACAGACCATGCGTTTACAAAATCATCGGCAATCTTTAACTGTGTTGCCCCACCCATTGCACCAATAAGGTTCTTCTTGCTTTTAATTCGTCCTGCCATCTGCGCAATCTCAATGTAATTGAGAGAACCAATAGCACCAGCCTCTTGGAATGGATGAATAATTCCAGATGATTCATACTTAAGTACGTCATCTTCTAGTTTAAGTCCAACTTTACCAATTTCATCAGCAAATGCTGGATTAACTTCTAGTTTAGAAACAATAGACAAGCCTTCTTTGTCACCAAATTTAGACTTAAGAATTTCGTCCATAAGTTTCTTACCATCTGGGTGACCATCAAGACCAAAACGCTGCATAACACCAACGTATAGATTGCGCATAATGACAACTTGGTCATTTGCTTCTGCAGCAATAAACTTCTGTGTCATAAAATCTGCTAAATCGCGTGGTAGTACCTGACGTGCTACAGCACGGAAGTTATCTGCAGTCTTATATGCATCTTCTCCAAGAAGAATTACACCACCCTGAGGGCTGCGTGCAAAACGTTGAGCAAGTCTTTCCTTACGTGACATGCCAGCATAAAACTTTTTAATGTCGTCAATGTTTTCTGCAAACAATTCGCCATCTTTACCAAGTGTAGACAAAGTTTTAAAAGCATCTTCGCCCTCTTCGGTAATTTCTTTTGCGGTTCTGCCAGTGTAGTTAAGTTCTCTATCTAACCAGCGACCCATTCCTTCACCTAAACGGCGCTGACTACGTGCAGTAGCCACACCATTGCGGAAATATTGAACACCATCTACGCGACCAGAAAGAAATAGCGGTACGTTTTCTACTTGCTCAAAGTATCCAAGCGCAGACTTAGCATCTGTAATGTCATTACGCTCAAGTAACTTAATTGCCTCATCATTATTGTAGGCAGGAAAGTTTGTTTTAATATCACGGATAACAAGAGAACGTGCTGCAGTATCAGGAGCCTCTTTAAGACGCTTAATCTCTGAACCAAGCCCATCCCAAAGTTTTACAACATCTGGTTCGGTAGCAAAAATCTGACGGACACCATCAGTACCATGCTTCTGCACAATAGCGGCAAGTTTATCTCCGCGTCTAAGTAGGCTAGAACCACCAAATGTTAGATACGTTAGTGGGTCAATTGCCAACTGATAAATAAAATCAATAGCACCAGAAATGTTTTTAGTCTTACCATCAATATAATCTTGCTCTAAAGTAGCGTTCATTGGCTTTGTATCAAACATACGTGCAATATCACGACCAGGAGATACCTGTGCGTACTTAACGCCATCCATTACTTGCTTAAACTTCTCTGGCTCATTGTATGCTTCTTGCAAAGCATCAAGCATCTTCTGTGTTATTTCACCACCAGAAGCAACAATTTCACCTGGCTTTAATCCAGCAAGAAGACCCTTTGCTACAGCAACGCGCTCTTCACCAAAATACTTAACTGTTTCATCTAGTGCGCCGTTGTCATAGACACGGCGACCATCCCAAGCATCAGTAAATGTCTGCTTATTAAATAAACCTTCGCCTTGTGCAGCCTGTCGCGCCATAAGGTATGGGGTATTAATAATACGTGTCCATGCAGTAAGACCTTTAAACAAACCAATAAGTGGGCTTGCTGCAACTTTAGCAGTTGTCTTAAGAGCACCAATAGCGTAATCGCTCATTGTGTCTGCTTCTTTAGTGTATGTTGCATCTGGGTACAGGAACTTAATTTTTTCCTGTGCCTCTGCTTCTAGTTTAAAAAACTCTTTACGTGCTTCTTCTGTAGGAAGCGTCATTAGTTTTTTATTCTTTTGAATAGTCCAACTAAACTGTTCTAGTTGTGTTGTCTGCTGAGGATTCAGGTTGCCCTGTTGTGCTGCAGCATAAAGATTCGGACTCGTCTTTGCAACGACATAGTTTACTTTGTAAGCCATTAGTATCCTTCATCAACTAATGCTCTGTAAATCATTTCGGTATCGCCACTTGGGTCATACTTAATAAGTTGTTGTAGAGTCTGTGTAAGAGTGTAAGCCTGATTAGGACGGTCTGCCATTACTTCAGAACCAGGTCCAGGTCCAACATTAATACCAGAAGTTATTGGCTCATCTGGTCGCTGGGTAGGAGCCATAAGTGGAGTTGGTTCTGGCATCTGTAACGCTGGCTGAGCGGTATTGTTACCAGCCATAGGAGCAGCAGTCTGTTGGTCATATGTTGCCTGTCCCTCTCCATAAGGAAGTCCAGAAATGTATTGAGCAGGTTGAGTTGGTCCACCATCTGTGCGCTGTGATAGCGCACCAGGACCAGATACAG
>Ga0315900_10009582_pt1 | contig 12260 bp, 16 predicted proteins | sample LakEriMetagenome_FD_203521 | JGI IMG/M metagenome (GOLD analysis project Ga0315900, IMG submission 203521) | Freshwater fungal communities from buoy surface, Lake Erie, Ohio, United States - Buoy 12 MA114 | ecosystem: Environmental > Aquatic > Freshwater > Lake > Lake biofilm | place: USA: Lake...
TGGCTGCCAAGCCCGTGGAGCGACCGGCCGCCGCCCCGCAGCCGGCTCCCGTCCCGCAGCCGCCTGCGGCCCTCGCCGTGGAGCGGATTCCCGCGCCGCTGCCGCAGCCGCGGGCCACCGGCGATCGTGGCGTGGTGCCGGCAGGCGGCGAGCTCGAGATTCCCGACGGCACGCGGAGCGTGCTCGTGCCGGCGGGTAACGAGCAGCCCACGCCCGCCGGCCGCTGATTGCCGGCGCGGCACAGGCCCGCCTGCACCACCCGGCTACTCTTTATAGAACCGGCGCGACAACTCGATGCCAGGGTTGTCCTTGAGTCGTGCGAGGGCCGCTGTGCCGACCTGCGTGATGCCGCGGAGCGCGAGCGTCACGCCGGTGTGCGTGGCGAGGATCGCGGCGACCTCGTCGGTCACCTGCTCCACGCAGTCCAGCGCGAGGAGCGGATGTCTGACCAGTTCGCGGGCCACGTCGGCCGTCAGCGTCCGCAGCCCGTTGAGTGCCAGCCCACCGGCGCGGTGCGTGGCCAGGATCGCCGCCACGGCGGGCGTCAGGCGGGTGAGGTTGCCGAGGCCCAGGTACGACAGGCCCTCGATGCCGCGGGCGAAGGACTGGGCCGCCAGCGTCCGGGCCCGCCGCTCGTCGAGCGACGCGATCCCGTTGAGTTCGAGCGGCCCGCGATGCCGGAGGAGCGCCTCGAGGCGATGGTGCGGCAGATCGTCGGGCACGTGAATCAGCAGCGCGCCTTCATGGTGGCCGAGCGCGTCGGCCACGTCGTCGGTGACGTCCACTGCGGGGAGGTGCAATTCACCCCGGTGGCTCGCGAGGCACCGCGCCTGGCGGGGAGAAAGATGGCTTACCCGCCTCAGGCAGAGGTGGCCCTGCCGACCGCCGAACGCCGCCGCGGCACCGTCCGACAGGGCGGTCAGCCCGTGCAGGTGCATCGAGCCGCGATACCGGGCCAGGTGCCTCGCGACCGACGCTGGCAGCACTTCCAGCCCGTCGAGTGTGAACTCGCCGCCGTGCAGTGCGAGCGCCGCGGCGGCGGCGCTCGAGAGTCGGGCGAGCCCGTTGAGAGACAGCCTGCCCTTGTGCCGTGCCAGGCCGCGGGCTGCCGCTGCGCGGAGCGTGCGCAGGCCGTTGAGAGAGAGATCGCCCTCGTGGCGGCCGAGTGCGACGGCGGCCTCTGCCGGGAGCGATTGCAGGCCGTCGAGCGACAGCACGCCCCCCTCGTGCCGCGCCAGTGCCTCCGCCACCGCGGCGGTGATGGTGGTGACGCCGTCGACGAACAGGTGCCCGCGGTGCCGGGCCAGCTCGCGGGCGACCGACAGGGGGAGCCGCCGCACGCCGGGGAGCCGCAGGCTGGTCTGGTAAAGGCCGATCGCCGTGCGCGGCGCGTCCGTCCGGGTAGGCGGCGTGAGCGTCAGCCGGCCATGCGTGGCGGCGACCAGCGGATCGGAACGATCGAAGGCGAGTCGGCCCCGATCGTCGATCACCGCGGCCCGCTCCGCGCCGGTCACCAGTTCCTGGGCCCGGGCCCGATCGAGATGAACGATGCTCTGCATGCCCGCAGCCTCCGACACGACGCAGTCGCCGCTTTAGTATCGGCCGCGCGGCAGTGGAAAGCGATCGTTCGGCCGCGTTATGACACACGTGAGGCGATGCCGCCGGCCGCGGTGCGACCCGGGCGGAATGGGATGGCGTTGGCGTGCCTACCGGGCGTCCAGGACGGCGAGCGCATCCGGCGCCTCGGCGAGCAGTGGTGAATGTCCGAGGTAGCGTTCCGCCATCTCCCGGCGCCCACGGGCGCGGAGCGTCGCGTAGACGTGCAGTTCGAAGTGCAGCCGCAGCCGGCGCTCGGCCTCCTCCGCGCCGAGGCCGTGGAACAATCCCATCAGCGCCTCGGCGGTGGAGAGCTGCGTGGGCCCCGGCTGGTCGCGGAGCCAGTAGCGGCTCGGCTCGGGCCGCGCATCGGGCAGACGGACGCACCGCCCCAGGCCTTCGACGCTGCGCAGCATTTCGCCGGCCTGCCGCCACGTGCCGTCGAGGAGCAAGGCGGAGATGCCGGCCCGCCCGCGGTCGGCCGTCGCCGCGACCGCATCGGGCAGCGGGTCTCCGCCGGGGTGCAGGATCCACAGCTCGCGGCCGGCCGCGAGCGTGGCGGCGGAAAAGCCGGTGGCGGCATGGAAGCGGGTTTCACGCTGAAAGACATGGCACGTGGCGGCGGTCACGGCCCGGGCGACGAGCAGGCCGGTGCTCGACGGCTTCGATTGTTCGCCACGATGGATGAGCACGTGCACGGCGAGCGGCGCCTCCACGGGCGGGAGCAGGTCGCAGGTGCACCATCGCGGCGGCAGGCTGCACCGCGGGCAGCGGGCGGCGCCGGCCCGAACGACACTTCTGCCCATGGTTTAAGAGCCTCGCCCTGATCGACCGGTCGGAAACGGCGGACCGCCTATAATCGGATTGTCGTTCCCCGGCGACGGTCGGGGAGATAACCGCCCGGCGGCGATCTCGCAGTGATCGCGACGGCTGGGATTCCTTTGGCGAAAGGAGGTGGTCTAGTGACGCAAGACTGTACCGGAGGGCTGCGCCGATAGCGGCGAGTCGACGGGCCTGCCGTTGATGCAGCCCACCAAATGGTTCCTACGGCTGCCGCCCCCTCGTGGGGCGGCAGCTTTCTTTATGCGGGCAGCTTCGCGGCCCGCCAGGCCTTGTAGCCGCCGACGATGTCGTGCACGTCGCGGCGGCCCTGCTTCTGCAGCAGGCTGGCGGCGATCGCGGAGCGGTAGCCGCCTTCGCAGTGCACGGCCACGGGCCGGCCGGCCGGAATCTCGCCCATCCGCTCATCGAGATGCGGAAGCGGAATGTTGAGACTCCCCTCGATATGCCCGCCCGCGTGCTCCGCCGCGCTGCGCACGTCCACGACGGTCGGCGCCGCGCCGGCGTCGGGCCGCTTGCCCGCGAGCCATTCGGCGAGGGCCGGCGCGGTGATCCGTTCCGTCCGCTCCACGAGATCGTCCCGGGCGGCCAGGGCGTTCATGCCGCCGGCGAGGTAGCCGGCCACGTTGTCGAAGCCGATGCGGCCGAGCCGCATCACGGCCTCCTCCTCACCTCCCTCCTCGGCGATCACCACGATCGGCCTGTCATGGGAGAGCATCGATCCGGCCCACGTGGCGTACTTGCCGTTCAAGGCGATGTTGAGCGATCCCCGCAGGTGCCCCCCTTCGAAATCGATGCCATCGCGGACGTCGAGGAGCTGGCCGCCGGATCCTCCCAGCGTGAGCACCTCGTCGAGGGGCAACGGCTTGAGCGTCCGTCGCATCGCCTCGTCGAGCGAGGCCCGCTCCTGGCGGTTGAGGATCGCGTCGTGCACGAAGTAATCGGGCGCCTCCGGCTGGTCGGCCGTGACGATCTTCTTGAACTCCTCGCGGCTCATCGGCTGGAGGGCGTAATTGAACCTTTTCTGCTCGCCGATCGTGGAAACGGTCTCCTTCGACAGGCTCTTGCCGCACATGCTGCCGGCCCCGTGGGCCGGATAGACGAGCGTGGCGTCGGGCAGCTTCACGAGCTTGTCGGTGATGCTGTCGTAGAGCATGTCGGCCAGTTCGTCGGCCGTCACGCCCACGCTCGCCAGGAGGTCGGGCCGGCCCACGTCGCCGATGAAGAGTGTGTCGCCGGTGAGCACGGCCAGCGGTTCGGTGCGGCTCTTCGCCAGGTCGTAGACGAGAATCGAGATGCCCTCGGGTGTGTGCCCCGGCGTCTCCAGGATCTCGAGCTTCACGTCGCCGAACTCGACGACGTCGCCATCCTGCATCTTCGCGCACGCGAACTCCGCCTCCGCCCGCCGGCCGAGATGGATCGTCGCCCCCGCCTGGTCGCGGAGTTCGATGTGGCCGGCGATGAAGTCGGCGTGGAAGTGCGTGAGGAACACGTGCTTGATCGCATACCCGCCGGACCGGGCGTCGGCGAGGTACTGGTCGATGTCACGCTGGGGGTCCACCACCGCGGCCGTCTTCGTCGTGTCGTCGGTGATCATGTACGACGCGTGCGACAGGCACGACAGGTAGTACTGCTGGATCTTCATGGCGATATCTCCGCTGACAGCCTGCTAACGCGAGCACGTGGTGGCCGTGCGGCAGGCCTGGTTCCAGGGCATCCGGGCAATCAGCATCGCCATGCCGCAGGTGTCGGTGATCCCGGCGAACACGAGTCCGCAGCCCACGAAGCCGGCCAGCCCCGCACCGATCGCCTGCCAATTGATCGGGGCCTCGGGGCCGAACCCGGCCAGCGCCGCGCCGATGGCGACGAGCGCGCCCGCGGCGATCCGCACCTGTCGCTCGAGCGACATCGCCTTGCGGCCGCGCACCACCGGCACCCCGGCGGCCTCGCAGGCGGCCGTGCCCCCTGCGACGCTGATCACGTCCTTGAGGCCCGCGGCGAGCATCTTCTCGCAGGCCTTCTGACTGCGGCCCCCCGACTTGCAGACGAAGTAGGCGGGCCCGCCGCCGCTGAGGGCCGTCACCGCCTGCGGGTCGAGCCGGTCGAGCGGGATGTTGTGGGCGAAATCGACGTGCACCTCGCCGAACTCGGCCGGTGTGCGGACGTCGATGAGGGTGATTTTTTCGCCCTTGCGGCGCAGGTCGGCGAGCATCGCGGGAGAAATGGTGGCGATCATGAAAACAGCCTCCGGGAGGTCAGGAACGGAACTGGAATGTGCATGTGTCGCGATCTGGCGATACGTGTTCGAGAATGGTGATCAGGCGCGGGAGCACGAGGGATCCTAGGCGGACACGCCGGTGCGCGGCGACTTTGGGCCGCCGAACCGGGCTTCGATGCAGGCCATGATGCTGGCCAGGTGGGGCTCGGCGATCGTGTAGTAGACACACCGCCCCTCCTTTTCCACGTCGAGGAAGCCGCACCGCTGCATGAGCCGCAGATGCTCCGACGCCATGTGGCTCGGGATCGCGCACGCCTCGGCCAGTTCGCCCACCGCATAGCGGCCACCGAGCAGCATCTGCACGATGCGGAGCCGGTGAGGGTGGGCGAGGGCCTTGAGGCATTCGGCCGCCTGGCGCAGGCTCTCGAGGCTCGTCAGCTTTGGCGGCCGGGCGGGCTTTCGCTTGGTATCGACCATGACGGTATGGCTCAGGCGCCGGGGCGGTGCTTCCGCGACTCCTGGATATATCGGAATATGACGATCTATCCATCAATGATTCCGCAGGCAAAACGCAGGGGCGGGCCGCAATCGCCCCGATGACCCGGTTTTCCTACTCCCCTGGCGGCGGTGCCTTCTACCTTGCTTGACCGTATACTTAGCAAAGAGCCGAGCCCGATAAAGTGCCAAATCCATGAGTCAGCCCGACAAGCATGTCCACATCGAAACGACGGTCGGAGTGCATGGTTCCGTCACCCTCGACCAGTTGCCATATGAGCCAGGCCAACGCGTGGAAGTCATGATCATTCCGATTGCTACACCAGCAGCAGGCGGCATGTCGCGGTATCCGCTCAGCGGGATGAAAGTGGAGTATGACCGGCCGTTTGAGAGTGTTGATGAGGGCGACTGGGAAGCGTCCCGGTGATCATCCTCGATACACACGTCTGGGTGTGGTGAGTCCATCAAGATGATCGACTTCCGACGCAGGCGCGGGCGTTCGTCGCTCAGCACGAAACACGCCACATCGGAATCAGCGCAATCTCGTGCTGGGAAGTCGCGAAACTGGTTGAGCGAGGTCGCCTTCGGCTGCCCTTGCCAACCGATCAGTGGCTCCATGCTGCACTCGCCTATCCGGGCGTAAGACTTTTGGATTTCATCCCGGACATCGCTGCGGACGCGTGCAATCTGCCGGGATCTTTTCACAGCGATCCTGCTGATCAGATCATCGTCGCCACGGCGCGACATCACGGCAGTGAGCTCATAACGATGGATCAGCGGATCCTCTCATATCCGCACGTGCCGCTGGCACGAGTCGACTGAGACGGTTGCGTCCCGACGCTGCTCACCGCCGCATCGCTCGGCACGCGTCGTGGCACGATCGCGGCGGGCGCCGCAGTCAGGCGATCTCGTAGACGAACTTCCAGCCGGCGTCCTGCACCGCCTGCTCGAAGTCTTTCCGGAACTTGCCAAACCCGAGTCTCCCGCCACCCCCCACGCCCGCGTCCGTCCGGGTCGTGTTCACGCGGGAGCCGAACTGCGATGTGGTCTCGACGGTGAACGTGGGCGGCGGCAGGCCCCATGAGCTCTCCATCGCCGACTCCCGGAAGTCCGCCTCATGATTCGCCGGGTCGAGCGTGCATGTGAAGTTGCTCGTCACCTTCCGGCCGCCGAGGAACCATTGCGCCTTGATCGCCGTGAGCGTGCCGGTGATGGTGCCGTCTGTGGCTGTTACGGCGGTGCCAGTGTTCGCCGTTGCGACAGCCACGAGTTTCGATACAAGTTCGGCCAGCGAAAGCGTCCTGAGCGTGGCCATGGCCCGCCGGGTCACACCAGCGGCTCACGCAAACCGGTCCTGCACCACCACCTCGGACAAGGCGAGTTGCCCGCCCTTGGGCAGGGCGGGTTTCACGGCCTTGCCGACGGCGATCATGAAGCCGATCACATGGTCGCTCGGCAGGTTGATGATCTCGGCGACCTTCACCGGGTCGAAGCCGATCATCGGGCAGGAGTCGTAGCCCATGGCCTTGGCCGCGAGCATGATCGTCTGCCCCGCGATCCCGCACGAGCGCATGGCCTCGTCACGCTGCAGTTGCTCCTTCCCTTCGTAGAACGGCCCCATCCAGCCCGTGACCAGTTTCTGGATCTCGGGCGCGGCGTTCCGCCAGTACCTCTCGGGCGACTTCTTCCACGCCTTGAGGTCGCTGGTGAGCACAATCAGGAGCGACGCGTCGGTGACCTGCGCCTGATCGACCGCGGCGGCCCGGAGCTGCTTCCGCAGGTCGGGGTCGCGGACGACCACGAACCGCCAGTTCTGCATGTTGAACGACGTGGGCGACTGGATTGCTGCCTCAAGGAGTTTCGTCTCCTCGGCGGCGGTGAGCAGGTGGTCCGGGTCATATGCCTTCACCGAACGCCGTTGATTGATCGCGTCGAATCTGCTGTTCACCCCGATCCAGTTCGGCATGCGGAATCTGCCGCTGGCCGCCGTGGACATCCTCGTCGTGTGGGGCACGATCGTCTGGATGATGCTGGCCATCTGGCCGCACTTCCGCTGGGTGGCGGCGGCCCAGGTGCCCTACTTTGTCTGGGTCTCGATCGCCACGGTGCTGCAGCTCTCGATCACGTGGATGAACCGGGCGTAGCGTGACAAGGAGGGAACTGATGGCCGCGATCGCGCCGGGCCGCTACCGGCACTACAAGGGCAACGAATACACGGTCCTCGGCGTCGCCCGGCACAGCGAGACGCTCGAGGAACTCGTCGTCTACCGGCAGGAATACGGTGACCGCGGGCTCTGGGTCCGGCCGGCGGCGATGTTCGCCGAGACCGTCGTGGTGGATGGGCAGAACGTGCCGCGGTTCCGGTTTCTCGTCTAGCCGCCGGCGCGCAGCCAGCGGCTAGCCGATCAGCGTCAGCGAGGTGGCGGCGTGCCCCTGCCCTCCACTACGCGGGATGACTCCCGTAATCGACGACTCAAAGGGTGCCGAGATCCCGACTTCCATGGAGAATACGAGCGATTTCGACACCCGTTTTCGACGGCCTGAAAAAGATCACGTACGCGCCGACAGACACGCTTCGGCAACCAGCGACTCCGAATCCCGTTCGCGACTCACCCGTGAGCGGATGGTCTGCGAGGAGCTGGCATCGCTCGCGAATCGCAGCCAGCCATTCTCTGGCAGCCGGGAGATTATCGCGTGCGATGAAATCCACGATGTCGAGGAGGTCTGACTCGGCTGCGGCAGAAAACCTCGCCTCACTCATGCGCGACGGGCTCGCTCGGCTGTCGTGAGGCGTTCCTCGGCCTTCGCAAACACGTCGTCAGCGGGCGTGGATCGGCCTCCATCGAGTTCGGCAAAGCCATTCCGAACGGCCGCTCGGAGGGCCTCCTGCGACTGAAGCAGCCGCAGGCCTTCCGCGAGCACGTCGCCTTCGGTGAGAAACCGCCGCTCGGCAATGAGGCGCTGGACGAACGGGGCGAGATCGGCAGGGATATCGACTGTCATGACGTGTAATGCTCCGCGCTGTAGTCAGGAACCCTTCGCCGAAACTCGTCACCAAGGAGTATACGGGCGTACATACGTGTGGTCAAGTCTGGTCGAGCGTGTCTTCTTGCGAGGATTTTATCCACGGGAATGGTGTCCGGCGGGGCGTAACGAGCTGGCCGTCCGATCCTGGGCCTCCGCCAGCGTCAGGGAGAGCGCCGGCGGGTTGCGGTACTCGGCGGTGCCTCGACGAACCGGCGTGCCTGTTCGCCCGGCTGGGGATTCCAGATCGGGTTCACGCCCGCCGGCAGCGGATCGCAGCGCACGAAGATCCGCCGCGGAGCCTGCTCGAAGTAGAGGAGCAGCGCCGGGCAGAGCCAGCCTTCCATGCGTTTCCCCGCGATGGTGCCCGCGTACCAATTGCCCGAGCAGGGGTCCTCCCGCAGCCACTGCAGCTCGGCGTCATAGCCGCCGAACGGCTCGTCCGCGAAGGTCAGCGCGAATCCCTTCGTGGCATCGGGAATGCCCTTGGCCTCCACCACCCGGGAGATCATCTCCGTCATGCCGAGCACGAAGGCCTCTTCCTTGAGCCCGGTGCGGACGTCGTCGAACACCCAACACGAGTCGTGGAGCAGGTAAGGGTACAGCGTCAAAACACGTCGCTCGCTCATGACTTGCCTCCTTGGGTTTGCTCGTAGGGAACGTCGAAGAACTTCTGGCAGGTGTTGCAGAACCAGTTGCCGGGCTTGGGCCCGTTGGGAATCAGCTTGAACTTCGGGCACGTGGAGGCCATCCAGATCGTGATCCAGACGATGCCTACCTGCACCGAGGCGGTGTTGGACGTGCCGCACTGCGGGCAGGGGGGCACCTCCATCCGCATGAATCGGGCGTAAATCTCCTGGTAGATCTGTTCGCGGGTGCGGGTCTCCGGCGCGGCCATGGCGATGCTCCTCGTGTGATGGGTGACGGCGTGGCTACTTGCTCTCGGGTTCCTCCCAATACGTGGACACGGCCGACCAGCGTTCTTGATTGAGCTTTACCCCCTCGCGGTCCTGGCAGAGCGCGTAGAGGCGGGCGGCGGCTGCGAACTGCTGCTTGGCGAGCAGTCCGAGCCCCGCCTCCTGGTAGAGCTTCGCGGCCCGTTCGCTCTTGCGAGCGGCGGTCCTGATCAGCCGCTGCTGGTCGCCGGTCTTGGACCGTTCGACGGCCCGCCGGGCCTCGGCCACGGCGGTGTCCGCCGCCTGAATCCGCTGCTGCCGGCTACGAAAAAGGTCGGGAAAATAGTTCTCGGCCATCGTGCGTACTCCAGAATGAGCCACGCACCAAGAACCAGCCTGACGGGCGTCTGCCGCCCAGCGGACTGCTGCAACATTCTTTTCGTGAGAGGAAAACCCCTCACGCACATCCCGCCGGCATTTTCATGCCGGCGGAAGCACCGTGTGCCTTGCAGTGGCCCGGTTGCCGAAACGCCGCCGAGGCGTTTCCAACACGCCTTGGGGGACGTGTCGTTCCTGATGCTGCGTGCATTTTACCGGTCGCATCGGCCGCGGGCCAGCGTTCGGCGCACGGCACTTGTGTCATAGACAGGCACTCACGCAGGGCCCGGGGGAGCCGGCCCGCACGGCAGGCCATGAACGACCGGTGAGCTTCCCGGGGCTACACTCGGCGTTCATGGAGACCTTCCGCCTGCTCCTCTTCACGACGCTCTGGACCGCCATCTGGGCTGCGCCGCTGCCGAAGCTCTCCGGCCGCGTGGAACTCGTGGCCGGGCTGATTCCGTTTGCTGCCTTCGGCCTGCGGGTGTTTGGGGCCTGCTTCATCGGCGTGCCAGCCGACGATCCCGTGCGGATGGCGGTGGCGCCGCTTGTTGACTGGATCAACGGCGCGTCGGGCAGCGTGCCGTTTCAGTGGGTGCTCGATGGCACTGTGGCGATCGGGCTCGTGTGGTTCGCGTCGATCGCGAACATCCCGCGGCGTCGGCGGCTGGCCACGATCTGGGTCATGCCAGCAGTGGCCCTCGCGAGCCTCGTGATCGGGTAGTTCACGACATTCGGGCATTAGACTGACGAGCCATTCACCCCCAGGACCTTGACCGTCACCATGAACGGCTTTCATGCTTTTCTCGCCGTGGTCTTCGGCACGCCGCCGGATGACGTGCCCCCGTGCGTCGCCCAGGCAAACTCCTTTCGCGAGGTCGTGTCGCTGCAGGCGCTGTTCGTCACGTTGACCGTGGGCCTGCTGGCGTATGTGCGCAGCTCGCCGACGTTCGATCTGCGGGTGGATCTGCTCTTCGCGGCATTGGCGTCTTTACCCCTCATGGGCCTCTACCACATCGTGACGAGCCGCGTGCGGACCGAGACGGGCGACGTCTACGTGTGCACCAAACCGATCCGCAACTTTGCCCGGCAGGCGATGAATCTCGATGTTGCGATCGTCATCGCGGTGTCGTTGCTCTATTGGGGACGGCAACTCCCCGGGCAGTGATGCCGGGGCGGTGACCCGGCCACCGGGGCCGGCGGCTAGCCGCAGGGTTTGCCCGGACTCGCCAGTTGAACGCCGGCCCGCCGACGGCAGGAAACCCGCCAAACCCAGCCGCACGACTCTGTCGATGGTATCGACAAAACCAAACTGCGGAGCCGGCGAAGTGCAAAGGGGGCATCATGCCACCGGGCGGTTGATGCTCTGGCTGGCCGCCGGGCTGTGCTGGTGCCTCGCCGGCGCGGTCACGGCCGACGAACCGCCACAGCCCTATCTGGAGGAGCCGCAGTACGAGATCGCCCCGCATCTCCTGGGCTCGCAGGACGGCTTTCGCGAACGACTGGCCGCCGCTGGCCTGACCATCCTCGCCGACAACACCGGCTTTTACATCGGCAACGCCAACGGCGGCTTCGATCAGGCCTTCGACTACGCCGGCCACGGCGACTACTGCGTGATCGCCGACGGCGGGAAGCTCGGCGTGCGCGACGGGCTGTATCTCAAGCTGCGCGCCGAGCACCGCTACGGCGAAACGATCGTCGGCAACGTGGGCTGCTTCATCTCGCCGACGCTGATCGCCGACCTGCCGGTCTACGCCAGCGAGGAGGTATATCTGACGAACGTCCTGCTCACGCAGGAACTCACCGATGCGTTCTCCGTGTTCGCCGGCAAGATGGACACGCTCGACGGCGACATGAACGCCTTCGCCCACGGCCGCGGCAAGACGCAGTTCTCAAACATGGGCTTCGTGTTCAACCCCATCGTCGGCGCGACGGTGCCCTACTCCGCGCTGGGGGCCGGGTTCGTGTTTCATCCGGACGACGGGCCGATGGTCATGGTGACCGTGCTCAACTCGACCGACACGACGGCCACGAGTGGCTTCGACACGCTGTTCAACGACGGCATGCTCCTATCGGCGGCCGTGCGGGTGCCCACGAGCTTCCTCGACCGCCCGGGCCACCAACTGCTCGGCGGGACTTGGAACAGCCGGGCCTACACGTCGATCACCGAGGCCTACATCCCCTACCCGGACGTGGCGATTCCCACGACGCGCGGATCGTGGTGCTTGTATTGGAACTTCGATCAGTTCTTGTTCGGCGACCCGGCCGACGACACGCGGGGCTGGGGGCCGTTTGGCCGCGCCGGCATCGCCGACCCAAACACCAGCCCGATCGACGCCTTCTTGAGCTTCGGCTTCGGGGGCTCCGCCCCGTTCCGGAGCAGGCGCAGCGACACGTTTGGCGTGGGCTGGTACTGGGCGTCGGCGAGCCCCGAGATCGGCACGCTGATCACATCGCAGTTCGGCCCGGTCGGCGACGGCCAGGGCATCGAGTGCTTCTACAACTACGCCCTCACGCCGGCTGTTCGCATCACGCCCGACCTGCAATACATCGTGCCCACGCTCCAGCTGGCGGAGCCGGCGCTGATCGCCGGCGTGCGGGCGCTGGTGAGCTTCTGATCCGACACTACCCGCGACCTGGTCGCCGATCACCTGGTCGCCGATCACCTGGTCGCCGATCACCTGGTCGCCGATCACCTGGGCGCCGATCACCTGGGCGCCGATCACCTGGGCGCGAGCAATAGGCGGTGCCAGGCCGGCGGACAACAGTGCGGCCATCAGGGCCACGGCGATTCGTGGGCGCATACTCACCTC
>Ga0315900_10009584_pt1 | contig 12258 bp, 1 predicted proteins | sample LakEriMetagenome_FD_203521 | JGI IMG/M metagenome (GOLD analysis project Ga0315900, IMG submission 203521) | Freshwater fungal communities from buoy surface, Lake Erie, Ohio, United States - Buoy 12 MA114 | ecosystem: Environmental > Aquatic > Freshwater > Lake > Lake biofilm | place: USA: Lake...
GCAAGTATCAGCGTACCAGTTTACCCTGAACTTCCGCAACCTGGAAGTCCTGGAGGTAATTCCTGGAGCGAAGCAGACGATGGAGAACTTCGGTATCTTCAACAATGCGATCACAACTTCTGCGGATGCGACACCGGGAGAATTTGCGGTGAAATTCCGTGCGACAGCGAACGGCACGTTGAGCCAGCAGTTGAGCGTATCGAGCCAGATCACGAAAGCGGTCGCGTTTGAGGCGAACAACAAGTTGGACGTAGCGATCCGCTTCAACGGAGCGAACACGACGATCAGCACAGTTGGCTTTGAGTTGTACCAGAACACGCCGAACCCATGGGTGAGCAAGACTCAGATTGGATTCCACTTGCCAGAAGCAGCGGAAGCACGTCTGACGATCTACGACGCCTTGGGCCGGATTCTGTACACAGCGAAAGGCCAGTTTGCGAAAGGATACAACGTATTCACGGTAGACCGGAAGTTGGTAGACGGCGTAGGCAACTTGTACTACAAAGTCGAGACGACGACTGATCAAGCAGTGAAAGCAATGATCAATGGTTAATTGTTAATTGTTAAGGATTGTTTGTAGATAAAAAATGGGTGGTGAGCGTTTTGCTTGCTGCCCATTTTTTATTTTTCAACATTTTACCTGGACGTTCCCGGCATAACGGATACCAAGGGGCGTAGCCCTGCCATCTCAATAGACTCCAATTGATCAGAAGATTGTAGATAAGAAATGGGTAGTGAGCGTTCTGCTTGCTGCCCATTTTTAATGGTTGATTATCAATAAATTTATACAGCAAAGTGTTAATATTTTAGACATAAATGACTTAATCTATTTGACCAAAATTCTAAACATTTTCGCTACTTATTTGAGCAGGGATGAGCTGGTATTCGAGCGCTAAATCTGAGAGCGTTTTCCGCTACCTTAGTGTTTTCAATGTAACCTCTGTGTTAAGAGCATCACTGTGTGTACGTTTCCTTTTTCTCACAGCAAATGGAGGTATAATTTTTTCCAAGTTGCTTTCCAAATTTACCCTACCACCTAAGTTTTCGTAAAGATACTAAAGAGAATAAGCCCGGACGCCTTATAGAAGAGTACGACTAAAGAGTGTTAGAGATTGTAGAAGTTGGTTTTTTCCAAAATAGCTCGTCCTACCAAAACTTTAAATTTCATTCTTTAAACTTAAAAAATTGAGCCTATTAAGCTCTTTGCTTGGCCTTCTGGTACCGCTCGAAGGGTTGGGAAGGCAGATTTGCTTCCTTGGCTCTTTTTGGGATAGCTGAAAAAGGATCGGTAATCTGCCTATTGAAGCCTGTATTTCACCTTGTATAATGCTTGTTTATTCAAGAGGAATGGCGGTTTATTCAAGAAAGATGCAGTTGGCAGCAACACAACTTTGTCCTGCGCATTTTTTCGGCTTTCAGGCTAATTTAAATGCACCTGCCTGCAATTAACAATCTTGTAAAATGCTGGCCGATAACTATTTATGATCCAAGGTATATACTTGGATGGAGTATTTTCTATAGTATGAAAGACATTCAAGAGCTTGTTTACATTATACAACAACATCATTTAGTTTTGATGAATACAAATGGACAGCCTCTTGATCGGGAAACACTCTTGTACCGGTTTTTCGAAGGCATTGAGAAAAGAGCCATCACTTCAGATGAAGAGGCGAAGAAGTTCTTGTACCCGGAGGGGGGAGGCAGTGGAAAATACCGGCGTTTGAAGTCTGATTTGAGAGACCTATTATTAAGTTCTATAGCGGCCTTTGAGGCCAATGGAAATGATTTTTCTGATTACCAAAAAGCCTATTATTCCTGCCACCGCGACTGGCTGATTGTGAAAATTTTGATTGGTCAGAATGCTAACACTGCTGCCATAGGCCAGGCAACCAAGCTGTTAAAACAGGTCCAAGTGTATGAATTCACTCTTTTGACAATGGATATTGCAGCTTACCTGGCCTATCAGTATGGTCTACGGGAGAGTAATGACAAGAAATTTAGAGAGGTGAATGAGCTGTATTCAAGGTGCCGGGTACTCAATAATGCGGAGTGCCTGGCGGAGCAATTGTACACAGAATTAATGGTGAAAGTAGTCAATCAGATAGCCCCCAATGAGGCTGTTTCCCACCTAGCAACTGAGAGCTTCGAGCAAATAAAAGCCAAGATGAGACAGTTTAGCTCGTACAAGCTGCATTTGTATGGAAACATGATTCAGGTACTCCAGTTTTCTTCAATTAACCGGTATGAGCAGGTATTACCAATTTGTAATGAAGCAATCGAGTTTTTTGAACAAAAACCATTTGAAGCTAGGGTCCCCTTGCAAATGTTCTATTACCAAAAGCTACTTTGTCACATTCACCTAAGGCAGTTTGAACAAGGTAAGGCTGTCGCAGATCAATGTATACGTTTTACAAATGAGGGGAATTTTAATTGGTTCAAATACCTGGAGCTTTACCTCAAGCTAGCTTTTTATACTCAGCAATACAAGGAGGGGGCAAGAGTTGTTCAATTGGTGCTTGCTCACCCGCGGTTTGAGTTTTTACCAGATAACGTTAGGGAGCTTTGGAGTATTTACGAGTCCTATTTGTACCTGCTGGTAAAAGTGGGAAAAATTCCATCTTTGTCCACCTCCAGGTTTAAGTTGAACAAATTTGTGAATGAGACTCGAATTTATTCTAGGGATAAGAGTGGAATGAATGTGGCGATTATGGTCATAAAAACACTTTATCTATTGGCAGAACGGCGGTATCAGCAGATGATTGATGAGGTGGTTAGCGTTGATCGGTATTGTAGTCGCTATTTGGGTGGGTCGAATACACTTCGCAGCTTTAACTTTATGAAAATGCTGATGCAAATTCCGTTGGGATGGTTCGAATTACGGAAAGTTGAAAAACGGGCTGCTAGATATCTGAAAGCGCTTTCCCAAAATCCAATTGTATTGGGTAGCCATACCCATGAGGTCGAGTTAATTCCCTATGAGGATTTATGGGAAATGGCCTTGGAGATCCTACGTCGACCTGCTGCATGAGTTAATTTACGCTTGTATTCATCTTTCTACTTCTCCCATTTTGATTGGTTCTCTTGATCGGGTGCGGAATTGCACTCGATATTAAGCTATGATTACTTTAATCGGTCAATCTGTTTCAGGATTAAGGTTTCCGCAGTCAAGCCTTCCTTGGCCCTCATGGTGTGTCCCTTTTTCTGATTAAAAAGGAGGTATTGCTGCATTTAAGACTCGTTTTCTTTTGAGGTCTACTGTATTTCCTAAAAAAAAACAAGGTGTAAAACTCACGAAAGTAGTAATAATGCTGAATATAATTAATTGACTTTAAATATATTATTATTTTTTTAAAATTTTCAAGTTGGCAAAAGTTAGCTCACAAAACCTTGTTTTTTGCTGCGAAGAAGCTGTGTGCTTGTTTGGACATTTGCATTGTCATTTGGTAAGAATGATCAACACTGTTGAGGTGTTCCTCCGTGTTTTTCTACGCCATTGATGAATAATCTACTATTTGTCCATAAAAAGAGCGTAGTCTAATTACTACTTTTTAACTACTCCATCTATAGGGGCCGCCTGATGCCTTGTTCGTGCAGAAAGCGGTGATTTTAGGATTGGCTTTAAGCCCGTCTGACAGCTGTGGTCACGCAGTTGAAGGCCGTTTCTATGGCTTTTTTGGCGAATAAAATTTATATATAAATATTTTACAACATATAAAAATGTAAAATCAACGAAATGGAAAATAGATTCAGTTCTACCATCTGTATTCGGGGTAGGCCATGTCACCTTGTTGCAGGAACCTAATTTTTAAGAAAATTTTTACAACACTTTTAATAAACTAGTAACCTGATTATGGAAAAATCATTTCAATGGTTGCTGCAAGTGCTTACCAGCCTTGTGGCAATGATCATCGGGCTGGTGCCAGTAGCTGTTTCGGTCAGCGAGGTAGCAGTGGCGATGCTGGTGGCTGGGGCCTTGATCCCGGTAGTATTTTTCAACGAACGCCTTCGTGAGGAAATCCGCCAAATGCTTATGGCCTTAAAACGGCAAAATGTGCTCGGTTTGAGCCTATTTCTAGTACTTATGAGCGGTACGATGGCTTATGGTCAGTCGGGCCGTGCTTTCCGGGATTTTGACAGCAACGGCCTTCAGGCTGCTGGAGAACCGGGTGTAGAAGGGATTCAGGTACGGCTTTATGCCAATGCTGGGTTTCCTCAAAAAGACCAATTGATCGGTACTACGGTAACGGGTGCCAATGGAATATACAACTTTGCGACATCCTTAACGAGTGGTCGGGCTGCAATGCCTGGCGAACAGCTGCGTATTGAATTTGATATTCCCACTTCGTACAGCTGTGATGTTTCGGAGTCAGTCGACTTTCCGAGTGCGAGTGGGGTAACCTACGGCAGTAGCGTACAGTTTATCGTTGGTCAGCAAGCCAATGTAAATTTTGCGATGAATTATTCTGGGCAGACGGTGACCAACCCGAATCCAGATGTATTTATTCCTTGTTATGGATTTGGTAACTATGGTGTAGGTGGAAATGTAGACAACGAACCCGCCTTGGTTTTGACCAAATTTTTGTGGAATGGTATTCCGGCGGGAAACAATAACGGACAGGCGGGAGTTCCTTCTCCTGTTAAATTGGCGAATATTGCGCAGATTGGCTCCACATATGGGGTGGCCTTTTCCAAGCAGTCTCAAAAAGTTTTTGTGTCTGCTTGTTTGCGCAGGCACGCAGCGATGGGGCCACTTGGTCCAGGTGGTATTTACTTGGTAGATCCATATACTGCCAATCCAAACAAAGTATCGAATTTTCTAAGTCTGGATGCGATTGGGATTAATACCCAAAACAACAATGGCGTATATCCTCCAAACCCGGGTAACAACACCAGCCCGGTGAGTGATTATATTGGAACAAACGCGCAGCGCGGTTTACCAGCCAACAATGAACTTCCCAGCACAGATTATGCGGCTGGGGATCAGATTGGTAAACTCTCGTTGGGAGATATTGATATTTCGGACGACGGGCGTTATTTGTATATCGTTAATTTATATGATCGGAAGGTTTACGAGATTGATTTAGTAGATCCGGTTAATCCACAAGCCCCCACCCTTGCGAACAAAGCAACCAGGGTTCGCAGTTGGGTAATACCAGATGCGGCGACAAGTGCCAGTCAGGGTGAACACCGTCCTTGGGGCTTGAAGTTTTATCGTGGAAAGGTATATATAGGCGTTGTATTGAGTGGACAAGATATCAATGGTAATGTGGTGAGCCCAGTAAATGGCACTGGCAACAACCAAATTGGCATTGATCTTCTTGGATTGGTATATGAATTGACACCATCCACCTCTACGTTCTCAACGCGACTTCAATTTAGCTTTAATTACGGACGGGAACGTCCATGGATTCCTTGGGGGTACCGCCAAGGACAACCAAGCCGGTATTTTGGAGGAACGGACCGAGAGGTGGCGGAGCCAATTATCGGTGATATTGAATTTGATGATAGTGGAAATATGTTAATTGGTGTATTGGACCGTAAGGGGCACAAGTACGCCATCTACAACAATGATTATGCAGGTAACACGCTTGAGTACGAGTATTCCACGGCTGGAGAGCTTCTGCGGGCACAATATTCAGAGACTCCAACAGGATGCACGTATACTATTATTTCCAACCCTGGAACGACGGATTATTACAACGATAATATCCAGCATCCGGAGTCTGTGCAAGGTCCTCTGGCAGTATTGCCTGGTTCCAATCAGGTCCTAGCTGTAGTACTTGACCCGATCCTGATTCGATCAGGGGGGGTGATTCGATTAAACAATGTAACAGGCGCACAAGTCCCTAACTCAGCGTATGAGGTGACGGATGATCGTGGCGCCAACCCTAATTCCAGTTCTGTACCCAGTAAGGCCAACGGCTTGGGAGATATCGAGTTGTCTGGATCAGCGTTGCCCATTGAGATTGGCAACCGAGTATGGGCAGACTTGGACAGGGATGGTATTCAAGATCCAGGAGAGCCTGGAATTAATGGGGTGACCGTCCAGCTACTGGCTCCAAACGGTACGGTTCTAGCCAGTACGGTGACGTCTGGCGGTGGCCATTACTACTTCAACGAATTTAATGTGGCGGATGGTAATCCTGGGCTTGCGGGCAATCAGGCAGGACCTCAGCCCTTCCAGAATTACCAGATCGCGATTCCTGGTACAATGTTCAACGCTGGCCAGCCTTTAGCGGGTGCGATTGTGACTTCTCTCAATCAGGTGGGTACTGGACTAGCTGACTACGCTGACAATGATGCCTCTTTTGCGGGGTCGAACCTGGTAATTCCAGTTACGACTGGAGCGAACGGTCAGAATGACCACACGTTTGATTTTGGTGTGGTTCCTGCTGATTATGGCGATTTGCCAGATAGCTACTGCACCACAGCTGCAAGCAACGGCCCATACCACAACATTGATGCGAATCTGATGCTGGGGACAAGCGTCGACGCGGAGATCAATGGGCAGCCAGAGGCAATGGCAGGTTTAATGACGGGCGGCGATGATCACAACACGGGCTACGTCTCTGCCGGAACACCAGGCAATAACGGAGATGAAACCGGTTTGGTATTCGGGCCTATTGTGCCGGGTGGGCAGTCGTATGTAACTGCCACCGTAACGAACACAACAGGGGTGCCTGCGGTACTACAAATCTGGATCGACTTCAATAATAACGGCATGTTTGATACAGGTGAAGAGCTAAAGACGGGTGGTTTTGCTCCTGCAGGTGCTATTGTACCTGTAAGTGGCTTTAATGCCGTTCGTTTATACTACGATGTACCTACCAGTGCGAACACACAGAACGGACAAGTATTCGCGCGTGCACGATTGTCTACCGCCGGGGGCTTAATGCCCAAAGGTGCAGCCTTAAATGGTGAAGTAGAGGATTATAAAATTGCGACTACAAAAATCGGTAACCTGGTATGGAGGGACTACAACAACGATGGTATTCAGAATGAGCCTTTGAGCGCTGGTATCAATGGAGTGGATCTCCAACTTACTTACTTTGGTGCGGATGGCGTTGCTGGCGGCGGCGATGACGTGGTCTACACAACGACAACGGCTAATATGAACGGTGCAGACGGTATTTATATGTTCCTTGGGGTAATTCCAGGTATGTATAAACTTAAAGTATTGACTTCCAACTTGGGTCTACCAACGCAGATGAACGTTGGCAGCAATGTGACCGATTCAGACGATGCTAGCGGGGAAATGGTCGTGATTCCGAATCCACTTATTCTGCCGACCGGCGAAAATGGTATGGGTGATAATCCAGGTGGTACCAATGGAATACCGGATAACCAAGATGACTTGCGGTATGACTTTGGTTACGTAGGTTTGGATTACGGTGATTTGCCGGATTCCTATGGTACAAGCCAAGATAATGAGGGGCCTGCAGCTATTGTGACTCCAGACCTATATTTGGGAACCTGCGTGGATGTGGAGCCGGATGGTCAGCCAGACCCTTGGGCTGGTATGATGGGTGGCGGTGACGATGGTCAGACAGGATACGTTACGTATGGTACATGCGGTACTACCGGAGATGATGAGAATGGTATTCGATTTGTCACGCCAATGATTCCAGGTTCAGAGGCCTGCATCGCGGTAACAGCGCGCAACGCGACGGGCAGAACGGCGATTTTGCAAGGCTGGATCGACTGGAATGGCAATGGTACCTTTGAAAGTAATGAAGCTTTAACGAGCGGTAACTTTGCTGGAAATGGGGTAATTATTCCAAATGGCGGTGTAAACAACGGCATTTACTGCTTCCCAGTTCCATCGACAGCTACTTTTCAAGGGGGCAATGCGATGACGCGCTTTCGCTTATCTCCGGAGGGTAATTTACTTCCCGGAAATCCGGCCGGAACCGTTCCGGTGATGGGAGAAGTAGAAGACTACAAGTTGCCGCTTGCTTTGATTGGTAACTATGTTTGGATGGATAGCCCAGACTTGGCCGGAGATCAGGATGCTTCAGAGATGGCCCTCCCTGGCGTAAAAGTGCATTTGGTATGGAATGGCCCAGACGGAGTTTTCCAGACTCCCACCAACAGCGCTGTGGCGCAGGGAGATGACCGCGTGTATACAACCACAACGGATGCAAATGGCCGATATGAGTTTAGAGGCTTGGCTCCAAGTACAAATTATCGGTTGGTTCCAGAGAAATACACGACCAACACAGCCGCCGCAGGGGCCGCAGTCGCTCCAGCAAACAAGATTTTGACTCCTTCCAACCTAGGAGGGAACGACGCGCTGGACAGTGACGCAACTCCTTATATTCCGATTTCAATCCCGGATATGTCGAATACGTTTTTACCAACCAACGAGAGCGGTATTCAGGATAACAACGGAGCGAGCGGATTCCCGGATAATCAGGAGAACCTAACATTTGATTTAGGATTTATTGAAGTACCTAATGTAAGCGCAGCCATGGCAATTGTTGGGGTAGATCCCACTGTTTGCGGAGAATTTGCAGCCTATATGGACCTTTGCATCAAAAATACAGGAACAAGCCCCTTGGCTAACTTGCAGTCCGTGCTGGATTTTTCCGGCCCTGCAGCCTACGGAGCAGCCTTCAAAGGACTAATCGGCACTCCAGTCATTTCATCGAGCACGGCGCAGCAAAATCCAGTACTAAACCCCTTATTCAGTGGCTCAGGGGCCAATACTTCCATTTTCAATGGTACAAGTGGTCTCTTGTGGCCAGGAGAAGAGTTGTGCATTCGAATGAAATACGGTGTCGATCCAGATATTGCAGGCGCGCCTGCACAACCGAAAGCACAGGCATCTGTGGTTGGTAAAGCTCAAAATTTCCAAGGGGTTCCGATTCTGGACCACTGGAATGGCGGCCAGCAGTTTACAGCAAGCGATTTGTCAGATGTTGGTTTGGCTCCAGCCAGTACAAATCCTGGCTACACAGGTGATACCGGCGGTTTCGACGACCCAACCCCATTGGGCAATTGCTGGCAGACTACCCAGACATTGGTGTGCAACGACCATGTGAACATGTCTATGGATGAGAACACCTGTGAGATGTATGTCACAGCAGACATGCTTTTGGAGGGTGAAGACGAAGCTTGTACTGAATCTAAGCTGCCTCTTGGTAGTTATTGGGAGGTCATCATTACTACGATGAGCGGCCAACCGGTTCCTAACCCGATTCCGGCGAGCTACTTGGGTCAGACATTGATGTACAGCGTTAAACACATCATGTCCTGTAATTTGTGTTGGGGTACCCTGATGGTAGAAGATAAACTACCACCTCAAATGAATTGTGCACCCGTAACAGTCAACTGCGCTGTGAAGGATTATAGCCCTAACTACCTATATACAACCTTAGGTATTTCGGCTGCAATACCTACTATCAAAGACTGCTCTGGTTACACGACGACCTACGATGATACCTGGACTGATTTGGACTGTGGAGCGGTATTCAATGGACAATTGGACTTGAGTGGTTACATCACCCGCGTATGGCGTGCTACAGACGGCTTCGGTCGTGTATCGACTTGCACGCAGTATGTTTATGTAAAACGCCTGCACGTGACAGATGTACAAATGCCTGTAGACGTGACAGTAAGCTGTGAAGGTGGTCAGACCAGCCCTAGTCACGCCGGGACTCCTTACCTGAATGGTTTCGGCCTTACCTGGCCGTTATGGCCTGATGTATCGCACTGCGAATTAAGTGTGAGCTATACAGACCAGATCATTCCAGTGTGTGATGGTACATACCGGATTCAAAGAGACTGGAGGGTGTACGATTGGTGTTTGCCAACGAATCCACCGGTGAATCCTAGGAATTTTACGCAAATGATTACGGTGCAAGATAAGACTGGACCAGTAATGAGCTGCCCGTCTACCCTCACCGTATCGACGAATGATGATGAATGCTGTGCGAATGTCAATCTGCCAGACCTGGTGATTACAGATGCCTGCTCAAGGATCAACAGTGCACATGCGAAGGTGGATCAGCTCCACCCGGTATTGGGTGTGGTGTTGCAGACATATACAGTAGCTGGCAGCCTGGTTACCTTCCCGGGTAACAATCCACAGTTGAGGGATACCATGGCTCAGATGGGTACCACGACCTGCCTCCCAGAAGGCACGCACCGTGCGACCTATTTCGTTACAGACGACTGCGGTAATGTAAGCACCTGTTCGTTCCAAGTTGTGGTGGTGGATGGAGTTCCTCCAGTTGCTGCCTGCGATGAATGGACGCAAGTGGCCCTCGGTAGCGGAGGCAAGGCGACTGTTTCTGCACTTACGTTCAATGAAGGATCCAATGATAACTGTGGGGATGTGTACTTCAAGGTTCGTCGTATCGATACTAATGGATGCGAGACAGATACTTTACTGAATGATCAGGTTCGCTTTTGCTGCAACGATATCAACGATACCATTACGATTATCCTCCGGGTTTACGATGTAGACCCCGGTAGCGGCACGGTAAGTTTTGGTGCGCTGGAAGGCCACTACAATGAATGCACCGTAAACGTATTGGTTGAGGATAAAATGAAGCCAAGCTGTACGTCGCCTGATAACGTGACCGTGAGCTGCGAGGCCTTCGATCCAAGCTTAACGGCCTATGGACAGGCTACAGCAGTGGATAACTGTAGCAGCTCCATGACCCTTAATAGTACTGTTTTGTATAATCAGTTCGATAGCTTGTGTAACAAAGGCACGATTACCCGCCGTTGGACCGCGGTGGATGCGGGTGGAAACTCAGCTTCCTGCTCTCAACGGATTGTGGTAACGTACAACCAACAGTATTTCGTCAAGTTCCCAGCAGATCAGCTGTTGACCACCTGTGATGGCACAGGAAGCTACGGCCAGCCTGAGTTCTATGGAGCCCAGGACTGCGAATTAATGTCCGTTTCCTACACAGATGAATTCTTTACCGTGATTCCAGATGCTTGCTACCGGATTGAGCGTACCTGGACGGTGTTGAATTGGTGCCAGTACAATCCAAACAACGTTTGCGTACTTGTACCGAATCCAGAACCGAATTCGATTGGTAGTCATAGCCAGAACTTATTGGGTGTAACTATTTCGGCACCAGGCACGGTAGTTCCTGGTTGGGAACCAACGATACGGCCCTTAACGCCTGGTGCTGCAGCAACGAATTTCAGCAGCTTTTGGAACAAGGATGCGAACTGTTATAAATACAAACAGATTATCAAAGTTATTGATACCCAGGATCCAACAGTCGTGTCAACCCCATCAAGTTCCTTCTGTGATTTGAGTGCGAACGATGCGGATCTTTGGAATGCACCTTACTGGTATGATCCAACAATCAACAGCCAGGACCTGTGCGAAGGCGATGCCAACTTGGAAATTACGGCTACGGATGCCTGCTCCGGCTCAAATATCCGATTTAAGTACTTGCTTTTCTTAGATCTGGATGGAAATGGCACCCAGGAAACGGTGGTAAATAGCAACCAACTATTGTACAATACCGTACAATTTAACAATGCAACTACTCCAAACTATCTGGGAGGTGAATCTCGTGCTTTCGACTTCCGTCCAGTACCATCGAACCAGAAATGGGGTTTTGGCCTTCAAACAGATGCTCCAGCTGGCAATAACCGCACAGCGCGGGTCCGCTGGGTGAACCTGGCAGGTCAAAACACGGTTCCTCAGCTGCCCTACGGTACACACCTTATCAAGTGGATTATCGAGGACGGATGCGGTAATGAAACAGTAGTGGACCAAACGGTTACCGTGAAGGACTGTAAGAAGCCAACGGTGGTATGCCTAAATGGCCTTAGCGTTAACTTAATGAATGTCAGCGGGGGCATGGTGTCACTATTTGCAAGTGACTTTATCCAGTACACCGAAGACAACTGTACACCTACGAGCCAGTTGACTATAGGAATCCGCCGCAGCGGTACAGGAACAGGGTTCCCAACCAATGCAAATGGTACCCCTCAGACTTCTGTGCAGTTTACCTGTGCCGATCTGGGTACTCAATTGGTAGAACTGTGGTCGATGGACAAAGCAGGAAACGCCGATTTCTGTGAGACCTATGTCTTGATTCAGGACAATATGGGAATTTGCGGACCTTTAGCTGGTATGGCTACTGTAGCTGGTGCATTAGAGACCGAAATGGCACAAGGTGTGGAAGACGCGATCATTGAACTCCAGGGCAGCTCGAATGGCACCCCAGTTACGGGCGCTGTTTTCACCAACTTGTCTGGTTCATACCTGTTCTCAAATGC
>Ga0315900_10009587_pt1 | contig 12254 bp, 10 predicted proteins | sample LakEriMetagenome_FD_203521 | JGI IMG/M metagenome (GOLD analysis project Ga0315900, IMG submission 203521) | Freshwater fungal communities from buoy surface, Lake Erie, Ohio, United States - Buoy 12 MA114 | ecosystem: Environmental > Aquatic > Freshwater > Lake > Lake biofilm | place: USA: Lake...
TCATCAGCGGCGGGGGGCGCTGCAACGTGCTCCCGGCGCGGCTCGACGAGTCCCGCTACGTGACGGACTCCTCCCCCAACACGCTCCGCAAGATCCTGCGCGGGTGGCCGCTGGCCGAACAGATCGCCTTCTTCGAACAGGAGGTCGGCATCCCGCTGGAGGAGGAGGTGGAGAGCGCCAAGCTCTTTCCGGCATCCCACCGGGCGCGCGATGTGCGCGACGGGCTCATCGCGCTGGCGCGGACATCCGGAGTGACGATGCGCTTCGACACGCGCGTTACCGGCCTCGCGCACGACGGCACGCACTGGCGAGTGGCCCTCGAGCAGGACGAACCGATCGCGGCGGATGCGGTGATCGTGGCCACCGGCGGTCTGTCGGTACCGAATACGGGGAGCGATGGAGCGGGACTGCGCATGCTGGCCGCTCTTGGGCATGTGCTGCACCCGACCTACGCGGCACTCACCCCCCTCTGCACCACCGACCCCGTCTTTGCGGAGCTCGCGGGCATTTCCCTGCGCGTGACGCTCACCTCCACATCGGCCGCTCGGCGCGCCACGGCGCATGGCGGGTTTCTCTTCACACATCGCGGGTACAGTGGCCCGTCAGTCCTGAATGTGTCGCATGTGCCGGTCCGGGCCCGTGCGGAGTCATCGAGCGAGGCCACACTGACCGTGCAGTGGACCCCGCACGACGACGCCGCGTGGACCACCCTGCTGCAGCCGCAGGGAGGGCGTCAGCTGTCAACGGTGATCCGTCACGAGCTCCCCGACCGTCTCGCCGATCTGCTCATGGCGCAGGCGCAGGTGGATCCCGCGCGCAAGTTGGCCGAGCTGACGCGCGAGGAACGGCGTCGAATGATTGATACCCTGGTGCGCGGGCCACTCCCATGGGACGGCGACGAGGGATACAAGAAGGCCGAGGTGATGGGCGGTGGCGTGCGCCTGTCGGAGATTGATCCGCGCACGATGGAGAGTCGCGTCCGGCCGGGGTTGTACCTGTGCGGCGAGGTGCTGGATGCCTTCGGGCCGATCGGGGGTTACAACTTCTATTGGGCGTGGGCCACCGGGCGAGCCGCGGGAAGCGCGGCGGCGCAGCAACCGGCGGTGCGGCAGTAGGCGCTGCGCGCCCGCGTGGCCAGCGATGAGGGCATATTCTGGAAGGTCCCCGATTGAGTTGTCCATCCCATTCGGAGGTTTCATGAGCTCGACTCAGGCCCACCGCCGGCGTCTCGTAGGCCGGTCGCGTTTGACCACACTGGTGCTGACCGCTCTCGTGATTTCATTGGGGCTGAGGCACACCGGATCGGCACCAGGCATGACGCTCGATCCGGCAGATCGGGATCTGGCCGGGATCGTACCGGCCCTCCCCACGGTGCCCGAGTGGTCCACCGGAACCAGCGGCTCGGTCTACTTTGCCGTACACCTTCGCGGCTATCAGGGCGTGAAGGAGCAGAAGGTGATCCTTGGTCTGGAGGAGGAGGCGGATGGCCCCTGCGTGCGCTTCGACGACAGCGGCGGCTTTTCGTTCGCCACGACGCAGCCCGGCGGGATCGCGTGGGACCGGGCACGAGGGGCGAGCAACGCCGCCGTCACGGTGTATCGGGCCATCGTGCACAACTGGCACATCCGCAAGCCGACCAATTGTGAAAAGCAGGATTGGAACGATGCCGGTGCCGCGATGGGCATGCTGGCGATCCGCTTCGAACCGACCAGCATCCGGATCCAGCGCTTCGGGATTGCCTCCGGAGTCGAATGCCAGGGGGGCTGCACGGCAGGGTGGAATCGACTCCTCGGTGACAGCATCGTGCTCACGGCGGAACAGCGCGCCGACCTTGCCAATCCGATGGTGCCGCAGGTCGTCATTCCCTTCCGCTATCGGGCCTCGTTCACCGATGATTCCGCGAGCCAGAGAGAGCCCTGCTACGAGGATGAGGTGCAACGCAAGGACGTGAATTGCACGTGGACCGGCGCGAGTCTCGCCTACCTTCACCTCATCCGACTTGCCTCTCAGGACGAGTTCACCCGTATCGTCGAGGCGGGCGCGAAGGCCGCCACCGACCTGATGACCGGCAACGGGGCGGGCGGTACGACCATCGGAGGCGGCGGTACCGGAGGGATCCCCCCCTCGGGGATCGGCTCACCACTGGTCGGCTGGGTTCCATGCCGCCTGGACCCGGAGCGCCGACGGTGCATGCCGGTGGAATGATCGGCGACGTGACCGATGGTGTGGGCCGGTTGCCCGCCACCCGCCTCAGTCGAACGCCAATTCCATCGTCTCCCCGGACGGTAGCGCCTGCCACTGCGCGAGCAGCTCGTCGCGCCGAGCGCGGATGGCAGCCAGCTGGTTGTCAGTCAACCGGTAGGTGACGGGCGCACTCCCCTTCCCATGCGCGCGGCGAGACTCCCCCTGAAGCGTCCGGTACTCGGCCAATGCGTGTGCGGTGAGCTGGGTCCCCTGCAAGCGCTCCATGTCGAGCGCCCCGACGATCACCTCCACCTCGGCGGCCTCCGCCGGCAACGGCCCACGCGGCCACGGCGCCGTGAAATCGGAGATGTCCCACCCCTCGGCGATCAACCCGTAGAAGCCGCGACGGACGCCGAGTATGGACTCGACGGCGAAATGGGTGAGATCGTGGGGCGGGAAATAGCGGGCACGCGGATCGGGTTGCTGCTGCCAGGTCACCGAGCCGGACGGGCGGGTGCAGGCGAGCGAGACGGAACCGTCGGGGTGTTTTTTGAAGCGGATGGACAGGCTGTGCATCAGCGCATGAGTTCGCGCTCGGCCACGATGAACCCGAAGCCGGCCCAGCCGCCACTCTGCACGGCGGCACGAAAGGCGGCGCGCGCGCGGGTGCTATCACCGCGCACGAGATACCAGTTACCGAGCCCGTAGTACAGGGTGGCGCGTGAGGTCGGGTCGGTGTCGGCAGGCGAAATCAGCGAATCCGGCGACAGCTCGCCACGATACAGCTTGAGCCGCGAGAGATACGCATACCCCGGCGGTGCCGGCTTGGGATCGGGGCGCTGATCAATCCGCTCGGCGAGCATCGCGGCCGCCTCGCTCGCCCGCCCGCTCCGCATGAGCGCCATCCAGAGCCAATCGGTACTCGCCGCCCGCTCGCCGCCATCGGGCGCCACCGGCTGCGCGCGCCGGAAATAGTCTGCCGCCTCTGCATGCCGGCCCTGCGCAAAGCGCAGCACGCCGAGGTGAAAGAGGATCCCGTAGTTGGTGCTGTCGAGCGCCAGGCCACGCAGCAAATCGGCATTGGCCTTCGCGAACTCCCGCACCGACAGATATCGATGCCCCCGCCAGCGGAGGAGCATCGCCTCCTCTACCCGTAGTTGGACCTCCCGCTGTTGGAGAACCCGCTGTTCGCGTGTCCGCTGTTGCAATCCCTCCAACCCCCGCGTGAGCGTCTCAATCGCCTCCCGAAACTTCCGCTGCCCACTCTGCGCCACTCCCAGCGCGATCACCGCCGCCGTGTTCGCGTAGTCCCCACCCAGCGCCGTTCGTGCCTGCCGGATGGCGTCATTCTCCCCAAGCGATCGATACTGCGCCCCCTGCGGCGACCGGTATTGCACCGTTTCATCCGCAGGCGACAGCAACTGGCCGTTCTTCTCGACGCGCACCACGGCGTCGCTCGGCGGCCCCTGATAAGCGTACGGGCCCGGCGTGACCACGGGGGCCATGGGACGCGCACGCGCATGCTGGGGCCAGCCGCCGAGCGGAGCAGGTTGCGCCATGGCGAGCGAAGTGCACAGGCACCACAGCAAAGGCGAGAGCGCGCGCGCAGCAGTCGGCATGAGTCAGCTCGAGGTTTCGCTCAAGAGGATGAGCACTTCGGCGGGCGGCAGAGCGGGGATGGGCGAATCCCCGAAATCCTTCACATTGCGTGTGGCGATCCAGGCGGCTCCGCCCTGTTCAGCCGCCGCCAGCTGCACGGCATCTTCGAAATCCGGAAGCCCCAACGCCAGTGCCCGTTGGAAGAACGCTGCACCAACCGGCACGATCTCGAAGCTTTGCAGAAGATACCGGACTGCCTCGCGCCCGATGTCGCGACCGTAGGCCTTCGCCATCACATAATGCACGGTGGTCACGGAATGACCGGCGATCAGCCCCACGCCGTCCCCCCGTTGCAACGCGGTCAGCAGGTTGCCGGCATCACGCAACCAGGGCTCTCGGGCCAGCAGCAGATCGAGCACGACGTTGGTGTCGACGAGGACCCGAAGCGGAGTCGTCATCATCGGGCGCCGTACTTGCGGTCGAGATACGCGTGGTAGTCCGCGATGGCCTCTTCAGTGGTCGGGTAAACCTCCTGAGGAGCACTCTGCCCGAGGTGGTACCACCGCTTCACCGCATCACTCCACTCCGGGTTGGGCCCGGCCTCGATCCGTGGATCGGGGAGCTTGGTGAGCAGGCGATTGACCAACGCCGACAGACTGACCCCCTGCGACCGCGCATGGGCCTCGCCGCGGCGGATGGCCTCAGCCTCAAGACTCAGATTCGTGGGCTTCCGCTTGACGGCGTACTCAGCGGTAGGCTCGGCGACACGACGCTTTGTCATACAAGTCCTTTAATGCGCATTGTATATGGTTAAATATGCGCATTCAATGGGCACCGGAACAGGGGGAGCAGGGTGAAGGGGGATCCGGAGGCAGGAAGCCGACCTGCCCCCGGCTCCCTGACCCCCCCTTCACCCTGCTTCCCCAGTTCGTTCCCGCCGTTAGGGCACGTCCTTCCCCGTCCCCGCCACCAGGATTTCCGTCCACTCCTGCCGAGTGAGCACGATCTCCGTGGCCGCCACCGCCTCCCGGATCGCCTCGATCCGCCGACTCCCGGTGATCGCCACCGGCTTAGACGGATGCCGGCCGATCCAGGCGTAGGCGACGGTCGCCTCGCTCACCCCGCGCTCGCCGGCAATCCGCCCCATCGCCCGGCGCACGCGGTGGGCGGCGTCGCTGTCGCTGGAGAACAGGGAGCCCCCTGCCAGCGGCGACCAGATCATGGGGCGGAGGCGGAGCTGCTGCGCCTGGTCGAGCGTGCCGTCAGTGAGCGGCGCCAGATGCAGCGGATGCCACTCGATCTGGTTCGTCACCAGCGGCGTCTGGCTGTAGAGCAGCGCAAACTGCGATGGCGTGAAGTTGGAGACCCCAAAGGCCGCCACCTTGCCGGCCGCACGCAGCGCATCGAACACCTGCGCCACCTCGTCCACATCCATGAGGTGGTCCGGGCGATGGATGAGCAGCAGGTCCAGCTGCTCCACGCCGAGGTTCGTGAGCGAGCGCTCCACACTGGCCGCGATATGGCGCCCGGACGAGTCATAGTGCTTGATCCAGGTATCGGGGCGTGACGGATTGAGCAGGTGGATCCCGCACTTGGTCACGAGCTTCACGCGGGCCTTGAGCTCGGGCGCGGCCGCGAGCGCCTCACCGAAGAGCGCCTCGACGGTGTACCCACCATAGATGTCGGCGTGATCGAAGGTGGTCACGCCCGCGTCGAGGCACTGCTCGATCCACCGGACGCGCTCGGCCACGGACCACTCCCATGAGGCCATGCGCCAGACGCCGGCAACCACCGGAGAAAAGTTTGAAAGAGGCATCTATTTCCCGAGCCAGGATTTGAAGAGGGGTTCGTCCACCCCGATGCACAGGCTGTGCTGGAGGCGCACGAGCGGCTGTCGGAGGATCAGCGGTTCATCGGCCAGGATGGTGAGCCACTTCTCCTCGCCGTAGAGCGCGGTGCGCAGCCCGAGCTCGGCGAAGCGCTTCGACTCGCGATCGATGAGCGCCTCCACCCCGAACTTCTGCGCAAAGCGGCGGAGTTCGCCGAGCGACGCCGCGCGCTCCATGAGATCCACGAAATGCGTCTTCACGCGGCGCTCGGCGAAAAAGCGGAGCGCCTTGCGGGTGTCGGCGTTCTTCTTGGTGCCGAAGATCTGGACCTGAAGGTCCGAAGCTGGGGTCACGCCGGGATCCTGCGATGGGACATGCGGGGTCTTTCGTAATGGAGAGCGGTCGCTGAGCACGGCTGCTACTGGACAATATCGTGCGAGAGGATTTCATGCGATTGCCTCTCTGCGCGAGACTTGTGGTCCTGGCGCACGATTGGTCGGGATGACCATACGGAGCCCTCATTCCTCGCGCTGTACAAATCCCGGATGGCGCGACATGATTGCGGTCGGTCTTCCCGGTCCAAGTTGGCCCGGTGCAGTGTTCCTTCCGATTGCCGCATTATGAGCCGATTGCGTCGCTGGTTGCCGACTGCGTGGGGCGTTCTGTTCACGGCATGCAGTGGTGGAGAAGGCGGCGGGTCCGTGACACCACCGCCGCCACCGCCGACGGTAGCTCAAGTCCAGGTCACACCCGGGGCCGCCACCATTGACCGGGGCGGCTCCGTCGCCCTCGCGGCGCGGGCCGTCTCCGCGACCGGGGCCACCCTCTCGTCCGCCATCACCTGGAGCTCGAACGCTCCGACCGTCGCGACCGTCGACGCCAGCGGCCGAGTGACCGGCGTGGCTGCCGGACAAGCGACGATCTCGGCGTCCGCCGGCGCCGTCTCGGGGAGCGCGGCCATCACGGTCGTGGTGCCGGTCGCTGCCGTCACGCTGGTCGGTGATACCGCCGCCCTGATTCCCGGTGCCACCAGACAGCTCTCGGCGACCGCGCGAGACGCCGGCGGTACGGCGCTCCCCGACCGGACGATCAGCTGGAGCTCGAGCGCGCCATCCGTCGCCGCCGTCTCGTCCCAGGGCCTCGTCACGGCCCTCGCCCCGGGGCAGGTCACCATTTCAGCCACGGCAGAAAACGTCGCGGGACGCCTCACGCTCACGGTGCTCCCCCCCGTCACCACCGTCACCATCACCGGAGATACCGCGGCCCTGCTCCCCGGCGCCACCCGCCAGCTCACCGCCACCCCGCGTGATGCCGCCGGCGCCGCGCTTGCCGGACGCCCGGTGACGTGGAGTTCCAGTGCCCCCACCGTCGCCACGGTGAGCAGCACGGGCCTCGTCACCGCCATCACCCCGGGGCAGGTCACCATCGCCGCCAAGTCGGAAAACGCCACGGGCGCCGTACCTTTGGCTGTGTGGGCCCCGGTGGCGTCCATCGCCATCGTCCCCGATTCCCTCGTCCTGCTCCCGGCCGACGCGCGCAGTTTCACGCTGATCATGCGGGATGCGACCGGCGCCACGCTGTCCGGTCGCCCGGTGACCTGGACCAGTACGGCACCCGCCATTGCCACGGTGAATGCCACCGGTCTGGTGACCACGATCGCCCCGGGGCGGGCGCTCGTGATTGCCGCCAGCGAAGGGAAGGCCGATAGTGCGGTGGTCCGGGTCGTCATTCCTGAGTCGCGGCTCGTCTTCGACCGGGTTCCCTCCCAACTGCGCCCGGGCTTCGGTCTCGGTCTGGTCGTCCGGGCCACTCGGACCGGACTGGATACCGTGACCAGCTTCACCGGTCCGATCACGATTCAGGATGAAAGCGGTGCGACGTCACTGATCGGGACCGCGACCGTTGCCGCTCGCAACGGGATCGCCGTCTTCGACGAGTTGGCGATCGGGACGGCGGGCAGCTACCGGCTGCGTGCGTCGGCGCCACTCTACACCGCCGTCTCCTCCAGCCCCATCGTGGTCACCACCACGCCCAGCCTGCCGACCATTGCCGTGGGGACCATCCAGCGGACCGCGCTCACGGTGGGCGTGCAGGGTTCGGCCCGATACCGCATTCCGGTCACGCTGCGCGATGAAGCCAACGCGCTGGTGGCACCGACCCGGGTGAGCGTGGCCATCGCGCGTGGTCAGGGGTCGATTCTCAGTGGCAGCACCACGCTGACCACCAGCAACGGCAGCGCGACCTTCGACCTCGTCATCCAGGGCACCGCCGCGCTCACCCTCGCCTTTTCGGCACCCGGGGTAGAGACGAAATCCCAGGATATCGAGAGCCCGTCCGACTACTGGTCCACCTACATGGCGTTGCAGCGCCTTCCCGCCGACAGTGTGGTTCCGGTGGGTCGCTCGATCGCGCTGACCGCATCATTGGGTAGCTCATCGCTGGCATCGGCGCCGGCCCACGCCGTGACCTACGAGCTCTCCTGGAATCCCGATCAACTCATGCTCAGTGCCGACACCACCGTCGCCAACGCCAGCTACTCGATCAATCGGGCACAGCTCGGTGAAGGCGTTTTGCGGGTCTCCGTCAGTAGCGCCAGCCCGCTCGGTGCCGTGGGGGTATCGAACCTGTTGCATCGGTTCACCCTCACGGTTCGCGCCGGTGCAAGCGGCGTGCAGATCGTGCGAATCACCGGAATCGATTTCCGTGGTCCATCCGGGGAGCTGCTGTCCCCCCGGCGTCCTTTTGATGTGTCCTTCCGGGTTCCCTGACCATGTGGCCCATGCTCCGTTCCATCCGTTTCTCCCGCGTAGCGGCACATCGTGCGGTGAACTCGCCCCTGCTCTTCCTCGGCGCACTGCTGGTGGCCGGCGCATGCCGTGAACCGCTGGAGCCCGGCGCCGTACCCGCCGCCGTAGCGGCGGCCGATCAATATCTCGCGCAGCTGGTCGTGGCCCCGGGGGCAACCACCGATCAGTGGCTGGTCCGTGTGACACTCACGGGCGGCGTCTCCACCACGCGCGTGGCCGGCTTTCGCGCCCGCCTGGTGATCCCCGCCTCCCTGACCGTGGAAGGGGATGTGGCCGACCAGGGCGAGGCGCAGGGGAGCATGCTGCGAGTGGTACGGAGCGACGGCGGCGATGTGCTGGCCACCGGGGCGAGCGCCGAGGGGATGGCGATGGGCGATCTCTTCGTGGCGAGCGTGCGGGGGCCGGTGGTGTCGCTGGCGCAGCTCCGGCTGGAACTCGCCGAACTGGTAGATGTGCGTGGGACGGACCAACGGAAGCAGGCGGTAATTGCGAACCGAGTGAATGATTCGAGGATCCGGAAATGAGCCGCCGTCCCGTTCGGATGCGCCGGCTGGCGGCGGTGCTGCTGGCAATCGGCATGGTCACGTGGGGCCGCCCCGCGAGCGCGCAGACAACCGCGGAGCCAACCGTCTCCGGCACGCTCCAGATGGTGTGGGGGGATCCGGAGGACGACGGGGTACCCCGCTACCACGCATTCGTGACTGATGCGGCCGGCGTAGTGCACCCATTCGCAGTGGATGGACGTGATCAGCCGCTCGTGGCTACGCTGATTCAGGCGAACGGGCAGCGGGTCGTGGCGCGCGGACGGGAGCTGCCAGCGCTGCTCGGCGACGGGCGGCGGGGCTTACCGGTCCCGGTCTTGGCCGAGGTACGGGTCGAGCCGGATGCCTTTCTTCCGGCCCACAGCACGGCACCCGCGTGGGCCGTCACCACGCGTCCGTATGCGGTGATCCTCTGCAAGTTCGCTGATATCGCTACCGAAACGTTGCCGCGTCAACGCTATGTGGACATGTATGCCAACGCACCCGGTGGCACCGATGCGTTTTTCCGGGAGGCGTCGCGTGGACGGCTGACCCTCGAGGGGACGACCGTCTTCGGATGGTACACGCTCCCGAAGCCACGCGCTGGCTATACCAACGCTGCCGGGGAGGCCGATCTGGGCCTCTTGGCCACCGATTGTCTGGGAGTGGCCGATGCCGATGTCGACTTTTCGAAGTTCGGTGGTGTGGGCACGCATTACAACTCACGGATCGGGTGCTGCTCATGGGGTGGAGGGTGGACGACTGCCCTCGATGGACCGAGCCGCGGCATGCCCTTCATGTGGAACATGGACTGGGCCCGTTCGGGCACAGTGGCCCATGAGGCGGGACATTCCTTCGGTCTGCCGCATTCGAGTGGGCCGTACGGAGCGGTGTACGATTCGCAGTGGGACGTAATGAGCAGCTCCAGCTCTGGCAGCTACCTCAATGCCGATTTCGGGCGCGCCGGATCCCAGTTCATCGGGGCCTACAAGGACCGGCTGGGACTGATTCCCGACTCAGCCAAGGTGGTCCTATCGGGCGGGCGATGGAGCGGCGTGGTGGAACCGCATTCGCGGGCGGCAGGACGGAATCCACAGTTGATCATCCTGCCCATGCCATCGGCGCGTGCGAATGTCTGGATGACGATCGAGGCACGCCAGCGCGTGGGAAGTGATCGCTCCATTCCTGGCGAGGGTGTGGTCATCGCGACGGTGGACAACAGCCGGAGCGAACCCGGGCAGGTCATCGACGCGGACGGGAATGGCGACCCGAACGACGCCGGCGCCATTTGGACCGTGGGCGAACGGTACGAAGACGCAGCACGTGGGGTGGTGATGACGGTAGACTCACTGACGGCCAATGGGCTGTCGATCACGGTGGAGCGAACGGGCGCGGGGGCCGCCGGACTTTCCGGGCTGGCGCGCTTCGAGCGGGCTGGCATCTCCCGTGAGTTTGCCGCCAACGACACGACCATCAGGCGGGATTCGGTTCGTGTTCTGGCCAGCGGGCCATGGGCCGTGTACAACCCCACGGTGCCAACATGGCTTCACCTGTTCCGCCGGGAAGGCACGGGCAACGGATGGATGGTGTACGGCATTCGTCCGGCCGCCGCCCGGAGCGGACGCTCCGTGGTCTCGTTGCTGCTGCCGGCCCCCAGAGGCCTCACCCCGATCCCGTTCACGATTGAACTGGGTATTCTCGCAGGGAACGCGGCAGATGCCGCACTCCTCTCCCGCGCGGGCCGTCGGGTGTCCACGTTGGCCAACGGGTCATGGGGATCACTGGATACGCTACGCCTGCTGGTCGGCGGAAGCTGGACCACCGCCGCGTGGACGATTCGGACGTCGTCGAACATCTATACCATCGACGCCGCGGGTCAGGGCTATTCGACGCGTTCCGGCACCGGGCCCATGAGTGTCGCCTTTCTGCGCCGCCCCCGTCAGACCGCCGGCACCTCCATCGATACCGTCCGGGTGGAGATCACCGCACCTGTTGCGCGGACCCTGCTGGTGGTGGACACGGTGGAGTATGCCACGGCGGCTTCCGGCGTGACGCTGGGCAGTCGTCGGGGGGCGATTGCGCGGGCCATTGGCGCACCCTCCCAGATCGACAGCGTGCAGGTTCTGCTGGGGAACACCCAGGGCGTCTGGAATGCCGGCCGGCGGCGATCGGACACCCAGCTCCTCCGGTCGGTCGGATTTCATGGCGACTGGCTGGTCTGGATGCGGGTGCCGTCCGCCATCGGGAGTTCCGTCGACACCATTTCCGTAATCGTCAACGACGGAACGAGCACGACCTTCGTGGATTCCATGAACGTCAATGATGCCGCAACCCGCGTGGTGCTGTCCCGCTCCGGCGGAAGCCAGACGATCACGCTGGGGCGCAGCTGGACCACGGACTCGGTCCAGGTCGGGATTCTCGGTCGGGCCGGAGCCAGCCTCACCTGGTCAGCCACCTCCACCGAGCCGTCACTGCTGCTCCAGCGGCGGGATGCGTTTACGACGGCGGCCACGGGTACCGTCCGGAACTTCGTGCGATTCAACCGGATCCTTCCGCTGCTGGCGCCCGGCCGGTACATCGACACCATTACCGTCAATCTCGTGGACGCGATGACCGCGCCGGCGCTCTACATCGATACCACGACGGTGCTGGCACCGCCGGTCGTGGCGGGTGACGCCGACGTGAACGGTACCGTGAATGCTGCCGACGGCATGACGGTGCTCCGGTCGCTCGTGCAGCTGCCCGTATCCCCACGCGCCAATGTGCGGGTGGGCGGGGATGCCAACTGCGACGGAACGATCACCGTAGCCGACGCCGTGATCCTGCTACAGGTGGATGCTGGGATCATTCCGGCCGCCAACTGCGTGGGACGACCGGGAGGCTGAGGGCGGCGTTGAGACAGGGACGGCGATCTACCCCGCCGCCGCCATCCCCGCCTCCGCCGCCGCGCGTTTCTCGTCGTCAAACGCCCCCTCACTCCGCGCGATCACCAGCGTGGCCACGCCGTTGCCGATGAGATTGGTGATCGTGCGCGCCTCGCTCATGAAGCGGTCGATGCCGAGCAGCAGCGCCACCCCCTCCACCGGAATCATGTCCGTGGCGGCCAGCGTGCTGGCCAGCACGATGAACCCCGACCCGGTCACGCCCGCCGCCCCCTTGCTGGTGAGCATGAGAATGCCGAGCAGGGTGAGCTGCTGCGCAATGGACAGATCCACGCGGTAGACCTGGGCAATGAACATCGCCGCCATGCTGAGGTAGATGCTCGTGCCGTCGAGGTTGAATGAGTACCCCGTAGGGATCACGAGCCCCACCAC
>Ga0315900_10009588_pt1 | contig 12254 bp, 14 predicted proteins | sample LakEriMetagenome_FD_203521 | JGI IMG/M metagenome (GOLD analysis project Ga0315900, IMG submission 203521) | Freshwater fungal communities from buoy surface, Lake Erie, Ohio, United States - Buoy 12 MA114 | ecosystem: Environmental > Aquatic > Freshwater > Lake > Lake biofilm | place: USA: Lake...
GGTGAGGTCGGTGGCATCGCCGGTGATGACGCTGGTGCTTTGCGATGGGGCGTGAGTGCCGGGGCGAGTGATGACGAGGTTGAGAATACCGACGATAATGCCGGTGATCATGAGCCAGGTGACGCGGGAGAGCGTGGCGTCGATTTTTTCGAGGGTGGTTTCCGTCATGTGCATGCGAGCGGAGAGTCCTTCGCTGCTGTCGTCATCGCCGTAAAGCGTGCGCTCGCAGCGAGCGAGGCGGGTTTCGATGTCGGCGGGTTCATGGCCCATATCAAATGAGGAAGGACGAATGCGGAATGAGGAAGGATCACGGCACGATTTTGACGGTGCCGGAGTCGTTCCAGAGATCGCCGCTGGAGAGGCCGGCGGAGCTGGTGGGCATGCCGCTCATGTTGATGACGCCGGAGGCCTTGACGGTCATGCGGACGGCCGGCGTGGTGGTGTCGCTGGTGCTGATGGTGACGGTGCCGCCGGCGGTGCTGCCATTGCCGCCACGCAGATCGAGCGAGGCCCCGGTGCCGGTGGTGACATCGTGGGCCTTGATGGTTTGATTAGTAGCCGTCGTGGCGTGGTCACGCCCCATCTGCATGCGGGCGGCCGCATCGCGAGACATGGTCACATCATCAGAGGCTCCGATGGAGTAATCACCCCCACGGGCGAAGAAGAAGGTGCCGAGCGTGTTGCCAGAGAGCTGGATGGAATAACTTCCCCCTTGGAGTGTGCCTGTGCTGTCGATATACCAACGGCGCGTGCCGCCGGTGGTGAAGTCGATTTGATTGGCGGTGGAGAAGTAGATGCCGCTGTCGGTGTCACTGCCGGTGAGGGACGGGGCACTGGCACTGCCCGCTGGCAGCACGAGCGCACCGGTCATGGTGCCACCGGCGAGGGGGAGATAGGTGCTGGCGGCGGTGGCGGAGGTGAGGTAGCTGGAGAGATCGATGGCGGTCCATGCGCCATCGCCGCGGAGGTAGGTGGAGGCCGATGCGGTGCCGGTGGTGGCGAGCTTGGAGAGGGCGATGGAGCCTGCGAGGTCGTCGTTGGCGATGGTGCCATCGAGGATCATGGTGCTGGTGATGGTGCCGGTGTCGCCGGTGGTGATGAGGGTGCCGGTGGTGGCAGGGACTGTGACGACGCGCGCCTGCACTCCGGTGCCACTTGGTGTGGCAAATTCAAAACGCACTGATTTGGTGATATCGAGCGTGGCGCGGATCTCCGTGCTTTTGATTCCGATGTAGGGAGGAAGCAACGAGGAACCAACCACGATCAAGCCCGATCCCGTAGCGCCATCTGATAAGCGGATGCCGCCAGTGGTGTTGAAAGTAACGACTTTACCAGCATCGACTTCAGCGTTTCCGCCGGTGCTCGTGCTAGTGTAGCTGAAGGTGCCACCACCATTGTTGGTGAGGACACCGGCACTGTTGGCGAGGGCTCCGATGCTGGTGAGGTTTGTGGCGAGCGGCTGATACAGGCTGGCGAGATCGAGCTCACCGAGGACGCCGCTGTTGTTGTAGAGGGCGCGGCCGGATGTGCCGCTGGTGATGGTGCTGGAGCCGATGGTGAGGCCGCTGCCGATGCCGGTGATGGTGGAGCCAGCGGCGGCGGTGAGGGTGCCACCGGAGGCGATGGTGAGGGTTTGCCCGCTGGGCACGACGAGGCTTTCGGTGAGGCCGTTGGTGCTGATGGTTTTGAGCACTTGCTTCGTTTGGGCGATGGCGGGCAGGCACGCTAAAGCGTGAACAACGAACAAGGTGAAGAGAGAGCGCATGGTGAGTGAGTAAGCGTGAGGGATTAGCGGAGGCGCTGCCAGATTTGGGCGTTGGTGCTGGCATTGTAGTCATCGGGACGGACGATGCCGTTGGCGCTGTCTTCGGCGGTGGTGCCGGCGAACAAACGCCACGTTTGCAGCTCGGCGGAGACGTAGAGCTCGACGAGCAGCTTGCTTTTCCCGACGGTCGGAATGCCATCGAGGGCCGTTGATCCGCCGCCGGTGAGGGCGGTGATGTCCTTATAGTAAAGCACCGCCGACGGGCTGGGCTGACTGGTGGCGACGACAGCGCCATCGCCACTGCGGGCGACATCGCTGAGGATCATGAGCGGCACCCATTGGCTGCTGCGGACAGTGCCATCGCTGAGGGTGATCTGCACCTGGAGGTGCGTGTATTGCGCGCCGACGCCGGCGGTGAGCAGCGCGGCGAGGTCATCGCCCGCGAGTGACAAGGTGCCGAGGTAGAAGCCTGCGGGATCGTCGGTGAGATCGGTGGCGGCGTTGTCGGTGAGGTCGGCGGGCTTGTCCCAGTCGTCATCTTCGATGGCAGCGAGGGGATCGCCATTGTGATCGTCCCATGCTTTGACGACGGCGCGGAGGGTGCTGCCAGCGGGGAGGAGGATGGCATCATCATCATCAAAAGGATCGAAGACGCGGAGGCGGAGCTGCGGGGTATCGCCCTGGTTCAAGCCGAGCACGCTGGCAGGCGGGATGCCATAGGAGAGCTCGCTGCCGCCGAAGGGGGTATATCCTCCCATTTCAGTGACGAGGCGGCCGGTGCGATAGTTCAGATATGCCGTGAGGATCACGGGGGAGGGCAGGTGTCAAAAACCGCAGCGTGACCGCAGGGACATGAATGACGGGCTACGCCGCCAGCTCGGCGGCGAGGGCGCTCAGATCGGCGCGGGTGGCGAGGCCGGCGGGCTTGGGCTTGGCGGGCGGCGCGGGGGGCGCGGTGGTGGCGGTGTCGAGGCCGGGCGCGGTGGCCCAGGTCTTGAAGTCGAGGAGCTCGGACTTGCGCACGAGGCCTGCTTTACGGGGCAGTTGGTAGGGTGGGCGGTCTCGCGGGGATGAGGGCGGGTGATTGTAGAGACTGGTGCCAGGACCGCGGCCGCCGCGATGGCGGGAGTAAGTGGGGGCCAAAGGACCAATGCCCCACGGAGCCTCATCGACGTAGTAATTGTTGAGGTCTTCGGTGTCTCCACTGCCGTCGTAAAAGTAGGTGGAGCCACGCTGCACGAGGACGTTGTTGAAGAGGCCATTGGGATCACCATCGGGCACGTCAACGAAAGCACCTGCCATGGTGAGGTTGTTCTCCTTTTTCACATCTTCCGCGACGATCTGCCGATGGCGGCAGAGGGCGAGATACCAATCCCGCAGTCGGCGGAGGTCATCGATGAGCGCAAGACCGGGGCCGCTGCGGAGGGTAAACTCGGGGGCTTGGCGGGCGGTGGGCATGGATCACGGTGCTTCGAGCTTCCACGCGGCGGCACCGGTGTCGTAGGTGGGGCGCGGTGGGCGTGTGGGTCCGATGGATTTTTGTTTTTGTTTCGTCCAGGTGAGGTTGATGAGGTAAAGCTCCTGGCCGGGCACTTTGTCACCGACAGCGGCGGAGCAGAACCAGCCCCAGGGGAGATTGTAGATGGTGGTGTGCTTGAGTGCTCCGCTGTCGTAGTCGAAGCCATCCAGATCGGGGGCGTTCTCGGGTGTCCAGTGACGGCCGACGAAGGCGGTCCAGTCATCATCGGTGGCGATGATGGTGTCGGTGATTTGGATGGTGGGCTCGAAGGCGACGACGTTGTCTTTGGTGACGCTGAGGGTGGCATTGGTGCCGCTATCGGTGGGCGGGTAGGTGCCGGTGTAGATGTCGCGGTCGTAGGTCTGCGTGTAGTAGTCCGCGGTGACGGTCTGCCCGCCGACGTTGTAGCTGCGCTTGGCGGGTTTGCTTTCGCCAGTGACGGCATTGAGGCCGGTGAACTGGAGATCGATCTCGTAATAGCCGGAGGCGCGGGCCTGGCGGATGCGGCGGCCGGTGATGAAGAGGCGCTCGTAGCCGAGCGGGACGGGGCGCAGGGTGAGGCCGGTGCCATCGGCGGTGATGTTGATGGCGGTGTTGGCGAGGGCGTTGGCGTAGGTGGTGGCGAGCTTGATGTTGGAGCTGTCCACCTTGATGATGTAGTAGGCGGTGCCGCTGGTGAGGCCGGTGAAGCCGCTGCTGAAATCGACATAGGCCATCTGGCCGGTGCTGAGATCGGTGAAGGCGCTGGATTTGGTGAGCTTCTCATCATCGGCCTCGCCAGTGATGCCGGTGATGGGATCGTCCTGCCATCGTTGACCTTTCTGCCAGCGGGTGGCGCTGCGGTCGGTGGTAAAGATGGTGGCATTCAGCGTGTCCCATCCGGTCTCAGGGCAGTCGGCATCGAAGCCGAGCACGAGGTGCGTGGAGCTATCGAGGATGCCTTCGCATTGCAGGCGGAGGGCCACGCTATCACCTTCAAAGGTATCGGTGGGGTCGATGTCCACGATGCGCATGTTGGCATAGTCGGGCGGGGCATCGCCGATGGTGTAGGCGCTGGCGCTGCTCATGCACCAGGTCTGCTCCAGCTCGTCAATCTGCTTGCTGCGGCGGCGCGGGGTATCGCGGCGGAGGCGGAAGTCGGTTTCACCGTGGGAGAGGGTGGCGGCGGGATAGGGCATGGAAAAACGAAACCAGAATGAAGAATGAAGAAGGCATCACGCGAGGAGGCGGGAGGCGAGAGCATCGGGCAGGGCTTGGATGGCTTGCACGACGGGGCGGGAGTCGGCGGTGGTGGGGGCGGTGTTCGCCGCGGGGGCGGGCATGATGGGGCCGCCGGCACGATCTTGGGCGGCTTGGAATTGCAGGCGCTGGTAGGCGCTTTGGCCTTGCTGCGATTGTTCGAATTTCGACATGCCCTGCTGGAGCTGCTGGAAGCGAGAGGGGCCTTGGTTGTAGAAGTCGCTGAGGCCGCGGCTTTGATTGGCGCTGACGCGGGCTTTGGTGCTGGTATCGCCAGCGGCGGCGGCAGGGCCATTGATGTTGATCTTGGCGGTGGCCTCGGCTTGAGCGGCGGCGCGGACGGCATCTTGAGCCTCGGCGGCTCGCCAGGCTTCATCGGCGATGCGGCTTTGAGTGCGTTGCAGGTCTTGCTTGAGGCGGAGGAGTCGCTCCTCACTGCTGACGATGGCAAGTTGATCGGGGACGAAGTCGGCGCGGAGGATGGCCTGCTTTTGTTCCTCGGAGGTGATCTCCTGTTTGAGGAGCTTCTCGCGGTCGTAGATGCTGGCGGATTCGAGCGCGGCGGTGCGCTTGAGGTCTTCGAGCTTGTTCTGCGCATCGATGAGCTTTTGCGTGTCGCTGAAGGCCTTGGAGGTGGCGATGGCCTGCGCGGCGGCGGAGGAGGCGGCGATGGCTTGATTGCTCAAAGCGGCCTTTGTCTCGGCGGTGAACTGCGTCTGCTGGATCTGGAAGAGCTTGGCGCTGAGATCGATCTGGCGCTGGAGCTCATCGGCCTCGGCGTTTTTCCCGGCGGTGCGGAGATTGGTGATGTCGAGGTTTTGCTGGCCGAGCTGGAGGAGTCGGGCTTCGATAACGGCGGCAGCATTGGCTTTTTGGATTGCCAGGTCATTCGCCAGATTTTCACGATCCAATGGTGTTGGGCCACCCATCAGTGCCGTGGTGTAGGACGAGAGCACCCCGGAGAGGCTGCCGAGATTTTCAATCTCTTTATAGGCCGCGGAAACATCGGCCTGAATTTGCGTGAAATACGTCGTCAGCTCGGATGCCGAGGCCGTAGCCAAAACACCCTTCAGCGAAGCCTGAAATCCATCGCTTTCGGCTTTGGCTTTGGTAAAGGCGATCTCCGCGGCATCGGCCATGTTGTAGAGTCCGGCACCAACGGCGACGAGGCCGCCGACGATGGCACCACCAGCACCGAAGGCCCCGAGGAGCTGCGGCACCTGCTGGGCAATCACGGTGGTGGCCTTGGCTCCGCCTTGAAGCTGCACCGCCACGTCTTGAAGCTGAAGCGACGCCTGCCCGATGCCGCGGAAGGCTCCACCGCCTTTGGATGCCTTATCGATGCTGGTCTGCATCTGCCGCGAGCTGCGCTCAACGATGGCCTCGGCCTGCTTGGAGCCTGCGAGGAGTTTGTCATTGTTCCATCCGATTGAGACTTCAGCTGCCATGGTGAGAGAGGGAGGGAGTCAAAGGGGAGGCGTGAGGTGATCAACGCATGACCTGAGTGACCTGAGTGACCTGATTGACCGGAGTGACGGTGGGTGTTTGGTTTCTGGTTTCGTCATTCCCGCGCAGCGGGCTGGAGCCACTGCACGACGCGCTGCCACCAGCGGTGCTCGGGGTTGTGCTGGGGCTGGGGCCAGCGGGTATCAAGGCCGTTTTCGAGCTGGAGGGTGTGGAGGTAGCTCCAGCCTCGTTCTTGCGGCAGATGGTAGCGGATGAAGTCTTCATGGAGGGAGGGGATGGCCCGAGCGACGGCGCTGACATACCAGGCACCGCCGGCGGGCAGGGCTAGTTTCCCGCTTTGGTGCTATCGTGGTGCGGGTGGGGTTTGATGGCGGTGCGGGTGGTGTGGGCGCGGTTGTAGATGTCGTAGAAGAGATTCACGGCGAGCACCTGCTCGGCGGGCAGGATGTGCTCATCGGCCCAGTCGCGGATGCGTTCTTCGAGGGCGATGGCGCGATCCATGAGTGTCACGGTGTGCCATTGGCCGCCTTCGCCCTGCTTCATGGTGGGTTGATGGAGCCACTCGCGCGGGGCATGGGCGCAGAACCAGATGACGCGGCAGGCATCGGGGATCATGAGGGCGGGCTGCACGATGACCTGATCGAGCGGCGGGCATCCAAGGGCGATGCGATGCTGGAGCCAGTCGCCCTCGCGGCTGATGGCGAAGGGGTGCAGCTCTTGGTCTTTCCAGTAGAAGGGCGTGCAGGCGTAGGCGGCCTCGACTTCCTCGGCGCGGGCGGCCTGGGCCTGGCTTTCGGCGGCGGTGTCATCGGGCAGGGGATCGTCGAGGACGATGGCATGCCCGGAGGTGGGCGCGGCGGTGGTGAGGGCGGGGTCGTGCATGGTGAGATGAGGAATGACGAATGCGGAATGAGGAATGAACTGGCGGGTGATGGTTTAGGACAACATGAGTTGGTTTAATTAGCTGTTCGGCTTCACACGCGTGAGCCTGTTCCATGCTTCGCGAACCACTGCTGGTATTTGGCCGTTCCCAAGGGCTTCAAGTCGGTCCATCCCACGGGCCACCCCATCAACCATTCTTCCCATTCGGGGTTGATCATCTTGCCCATGTTCTGCGGGATCTTCTCGCCACCATTCGAGATCGCCACCGCCGCATTCAGAGGATAGCTGTTCCGATTGAACTGCTCCGCCCCCGCTCGGTTCTTGGCATCGTTGACCGTCGGAGTCGGCCACATCCTTCGGCCTCGCCTGAAGGATACCGGAAACTTCTCGGTAGTCGTATTCGTCGTCTTGGTTTGGTCCCGGGCAGTCGCATTCATGGTAGTGGGTTTCGCATTCGGGGCAGTAGGGTTCATTGCAGCATTCACATTCGAGCATGTCGGCGGCGTCCATCACTCGTCTCCATCGCCGCACTCCGGCGATCCAGACTCGTCTTCTGACGTGGGGCGCTCCGACTTCAGTTCCAGATATAGTTTCCCATCGCACATCATACCCCTCCGAGGCCAAGTCCGAGAGGACGCGCCCAAAGTATCCGTGACTTCCAAGGAGTCCGACCACGTTTTCCAGGAGCACATACCGAGGCTCCGCACGTCGAATGATTTCGATGGTAGCGGGCCATTGATTCTTAGCTCCCGTTCCGGCAGTGCCTTGGCCTGCGTGCATGTAGTTTGCGAGGGAAAATTCTTGGCACGGAAAACCCGCCGATACAACGTCAACCACTCCTTTGTAGCAGTCAGCATATCCGTCCCGAATAAAGTCTCGGACATCGCCACAATAGATGGGTGCATCGTCGAGAAACCCATCTGCAATGCGCTGGGCGAGCAGACGGCACGCATAGGCGTTCCACTCGACGTATCCGAGCGTGGTCCATCCGAGAAGCTTGCTGCCAAGAAGGCCGCCACCTCCACCAGAGAATAGGGAGAGTTCACGCATTGGTCTTCGATGGTCTGATTTCCGGTGTCCATGTTTTGCCGTATTGTTGTTTCACCTGCTCCAGTTGATCGGCCACGCGGTCTTCCGTATAGTCGTAGGTGTAGGCGAGATTTTTGTTATCCGTGAAGGAGATGCCCCCGTGAATGCTGGTTCGTGTGAGATACTTGCCTTCATCGTTCTTGATGAAGACTTGTTTCCCGCTGAACTCTGCGTCCATGCTTGCTCGCGCTGCGAAGTTTTGAATCTCTTGGGTTGTCATAGTCTTGTGTGTTAAATCCATGAAGGAGAACCATGCGCTGCTACGAATCGCTTCGTGCTCGTAGAGCTTGGTCGTTCTGGCTCTCTGCGTTTTGCTCGCTGCTCTTTGATTCCAATGCGGCGAGGCGCTTTTCGAGGGTGCTCAAATCTGCGGCGGGTGGGATGCGGCGGGCGCGTTCGAAGAAAGACATGAAGGAGGCGGCGAGGCCTTCGTGACCTTGCTGGCGGCCGGCATCGAAGATGGCGGTGATGACCTCGCGCACGTCACAGCGGGGATCGAGGGTGATGTAGATGTGCGGGAGTGAGCCTTGGCGGACGAAGGCGGGTGAGGTGGTGCCGTCCTGGTGCTTGTGATCGCCAGCGGGGAGGAAGTCGGCGGCATCGAGGATGGCAATGACGGCGGGGTGGAAGCCTTGGCGCTGGCAGTCGGAGAGGTCTTGGGGGGACATGGTGACGTTGTTGACGGGATTGACGGTGGCTTAGAAGGTGATGCCGAGGCGGCGGCGGACTTTGTCGAGGCACTGAGGGGTGCTGTCCCGGTGGATGAGGGAGGCGCGGCCGGTGCCGGGGGCGCGGATGAGCACCACCTCGCGCTGCTGCTGCATGAACTCTTTGAGGGCGTGCCGGTTGATGAGGCATTGCATCATCCACAAAAGCGGGTGCTCGGGGGATTCGGCGGGGAGGGTATCAGCGCGGTAGGCGTTGATGAGATCGGGGATGCGGATGGCGGGCTGCGTTTTGAGCGGGTAGCCGAGGAAGGGGAAGACGAACTTCATGCCCTGCTGAGTGGAATCCAGTCGGATGATGGGGCAGCCGAGGACGGTGAGGGAGGATGCGAGCTTGATGTCGGCGGTGCGGATGACCTGCGTGATGCTGCGGGTGCTCTCGGGCTCGGGGCCGGAGGCGAGGGCCCATCGCTCGGCTTTGCTGCCGGTGATGGCTTCGAGGTGGTAGGGGCGGCCGGTCTTGATCCAATCGGTGAGGATCTCCTGGGCGGCGCAGGCGCGGAGCATGTCGAGCAGGGGATGATGCGGATCGGCTTTGTCGAGGCTGCCATTGGCGAGGAGGCCGAGGAGGAGCTTCGTGTGATGATCGGGCGCGGTGGCGGGGCTCTCGGTGTCCTGCTTGAGATGACCGGCGAGGACGGTGGTGCTCTCGCTGCCGAGGAGGATGGTGTGCCAGCCTTTGCCGGTTTTTAGATCGACGGTTTTATCGACCTGCACGGGGATTCCGAGGGTGGCGAGCGCGGCGGCTTTATTCAGATTGGTGGTGCGGGACCAGGATTGCATAGGAGTGAACGGAGGGCGCGGTGAGGCGCTCGGTGGTGATGGGATGTCAAAAACTGCCCGCTGCGCGGGAATGACGAAACCAGAATGGGGAATGAGGAATGAGCATGAAAAAGCCGCGCATCGCTGCGCGGCTGATTCTGGTTTCGTCCTTCTGGTTTCGACATTCCCGCCGAAGGCGGGTCACGCGGTGACGACGAAGGGTGCGTGCAGGATCTGCATGCTGGTCTTTGTGTCTTCGCCGAGGCTGAGGGTGTCCTCGGTGTCTTCGAGGATCATGGTGCCCGCGGTGGGGTCCATGCCACGGCGCTCGGCGGCGAAGTTGGCGAGGGAGGTGACGCGGGTGCCGACTTCCTGCGAGGCGAGGCCGCTGGCGGTGACGATGAAAGCGGTGAGGCTGATGGTGAGCAGCGGGTTGAAGTATTCGATGCGGCGGAAGTTGCCGTAGTGATTCCGGCGCTCACGACGCTCGCGGGCGAAGGCAAATTTGAACTCCTCCACATCGAGCACGCTGTTGCTGGCGGGCTCGTCGGAGATGTCGTGGAGACTGTCGGCAGTGCCGTGGATGTGCATTGTGGAGGGGGAGGCCATAAGAATGAGGAATGAAGAAGGAGGAAGGAGGAAGGACGAAAAGCCGATTACAGTGCGGCTCCGACGACGAGACCGGGGGCCATGAAGTCGATGGTGGTGGTGTTTTTGGCGATGGCGACGACGGAAGGATACCATCCCGTGGTGAAGTCGGCGCTGGGAGCGAGGCCGCCTGCGGTGGCGCTGAGGCCGTAGATGGTGCCTGCTGTGAGGCCGGAGGCGGCGATGACGAGCGCGGTGTCACGCACGACATAATCAACGGGCTGCCCGGAGGAGGCTCCATTGATGGCGATGCCTGCGACGCTGCGGACGGCGGCGGTGCCGCTGTTGGCATCGGCGAGCTTGGCTTTGCCACGGCCGCGGGAATCGAGGTCGCTGCTGTCGATGTAGATGAGCTGGCCTGCAACGATGGTGGCTCCAGCGGTGGCCTGATTGAGAATGGCGGCACTGGAGGGAACGACGGCGGAGGCGGTGATGGAGAGATCGGCCATGAGAGGTGAGGGTGTGAGGTTTGGCGGGTGTCAAACTCACGCGACGGCGAGCAGCGGTGCGAGCTCGTGGGCGCGGAGGTGGATGGAGAGATCGGTGCGGCGGCCGCGGATTTGTTTCTCCGTGTCGATGCCGGTGGAGATGGCGGTGAGGCGGGCGGTGCGCAGGCTGAAGGGCTGGGCATTGGATGCCATCCACACGCGGATGGCATCGGCATCACTGAGGAGGCGATGCAGCGCGGCGAGCCAGGTATCCTCATCGGTGGGCGTGGTGTCCTCCATGCGGGTCTGGAGCTCGACGGTGATGGGGATGCTGAGGCGGCGCGGGTGCGGACTATCGATGCCGCCATTGACGGTGATGAAGAGGCGCGGGTAATCGGCATCGGCATCGCGGATAAAGGTGCGGCAGGGCAGGGCGGTGCTGGAGGGCAGGCCTACGGTGTCGCGGTAGGCATCGATATACGCGGCGAGGGCGATGGGGAGGGCTGTCTCAGTATTGGCGGCGGCTGCCATGCGGGCGGGCGGGTGTCAAAGCCGGCCGATCTGCGCGGCGATTTTGGATTCGAGGCTGCGGGCGATGAAAGGGATCTGGCGCTGCATGGCTTTGACGCGGTAGCCGAGGACGTAGTTGAAACGGCGCTGCATTTCACTGTTCATGTTGCCGGCCTCCACACTGATGGTGACCTCGTAACCATCCTCGGCATCTAGCTCGATCAATTTACCCGCCACCCATCCCGATGTGTGCCGTTTGGCATAAGCTGGCACGCCACGCAGGGGGCCAAATCGGCCATTATAAGCCGCAACCACACCGGCCGCCATCATGCCCACGCGTTTGTGAATCATGCGCTCATAGCGAAGGTAAGCCGTGCGCGAAACCACCATTTGATCAATGAATTTCCAGCGGCCCACATCACGCGTGGCACCTCCGGCGGTTCTGACTCGTCCATCGCTTTTACGGCGCATGCTCTGATGGTGGGCATACATTTCCGCGGTGCTGGCCTTGGGCCGGTAGTTGTGGCGGTCGGTGCCGTAGATGGTGCCGTCTTTTTTGATGAACAACCGCACCACCGCACCATTTTTTGCCATGGCGGCATTTTTGGCGAGCAGATCATCCGCCATCACGACAAAGACGCCGGCGGTGCGCTGATGCTTTGATCTGCCCGCTTGAATTCCTAATCCGAGCAGATCGGCGGTGATCGCCATTTCCCCTGCGGCTTTGGCTTGGGCGGCTCCCACAAGTTTACCCTCACTGGCATGCGCGGGCGGCGTGACCTGCACGAGGCCCGGCACATTGCCCGATGAGCTCACCAAAGCGCGGGCACTGGTCTGCACGAATTGGCGCATTTCAGGCCGCGCCATGGCGGGAGCCTGCCGAATGAGTGGCACCAATCGACCAAGGCTGACAGTGGCAGTGATCATGGCTACATGCGACGCTGCGCGGTGATGAACCAGCTCTGCGTGAGCTCGCCCTGCCCGGCGACATCGGTGATGAGGTAATCGACACCGGCGATGCTGGCGGTGGTTTTCTTCGCTGGCATGGTGGGCAGGGCGCTCTTGAGGATGACGAGCGTGATGTCCTGCACGCGATCCCATCCGCTGCCATCCTCCAGCGGCAGGTGGCGGGTGCGACCGTAGCTGACGGCGGCGTCGTAGGCTCGCGGGCCGAGGGTGACTTTGACCGGCTTGCCAGCGGCATCGCCATGCACGGCGAC
>Ga0315900_10009590_pt1 | contig 12253 bp, 11 predicted proteins | sample LakEriMetagenome_FD_203521 | JGI IMG/M metagenome (GOLD analysis project Ga0315900, IMG submission 203521) | Freshwater fungal communities from buoy surface, Lake Erie, Ohio, United States - Buoy 12 MA114 | ecosystem: Environmental > Aquatic > Freshwater > Lake > Lake biofilm | place: USA: Lake...
TTCCTCCGCGGTCACGCGCGCGCCCTTCGGCGCCTGCATGCCCGAGCCCCAGTCGAGGTGGATCGCCTCGATCGCCTCGAGGCTGACGTGCACCGTGCGGTCCACCGGCGTGCCGGTGCGCGCGAGCACGCCGACGATGGTGAACGGCTTGTCGTCGTGCTTGGCGAAGCTGACGTTGCCGATGCCGTGCGCGATCACGATCTCGTCGCCGACGCGGTAGTTCAGCGCCGCGGCGACGTCGGCGCCGACCACGGCGTCGTAGAGGTCGTGGAACGGCTTGCCGGCCTGGAACTCGAGCTGCCGCTTGCGCCCGAACCGGTAGTGCTCGAAGTAGGCCTCGCTCGTGCCCATCACCCGGAAGCCGCGGTGCGAGTCGCCGAGCGAGATCGGGATCGCCCAGGCGACGTCCGGGTGGCGCGCGACGCGCTCGTAGACGGAGTACGAGACGTTCGCGGTCGCATCGCCCACGCGGAACACCGAGTAGAGCAGGAGGTTCAGCGGGCCGCTGCGCGCACCGACTATCAGGTCGGTGCCGGAGATGGTCGCCGCGAAGCTCTCGCGCGCCTCGGTGCGCACCTTCTGCACGCCGAGCAGCAGTGCGACCGAGACGGCGATCGCGAATACGGTCAGCGCCGCGGTGCCGCGGCGGTTCCAGAGGCTCGCGAATGCGAGGCGCAGCAGCTCGCTCATGCGGCGCTCCGGGTCTGGCCGGCGTCGCCCGCGGGCGTGGCGGCCGCACGGTTGATCTCCGCGAGCGCGACGCTGCGGTCGAACAGGCCCGACAGCGAGACGTCGTGGCTCACGAACAGCAGCGTGGTGCCCGCGCTCGCGCACTCCCGCATCACGAGCTGCAGGAAAGACTCGCGTGCGTCCCAGTCGAGCGCGGAGGTGGGCTCGTCGGCGATCAGCAGTTCGGGACGGCCGAGGAGCGCGCGCGCCGCCGCGACGCGCTGCTGCTGGCCGATGGACAGCTGCGTGACGCCGCGCGCGACGAGGTCGGTGCCGAGCCCGAGTGCGGCCAGCAGGCGGCGCGCCTCCTCGTGCAGGTCGCCGGCCTTCGCGCGGCGTTCGGCCGAGAAGCGGGCGGGCAGCACCACGTTCTCGAGCACCGAGAGGTAGGGCACGAGGTTGAACATCTGGAAGACGAAGCCGACGTGCGCGGCCCGGAACGCGTCGCGCTTCGCGCCCGACAGGCCGCCGAGATCCTGGCCGAGGATCGCGACGCGACCCGCGGCGGGCCTCAGCACGCCGCCGACCAGTCCCAGCAGCGTGCTCTTGCCGCTGCCGCTAGGCCCCTTCAGGAACACGCGCTCGCCGCGCGCCACGGTGAAGCGCGGGATGTCGAGCACGGTGCGGCCGCGCACCCAGGCGTAGGTCACGCCCTCGAGGTCGATCGCCGGCGCCGTCGGGACGCCGGGCGCGACGGGGCCGGCGGTCACGTCAGCGCAGCCGGACGCGGATCGCGCCGGTCTTCAGGTCCTGGCGCGTCTGCAGCGCGCCGGTCACCACGTTCGCCTGCACGGTCGTGCCCGGCTGCAGCCGGTCGACCAGCGGCGCCTCGAAGAAGCCGAGGGCGGCGGGTTGCGCGCAGGTGAAGGTCCAGCGCGCCGCATAGTCGGCGTGATGGTGCTCGTGATCGTGGGCGTGATCGTGCGCATGGCGCTTGCCGTCGCCGTGCGCGTGGTCGTGCTTGGTGTCCTTGCCGTGCGCGTGGCCGCCCGACGACCACTCCGGGGCGGTCACCGACGACGAACCGGCCGTGCAGCGGGCCGCCACCGGGAACGCGAACAGCCGCGCGTGCGCGCGGAGCAGCGCGGTGGCGTCCGCGACGGCCTTCTTCTCCGCGTCGGTGCGCGGCGGGCGCTCGAAGCCGAGTACGTTGATCGCCGGCGTAGCGAGCGCAACGGTGAGCGTGCCGCCGTCCAGCGCGACGTCGAGCGTCGCCTTGCCATGCTCGTGGGCGGCGTGCTGGGTGAACTCCTCGGTGGCGAGCGCGGGGCCCGCCAGCGCGGCGAGTACGCACCCGGCGAGCCAGCCGGGGGCGTGGGCGGGGCGGCGGGTCGGGGGAGCGTTCTGTCGCATGGGCTGGCGTCCTGTGGGTCGGCGTCCGGTGGTCGGTATCGACCACCGGACGTCACGACGGTTCCGTGATGCAAAGGTACTCAGAAGTCGAACCGGACGCCCGCGGTGAACGAGCGCCCGGGCAGCGGGGCGAACTCCTTCAACGGGGAGGTGTGGCGGCGCGCCTCCTCGTCCAGCAGGTTCGAGGCCCGCGCGAACAGGAGGGCCTGCCCGCCGGCGCTCGCGACCCGCCACGAGACGTCGAGCCCGAGCAGCGTGTAGCCGTCGGTCGGCCGCTCGAACTCGGCCACCCGGTCCTGCTCCGCGTACCGGTAGACGGAGGCACCCGCCTCGAAGCGCGGCGTCTTCCAGGCGAGTTCCGCGCCGACGCGCAGCGGCGGCAGCTGCGGCAGCGGGCCGCCGTCGGCCAGCTCGCCGCGCACGTAGTCGCCCGCGAGACGCGCGCCGAGGTCGCCGCGGGCGGTCGAGAGCAGCGGGAACTCGACCTCGGCCTCCACGCCCCACGTCCGCGCGTCGTCCTGCCGGAACTCGTAGACGTCGAAGTCGTCCTCGACCGCGCCGGTCGGCTGCAGGTAGACGAAGTCGGCGAAGTCGTTCAGGTAGGCGTTCACCTGCCAGCGCACGCGCGCCTCGCCCGTCGAACGCAGCGCCAGGTCGAGCGAGGTGGAGGTCTCCTTTTCGAGGGTGGGATCGCCGATCTCGTAGCGCCGGACGGCCGCGTGGGGACCCTCGGCGTAGAGTTCGGTCGAGGTCGGGTGGCGTTCCGCGCGCGTCAGGTTCGCCGCGAACGCGGCGGTCGGCCTGAAGCGCCAGACCGCGCCGGCAGACAGCGTGTAGCTGGTCTCGTCGTAGTCGGGCAGGCCGAGGCCGGCCTCGGGATCGACGGTCTGGCGCTCGAGCCGGCCGCCGAACTCGAGCGTCACCCGCCCCGCGCCGGTCTCGACCGGCCGCTCCTGGAACACGAACACGCCGGCGTTGCGCGTCCGCGAGGGCGGCACGAACGCCTCCTCGCCGGAGGCTACGAAGTCCTGGTCGCGGAACTGCACGCCGGCGGTGCCGCGGAAGGCGCCGAAGGCGTGGTCCACCGCAACCCGCGTCTCCCAGCCGTCCTGCTCGAACAGCGTGCCGATCGCGCCGTCGCCCTCCAGCTCCGCGTGGGTGTAGTCGCTGAACGTCGAGCGCACGCGCAACCGCCGGAACCAGCCCTCCCCGCCCGCGAGCTCGCCGGCGAGGTCGTAGCGGTTCTGCCGCAGGTCGATCTTCGGCCCGGCCTCTGCCTCCTCGTCGCCCTCCGCCGCAGCAATCGGCGGTGCGTCCGCCTCGTCATCGTGATCGTCGCCGTGCTCGTGCTTCTTCTTGCCGGGCAGCCCGTAGCGCGTCTCGAACCGCGTGTAGCTCAGGCCCAGGAAGCCGCGGTCGCCGACGTACGAGACGCCGAAGCCGCCGCCGTCGGCGCGGCCCGCCGAGTTCTCGATCTTGCCGGGCTCGTCGTCGAGCTCCTCGCCCTCGGCCAGTTCCTCGGCGCGTTCGGCCGCCGACATCGCGAAGCCGGGGATTTCCACGTCGTCGGTGGTGCGCGTATACGCGTCCGCGTGCACCGCCAGGCGGCCGACCGCGAAGTCGACGCGTCCGGCCGCGGTCTGCTCGCCGAGCGCGGTGTCGGCCCGTACCTCGATCGCGCCGGTCGGATCGTCCGGCAGCACCGAGTGGATGCGGTTGGTGAGGACGTTGACGAGCCCGCCGGCGGCACCGTTGCCGTACAGCAGCGTCGCGGGGCCCTTGAGGATCTCGATCTGGTCGGCGGCGAGGCCCTCGATCGTGACTGCGTGGTCCTGGGACAGTGCGGAGGCGTCGAGCGACTCGATGCCGTCCTCGAGCATCAGCACGCGCTCGCCGCCGAGGCCGCGGATCACCGGGCGGCTGGAGTTGGGGCCGAACCAGGTGCCGGTGACGCCGAGCTGCTCGGACAGCGTTTCGCCGAGGCTGGCGCCAAGGCTGCGCCGCAGGTCGACGCCCGCGAGCACCGTGGTCGGCTGCGCGATCTCGAGCGGCGAGCGGGACAGGGGCGCGGCGGTGACGACGATCTCCTGCAGGCCGTCGCCGCGGTCGGCGCCGGCGGCGTAGGCGGCGACGGGCGCGGCCGCGATGGCGAGCACGGTGGCGACCGCGCGGGACAGTGAACGGGAAAGGTACATGGCTGGGATTCCGGAGTGGCGGCGGGGCCGCCGTGAGCGAGTCCGCCCGGGCCGGGCCCGGGACCTGCGAGCGTCGAGAGTCTCGGCGCCTCAGGCGGGCGGGGCTCGGCTCCGGTGTGCGCCGGCCCGCGCGCCGGCCGGCAGCGGCGCCACCGCGGGCGAGGAATCGGCGGCCTGCGCCGCGGGCGGCGGCGGTACGGCGGGCGGCGCAGCGCCGCCGTTCGCGCGCTCGAGCGCGAGGCAGGCCGCGCAGAGGTGCGGCCGGTCGGCGTGGCCGTGCTCGCCGGTGGCGGGCTCGTGGGATGAGTGAGCGTGAGAGTGGGCGTGGGCCTCGCCCGGCAGGTGCCCCGCGGAGATCCCGAGCCAGCCCACGAGCGCCACGAGCGCGAGCGCCAGCACCCGGCGGCGGGCGCGGTCGGTGGGCCGGAGCGGATTGGGAAACGGGGATCGCATTGCTTGTTACTATATCACATCAGCACCCCCCCCCCTGCGTCCGGCCGGTCGTCGCCGCGCTAGGTGTGGTGGCGCGGGGTCACCGATAATCCGGCGATGCGACTCGTACCCGAAACCCTGGGCCGACACCTGTCGGGCGCGCTCGTCCCGGCCTGGCTGATCTCGGCCGACGAGCCCCTGCTGGCCGGCGAGTGCGCCGACGCGATCCGGGCGAAGGCGCGCGCCGAGGGCTACGCCAACCGCCAGGTCGTGTTCGCGGATCGCGGGTTCGACTGGGGCGTGGTCGAGGCCGAGACGCGCTCGCTGTCGCTGTTCGCCGAGCGCCGCCTGCTCGAGATCCGCCTGACCTCGAAGCCGCTCGCGGACGGGGCGCGCGTGCTCGTCGAACTCGCGACGAAGCCCGCGCCGGATCTCGTCGTGCTGGTGCTCACCGACAAGCTCGAGTGGGCCGACAAGCAGGCGGCGTGGGTCAAGGCCTTCGAGACGGGCGCGCATTTCGTGGACGTCGAGCAGCTGCTTACCGAGCAGCTGCCCGGCTGGATCGAGGCGCGGCTGCGGCGCGCCGGTCTCGTGCCCGACGCCGAGGCGGTCGCGCTGCTCGCGGAACGGTGCGAGGGCAATCTCGTCAGCGCGCACCAGGAGATCGAACGACTCGCGCTCGCCTGCGGGCCGGGGCCGGTGGACGCGCACACGGTCGCCGAGTCGGTCGCCGACACCGCGCGCTTCCACCTGTTCCAGCTCGGCGAAGCCGCGCTCGCCGGCGATCTCGCGCGCACGGTGCGCGTGCTCGACGGCCTCGAGGCCGAGGGCGAGGGCGAGGTGCTGGTGCTCTGGTCGCTCGCCGAGGAGATCCGCGCGTGCCTGCAGTGGTCGCCGCGACCGCCGCAGGGTGCGCCGAAGCGCCTGTTCCGGGGCGGGCGTCGGCGCCAGGCCCTGCTCGAGCGGGCGGCGCGCCGCCTGCCGCGCGCGCGCCTGCGCGAACTGCTGCTCCGCGCGGCGCACGCCGACGCCGTGATGAAGGGCGCGCGGCGCGGCGATCGCTGGAGCGAACTGCGGCGCCTCGCCACCGGCCTGGCCGGGCTCGAGGGTTGGCCCGCGCGCGCGACGCGCTGACGCCGTGCGGTCGATGCGTTTTGCATCCGCGGGTGATTTCAGGCACGTTAGGGCTCGATGCTGAAGCCGCAGCCGAGCGGTCGCGCTTGACGACCCCAGCCGATCCCTCCCGGACGCCGTCGTCCGCGGCGGGCGACTCCGGGGTCGGGAGCCTCCTGCCGACCGCCCCGATGGGCATCTTCGGCGGCACCTTCGACCCCATCCATTACGGGCACCTGCGCACGGCTTTCGAGCTGATCGAGCTGCTGCGCCTGCCCGAGATGCGCTTCATGCCGGCGGGCAACCCGCCGCACCGCGAGCGCACCGTGGCGAGCAACGAGCGTCGGCTCGCGATGGTCGAGGCGGCCGTGGCCGGCCAGCCTGGCTTCGTGGTCGACGGCCGCGAAATTCGCAAGGCCGGTCCCTCGTACACCGTCGAGACGCTCGGCGACCTGCGCACCGAGCACCCGGGTCGTCCGCTGTGTCTCGTGATCGGCATGGACGCGTTCCTCGGGCTGCCGAACTGGCACCGCTGGCGCGACCTGTTCGGCCTCGCGCACCTCGTGGTCGCGCACCGGCCCGGCTGGCGCGCGCCGACCACCGGCACGCTCGGCGAGCTCCTCGTCGAGCGTGGCACGGCCCGGGTATCGGACTTGCACGAGTCGCTCGCCGGCCGCATCTACATCCATGCGGTCACGCAGCTCGAGATTTCCTCGACCGAGGTGCGGAGCCTGATCGCCGCAGGCCGCGACCCTCGCTTCCTGATGCCGGACGGCGTGCGTCGAATCATTCTGGAGACGGGCTGCTACGCCCGAAAGGACGAAACCCGGGGATGACTCCCACGAAAACGAGCGAGTCCAGGCCCGCCGCGAAGTCGGCGGCCCGCAAGTCGGGCGGTGCGAAGGGCGAATCCGCCGCCCGGAAGCCCGCGTCGCCCAAGCCGGCCGCAGGCCGGCCCCGCACCGCCGCCGCGAAGCCCGCCGCGGGCCGCGCCGCGAAGGCACGAGCGAAGCCGAAGGCCGCCCCCGCGCGGCCGGGCCTCGCCGACGTCGTCACGGCCGCGCTGGACGACATGAAGGCCCAGAACGTCGTCGTGCTCGACGTCCGCAAGCTGACCGACGTCGCCGACACGATCGTGGTCGCGTCGGGCACCTCGGACCGCCACGTCAAGTCGCTGGCGGGCCGCGTGGTCGAGCGCGCCAAGGAGGCCGGCTACCGGCCGTACGGCGTCGAGGGCGAGCGCGACGGCGAGTGGGTCCTCGTCGACCTGAACGACGTGATCGTCCACGTGATGCTGCCGCGCGTGCGCGAGTTCTACGGCCTCGAGAAGCTCTGGGACGTGCGCTCGGCCGATCGCGCCGCGGGCTGAGCGGCCGCGGTGCGCGTGCGTCTCGTCGCGGCGGGCACGCGCCTGCCGGACTGGATGAACGCGGGCTACGCGGAGTACGCGCGCCGGCTGCCGCCCGAGACCCCGCTCGAGCTGCGCGAGATCGAAGTGCAGCGCGGGCGGGGCGGAGTCGAGCGCGCGATCCGCGACGAGGGCGAGAAGATGCTCGCCCTCGTCTCGCCCGCGCACTACGTCGTCGCGCTCGACGTGACGGGCCGCACGCTCGACACGCCGGCGCTGGCGAAGTGGTGGCAGAAGCGCCTGCAGGACGGGCGCGACCTCGCGTTCCTGATCGGCGGGCCCGACGGCCTCGCGCCCGACTGCCTCGCCCGCGCCGACGAACGACTGTCGCTGTCCGCGCTCACGCTCCCGCACGGCCTCGCGCGCGTCGTGCTCGCGGAGGCGCTGTATCGCGCGATCAGCCTGACGAAGGGACACCCGTACCACCGCGCCTGACGTGACGCCGCGCGGGTCGGCGTCGGCGGTGCGCGCTCCAGGGCCCGGACGCGGTCGTGTGCCGCGCTCCCGCGCGCGGCGGCCAGCGGCCTGCGCACCTCGTGACTGCCGGCCGGCGAGCCGCTACGCCGGCCGCGGCACGAGCGCGTCCACCACGGTGCCGCGTCCGCCGGCGCCCGCGTGCAGCCGGAACTCGCCGCCGAGCACGCGGATGCGTTCCCGCATGCCGACCAGCCCGTGCGACTTCGTACGCGCGATGGTGTCTTCCGGGATGCCGACGCCGTCGTCCTCGACGACGAGGTGCAGGTGCTCGGCCTCCCGGTGCAGCGCGACGCGCACCGTCTTCGCCTGCGCGTGCGCCCGCACGTTCGCGAGCGCTTCCTGCACGACGCGGTACAGCGCGATCGAGACGTCGGGGGCCAGCTCGGGCAGCTCCTGGTCGAGGTCCGGGATGCAGTCGACGCCGGAGCGGCGCGCGAACTCCTCGCACAGCGACTCGAGCGCGGTCGCGAGCCCCAGCATGTCGAGCAGGCTCGGGCGCAGCGCCTCGATCACGTTGCGCTTCACGTCCACGGCCTGTTCGAGCACGACGAGCGCGCGCCGCAGCCGGTCCGCCAGCTCCGGCTCGCGGTCGCGGAGCTTCTTCTCGACCCACTTCACGTCGATGTCGACGGCCGTCAGGTTGCTGCCGAGCGCGTCGTGCAGTTCGCGCGCGAACGCGGCCTTCTCCTCCTCGGCGCTCGAGATCAGGTGGCCCGACAGGCGGGTCAGCTCGCCCGTGCGTTCGGCCACCATCAGGTTCAGCGACTCGTTGGTCGCGGTCAGCCGGTCCTCCGCCGCGCGGCGCTCCTCGAGGTAGCGGCGCATCCGGCGGTGGAACAGCGCGATGGTCAGCATCGCGAGCGCGGTCACCGCGACCAGCGAGCCGGCCGTCAGCCACTCCGCGCGGACGGTCGCCGCGCGGCGCGCCTCCAGTTCGCGCTCCGTGCGCAACGCGAGCGTGGCGAGCTCGGCGCGGATCGCCGCCATCAGCGCGGGACCGGCGGTAGCCGCCTCCGGTGGCGGGGTGCCAGGCGGGCGGGCCAGCAGCGCGTCCGTGATCGCCAGTTCGTCGGCGACGAGGGCGCGCAGCCGCGCGAGGTCGGCGGCGGAGGCGACCTCGGGGGCGGCCGTGCGCTCCAACGCGTCGAGCGCGGCCTCGAGTTCCCGTCGCGCCGCGGCATGGACGACCGCGTGCCGGGCGTCGCCGGTCAGCGCGTGCCCGCGCGCCGCGGATTCGACGGCGGTGACGAGGCCACGCACGGTGGCGATCCGTTCGGGGACGTGGGCCTGCCGCTCGGCGGCCGTGGCGCGCGCGCTCGCCTCGCGCGCGTTCATCATGTAGACGACGACGTTCGCGAGCAGCAGGGCTTCGCTCAGCAGGAAGATCGCGATCAGGAGCCCGGGGACGGCGCGGGCACGTCGGGGCGCGGGAACCGGGTTGTCCATGCAGTTCGAACCCGCCGCCGCGGGTGGCGGCGTCCGGATCTTAACGCCCGCGCCGGGGGCGCCCGCGGGGTCGCTGCCAGGCTGGCGCGGCGCGGCCCACGGTTTCCGCAACGTGTACTTCGCGGGCCTGCGGGGGCCCGCTATCCTTGTCCGTTCCCGCGCGCCCGCCGCGACCCCGACGCCCATCCCATGTCCGCGCCCCTGCTCACTCTCGCCTCCGCCTCCCCGCGGCGGCGCCAGCTCCTGGACCAGATCGGCGTTCCGCACCGCGTGCGGCCGGCCGACGTCGACGAGACGGCGCAGCCGGGCGAGTCGCCCGCCGACTACGCCCTGCGCGTCGCGATCGCGAAGGCCGATGCGGGCTGGGCCGCGGATCCGTCGCTCCCGGTGCTGGCCGCGGACACCGCGGTCGCGCTCGGCACCACGCTCTACGCGAAGCCCGCGGACCGCGCCGACGGCCTCGCGATGCTCGCCGCGCTGTCGGGCCGCACGCACCGGGTGCTGACCGCCGTCGCGCTGCGCTACGCCGGCGGCCTCGATACGGCGCTGTCGATCAGCGAGGTCACGTTCCGCGCCACCACCGCGGACGAACGCCGCCGCTACTGGGACACCGGCGAGCCGCTGGGCAAGGCCGGCGGCTACGCGGTGCAGGGCTTCGCCGCCGTGTTCGTCACGCGGGTCGACGGCAGCTACTCGGGCGTGATGGGCCTGCCGCTCGCGGAGACGGGCGCGCTGCTCGCGCGCGCCGGCGTGCCGGTCTGGCAGGACGGGCCGCCGCACGGCGAGTGCCGAGCGCGGGCCGTACCCGCGATCGGCGCAGCCGTGGCGCGGCAGGCGACTACGGATCAGAGAACATGACCGCCGAGATCCTCGTCAACGTCACCCCGCGCGAGAGCCGTGCCGCCGTGCTCGAGAACGGCGTGCTCCAGGAGGTCTACCTCGAGCGCGCGAACCGGCTCGGGCTGACCAGCAACCTCTACAAGGGCCGCGTCTCGCGCGTGCTGCCGGGCATGCAGGCCGCGTTCATCGACATCGGGCTCGAGCGCACCGCGTTCCTGCACGCCTCCGACATCGCGCGGCGCGAGGACGTCGGCGTCGAATTCGGCGCGGCGCCGAACGAGGCGCGCGACATCCGCGCGCTGGTCGCGGAGGGCGACGAACTGCTCGTGCAGGTGCTGAAGGATCCGCTCGGCACCAAGGGCGCGCGGCTGACGACCTTCGTCACGCTCCCCTCGCGCTATCTCGTCTACCTGCCGCAGGGGCGCGGCGTCGGCGTGTCGGCGCGCATCGAGGACGAGGCCGAGCGCGCCCGGCTGCGCGGCGCGGTCGAAGCCTACGCCGGTGACGGCCCGGGCGGCTACATCGTGCGCACCGTCGCCGAGGGCGTCGCGCCCGAGGCGCTGTCCGCCGACATGCTGTTCCTGCGGCGTCTGTGGGAGGTCGTCAGCGAGCAGGGCTTCCGCGCGCCGGCCGGCACGCTCGTCCACGAGGACCTGCCGCTGCACCTGCGGATCCTGCGCGACCTGCTCGGCCAGGCCGTCGATCGCGTGCTGGTGGACCAGCCGGCCGCGCACGCACGCATGCTCGAATTCGCGCGCACGTTCATGCCGGAGAGCGAGCCGAAGATCGAGCAGTACCGCGGCAACCGCCCGATCTTCGACCTGTACGGCGTCGAGGACGAGATCCAGAAGGCGCTCGACCGCAAGGTGCCGCTCAAGTCCGGCGGCTACCTCGTGATCGACCAGAACGAGGCGATGACGACGATCGACGTCAACACCGGCGCGTTCGTCGGCCACCGCAACCTCGAGGACACGATCTTCCGCACGAACCTCGAGGCGGCGGTCGCGATCGCGCGGCAGCTGCGCCTCCGGAACCTCGGCGGCATCATCATCATCGACTTCATCGACATGACCGACGAGGACCATCGCAGGCAGGTCCTGCAGGCGCTCGAGAAGTCGATGACGGCCGACCACGCGCGCACCAGCATCTCGTCGGTCTCGCCGCTCGGCCTCGTCGAGATGACGCGCAAACGCACGCGCGAGAGCCTCGAGCACCTGCTGTGCCGGCCGTGCCCGACCTGCGAGGGCCGCCGCTACGTCAAGACGCCAGAGACGGTCGCCTACGAGATCTTCCGCGAGATCGTGCGCCAGGCCCGGCAGTTCGAGGTGCAGGGGCTCATGATCCTGGCGCACCAGGACGTCGTCGAACTGCTGCTCGACGAGGAATCCTCCGCGCTGGCCGAACTCGAAGTGCTGGTGGGCAGGCCGATCCGCCTGCAGACCGAGGCGCTCTATGCCCAGGACCAGTACGACGTCGTGCTCGTCTGAGCCGCGATGAGCCGCGCGCGCACCGTCTGGAAGTGGGCGGCGGGCACGCTGGCGGTGCTGCTGGTCGTGGCCGGCGCCGGCGTCGGCGCGCTGCGGCTGTGGCTCGAGCACTCGACCACGCTCGCGCCCGACCTCGTCGCCCGGGTCGAGGCGCGCACAGGCCTCGACTTCCAGTTCGAGCGTCTCGACGCGCGGCTCGGCCTCTACGGTCCCGAACTCGTGTTCCTCGACGCGAAGCTGACGGTGCCGGGTCAGCGCGAACCCGTCGTCACCGCGCGCGCCGGGCGCGTCGGCTTCGATGCCTGGCGTGCGCTGCGCACCGGACGCGCGACCGCCGGGCGTCTCGCGCTCGACGGCGCACGCCTCTACGCGCTCGTCACCGACGAAGGCGTGCAGCTCCGCGGCCTGCCGGACCTCGCCGACGACCGGGACCGCTGGCCGCTCGACCGGCTGCCGGTCGGCCGCTATCGCCTGTCGGATGCGACGCTGACGGTCGAGGACCTCCGCACGCGTCGCGCGCGGCTCGTGCTCGAGCGCGTCGATCTCGCTCTCGAGCGCGACCCGGAGCGGCTGGTCGTCGAGGGTGCCGCGCGGCTCCCGCCCGAGCTGGGCGCGCGCCTCGCACTGAACTTGCGGCTCCGCGGCGATCTCGCCGACCCGGCGCGGCTCGACTGGGAGGGCGAGGCGTCGGTGCGCGACGCCGTGCTCGCCGGGTGGTCCGCGTTCGCGCCGCAGTGGCCGTGGCTGCCGGAGGCGGGTCGCGGCGACCTGCG
>Ga0315900_10009591_pt1 | contig 12253 bp, 13 predicted proteins | sample LakEriMetagenome_FD_203521 | JGI IMG/M metagenome (GOLD analysis project Ga0315900, IMG submission 203521) | Freshwater fungal communities from buoy surface, Lake Erie, Ohio, United States - Buoy 12 MA114 | ecosystem: Environmental > Aquatic > Freshwater > Lake > Lake biofilm | place: USA: Lake...
CTTCTTCGCCCGGCCCAGGACCTCGGCCTCGATAAAGGCCTTGGCCAGTTCGGCGCGCATGTCGGCGGTGATCTTCTGGATCACGTCGCCGGTTTCGCGCTGCAGGGTGATGAAACGGCGGATGATCGAATTGCGCGCCTCGGGGTTCAGCACCCGGAAGGCCATGTCCTCGAGTTCGTCGCGCATCCACTGCATGCCCATCCGCCCGGCGAGGGGCGCATAGATGTCCATCGTCTCGCGCGCCTTCTGGGCCTGCTTTTCGGGCTTCATGCTGCGGATCGTGCGCATGTTGTGCAGCCGGTCGGCCAGCTTGACCAGCGTCACCCGCAGATCGCGCGATGTCGCCATGAACAGCTTGCGGAAGTTTTCGGCCTGGCGCGTCTCGGTCGAGGTGAGTTGGAGGTTGGTGAGCTTCGTCACCCCGTCCACAAGCTCCGCAATCTCGCGCCCGAACCGGCGTTCGACCTCGGCATAGCTTGCCTTGGTATCCTCGATCGTGTCGTGCAGCAGCGCGGTGACGATGGTGGCATCGTCCATCTGCTGTTCGGCCAGGATCGCGGCCACCGCCACGGGATGGCTGAAATAGGGGTCGCCCGACTGGCGCACCTGCCCGGCATGCATCGCCTCGCCAAAGGCCCAGGCCTCACGGATCGCCTGCCCATTGGTCCGCGGGTTGTAGCTCTGCACAAGCGCGATCAGGTCGTCAGCCGTTTCAGTCGTCATCACCCGCGCACCTCTGGCGCCGGGACCGACCGGCCCCGCTCAGCGCTGCTCCTGCGCCTCCATCAGGGCGCGCAGCAGCCGCTCGTCGGACAGGTCGTCATGCACCGGGCGGTCCATCTCGGCGCCCAGCAGCAGGGCCATGGAATCGTCCTCGGGCTCGTCGATCTCGATCTCGGTCTGATGCGACTCGATCATCCGCTCGCGCAGGTCGTCGGCGGACTGCGTTTCCTCGGCAATCTCGCGCAGGGCGACGACGGGGTTCTTGTCGTTGTCGCGGGTCACGCTCAGCGGTGCGCCCGACGCGATCTCGCGCGCACGGTGGGCGGCCAGCATGACAAGTTCGAAACGGTTGGGCACCTTGTCGACGCAGTCTTCGACGGTCACTCGCGCCATCGGACATCTCCCCTGAGGCTGGGACGGATCAGGACGGAACCCTGCGGGACCGCCGTGAGCGGGTTCCCTTACGCCCGGGCGTGCGGAAAGACAAGCGCCAATCCCGTCTCAGCCGGGCAGGGCGACCACCCCGGCAAGATCGGCCGCGGGCAGCCGGTCGCGCATCTCTGTCACGCTGAGCCCGAGCAGGGGATGCACCCAGTCGGGCGCCACATCGGCCAGCGGGACCAGCACGAAGGCCCGGTCCTGCAGCCGCGGATGGGGCAGGATCAGTTCCCCGGGCGCGCGCATCCGCTGCAGGTCCGCCGGCAGGGCACGCCAGGCGGCCTGGGTGTCGGCATCGGGCAGGACAAGCCCCCCTGCGGCCAGAAGATCAAGGTCGAGCGTGCGCATCCCCCAGCGCTGCGTCCGCATCCGGCCGTGGCGCGCCTCGATGTCATGCAGCGCGGCCAGCAGGTCGCCCGGATCGAGGCCGGTCTCGAGCCGGATCGCGGCATTGATGTAGTCCGGCCCCGCCCCGGCCGGAAAGCAGGGCGTCCGGTACAGCGCACTGACCGCCGCGACGGGGGCGATGCGCGTACCGATGTCGGCGATGGCCGCGCGGATGGCGGCTTCGGGCGGGCCCGCCTCGCCGGGCAGGTTTCCGCCCAGCGCAACCAGGACGGACCGCGTGGCCGAAGCCCCTGTCCCGGTCATCCGATCCACTTGAATGTCACTTCGCTTTGTAGGCATACACTGGCCCGATCCGCCGCGGCTCCACTCTCACCCCGCAACCGCGTGCGCGGCGACAATGACGGGAAGGAAATTTCAATGTTCTACAGGGATGAGCGGCTGGCGCTCTTCATTGATGGATCGAACCTTTACGCGGCGGCCAAGTCGCTTGGCTTCGACATCGACTACAAGCTGTTGCGGGCCGAGTTCATGCGCCGCGGCAAGCTGCTGCGCGCCTTCTACTATACCGCGCTTCTGGAAAGCGAGGAGTATTCGCCGATCCGTCCGCTGGTCGACTGGCTGCATTACAACGGTTTCACCATGGTGACAAAGCCGGCCAAGGAATACACCGACAGCCAGGGCCGGCGGAAGGTCAAGGGCAACATGGACATCGAACTGACCGTCGATGCGATGGAGCTTGCCCCCTATGTCGATCATGTCGTGCTGTTTTCGGGTGACGGCGATTTCCGCCCCCTGGTCGAGGCCTTGCAGCGCAAGGGCGTGCGCGTGTCGGTCGTCTCCACGATCCGCAGCCAGCCGCCGATGATTGCCGACGAATTGCGGCGCCAGGCCGACAATTTCATCGAACTCGAGGAACTGCGCGAAGTGATCGGCCGCCCGCCGCGCGAACCCCGCCTGCCGCGCGAGGAAACGGTCCCGGCGCAGGCCGAGGAATAGCCGGACGGGCAGGCCCCGCCGGATGGCCGGGGGGGCGGCGCCTTGAACCCGGGGGCGGGGGCCGGTAACCTTCTCCCGCGGCAATCCGGAGAGCGGGATGGATTTCGGGGCGATCGCGGCGCGGGGGATGGTCCTGCTCGGCTGCGGCAAGATGGGGTCGGCGATGCTCGCGGGCTGGCTCGCGCGGGGGCTGCCCGCGGGCGCGGTCTGGGTGATCGACCCGCAGCCGTCGGACTGGGTCAGGGGGACGGGGGTGCATGTCAACGCGGGCCTGCCCGCGTCACCCGCCATCGCGCTGGTCGCGGTCAAACCGCAGATGATGGGCGCGGCGCTGCCGGGGCTTGCCGCCCTGGGCAACGGGACGACGCTGTTCGTCACCGTGGCCGCGGGGACGCCGATCGCGACCTACGAGGCGGTGCTGGGCGGGCGGACGCCGCTGATCCGGGCGATGCCCAACACGCCCGCGGCCATCGGGCAGGGGATCACGGCGATGGTCGGCAATGCCAGCGCGGAGGCGGCGGACCTTGACCTGGCCGAGGCGCTCTTGTCGGCGGTGGGGCAGGTGGTGCGGCTGACCTCGGAATCGCAGATGGATGCGGTGACGGCGGTGTCGGGGTCGGGCCCGGCCTATGTCTTTCACCTGATCGAGACGCTCGCCGCGGCAGGCGAGGCAGAGGGTCTGTCCGCCGATCTTGCCATGCGGCTCGCGCGGGCGACCGTGGCGGGGGCGGGCGCGCTGGCCATGGCGGCCGACGAAGACCCGTCAGAGCTCAGGCGCAACGTCACCTCGCCCAACGGAACGACACAGGCCGCGCTCGAGGTGCTGATGGACCCTGCGGCGGGATTGCCGCCGCTGATGCGGCGGGCCGTGGCGCGGGCGGCGGCACGCTCGCGGGAGCTTGCGCGTGGATAGCGGGGCGGTGAGTGCGCAGATCGGATTCGATGACTTCATGCGGGTGGATATCCGCGTGGGGCAGGTCCTGCGGGCCGAACCCTTTCCCGAGGCGCGCAAGCCTGCGATCAAGCTCTGGATCGACTTCGGCCCCGGGATCGGCGAGAGGAAGACCAGCGCCCAGCTGACCGTGCATTACACGCCCGAGGCTCTGGTCGGGCGGCGCGTGGTGGGGGTGGTGAATTTCCCGCCCCGGCAGATCGGAAAGTTCATGTCCGAGGTTCTGGTCCTGGGCGTGCCGGACGAAAACGGGGCGGTCGTACTGCTGGCGCCCGACAGCGACGTGCCTGTGGGAGGGCGGATGTTTTGAAGAAACTGCTGATCACGCGGCTTGTTCCGGAGGCCAACATCGCCTTTGCGAAGGCGCGCTTCGACATGACCCTGCGCGACATCGCCACCGGGCTGACGCCCGACGAGGCGGCACAGGCGCTGACCGAATATGACGCGATCCTGCCGACGCTGGGCGACGGGTTCACGGCGGCGGCCTTTGAGAAGGCGGCAGGGCGGATCAGGTGCGGCGTGCTGGCCAATTTCGGCGTGGGCTACAACCATATCGACGTGGAAGCCGCGCGGCGCCACGGCGTGGCGGTCAGCAACACGCCCGGCACGGTGACCGATGCGACTGCCGATATCGGGATGACGCTGATCCTGGCCACCTGCCGGCGCGCGGGCGAGGGCGAGCGGATCGTGCGGGCCGGCCGCTGGACCGGCTGGGGGCCGACGCAGATGCTGGGCACCCATGTCACGGGCAAGACGCTGGGCATCGTGGGCATGGGCCGGATCGGGCAGGCGGTGGCGCATCGCGGCCATTACGGCTTTGCCATGCCGGTGATCTACTACAACCGTTCGCCCAAGACGGTGGCGATGCCGGCCCGGCAGGTGGGCTCGCTGCACGAGCTGATGGCGGGGGCCGATATCGTGGTCGTGACCGTGCCCGGCGGCGGGGCGAACCGGCACCTGATCGACCGGGCCGCGCTCGGGGCGATGAAGCCCACGGGCATCTTCGTCAACATCGCCCGCGGCGATGTGGTGGACGAGCCTGCACTGATCGAGGTGCTGGCCGCGCGGCGGATCGCGGGGGCGGGGCTCGATGTCTATGAGCATGAACCTGTCGTCCCCGAGGCGCTGCGCGCGATGGAGCATGTCGTGCTTCTGCCGCATCTGGGGACGGCCGCGCTCGAGGTGCGGGAGGCGATGGGGCAGATGGCGCTCGACAACATCGTCGCCTGGGCCGAGGGGCGGCCGCTGCCGCAGGCGGTCTGATCTCAGGCGCGCGCGGGCGGGATCCGGCTGGCCAGCGCGATCGCCAGCCCGGCAAAGCCGATGAGCGTGAGCCACATCGCCGTCCAGCCCCGGCCTTCGATCAGCGCGCCCATCGCGGGCGCCGAGGAGAGATAGCCCACATAGGCCAGCCCCGTGGCCAGCGCGATGGCCCGGCCGCGGGCCGCCTCGTCATGGCGGCGCGAGACCGAGCGGAAGACGGCGGGTTCGATCGGGCCGATGCCAAGGCCGGCGAGGAAGAAGCCGGGAATGGCGATGGCCGGCGTCGGGGCGAAGGCCAGGATCGCAAAGCCCGGCAGCGCAAAGAGTGCGGCGATGCGCACGATGGTCATGTCGCGCAGCCGCCGTTCGTAGCGATGCGCCATCAGCCGGCCGGTGGTCAGGCCGAGCGTGACGGCCGCGGCGGCAAGGCCTCCGGTCAGGGGCGAACTGCCAAGCCGGCCTTCGACGAAAAGCGCCGACCAGGTATGCGCGCCGCTTTCCATCATCGCGCCAAGCGCGGCAAGAGCGCCAAGCGCGACGAGCACGCCGCCGGGGCGCAGCCGCCCGCTGCCGCGCCGGGGGGCGGGCAGGGGTTCCTGATGGCGGCCCGCCCGCCATTCGGCCGCGGCGGCGAGCAGGAGGAGTGCCGCGCCGGCGGGAAAGATCATGGCCGGCGTTGCGCCGCCGTCGCGCAGAAGGCCCACGCTGGCCGAGGTCACGAGCATGCCGAAGGGAAAGACCGCATGGGCGCGGTTGAAAAGCTGCAGGTCGAAGTCCGTTTCGATCCGCGCCAGCCGCATGTTGAGCGAGATGTCGAGCGCGCCCGAGGCAGCGCCCGCCAGAAACAGCGCAGCGGCAAGCGTGACCGGACCGCTGGCCGCGGCAAGGACAAGCAGTCCGGCCGCAAAGCCCGTCAAGGCGACAGGGATGGCATAGGCCTGCACCCGGTGCAGCACGCGCCCGAGAATCTGCATCGAGATGATGCCGCCCACGGTCACCGAGGTCAGCAGGAGCCCGAAGCGCGCATCCGTCAGGCCCGAGATCGCCTTCAGATCGGGCATCGCGGCAATGTAGCTGCCCCAGTAGACTGAGGCCGCGGCAAAGGCGGCAAAGATCGAGCCGACCTGAAAACGGCGCGAGGCGGGCGGGCCGGAGAAATGGAACCGCAGCTGACGTGAGGACAAAATCACATTCCTGCGGGCATGCCTTAGCGCTTTTTGCGGGCTACACCCCAGCCGATTTCTGTAACCTCTCGCTCCAGACTGTAGCCGAGATGCGGCATGATCGTCTCCCAGACGCGGCGAACTGTCTGCGCTTGCCTCTCATCCTCGGAGAAACCCAGTGACTTCCGAGGATTACGCTTATGGTAGCTGGACGTGGCCATCGACCAGTTCATGTCATCAAATACGATGATCCCGCCGGGCCTGAGGAGCATATCGACAAGCAGCACGCCGAAGCCTGTATTGTCCCATTGATGACCACCATCGAAATAGCACAGGTCAAAGACGGGACGCGGAGACCGGCTGATCATCCGCTGCAGTTCCCATGTGTAGGATCTCTCCGCAAAGACCGCATCAACCCGTCCGGACAGGCCCGCTTTCGTCAGTACCGTATTGATGTCAGGCTGGTGGTGTCTCGCGGTCATCTGGTCGATCGTCACGAGCTTTCCGCTCCCGCGGTCTTCGAGGATTGCAGCGATATAGGCGCTGCTCTTGCCATGAAAAAAACCGATCTCAAGAATGTTGCGGGCATCTTCCTCGAGGATCAGGTTTCGCAACACAGAGGCTTGGGCTTCTTGCATGTAGGGAAGGTTCCCAAACGTCCGCGTAATATCGTCGAATAGCGACAAAACCATCTCCCTTTTATTAGGATCTGAGGCGAACCACATGCAGGGCCAGGAATCAAGGCTCGGTGAGTTCCAGACCGAGAAAGTCTCGAATTTCTGCCGGTAACTGCCGCAGCCGGATGTCGTGGGCACGGTGGCGGGAGAGCCGGAAGGTCGCGAAAGCCAACAGAGTGGCACTCCGTCCCGCCGGGCGGCGATCATCAGCAGGGCACTTCTTGCCAGGTCACAAGGCAGCCTTCGGCGTCGAAGGCGAGGTGGCGGGTGCCGGTCGGCTCTTCGGCGAGGATCCATTCGGCGATATCGGGCCGGTCGGTGCAGAAGGGCGCAGGTTCGGGCGTCAGGCGCGCGCCGTCCTGCGCCAGGGTCTGGAGCAGTTCGTCGCGGTGGACGCAGGCGTTGCCCGCGCCGGGCGCGGTGACGGGGGCAAGGCCCGCCACGGGGGGCGGATGGGAGGAAAAGAACCCGCCGTTCACCGCGCGTTCGACAAGGAAGAGCGCCGAGAGCAGCGCAAAGATCAGGGGGGCGTGACGGCGCATGGGTCCGGGGTCAGGTCGGGTCGCGGTCGCCGGTGGCTTCGCGCCAGTGGCGCCGGCAGAGCGAGACATAGCGTTCATTGCCGCCGATCACCACCTGGTCGCCGTCGGTCAGCACCTCGCCGTCGGGACCCTTGCGCACGACCATGGTGGCCTTGCGCCCGCAATGGCAGATGGTGCGGACCTCGCGCATTTCGTCGGCAAGGGCCAGAAGGGCAGCCGAGCCCGGGAAGAGCTGGCCGCGGAAATCGACGCGCAGGCCGAAGCACATCACCGGCACGCCAAGGTCATCGACCGCGCGGGCAAGTTGCCAGACCTGGGCGGGGTCGAGGAACTGCGCCTCGTCGACCAGCACGCAGTCACAGGGGCCGTCGGCCAGCCGGTCGCGGATGCGGGCAAAGAGGTCGTCACCCGGGGCAAAGGTATCGGCATCCGCGCCGATGCCGATGCGGCTTTCGATGCGCCCCGGGCCGGCGCGGTCGTCAAGCCGGGCGGTCAGGAGACAGGTCTGCATCCCGCGCTCGATATAGTTGTGCGAGGCCTGCAGGAGCACGGTCGACTTGCCCGCATTCATGGTCGAGTAGTTGAAGTGGAGCTTGGCCATGGCACGGGTGGTAGCGCGGCGGACAGGATGCCGGCAAGGGCAGGTCGCACCGCGCGCCCCTGCCGGGATGGCGGCGCTCTGCATGCAACCTCCCCCTGATGCCTGACGGGCGTCAGGCGGCGGGGGGAGAAGGGGGGCGCTGCCCCCCTCTGGGCCTCGCGGCCCATTCACCCCCCGGGATATTTGGGGACAAAAAATGGGGGGGGTGCGGCATGGGGAGAGCGGGACGCGGTCAGGCGTCTTCGGCAAGGACGGACAGGAAGGCGGGGCCGAAGCGGTCGGCGGCGCGGTCACCGATGAGCCGGGCAAGCCCGGCAAGGTCACGGGGGCGGCGTTCGGCGATGCGGGCAAGTTCGGCCGCGGAAAGGCGCATCGGCTTGTCCGTGCCGGCTTCGCCGCGGGCGAGGGCCGCCTGCGCGGCCAGAAGGCGGTCGTAGAGCCCGCCCTGCCCCGTCGCGGCAAGGCGCTGGCGCGCGGGATGGACCGGCGGCGCGGCGCCGTTGATGACGTCGAGGAAGGCCTGGCCATAGCTTGCGAGCTTTTTCGCGCCGACCCCGTTGATGCGGGCCATGGCGTCAAGCGTGGCGGGGCGGGTCTCGGCCATCTCGATCAGGGTGCGGTCGGTGAAGATGATGTAGGCGGGTGCGCCCGCGGCCTCGGCCAGGGCGCGGCGGCAGGCCTTGAGCGCGGCGAGGAGCGGCGCATCGTCGCCCGAGACGAGCGCCCTGACGCGGGGCGCGCTGCCGGTGGTGCCTGCGGATGGTGCGGGCGTCATCCTGTCCTGGCGCAGGGTGAGCGTTTGCTCGCCGCGCAGGATGGGGCGGGCGCGGTCGGTCAGGCGCAGGGCGCCATGCCGTTCGGGGTCGGGGCGCAGCAGGTCGCGCCCCATCATCTGGCGCAGGATGGCCTGCCAGTCGCGCGCCGACCAGGCCTTGCCGATGCCGAAGGTGGGGAGCCGGTCATGGCCGCGCTGGCGGACCTTGTCGGTGGGCGTGCCGGTCAGGATGTCGACAAGGTGGCCCGCGCCAAAGCTTTCGCCGGTGCGCAGCGCGGCCGACAGCGCCATGCGGGCGGGCGTTGTGGCGTCGAAGACCTGCGGGGGGCTGTCGCAAAGGTCGCAGCGGCCGCAGGGCCCGGGGGCATGGTCGCCGAAATAGGCCAGAAGCGCGCCGCGCCGGCAGTCCAGCGCCTCGGCCAGGCCGAGAAGCGCGTTGAGCCGGCCATGGTCGGCAAGCTTGCGGTCCGCCGGGGCGGCACCTTCGTCGATCTGGCTGCGGCGGAAGCGGATGTCGTCGGCGCCGAAGAGCGTGAGCGTCTCGGCCGGGGCGCCGTCGCGGCCGGCTCGTCCGATTTCCTGGTAATAGGCCTCGATCGACTTGGGCAGGTCGGCATGGGCAACCCAGCGGATGTCGGGCTTGTCGATGCCCATGCCGAAGGCGATGGTGGCCGCGACGATGAGCCCGTCCTCGGCCTGAAAGCGTGTCTCGGCCCTGCGGCGGTCGTCGGGGTCCATGCCGCCGTGGTAGTGGATGGCGGTGTGGCCGGCCTCGCGCAGGGCGGCGGCGAGGCTTTCGGTCCTGGCGCGGGTGCCGCAATAGACGATGCCCGACTGTCCCTTGCGCGCCGCGGCAAAGCGCAGGATCTGGTCGCGCGGCTTGTCCTTGGCGGCAAAGGCGAGGTGGATGTTCGGCCGGTCGAAGCCGTGCAGGAAGATCGCCGGCGGCCGGCCGGCAAAGAGCCGGGCGGTGATGTCGTCCCGCGTTTCGGCATCGGCGGTGGCGGTGAAGGCGGCAAGCGGCAGGCCGAGCGTGCGGCGCAGATCGCCGATCCTGAGGTAATCGGGGCGGAAATCGTGGCCCCACTGGCTGACGCAATGCGCCTCGTCCACGGCGATGAGGCTGCAGCCCATGCGCCCGAGCATCGCCGCGGCCCCGGGCGCGGCCAGCCGTTCGGGCGCCATGTAGAGAAGCTTGAGCCGGCCTTCGGCCGCGGCCTGCCAGAGTGCGGCGGTTTCCTCTTCGGTATTGCCGGAGGTGAGGGCATGCGCCTCGACCCCGGCTTCGCGCAGGCCGCGGACCTGGTCGCGCATCAGCGCGATGAGCGGCGACAGGACGAGCGTGACACCGGGGCGCAGCAGCGCGGGCAGCTGGAAGCAGAGCGACTTGCCCCCGCCCGTGGGCATGATGGCAAGCGTGTCGCGGCCGGCGGCGACGGCCTCCACGATCTCGGCCTGGCCGGGGCGGAAGCTGTCGAAGCCGAAGATGTCGCGAAGCAGGCGCGCGGCGTCGGGGGGCATCGGTCGGTCCATGCGGGGGGCGGGGCGCCCCGCAGCGAACCCTATCCGACGCCCGAGTCGGTCAACAAGCGGTTAACGCAAGATGGTGTGGGCCGGGTCAGAGAAACAGCGCGATGTTGTTGCGCAGGATGATTTCGAGCGCGTAGATGCCGATCAGCACGATGAGCGGCGAAAGGTCGATCCCGCCAAGATTGGGCAGCATGCGCCGGATCGGGCCATAGATCGGCTCGAGCAGGCGGTTCAGCCCGCTCCAGACCTGATAGACGAAGGGCTGGCGCAGGTTCAGCACCTGGAAGGTGACAAGCCAGCTCATGATGAGGTGGGCAAGCACCACGAACTTGACCACCGAGAGGATGAGCATGATGATCTGGAAGAGCGAGGTCATGGCGGCCCTGGGATGCTTCTGTCGGTGCAGAGGTAGGGGCCCGGGGCGGGAAGAACAATCCCCGCAGGACACGCGACGCAGGTCCCTGTGGCGGGGTTGACCTCTGGCCCGGCCCCCGCCAAGGCTGCGCGCGGCGCGGCCCGGCCGCGCGGCCCGCCGGCGGAGGCCCCTGACGATGTATCCCTTCCTGCGCCTGCCCTGGCAGATGTGGCGCCACCGCGGGGACCCCGCGCTCGGGCCGCTCGGCGAACATGTCAGCCGACATCTCTGCTGGCCTTGGGATCTCGATTTCTGGAACGAGCTGAACAACGGGCGGACGCTGACGCTCTATGACCTTGGCCGGGTGCCGATGGCGCACCGGATGGGCCTGACGGCGCCGCTGGCGCGCCGGGGCTGGGGGATGACCGTGGCGGGCGCTTCGGTCCGCTATCGCCGGCGGGTGCGCGTCTTCGACCGGATCGGGATGCGGTCACACGGGGTCGGATGGGACGCGCGCTTCTTCTATGTCGAACAGGCGATGTGGGTGCGCGGCGAATGCACGTCACATGCGCTGATCCGGCTGGCGGTGGCGGGGCGGGACGGGATCGTGCCGCCGGCGCAGGTGCTCGGGGCGATCGGGGCGGACCCCGCCTCTCCGCCGCTGCCCGGCTGGGTGACGGCCTGGATCGCGGCCGAGACGGCGCGACCCTGGCCGCCGATGGCGGACCGCTGAGACGGGTTGCGCAGGGGGCGCCCGTCGGCTTTGATCGGCGGCAGGGACGGGGAGGCGGACCATGGCAGCCGGCACGCGGCGCATCTGGGGCTGGATGATCTTTGACTGGGCGCAGCAGCCCTATGCGACGCTGGGCCTGACCTTCATCTTCAGCCCCTATTTCGCGGCGGTCGCGGCGGATCACTACCTGCGCGCCGGGGCGGTCGATGCCGATGCCGCCAATGCGCAGGCGCAAAGCCTGTGGTCGCTGGGCCAGACGGTCGCAGGGTTCGCCATCGCCTTCAGCGCGCCGATCCTGGGCGCCTGGGCCGACAGTTCGGGGCGCAAGCTGCCCTGGATCGGGGTCTTCTCTGCCGTCGCGGTCCTTTGCGCGGCGTCGCTGTGGTGGATGACGCCGGACGGCGCCCTGCTCGTCCCGATGCTTGTGCTGTTCTGGCTGGGTTTCGTCGCCTCGGAATCGGCGATGAATGTCAACAACGCGATGCTGCCCGCCCTGGGCAATGACCGGGACATCGGGCGCATCTCGGGTTCGGGCGCGGCGCTGGGCTATTGGGGTGGCGTGCTTGCGCTGATCCTGATGCTCCTGTTTCTGGCCGAAAGCGACAAGGGCGTCACGCTTCTGGGCCATCCGCCGGCCTTCGGGCTCGACCCCGAGACGCGCGAGGGCACACGGTCGGTCGGGCCGGTCATCGCGCTCTGGTATGCGGTCTTCATCATCCCCTTCTTCCTGTGGTCGCGCGAAGACGGTCCGGCGGCGCGGGCGCGGCCATCTGTAGGCCAGGTCTTTGCCGACCTGCTGGCGACCTTCCGCGAGGTCTTCCGCCGCAGGAGCCTCGGCAACTTCCTGCTCGGCTCGATGCTCTATCGCGATGCCCTGAACGCGATCTATTCGCTGGGCGGCATCTATGCGGCGCTGGTCCTGGAGTGGGGCACGATCCAGATCGGGGTCTTCGGCATCATCGCGGCCCTTGCGGCGGCGGTGCTGACCTGGGTCGGCGGGCTTGCGGATGCGAAATACGGGCCAAAGCCCGTGATCATCTTCACCTGCTGGGTGCTGATCCTCGTCACCAGCATCATCGTGGGGATGTCGCGGGACGCATTCTTCGGGCTGCCGCTGGCCGAAGGGTCAAGGCTGCCCGACATCGTCTTCTATGTCT
>Ga0315900_10009592_pt1 | contig 12252 bp, 8 predicted proteins | sample LakEriMetagenome_FD_203521 | JGI IMG/M metagenome (GOLD analysis project Ga0315900, IMG submission 203521) | Freshwater fungal communities from buoy surface, Lake Erie, Ohio, United States - Buoy 12 MA114 | ecosystem: Environmental > Aquatic > Freshwater > Lake > Lake biofilm | place: USA: Lake...
CGACCAGGTTGACGCGCTGCACCACCGGTTCGTCGATGTCCGCCGGCAACTCGCGACGGGCGCGCATCACCGCGTCGCGGACCTCGTCGAGCGCCGCATCGATGTCGCGACCGAGCTCGAACTCGACGCGGGTGACGGAGGACCCCTCGGTGATCGCGGAATCGATCTTCTTGATGTCGGCGATGCTCGCGACGGCATCCTCGACCTTGCGCGTGACGTCGGTCTCGAGGATCGATGGCGGGGCGCCGGGCAGGCCCACCGTCACCTGGATGGTCGGCAACGCGATGTCCGGCAACTGCGAGATCGGCAGTTGGCGCAGCCCCCAAAGACCGGCGAGCGTCAGGATGACGAACGCGAGCACCGAGGGCAGCGGGTGTTGGATGCCCCAGCGCGAGAGGGTCATGGCCGCATGCCCCGGCTCAGGTCCCGGATCCGGCGATGACCTTCACGAGGTCGCGATCGCCGAGGAAACCGGCACCCTTCACCACGATGCGATCCCCGGCGGCAAGCCCCGAACGCACCTCGAGGAAGTCGCCTTGCGCGGCACCCGTCTCGATGCGCCGCTGCGCGACGCGATCGCCCTCGCCGAGCACGAACACGAACGGGAAGCCGTCACGGAACACCACGGACTCGCGCGGCACCACGCTCACCTCGGCGCGACCCACGGTCAAACGCCCTTCCGCGAACATCCCCGCACGCAACGCGCCGGGCTCCGGGAGGTCGGCGTAGATGAGGGCGGCGCGGGTCTTCGGGTCGATGGCCGGCGAGACGGCACGGATGGTGCCCGCGACCCGCGACCCATCGGGCGCGCGCAACTGCACCGCCGAGCCGACCTTGAGGCTCGGCAGGTCGATCTCGGCGACCTCGGCGCGCCACTCGAGCCGTCCACGACGGATGAGGCGCAGCAATTCGGTGCCGGCCGAGACGATCTGGCCGGGTTGGGCGTTGCGGGCCGAGATGAGACCCGCATCCGGCGCGCGCAGCGTGGCGAAGCCGAGCCGCAACCTCGCCGCATCGCGCTCGGCCTCGGCCGCCGCCAGGCCGGCCTCCGCCTTTGAACGGTTCGCCCGCAACTCGTCGAAGTTCGCGCCCGAGATCAGGTTCTGGGCGAGCAGCGTCTCCCCGCGCGCCGCCTGCGAGCGTGCCAGTTCGAGGCTGGCGCGCGCTTGCGCGAGGCTGGCCTCCGCCTGACGCGCCTGTACGTCGAGGGTGCGGCGGTCGAGCTCGAGCAAGGCCTGGCCGGCGGCCACGCGCGTGCCCGGTTCGACCAGCACGGTGGCGATGCGCAAGCCCGTGAGTTCGACGCCCAGCGACATCTCCTGCCATGCCGCGACCGAACCGGAGGCGACGACCTCGCGCTCGACGTTGCGCCGTACCGCCTCGGTGACGGTCACCGTCATCGAGGCGACCGGCGGGCCCTCCGGTTTTCCGGGACGGCTGCAGGCCGTGGCCGTCAGCACCCACGCGAGCAGGAGCAGGAGCGGTACGGCGGGTCGCGAGACGGGTGTGATCATGTTCCCACCATACGCAGGGCGGATGACGGCGGCTAGCGTGCCGCAGCGCCTGTCCGTGGCCCGGCCAATACCGGCCAACGGACCTCGAAACAGGCGTGGATATGCGTGTTGCGTGCGTAATCCGGCGGCAGGGTCTCCCGGCTGACCTCGCGCACGGCATACCGCTCTGGCAGACCCGCATCCAACCGGAACCGCTGGGCGTTGGTCGAGAACACCAAGAGCCCGTCCGGGGCGAGCAGGGCCATGCAGTCGTCGATGAGCGCCGCATGGTCACGCTGCACGTCGAACACCCCCTCCATGCGTTTGCTGTTGGAGAAGGTCGGCGGGTCGCAGAATATGAGGTCGTAGCGCTCCCCTCGCGTGCGCGCATCCTGCAACCACTCGCGGACGTCCGCCTGCACGCGCCGGTGCATCGGCCCCTCCAGACCGTTCAGCGCAAGGTTGGCGCGGGCCCATTCCAGATAGGTGGCGGAGAGATCGACCGTGGTGGTCTCCCGCGCGCCGCCCGCCGCCGCATAGACCGTGGCGGTGCCCGTATAGGCGAAAAGGTTCAGGAACCGGGTCCCGCGCGCCGCGTCCCGCAGGCGCGAACGCGTGACCCGATGGTCCAGGAACAGCCCGGTGTCGAGGTAGTCGCCGAGGTTGACGCGGAACCGAAGTCCACCCTCGGCCACGACCATCGACTCGCCCTCGCCGTCCCGGCGCGCGTACTGTTCGCCCCGTTTGTGACGGCGCCGCGTGCGCAGACGGATCCGCGCGGGCGGGACACCCGTCGCCTCGACGAGCCCCGCCAACGCCTCGCTGCGGCGACGCCGCACCGCATCTTCCGGGATGTCGTGCGGCGCCTCGTATTCCTGCACCACGAGCCATCGCCCGTCTGCGCCGGCCGCCCCGGCGTCGGCGGCGTCGCGGGTATAAAGATCGATCGCGAACGCGTATTCCGGCATGTCGGCGTCATAGATCCGGTGGCAGCTCACGCCTGAGCGCTTCAGCCACGCCGATCGCTGCTTGAGGTTCTTGCGGACGCGGTTCGCGAACATCTGCGCACCGGGCGTCGCTGCGAGCGCCAGGTCGATGCGCGGTCCGGGCTCCGCCCCTTCGCCGCCGCGCGGACGCAGTTCGCGGACGGCGCTCTCGTCGATCGCGAGCCGCAACAGACGGCACTCGAGCGCGCCGTTCCAGACCGTGTGCACGCGCTCCGCGCGCAACCCGAGCTCGAGACCGAGCGAGGGGTCACCGGTAAGCACTGCGGCCTGCCAACCCTGGAAGTGCTCGCGCAACACGGCGCCGAGCTCAGCGTGGACACGACGCGCCGCATCCGCATCGCCCAGCCGCAGACCCCAGGGCGGATTGGTGCAGAGCATGCCGCGAGGCGCGCCCTCGGGCCGCGCCTCGCCGAGCGCCCCCGGATCGAAACGGACGATCTCCGCGACCCCGGCGTGCGCGGCGTTCACCCGGGCATCGCGCAGCACCCGCATATCAAGGTCGCGACCACGCAACGGCGGCAGCCCTGCCTCGATGAAACGCGCGAGCCCGCCCACCGCCCGGGTTTCGGCGCCAGCGACCAAGGATTCCCACAACGCTGCGTCGTGCCCCGGCCAGCCGAGGAACCCGTAATAGCGCCGCCGATGGTTGGCCGCGAACCCGGCCGCCATGCGCGCCGCTTCGATGACGAAGGTGCCCGATCCGCACATCGGGTCGAGGAAAGCGGCGCCCTCGGCGGCGAGCGCCGGCCAGCCGGCGCGCAACAGCACGCCCGCCGCCACGTTCTCGCGCACGGGCGCCTCGCCCGTATCGCCGCGCCAACCGCGGCGGTGCAAACCCTCGCCCGCGAGGTCGACCGACACGGTGACCTTGGTGCCGACGGCATGGGCATGGATGCGCACGCCCGGCGAACCGGTCGCGATGTCGGGACGTCGGCCGGTCCGCTCGCGCAGGCTGTCGCAGATGGCATCCTTGAGACGCAACGTGCCGTAGTGGGTGTTCGTGACGACCGGGTGCCGTCCGCTCCACTCGCAGGCGAGCGTGCCCGACGGATCGACCTGCGCCCGCCAATCGATGGCACGCAGCGCGGCGTAGATCGCGGCATCGTCCGCGGCCTCGAAGCGCGCGATCTCGAGGAACACCCGCGCTGCGACCCAGGATCCGAGACAGGCGCGGTAGGCGACCTCCAGCGACCCCGTGAACGCGACCGCATTGCCGCGCTCGCGGACATCGGACGCACCGAAGCCCACGAGCTCGCGCGCGAGCAGGTCGCCGAACCCGCGCGGCACGCTGGCGAGGAACTGGCGCAGCTCAGACATCGAATTCTCCCGCGGCCTCGACGGTCCCTGCACGCGCGGCGCCGCGCCGGGGCGGCCAAGGATGCAGCCCCTTGCGGGTGCGCGCCAGGTGACGCACCAGGATGCGGTACACGTCGGCGTCGAATGCGCCGGACGCGGCGCTCGCCGCCGGCGCGATCGCGCCCGGATCTTCCGGCTGCACCGACCCGAGATACTGCCAGCCGTCGATGACGTGCCATTGCCGGAGCCCGAGCGCGCCCGTCTCCTCGAGCGCCACGGCGCCCTCGAACGGCCACGCGCGCAGCTTGTGCGGCGCGAGTGCGAGCTTGGCGCGCAACAGGTGCTTGGCCGGGCTCTCGGCGCCGACGCAGGCACCCGCGCAACGGCCGAGCTGCAGTCCGAAGCAGGAACCCTCCCCGCCGCTCTCGAGGCCGAGCGACCGGAGGCACAGGCGCGCCTCCCGCGCGATCTTGGTGAGCGCGTTGCGCGCCTGACGGGGCGTCGCATAGAGACCGAACGCATCGACATCCGGCAACGGCCCATCGAGCGCGGTCAGCTCGGGTGCGCTGGCGTCGTCGGCGAACGCCCAGGTCCAACGCTCGCCGCCGCGCAGGCGTCGGTTGTAGACCGGCTGCAGTTCGCGGACCAGACGCGCCTCGAGCAGCAGCGCCCCGAGTTCGCCCGCGGTCTCGGTCCACTCGATGCGCCGCAGCTGCATGGCAAGGCGCTGCGACTTGGCATCACGGGTGGCCGAACCGAAGTGGCCGAGCACGCGTTCGCGCAGGTTCTTGGCCTTGCCGACGTAGAGCAAGGCATCACCCTCGCCGATGAACCGATAGACCCCGCAGGCCTCCGGCAGGTCGTCCACCAGTTCGGGGGGCAGCTGCGAGGGCAAGGACGGCCGCCGCCCGACCCGCTCGAGCGCGGTCCGCAACACCTCGTCGGGCCACGCGTCGCGCCAGACACGCCAGAGCTGCGCGAGGACCTGCGCGTCCGGCAGCGCCCGGTGCCGGGAACCGCAGGACAGCCCATGGCGCGCGATCAGCGCGTCGAGGTTGTGGCGTGCGTCGTCCGGGTAGAGCTCACGCGACAATCGCACCGTGCAGGCGAGCGGCGCCTGGAACGAGCGGCCGGCCCGGCGGAACTCCGCACGCAGGAAGCCATAATCGAAGCGCACGTTGTGCGCGACGAAGCGGCGACCCGCCAGACGCGATTCGAGTTCCGGTGCGATGGCCTCGAACGGCGGCGCGTCGGCGACCATCTCGTCCGAGATGCCGGTCAGGCGCTGGATCGACGGCGGGATGCCGCTGCCGGGGTTGACCAAGCTGCTCCATTCCCACTCGACCTCCCCTCCGCGCATGCCGACCACCGCGACTTCGGTGACGCGATGCCAGGCCGGGTGGCCACCGGTGGTCTCGACGTCGACGAAAGCCACCGGCGCGTCGAAAGCGCGGGTTGCGGATCCGAGGTCCGCGTGTCCAAGGGAAGCGTCCATGCCGCGCCAGTCTAGCAGCGCCCGATGCACCGCCGTCCGGCGTGCCGCGCAGGGGATGCACCAACACGGTGCGCGAATGACGGTAGAATGGGAGTTTGAGCGCGGTCTGACGCCCCAAAACCGTTGGCACGACGCTTGCTCCCCTCAACGCGGACAACCCACCTCAGAGGACGCTTCATGAAACACTCCGCCCGCTTCGCCGCGCTCGCCTTGACCATCGGATCGGTCTCGGCCGCGCAGGCCGAAGTCAGCTCGACGATCACGCTGGCATCGGACTATGACTTCCGCGGCATCACCCAGACCGCCCGCGATCCTGCCCTGCAGGCGAGCCTCGACTGGTCGAGCGAATCCGGGTTCTACCTCGGCACCTGGGTCAGCAACGTCGACTTCGGCGACGGCACCAAGGCCGATTTCGAATGGGACCTGCTCGGCGGCTACCGCGGATCGATCGGCGAGGACGGCGGTTTCGACATCGGCTACGTCCAGTACAACTTCGAGCCGAGCGGCGACAAGCTGCAGTTCGGCGAGTTCTATGCCGGCGTCTCCTACAAGGCGGTCTCCGCCAAGCTCTGGTACGCCGACGATTTCAGCAACTCGGGCAAGAGCGCCACGTACCTCGAAGGCAACGCCAGCATCCCGCTGCCCAAGGATTTCGGCCTCGCGCTGCATGCCGGATACAGCGATGGCGACTACTGGGACGCGACCTACGACGGCGGCTACCTCGACTGGTCGATCGGCGTGACGAAGTCCCTCGGGAACTTCGCGCTGGCGTTGAAGTGGATCGACGGCAGCGACCTGAAGGCGACCGACGGGACGCCGGGCGACGTGTTCACGTCGGAAGGCAAGGTGCACTTCTCGGTAGCGACCACGCTGCCCTGGTGACGACCGGCTGAAAAAAAGGCCCGGGCCTCATGCCTTCGCGGCGTGACGCCCGGGCCTCTTCATTTGGACGACGGTATCAGCGCGAGGCGAGATCCGCGCGGCGCAGCGACCAGAGCGCCGCGCCCAACAGGCCGACCGACACGTAGGTCGCCATCGTCAGCAAGTATCCCGGGAACCAACCCGAGACCTGCGCGGCGAAATCCGCGAGCCCCGTGGCGGTCGGCGACGGCGCGAGCAGGTACATGCCGAGGTTGGCGACCACGAAGGCGACGAGCGCGGCCACCGGCACCGCGAGCACCGTACGCGCGAGCTGCCCTTCGGCGCGGCGCGCGACCCAATGGCCCGCCATCCACAGCGCGCCGTAGGCCGGGATCAGGAACAGGTAGGCGGGCGAGTAGCAGAGGTTCGGCGTGCCGAGCGCGAAAGCCGCGAGATCCGCGACCCAGCCCAAGGCGAAGAACGCGGGGAACAGCCGCGGCATGCGCAGCCAGAGGCCGGCCAGGAAGAACACCGCCCACGACGCGTCCGGCGGACCGCCGTACTCGCCGAAATGACCCAGACGGGTCGCGAACATCACCACGGCCAGCGCGAGCGCCACCAGCCAGAAATTCTTGTCGTTTCGGATCATCGTAGTCTGACTCCCTCTGTTCGTCCCGTAAGCCTCAACGACGCGCACCGTAGCGCACCGTCAGGAACACTTCCCGGCCCATCGCCGGGTACAACGTCGCCGTCTCGTAACGGCGATCGAATGCGTTGGCCAACCGCCCCTGCAGGGTGACGCTCGGGTTGAGCTGCCACTCGGCGGTCAGGTCGACCACGGCGTACCCGCCCAACTCGCGCGTGTTCGCCAAGTCATCATACCGCCGTCCGGCGAACTGCACACTCGCCGCGAGATCGGCGCGTCCCCCGCGCCACCCGAGCGTGCTACGCCCGGACCACTCCGGACGCCGCGGCAACGCGCGGCCACGGGTCGCTCCCGCGCCCTGGTCCTCGGCTTCGAGCCAAGACAGCGTCTGCTCGAGCCGCCACGCGCCGCGCTGCCATGTGGCACCGCCCTCGACGCCCGTGAGCTGCGCGCGGGCGATGTTCTGCGGCAGGAAGGTCGCGACATCGAAGGCGACCAATTGGTCGATGTCGCTGCGGTAGGCCGTGAGGTTCCAGCGCACACCGGCCGCCGTGCCACGCACGCCGAGCTCAGCGGTCTTCGCTTCTTCGGGCCGCAGGTCCGGGTTGCTGAATCCGGGGTAATAGAGTTCGTTGAAGGACGGCGCCTTGAAGGCCGTGCCGTAACTGGCGTGCGCGTGCAGTCCGGACGGCAAACGCCAACCGAACGCGAGACTGCCGGTGGTGTGTGTGCCGAACTGCTCGTTGTCGTCGTGGCGCAGCGCGAGGGCTGCATCGATCCCGCCACTGCGCCGGGACCACTGCGCGAACGCCGCGCGGTTGCTGCGCGATGTGCGGGTGTATCCGATATCGCTCGACACCCGGTCGCGCAACCAATCGAGGCCGAGCACGAGGTCATCACCACCGAGACGCAGGTCGTTCTGCCACGAGGCGCTGTCACGCTGCGAATCGAAGGTGCTGGTGAAACTGCCTCCCGCACGGAAGCTCGTCGACTCGTCCCAGGAACGGCCCGCCTGCAGCGTCGATCGCCAGCCCGCACGCGGCGTCGCGACCCACTTGAGGCCGGCCACTTGGTTCACGAGGTCGGACTCGTTGAGGAAGGAACTGTCGAAGGCGACCTCGGCCTCGCTGCGCTGCAGAAAGGCCTGGAATTCGCTGCCGCCGTCCGTGCGGACACCGCCGCGCAGGTTGACGCTGGTATTGCGGTAGGGATCTCGATCGGGCTCCGAGGTGAAGCACCCGCCACCCGGCGGGAAGGGCCGGCCGAGGCAGGCGTTCACGCCGTCCGTACGCAGGTGAGACCCCTGCAGGTCGACCCAGCGGGAGGCGTCCCCGAACCCGAGGGATGCAGCGGCCTGCGCGGTGCCGTTCGAGCCGCCCGTCAGGCGCGCCGAGGGCGGACTGCCGCCACCGCGGCGCGTGAAGATCTGGATGACCCCGCCCATGGCGTCAGGCCCGTAAAGGCTCGAGCGCGGCCCGCGGACGATCTCGATGCGCTCGATGGTGTCGAGCGGCAGGTCCTGGATGACCGGGATGCCGGTGGTGACCGAACCGATGCGGATCCCATCGACGAGCCACAGCACGTGGTCCGATTCGCCACCGCGCAGGTAAAGCGAGGTCGGCTGCCCGACGCCACCCTGACGAGCGAGCGAGACGCCCTCCACGCCGGCGAGCAGTTCATCGAGGGTCCGCGCCTGGGCGCGCTCGATGTCGGCACGCTCGATGACGGTGACCGACGACAAGGTGTCTTCCAGCGACTCGGGGAGACGCGATGCGGTGACGATGACCGGCGCTTCGGCATCGGCCGACGGCTCGACGTCGGCCGGCGACTTGGAGAACGCCGTCGACGACGCGACAGCGACCCACGCCCCGATGGAAAACACGGATGCACGGAAAAATGGACGGATAGCAGACATCGACGACCTCCCCGCGCAATCCACCCGTGCGCGACATGGCTGAATGGGAGGCCGGTCTCCGGACTTGCGAGGGTGACTGGCACCGGGCGACGCCTTCCCACAGCCCGAGGGCTGCAGTGGCTTGGGATGTCGCCCTGCCTCGCTTACCGTTGCGGGGGCAGTGCCGGAATAGCAGCGTGACGCTGCGCACCGGCTTCCCGTTTCACCCGCATCGAAAGGATTCCGATGCGGGCACCTCACCAACGGGCGGGACTTTACCCACGCCCTCGGCATGCGTCAATCGCCGGTAAAGCAGGGCCACCGCATAGTGGACGCTCAGGAACTGCAGGAGAGCGCCGAGCATCCGGGTCGACGCCGCGCCCACTCCGGACGACGCGCGGCATAGGCTTCGCATCCTGGCTGCGCGTCGTAGGGACGTTGCAGCACGCGCAAGAGAGCGTGCAAGGGCGCGACGTCACCCTGCTCCGCCGCGTCGATCGCCTGCTGCGCCAGATAATTGCGCGGCAGGTAGAGCGGGTTGGCGGCGTCCATGCGCGCGACCACCGCGGCGGCGGGCGCCGCGTCGGACGCGAGGCGCGCCCGCCAACGCGCGAACCACGCCTGCCAGCGCGCCGCGAGTCCCGCATCGAGCGCCGCGTCGTCGTAGAGCGCAGCGTGGACCACGGCCAACGGCGTGCTGTCCGCGCCATCGACAAGCGTCGCCAGTTGACGGAAGAAGATCGGCATATCGGTCTCGGCCGATGCGAGCAAGCCGAAGAGTTCTTCGACGAGGCCGCCGTCGTCCGTCCCGTCGAGGGACGCGAGGCCCAGCTTCGCCGCAAGCAGGCTCCGATGCGTCCGGCCGAACACGTCGCGGTAATGTTCCAACGCCGCCTGCAATCCACGGTCGCTCTCCGGCGACGGCCCGCCCACGAGCGGACGCAAGGCAGCCGCGAGACGGGCGAGGTTCCACAACGCCACCTGCGGCTGTTGGCCATAGGCGTAACGCCGGCCGGCGGCATCGGTGGTGTTCGGCGTCCACTCGGGATCGTAGCCCTCGAGGAACCCGTAGGGACCGTAGTCGAGCGTACGGCCCAAGATCGACATGTTGTCGGTGTTCATCACCCCGTGCACGAAGCCGACCCGCATCCAGTGCGCGACCATCACGGCCGTCCGCTCGCAGACCTCCGTCAGCCAGAGATAGGGGGCAGCGGGATCGGCCGCGTCGAGGTGCGGGAAGTGCCGTCGCAGCGCGTGGTCGAACAAGCGCCGTAGCAGCGCCGGCTCGTCCGCGGCCGCGTGGATCTCGAAGTTGCCGAAACGCAGGAAGGTCGGCGCGACCCGGCAGACGATGGCACCGGGCTCGGCGCGCGCGTTGCCGTCGTAGAACATGTCGCGCACCACGCTCTCACCCGTGGCGACCAGGCTCAGCGCGCGCGTGGTGGGGACGCCGAGCGCATGCATGGCCTCGCTGCAGAGGAACTCGCGCAGGCTCGAGCGCAGCACCGCGCGGCCGTCCGCATGGCGCGAATACGGCGTGAGACCCGCGCCCTTGAGCTGCAGTTCGACCACGGGACCGTCCGCACAGGACGCCTCCGGCAGCCGCAGTTCGCCGAGCGTGATCGCGCGCCCGTCGCCGAGCTGCCCTGCCCAATGGCCGAACTGGTGCCCGCCGTAGCGCGCGGCATAGGGCCGCATCCCCGGCGCGAGCGCGTTGCCCGCGAGGATCGCGAGCGCGGCGCTCTGCGGCGCAGGCGCCGCGAGCCCGAGCGAGGCGCCGAGGGACTCCGACCACGCGAGCAGCCGAGGCGCCGCGACCGGCGTCGGCTGCACCCGGCTGACCGCGACACCGGGCACCAGCCGCGGCTCGGCATCCTCGCGCGGATCCACCGGCAGGTCCGCCATCACCTCGGCATCGAACGGCGTCTGCGCAAGGTCGCGCAGGGTCCGATCGAGGCGGCGGTCGGCGTCGGCGGGTGACATGGGCGCAGGCTATCATCGTCGCGACATGGACGCCCGCCTGCACACCCTGCACTGCTACCCGGTCAAGTCAGGACGCGCGATCGACCTCGACACCGCGCATCTCGGCCGTCACGGCTTGCGGCATGACCGCAGTTGGCTGTTCGTCGATGCCGCGGACCGCTTCGTCACCCAACGCAGCCATCCGACCTTGGCGCGGCTCGACGCGACCCCCGGATCCGATGGCAGCCTGCGATTGATGCACCCCGACGCCGGCGTCCTCGACCTGCCCGCTCCGGCAGCCCTGCCCACGGAGGCCGCCGAGCAGCGCCGGGTAAGGGTGTGGCGCCGCGAGGTCGCCGCGCGCGATTGCGGCGCGCAGGCGGCCACGTTCGCGGAACGTCTGCTCGGCATGCCGGCGCGGCTGGTGATGGCGGAGGATGCCACCTTCCCCGACGGCTACCCGCTGCTGGTCTGCAACCTCGCGTCGCTCGCGGCACTCAATGAAATGCTGCCCTCCGGCATCCCCATGGCCCGGTTCCGCCCGAACCTGGTGATCGACGGTTGGCCGCCTTGGGCGGAAGACGACATCCGCGAACTGAGGATCGGCACCGCGCGACTGCGGCTGGTCAAGGCCTGCACGCGTTGCGTGGTGACGGGGATCGACCAGCAGAGCGGTCAGCCGGACGTGGATCCGATGCCGGCGCTGCGCCGGTCGCGGTTCGATCCGGCGCTCAAGGGCGTCACCTTCGGTTGGAACGCGGAGGTGATCGCCGGCGCAGGGTCGGTGCTGCGCGCCGGCGATGCGGTAGAGATCGTCGGGCGCCGTCAGGCCGCCGCGGCGGCGGGCGGGGCATCCTCGAGCGGCACGCGCGAGGTCACCTGACCGCGGAAATCGAGCCAGGCGTGGTTCGCGTAGTCGTACAGCTTGCAGCTCCGCACGCAGTCCCGGTAGCTCTGCCAGGTCATGCGGTAGGCCTGGAACGACTCCGAGAAACGCTCCTCGAGCACGGCCTGCGCCCGGCGCAGGGAGTACATCGGGATGCGCGGGTTCAGGTGGTGCGCGTTGTGCTCCATGATGTTGTGCATCAAGCGGTCGATGCCGAACGGGAACCGCACCCGCACCGTCGCCGAAAGATAGGCGCGATGGCGCTGCCATTCGTGGCGCTTGGAGAACCAGGCGATCTTCGGGTGTGTGTGGTGGACGAACACCACGAAGCCCATCACGACGTTCCAGAGCGCGAACGGCACGATCACGGCCAAGGCCAGCAGCAGCCAGAAGTTCTGGTCCGTGCGCTCGGCGACGAGGGCGACCACCGCCACCCAAGCGACCATGCCCGCGGTGACGAGCACGCTGTCCCACTGGTACTTGGCGCGGCTCGCGCCGATCTGCTTCTTGGTGGCGAAGTAGAGCTTCTTCCACCAGAGCTCGAGGAAGTAGTAGAGGCCCCAGCCCGCGCCGCCTCGGTAGATGCGCTCCAGGACGCGGCGGTGCCGCGGCAGTGCATCGAACTCTTCCTTGGAGAACGGCGCCCACACCTGGTCGCGGCCCTTCAGGTTGTTGAAGCCGTGGTGCGCCACGTTGTGGCCGACATCCCAGA
>Ga0315900_10009593_pt1 | contig 12251 bp, 11 predicted proteins | sample LakEriMetagenome_FD_203521 | JGI IMG/M metagenome (GOLD analysis project Ga0315900, IMG submission 203521) | Freshwater fungal communities from buoy surface, Lake Erie, Ohio, United States - Buoy 12 MA114 | ecosystem: Environmental > Aquatic > Freshwater > Lake > Lake biofilm | place: USA: Lake...
GCCATAGCGCCGGGCTTCGGCTCCTTGTCGGCTTCGACCCGCGTGATCGGCCAGGGCTTCACCTTCTCGTAGCCGATATGCAGCTTCAGCAGCGCCTCGCCCCATGCGACCCATAGGGCGAAATCGGGGTAGAGCGGCACGCGCGGGAATTCCCGGCGCAGATCGTCGGCGTGCTTTTCGCGATAGAGCGGATCGTGGAGCACGGCATAGCAATAGGCGAAGATCGTATCGAGCGTGACCTCGTCGTCGGGGTAGCGCGCGCGAAACTGGCGCAGCGCCCACCCACGGCGGCCACGCCCATCACATCGGCAAAGCGGCGGGCGAGATCCGCGATATCGGCGACAAGGTCGGCGGGCAGGTTGGCATAGGCGGCGGCGATGCCATCGGGCGCGCCTTCGTATTTCATCATCGCCGGAGGCCGCGCAAGCATCGCCTCAAGCGTGGCAGATTCGAGCGGCGGATCGCGCTTTTCGAGAAACAGCGGGCATTCGGGCGAATGGATCATCGCCCAAGCGTCTAGCGTCTCTGCACGGACCGGAGCGGAGCTCATTCCGCCGGCTCCAGAGCGGTTTGCGCCTCGCCCCAGGCGGGGAAGGGATCGTTGAGGCGCTCCCACTTCTCGGGCGTGAATTCGTCGGTCGGCACCAGACACGCGTCAAGCGCCTTGGTGATCGCGTCCTTGTCGAGCCCGATGCCGATGAACACCAGCTCCTGCCGCCGGTCGCCCCACACCGGATCCCAATGACGGATCACGAATTCCTCGAAGGAGCCATCGTCGGGCCAGCGGTTCTTGGGCACCGCGGCCCACCAGCGGCCCATCCGGCTCACACTTTTCTGATGCCCGGCAATTGCCAACTCGCCAAGGAAATCGGTGCGGGTGGCGAGCCAGAAGTGACCCTTGGCGCGGATCACCTTGTCGAGCGCATCGCTGGTCATGAAGCGGTAGAACATCGCCGGGTGGAACGGCCGGCGGGCGCGATAGACGAAGCTTTCGACGCCGTATTCCTCACTTTCGGGGCGGTGGCTGGCGTAGTCGTAAAGCTCCTTCATCCACAGCGGGTGCTGTTCGGAACGCTCCTCGTCATACAGCCCGGTATCGAGGATCGAGTCGAGTGCGACTGCGCCGAAATCCCCCTCGACGATGCGCGCATCGGCGTTCAATGAGGCGACCACCTGCTTGACCGTGGCGAGTTGTTCGGGGCTGACGGCGCTCGCCTTGTTGACGATTACCACGTCTGCGAATTCGATCTGCTCAACCAGCAGGCTGACAAGGCTGCGATCATCGCCTTCACCCGCCGTCTCGCCGCGCGCGGAGAGCAGATCGGTGCTCGAATAGTCCGCCAGCAGGTTGAGTGCGTCAACCACTGTCACCATCGTATCGAGCCGCGCGACATCGCCAAGGCACTCGTCATCTTCGTCGCGGAACGAGAACGTGGCGGCCACCGGCAGTGGCTCGGAAATCCCGGTGCTCTCAATCACGAGGTAATCGAAGCGGCCTTCCTCGGCCAGTTTGCGCACTTCTTTCAGAAGATCGTCGCGCAAGGTGCAGCAGATGCAGCCATTGGTCATCTCGACCAGCGTTTCCTCCGCGCGGCTGAGCGCCGCTTCGCCTCCGCGCACCAGATCGGCGTCGATGTTGACCTCGCTCATGTCATTGACGATCACCGCTACTCGCTTGCCTTCGCGATTGGCGAGGATGTGGTTGAGCAGCGTCGTCTTGCCCGCCCCGAGAAAGCCGGAGAGCACGGTGACGGGCAAGCGGGAATCACTCGAGGTGTTCATGCGGCAAATCCTGTTGTCTGAGCCTTGCATTGGCGGCGCGCCCCATTACGTAATGTTGTATCATAACGCAATAGAGGTATGGCATGGCAGGTTCACTTCCACAGGCGCGCAGCGAGGCGCCTTGGCACCGCTTTGGTGTGGGCCTGTCGGCTCTGTGTCTGGTGCATTGTCTCGCGCTGCCTTGGCTGCTGGCGAGCTTGCCGGTGGCGGTGCTGATCAATCTGCCCGAAGCCTTGCGCGACAGCGAATGGCTCCACGCGGCCCTGATCGCGCCTGTGCTGCTGGTAAGCGGGCCAGTGCTGCTGCGCGGCGATCCGGGGCGCTGTCAGACGGGGCTGGTGCTGGCGGCCTTTGCAGCGCTAATCGGCGGGCTGTTCGTCGGTAACGAGGCAGGCGAGCAGGCCTTGACCGTTGCCGGCGCGGCGCTGCTGATGGCGGCGCATGGGGCCAAGTTGCACCGCGCACATCAGCACTGAAGCAGACAAAGCGGCGCAGACATCGAAGTGACCCACACCCTCGACATTCGCGACCTTGGCAAGACCTATGCGGCACGCCCTGTGCTTTCGGGCGTCAGCTTCCGCATTGATCCGGGCGAGCGGGCGCTGCTGCTCGGCCCTTCGGGCTCGGGCAAATCGACGCTGCTGAATTGCCTGTGCGGGTTGCAACGGCCCGATGCGGGGGCGGTGATGCTGGGGGAGGACGTGCTGGCCTCGCCCGGCAATATGGGCGCCGCGGACCGTCTTCGCCGCCGTCATTTCGGAATCGTGTTCCAGACCCTGCGGCTGGTTTCGGCGCTGACCGTGCGGGCCAATCTGGCGCTGGCGCAAAAGCTCCAGACCGGTGCGAGCGATCCTGCGCTGATCGACCGCACGCTTGACCGGCTCGGCATCGCCCACCGCGCCGACGCGCGCGCCCACGCCTTGAGCCAGGGCGAGGCACAGCGTGCCGCCATCGCCCGCGCCCTGGTGGTGCGCCCGGCGATACTGGTGGCTGACGAGCCGACCTCGGCGCTCGACAATGCCAATACGGAAACCGTGGCGCGGCTGCTTGTCGAACTGGCCGACGAATCCGGCGCAAGCCTGATCATCGCCACCCATGACGAACGGCTGCGCCCCCACTTCCCCCGCACGCTGACATTGGCAGAAGGGCGGCTGGCGGCATGATCTCTCTCGCGCTTGCCTATCTGCGGGACCGGCCGCTGACCACGGTGCTGAATGTGCTGCTGCTGGCGGTGGCCGTCGCAATGCTGGTGCTGCTGCTGCAACTCGGCACGCAGACCGGCGCGCGGTTTGAGCGGGACGCGCGGGGGATCGATCTGGTGGTGGGGGCCAAGGGATCGCCGCTCCAGCTCATCCAGTCGGCGGTGTTCCATATTGACCAGCCGATGGGGAATATCCCCCTCGAAAGCCTCGCCCGGCTGCGGGGCGATCCCGGCGTGGCGCGGGTGGTGCCGCTGGCGCTGGGAGACAATTTCCGCGGCTACCGCATTGTCGGGACGGATGCGGGATTTGTTGCGCTCTATGGCACCAGCCTCGCGCAAGGCCGCGCCTTTACCGCGCCGATGGAGGCCGTCCTCGGCGCCGAGGTTGCCCGCGCGACCGGCGCCACAATCGGCCAGAAATTCGTCGGCAGCCACGGCATCGCCGATGAAGACGGGCAGGATCAGGTTCACAACCATGCGCCCTTCGTCACCGTCGGCATTCTCGCGCCCACCGGCGGGGTTGCCGACCGCCTGATCCTCACCAGCGTGGAAAGCGTGTGGCAGGTCCACGGCATCGAAAGCCACCACGAAGAGCCCGGTGCGCATGATCACCACGCGGGCCACGACCATGCGAACGAAACCGGGCCGGACGCGCTCGAACCGGAACTCACCGCGTTGCTGGTGACTTATCGCAATGCCGCCGCCGCGATGCGGCTGCCGGCGATGATCAACCGCCAGAGCGCGCTGCAAGCCGCCGTCCCCGCGACTGAAACAGCACGCCTGCTCGATCTGGTCGGGGCAAGCCTTGAAGCGATCCGCCTGTTCGCATGGCTGCTGGCGGCGACCGGCGGCCTAGCGATCTTCGTCGCGCTGATCGGCATCGTGCGCGCCCGCGAAGGCGATCTGGCCCTGCTGCGGGTGATGGGCGCTGGCCGCGCGCAGGTGTTCGGCACGGTGATGCTGGAAGGGGTGCTGACGGCGCTGAGCGGAGCAGTGCTCGGCTGGGTCGCTGCCCACGGCCTGATCATGGCCGCGCGCGCGCAATACCCGACCCTTGCCGAATTGGGGTTCGCCCCCTGGCAGCCGCTGCCCGCCGAACTCGCCGTGCTGGCGGGCGTGATCGGTATCGGCGCGCTGGCGGCGCTGATACCGGCAATCGGCGTCTACCGGCTCGATCCCGCCCGCGTTCTTGCAAGGAGCTGACCATGCGTCCACGCGACACTTCCGAACTGGCCCTCTGGCGCGGCGCGCTTGTCACACTCGCGGCGATCGGGCTGGTGGCGCTCGGCCCGACAACCAGCGCGCAAGCGCCCGATTACAAGGCGGGGCGTTCGATCGATGACGTGTGGAAGCCTGCCGCAACCCCCAAGGGCGGCGTTTCTTGGAAGCTGCTTGAATCCACCGGCGAGACCACCCGCACGGACGCGCAGGGATATATCGTGTCCAAGCCGAAGTTTCCACCGCAGGTGAAGGCTCTGGCGGGCAAGCGGATCACGGTCGCCGGGTGGATGATGCCGCTCACCGCCGGCAGAACGCAGAAGCACTTCGTGCTGCTCGGCTACCCGCCCGGCTGCCCGTTCCACTTCCACGCCGCGCCCAACCAGTTCATCGAAGTCTATGCCGACAACGCATTCCCAACTAGCGAGACGCGGGTGTTCACGATTAGCGGGGTGCTTGAGCTGACCGGATATGACGAAAGTGGGATATTCTACCGGCTTCGCGCAGCGAGGCCGGGCTAGAGCGTGGAAGAACCATTCTGCGATCAGCGGACGTTCTAGTCTTAAGGTCTATCATGACTACAGTCCTTGACCGTCTGACCACGTCCAAGCCGTAAAGCACCCGATGCAAAGCCTGAAACACCCAGCCAGGAACGGTCACCAACGCCATCTTCGCGGTTTTACGAACCGCCGGTTTCGGCAAAACCGATCGTTCCGGCACCCTATGCCGATTGGCAGTTTTGTCCCAATTTTAGCTGTTCCGAGCCTCATGAACACATGGCAGCTTTCAGGAATTCGCAGGTCGCAATCAAACGTCTGGTTTGGGGTCGATTGCAGAATGGCCGGAATTTTTCAGGACCGTGGCAAAGCCGACATGCCGCTTTCGGGACCCCGCACTGGACCCGCTTATGGCCGCAACTGGGTGGAATTCGGAAAGGCGGCCTGTGGGCTACAACCCCCAAGAGCAGCCGTTTAGCTGCCGTTGATCGCAACCGACACACGCTTTGAGTAACCAAGCGCTTTACCCTGCTCGTGATCGCCGTTGTTGGAAGCGCTCCAGCTTCAGTTCCTGTGTGGGTCCATTTGTCCCATTCTGTGCCTGCCCTTCACGATGCTTCGCGCTGTGTCGGCGGAATGCACATGGTGCGCATTCCGCCGTCCACCTCCAGACCCAATCAGCCGCCCTTGCGGGAAGTCCCTTCCTCGATAAGCGCGAGCGCGCGGGCGCTGGCGGCTTCGGGAGTTTCATTGCCGTCCTTGATCTGATCGGCGAGGGACATCAGCTCGCTGGCGATCACAGTGCCCGCGCTGGCTTCCTGCGCGATGCGGATACCGCCATTGCTTTCGGCGACTTCGTCCCACTTGCCGCGCACCGCATCCCAATAGCCCCGGGTTTTCTCCCAATAGCTCTCGGCAGCAGCGACATTGTAGCCATTGAAGCGTTCATAGGTGTTGAGCACGTATTCCTGCACCACGGGCTTGGCCTCGCCCCCTTCAGCGGGCGTCGTCATCTTGGTGTTGTCCTGCCAGTGTATCCACCCTGTGGGGGTCAACTGGTGGCGGTTGATGCCCATGTAGTGATCATAAACCGGACCCCGGATCGCATCGCGCCGGGCGAGCGGGCGGGCGGTCCAGTTGGAGCGCCAGCGGCGGATGCCCTGGGTGGTCTCCCACTCGCCCCACCCGGCATAGCGCGGGCTGTCATCGGTCTGATACACGGTCTGCGACCAGCGCCCGGCGCGCATCTTTTCCGGCACCGGGGTCAACTCCCACGTATCGCCGCCCTTGAAGGCGAGGATCTGCGCGGGCTGATATTCCCAGTCCTGCCGCCAGTGCTTGACGACATAGGGGTTGGCCGCGTCGCCCGTGACGAGCAGGTGCTGGAGCACGATCCGCGTGCCGGTGTCCTCGATCACCCGAACGCTTTCGTAACCGCCCGAAATCTTGCGTTCGAGCGGGGTGTAACCTTCCATCCAGGGGGTCGATTCCTGCATGTCGAAGGTCACCTTGAAGTCGCCCGCCATCGCGAGGATGGTCTTGCGGTCATCCTCAAACGCGGCCTTGGCAGCGTCGGCAGATTGCACGATCGGGCCGTCGGCCAGCGCCGGGGCGGGCGCGGCGGCGAGGGCAAGGGCGGCAAGGCCGGATGCAAGCAGGGTCTTGGTCAGTCGGTCCATCATGGTGTCCTCCTTGGGGTTCAAAAGCGGTAGCTGGCCGAGACGCTGAGATTGCGCCCCGGGCGGGTGAAGGCGTCGAGAATGCCCGCATCCTGCGTGCGCAGCCCGCGCACGTCGGACCACAGGGCGTATTTCTCGTTGGTCAGGTTGAAGAGGCCTGCGCGCACCTTGAGCGCATCGGTCACGGCATAAAAGGCGGTGAGATCGAGGATCGTCGATGCCGCGGGCCGAACGAAAAGATCGCTGCCATCGGCGGCGCGTTCCAGCTCGCTTGCCTCTTTGCGGGCATTGTGGGTGAGGATCAGCTCGCCCCCGAACCGCCCTTGCGGATCGCGATAGCCGATGCTGCCGACGAGGTTGAACGGATCGATCGTATCGAGCGGTGTGCGGCTTCCGGCCGGATCAATCGTATCGCCATTGGCGTAGGCCATCGCAATGCGCCCGGTGAGGCCATTGTCCAGCTTCATTTCTGCCCGCGCCTCGATGCCCTCGATCCGGGCGCTGTCGAAATTGACGAACTGGAAGATCGCCGGGTTCTGCGGAGTGAAGCCGCCGCGCACCACCTGCTGGCTGATGAAATTGTCGTATTCACCGCGGAAGGCAGTCAGTTGAAGCGAGAATTGGTCGCCGACATAGCGCGCTCCTGCCTCGAAGCTCTCGCTCGTCTCGGGGCGCAGGTCGGGATTGGGGATCGAGGTGTAGCCGCCCGCAATGAATTCGAAGAAGTTGTTCACCTGCGAAGGCGTGGGCGCGAGGAAGCCCTGCGCGTAGTTGCCAAACAGGATCACATCGGGCGCCAGCTTCACCGTCGCGCCGAACTTTGGCGAGAGGCGGCTGTCGCTCTGCCCCTGCGGCACGAAGGTGGCGAGCAGAGGATCGTCGGTCGGGTTGAGGTCGTAGAAGTCGAAGCGCAGCGCGGGGAACAGCGTCAGCGTCCCATCGAACAACGTGATTTCGTCCGAGACGAACAGCCCGCCCAGCGTGAAATCCGTGGCGGGGAAGGCGCGCGTGGGGAAGCTCTCGCCGCGCCCGGGGAAGGTCCCGTCGCGCAGGCCATCCTGCCGGGTCCAGCTGATGTCCCCGCCCAGCGCGATGCGGTGCTTCATCCCGCCCAGATTGAAGCCGGAGCGCAGCTCGCCGACCGCGCCGTAGACGCGGTTTTCGAAGGTGTTCAGCCGCTCACGATCAGGCGCAGGCGTGGCAGTGCTGGTGGTGCGCTCCTCGAAAGCGAACTGGCGATCCTCGGCGTCCTGCCAATAGGCCGAAAGGAAGGCATATTCGATCACGTCCCCGGGGTTGCCGTCATAGGTCCAGTCCAGCGAGGCGCGCTTCCTCTCAGCGGTATCGCGTGCGTTCAAAGCGTCGACATTCCACACCGGTCGCGGACCGAACGTGAAGGCGGGGCCGAGGCCGGTCAGCACCTCGGTTTCCACGGCGCTCTCGAGCCATTCGCCGGTCAGACGGATGCGGTGCGGGCCATTGTCCCACACCAGCTTGGCAAGCACGGCATCGCTGCTGCCATCCTGCGGGTTGGGCATGGTGCGCGCCGGGCCGGTGCCGCCGGTGGTGCCGCGGTTCTCCAGCTCGTTGAAGTCGCGGCGGCTGTAGGCGACCATCGCCGAAAGGTTGCCCGTCTGTCCGGCGAGGGTCGCGGTGTGGGCAAATTCGTTATCGTCGGACGAATATTGGGTCGAGACGAAGCCTCCAATGCGTGTGCCCTTGATGACATCGACCGGATCGGCCGTGACGAAGCTGACCGCGCCCGCGAGACCGTCCGAGCCATAGAGCGCCGAGGCCGGGCCGCGCAGGATTTCGACCTGCTTGACCAGACTGACATCGGCAAAACCGTCGCGCCCTGCGCTTTGCGGGCCGAAGCTGAAGCCTTGCGGTGAACGGATGCCGTCGACCTGGATCAGCACGCGGTTGCCGCCGATACCCCGGATCGCGATATCCTCGTTGCCCGCACGGCCTGTCGCGCCAATCGCCGCGCCGAAGCGCGCAGGCGCACGGCGCACAGTGACGCCGGGTTCGAACCGAACGAGGTCCTTGATGTCGGTAGCGAGCTGATCGGCGATGTCGTCGCTGGTGATCACCGTGACGGTCGCGGGCGCTTCCTCTTGCAGCACGGGCGTCCGGGTGGCGGTGACTATGATGCGGCCGGTCTGCTGCTGGCCTTCCGCTTCGTTTTCAAGGGCATCCTCAGCCGCAGCGGGCACTGCCAGCAGAGTAAGGGGGGCGGCGGAGAGGGCAAGGATCGATCTGAAATACACGCGAAGGGCTTCCTGCTGGGGTCACGGGGGAGACACCAGGCAGATGACCTTATTGCGAATGAGAGTCAATACTACTTAAGCGATCTGAACCTCCGAGTGCTCTCTGACGGACGGCTCTCTCACCACTTTGATGAGTGCTCGGACTGGACCGCCGATATGATTGGCGGAAGCGTCTGCTGCAGCACCGCCGCACGGCAGGGCCCGCAGTCCGGCTTCTCAGTGCGATCATTTTCCTGAAGGAGTGAGGCTGCCGACGGCGGCATTCGGGCCATCACTGGGTCGTCGGGAATGGCCGCTTCCGGATCGATTGCTGCACGTCGGGAATTTTTCAGGACCGGGGCAAAGCCGCCACGCCGCTTTCGGGATCGCGGTTCAGCCCCGCTTATGGCCGTAGCTGGGTGGGAAGCTGCAAGTCAGCTAAGCAACGCTATGATTTGTTTGTGGTGGGTAACCACCAACTCTGCACCATTCGCCAAAAGCCGTCGTTCAAGCCCGACGTCACAATGACCTCCGCCCACGAAGCCGATCGGGGTCATGCCTGCAGCAATTGCGGCCAAGACCCCGTGAACGCTGTCTTCGATGACAAGGCAGCGTCGGGGATCGACATCGAGTTGCGCGGCGGAATGCAAAAATAGGTCTGGGGCTGGTTTGCCTGCTTTCACATGGTCGGCAGAGTAGATGTGGGGCGCAAACAATGATTGCAGTCCCGTGATTTCGAGCTTCTTCACGAGCTTGTGATACGGTGAAGATGATCCGACCGCGACCTTGCCACCGAAGGCGCGGACAAGTTCGCCAACGCCATCAATTGCCGCAAGCTCGGCTTCGATCCGGGGCCATACGATCTGGTCAAGCCGTGACCCAAAGTCTGAAGGGAATTCATCGCCAGTAAGCGTGGCGTAATCCAAGCTCAATTCGGCATGGAAATCAGCGTTCGATAAACCGACAAAGCGCGTCAGATAAGTTTCGCGTTCATAGACCAAGCCCAAGTGCGCGAGCAGCTCTAGTTCGGCGGCTATGTGAATGACCTCAGAGTCGACCAACACCCCGTCGCAATCAAATATCACCGCCTCGGGTTCAGTCAGCCGCATTTTCCGTCCCTAACGTAAAGACGCCCACAAACAAGACCTTCATGAACGGCAACTTCGGGGTCGATTGCAGAATGGCCGGAATTTTTCAGGACCGTGGCAAAGCCGACATGCCGGTTTCGGGACCCCGCACTGGACCCGCTTATGGCCGCAACTGGGTGGGAAACGGAAGGGCGGCTTTCGCCATCTTCTCGCTCGTGTCATGCGGACAATGGTGGACCGCAAGCCTCGCGGATGCCGAATGCACTCTCAGTGCTGACCTGAAATCGCGACACTGCTCGCGGCAATTTTAATTGCGTGAAGCAGCCTTGAACTGAAGCACGAACCTGGCCCCTGGTGAGTTGGCACGATCCAGTTGCACAGTCCCGCCCATCAGCGCCATCGCAATGCGGCAGATTGATAGCCCAAGCCCACTGCCGTTTCGAGCATTTGGTCTGCCTTTCCAGAACCGTTCAAATACCTTGTCATGAAATGCGTCATCAATGCCGGGTCCATCATCGGCGACGCTGATGCTCTGTGGTGAAAGCACGGTGACGGTGATGGTCGTTCCGCGCGGCGTATGTCTGATACTGTTCTCCAGCAGGTTGCGCAGTATGATTTCAATCAGGCGAGGATCACCTCGCGCAAGACCTTCGCCGGAATCAACATTATCAAATGCCAACTGCCGTCCTTCGCCGATGACTGACGCCGCGTGATTCCGGCAAATGTTGCAAACCACGTCGGCAAGATCGACCGCAACGATTCCAGACAGTCGTTCCGCCCCCTCCAGCTGGGCAAGCACGAGGAGCTGATCAATCACACGCGTAATGGCACGGATATCAAGGAGCATAGCAAGGCGTTCGTCATCGTTTTTCAGATCGTCCACTCGGATCCTCAAATCCGAAAGCGGCGTTCGCAACTCGTGGGCTGCGTGAATGGAAAAATGGCGCTGGGCCTCGACGCCCGCATCGACCCGGTCGAGCACAGCATTGAACGATGCGACCAAAGGTGCAATTTCTTGCGGGATGTTATCTGTTTTCAATTTGATTTGGCCAATGTTTTCCAAGCCGATGCGGTCGGCTTCATCGGAAAGTCGGCGAATGTCACGCAAGCTTATGCGCGTCGTAATGACAGCTGTTAGGGTCATGACCCCGATAATCAGAAGGGGACCCCACCACAGCTCCTCGATGCTTTGCAGAAAAAAGGTGTTCATTATGGCTTCGTGGTCACTTGCTGGCCGGGCAACTTGAAGGATCAAGCGTTCACGCGGCAAACTGACCTGCGCTACAATCAGTTCAGTGCCGGTTTTGCGGTCGAATGCGCGTAGCAGGCGGACGGTGCTGTCAATGACTGGCTCCCTCAAATAAGTGGCAGTCGTGTAGTTTGGTGTCGCACGAACAAACTTCCCGTCAAAGGATCGTACGGATAGGCCGAGCACGGGGAGGCCGCCCTTAAACAGGCCGGTGTATGGCGGATCGATCGCGTCGGCATCTCTGGGCTCTGGGAGGGCCACGTCCAGTCCTTCTCTGGAGACCAACTCAACCAGCTCTTCGGTTTGTGCAACCAAGCTGCGTTCATCAAGACTGAACTGACCATTGGCGAATTCGACATAAAGAACAGAAGCAAATGCGGCCATAGCGACCGACACAAAGACCGAAACAATTATGGCAAGCCGTGATTGGAGGCTGGATACAAAGGTCAATGTCGCACCTTGCAAAGCAGATAGCCGAGGCCCCGAAGGGCCCGTAGCTCGCATTGGCTTGTCAGACCGATGATCTTCTTTCGGAGACGATGGATGACAGTTTCCAGTGCATTGTCGCTCCACCCCTCTGCGCCCGGATAGATTATGTCGGCCAGCTGTGCCTTGGGAAAAACCTGGCCCGGAGCACGCATCATCCGATTGAGGATCTGCAATTCAGGCTTCGTAAGCCTGACCTGCTGCTTGTTGCAATGCAATACAGCTGTCGGCAAGTGGAGGGACAGGTCCTCGTAATCGATCTGCTCGGCAAAATAGATTCCGGGTCGACGGTGCAATGCACGCAATCGGGCGAGCAACTCGGAGATAGCAAACGGCTTAACCAGATAATCGTCAGCCCCTGCGTCGAGGCCCGCAACGCGGTCATCGATCTCGTCGCGCGCGGTGAGCAAAAGGATCGGAATGTTATTTCCGGATCGGCGCAAGTCGCGCGCCAGTGACCGCCCGTCGCCATCCGGCAACATCAGATCGAGCACAATCACATCAAATTCGTGGTCGTGCAGCGACCTTCTTGCATGTTCGAGATCTTCAACCCTGACAATGGTGTCGCCGCCGCGCTCAATCTTGTCCGCGACGACCTTGCCGAGCATCCTATCGTCCTCAACCAGCAAAATGCGCATCCGCTATACCACCCATTCACTCGGAGACCTGTCGTCAAAAGAGGTGACGTGCTCCCCTGATTGTTACCAGTCAGAGGTAGAGTCTGGCTCCTTCATGATGGTTGCTTGATGGGATGGCAACGTGTCTGGGGGCATGCCCCCAGACACGTTGGCCGGCGATCTCG